>Ga0134126_10010288_pt1 | contig 11792 bp, 8 predicted proteins | sample KB31752_FD_96881 | JGI IMG/M metagenome (GOLD analysis project Ga0134126, IMG submission 96881) | Terrestrial soil microbial communities with excess Nitrogen fertilizer from Kellogg Biological Station, Michigan, USA - KB3-175-2 | ecosystem: Environmental > Terrestrial > Soil > Unclassified ...
CGTACGAGCTCAAGCCGAGCGAGACGATCGCCGACCTGATCGCAATGGCCGGCGGATTCACGGCGACGGCGGACCCCGGCCGCGTCACGATCGAACGCATCGTGCCCGCCGCGGCGCGAACGGGACTCGGCACCGCGCGCCGCGTGATCGATGTGCCGCGCGACATCTTCACCCGCAATGCGATCACCGAATCGACCGTCGAGGACGGCGACATCGTGCGCGTGGGCGAGGTGCCGAAGCACCTCGCGTCGCGCGTGACAGTCGACGGGAACGTCTGGAGCCCGGGCGAGATCGGCTTCGTGCCCGGCATGACGCTCACCGAAGCCCTTCACCGCGCCGGCGGCCTGAGGCCGGACAGCTACCTGGGCCAGGTTCAGATCTCCCGCCTCCGGTCCGACTCGACGTACGCGATGGTCCAGGCGCAGCTGCGCGACACGACCGGCACTACGAACGGCGACGTGCGGCTCGAGGACGGCGATCAGATTCGCGTCTTCTCACTCCCTGAATTTCGACCGAAGCGGTACGTGACCGTGAGTGGTGCCGTCGGCAAGGGCGGACGCATTCCCTATCGCGACGGCATGACCCTGCGCGACGCCGTGCTCCTCGCCGGCGGCCTGCGCGAGGGCGCTCTCCTCACTGAAGCGGAGATCGCGCATATGCCGGAGAACCGCGCCGGCGGGGTGACGGCGACGACGACGCGTGTACCGCTCGACTCCAGCTATCTGTTCGATCGGCGCGCCGACGGATCGTACGGCGGCCCGCCCGGCATCGCGGCGGCAGTGGCCAAAGCTCCCGACGTGCTGCTCAAGCCGTATGACAACGTTCTCATCTTCAGGCAGCCGGAGTGGTCGCTCCAGCGCACCGTTAACCTTCAGGGCGAGGTGAAGTATCCCGGCCCTTACACGCTTCGCACGAAAGGAGAGAGACTGCTCGACCTGATCAACCGAGCCGGCGGGCTGACGAGCGACGCGTACGCCAACGGCATCGAATTCTACCGTTCGCGCGACAGCGTGGGGCGCATTGGGCTCGACCTGCCGCGCGTCATGCGCGACCCGAGCTTCGTCGACAACCTGCTGCTGGCCGACGGCGATTCGATCTACGTGCCGGTCTACTCGAACGTCGTGTCGGTCGCCGGGGCGGTGAACTCGCCGGTGGCGGTGTCGTACGTGCACGGCGCCAATCTCGACTTCTATATCAGGGCGGCCGGCGGAGGCAACGCCAAGTCCGACGTGAAGCGGGCCTACGTGACCCAGCCGAATGGCAAGCTCGAGAGTAGAAACACTCATTTGCATTTCTTTCACTCGACCCCAAAGCCTGAGGCCGGCAGCAAGGTGTACGTGCCGCTGGCGGATGCCGGCGACCATCGTGACTACACGGGTTTGATCACGGCCATGGCGTCGATCCTCGGCTCGGCGGTGGCGCTGGCCGCGATACTGAGACGCTAAAGTCTTCGACACACGCGTCGGCTGGCGGCCGCGCGATGCCGGGGCGTGGTCATTGCAGAGGCGTGGCTGCCCGCTCATCGGGGCGGTTAACGAACTCTCGAGACCACGCCGGGCAGCGACGGCGCGGCCTCCGACGCGGATGGCACGACTGACTTGCAAGTAAACAGCTCCAGCAGACCCGCGGCGGATGCGCAGTCCGCGCCGGCGGACGGGTTCGACTTCAAGACCGCGTGGCAGACGAGCTCTCGGGTCCTCCCGATTCCGCCCTACGACATTCGCCTTCGACGAGAGCTGGCGCAACGTAGACTTATCGCGTCCCTCGGTCGCCAGATTCTTCGCATTGCGTCGCTGCATCTCCTCGATGCGGTCACCACGGCGAGCGCCGCGCTAATCGTTGCATCGCTGTTAGACGCGGACGGCGCGCGTCAATTGGCGCCCGCGCTCGTGGCGCTCGTGTTGATTGGCCTCAACGCCAAGGGGGCGTATCGCCCCGGCGGAGCACGCCGTGATCTCAAGCGCCTCGCCTTTGGTGTGGCGCTCGCTGGTGGCGTGCTTGCGGTGTTCACCCTGCTCCCGCCGCGGCTCGATTTGTCGATCTGGTTCGCCGCGACGTTCACTGCGGTCTGCATCGCGGCGCTTCTATGCGAGCGGCGCTTGGTCGATGCAACGGTGCGTCAGGCGTATAGCCACGGCATTGGCCTCCGTCGAGCGATCATCGTCGGGAGGCGGGTCGACGTCGCCGACGTCGTGTCTCACCTTCGCGGCGATGCGAATCGTGACCATCAGATTGTCGGCTTCGTGACCCCGGGCCGCATTCACGATGCATCAGCGCTTGGCAGCATCGACGAGCTCGACGCCATTCTCAGCCGAGAAGACCCGAGTGAGCTGATCCTCGCCGGCTCTCAGCATGCCGACGTCGTGCGTCGCGTGGCCGACGCGTCGATCAAATTTGGCACCGCGATGATTGCTGTGCCGACCTGGGGTCGCGACGTACGCGGGTGGGCCGAGCCGGTGCAGGTGGGGTCGCTCGCCGGCTATCACGTGCACCCCGCCAAGCTCGGCATGCCAGCGATGGCGCTCAAGCGCGCCGCGGATCTCGCTCTGGCTACCGTCGCCCTAGTGGTGTGCGCACCGCTCATGGGCTTGATCGCCATCGCCGTCAAGCTCGACTCGCGCGGTCCCGTGTTCTTCCGACAGCGGCGTGTCGGTCTCGGTGGGCGTCAATTCATGATGTGGAAGTTCAGGAGCATGCGTCCGGAGGCCGAACATCGTCGGGACGAGATCGCCCACCTCAATCATTACCCCGACGGTCGACTCTTCAAGCTGCGCGATGATCCGCGGGTCACGACTCTGGGACGCCTGCTTCGAAGGTTCAGTCTCGACGAGCTGCCCCAACTGCTCAACGTCATAGCAGGCGACATGTCGCTCGTCGGGCCGCGCCCGCCTGTGCCAAGCGAGGTCGGCAAGTACGAGGCGCGCCACTTCATTCGTTTGAGCGTGGTCCCAGGAATGACGGGACCGTGGCAGGTCGGCGGCCGAAACCTCATCACGAACTTCGAAGACGTCGTCCGCCTCGAGCGCGAATACATCGACGACTGGTCGTTCAGGCTCGACTTGCGGATCATGGCAAAGACCGTGGGCGTGGTGCTGAGCGGAAAGGGTGCGTACTGAAGCGCCCCGCGTCGCCATCACCACCGATTGGCTGACGTCCTTCGGGGGTGGCGAACGGGTCGTCGAGCAGCTCGTTGGACTCTATCCGAGCGCCCCAGTTTACACCTCTGTGTTCGATCCGTCGGGCGTGCCCGACCGGCTGCGTTCGTGGGACGTTCGACCGTCGGCCCTGCAGCGTTTGCCCGGCGCGCGGCGCTACTCGCGAGCATTGCTCCCGCTCATGCCGTGGGCCTTCCGGCAATTCGACTTTTCTCGATACGATGTCGTCATCACGGCGTCGAGCGCCTTCTCGAAGAGCATCGAAACGCGCGGCGGGACAAAAAACATTTGCTATTGCCACACGCCTCCGCGGTACATCTGGGACCTGACGCGCGAGTACACGGCCCGGTTGCCGCTCTCGTCGGCGGCGGGACCGATGATCAACTGGTTGCGGCAGCGCGACCAGATCGCCGCTCGTCAGGTCCATCGGTTCGTGGCCAATTCGGCGTATGTCGCTGAGCGTATTGGGCGAGCGTATGGCCGGACCGCGACCATCGTTCACCCGCCGGTCGACACGGATCGTATTCGCCCGAGTGGGTCGCCGGCGGAGGATTTCTTTCTCGTCGTGGCGAGGCTGGTGCCCTACAAGCGAATTGATCTGGCGGTGCGAGCGTGCGGCGTGCTCAACCGGAAGCTCGTCATCGTTGGAACGGGTCCCGAGGAACGGCGATTGAGGGCGATCGCGGGGCCGACCGTTCAATTTTGCGGTGCCCTGCCGGACTCCGCCGTCGGCCCGTTATATGCACGATGCAAGGCGTTTCTCTTTCCGGGCTGTGAGGACTTCGGCATCTCCGCAGTCGAGGCACAATCGGCGGGACGACCGGTGATTGCGTTCGGCAGGGGCGGCGCGATCGAGACTGTCGTCGACGGCTCGACCGGCGTGCTGTTCGACGAGCAGAGCGTCGACGGGTTAATCGCCGCGATCGAGCGCCTCGATCACACTGAGATCGATCCGGCAGCCTGCCGGCGAAACGCCATCAGATTCGATGCCTCCATTTTTCAAACCGGCATGCGCGAGGTAATCGACGCGGTGCTGGAGGGAGGGGTCGACCACTAGAACCGAGATGATTGGCCCAACAATACCGACGCGTCTCATTGAGTCTGTCTTCATCGTGGCGATCGTGGCGAGCCTGTTCGCCGGTCGCGCCGACGCGCAGATTCAGCAGTCCGCCGACAGCATTCCGGCGTTCGTCCGCCGCGCCGCAGTCGAGCACCCGGAGCCGGGCGACCGCGTCTGGCTGCACGTGTGGCGCGAGCCGAAGCTGAGCGACACCGTCACGGTCGACGAGCGCGGCCGCGTACTCTTCCCGAAGATCGGCCTGGTCGACGCGAGCGCACTGCCAATCGCGGACTTCCGCGACACGGTGCGCGCGCGGTTCGCTGAATACCTGCGCGACGCTCCGGTCGACGTGGTGGTGTTACGCCGGGTCGCCGTGAACGGTGCCGTGATGAAACCAGACGTCTACTATGTGGACGTCAGCATGACGCTGCGCGACGTGATCGCCCGCGCTGGAGGAGTTACCGAGAACGGGAACCCGAAAAACGTCGCCATCGTCCGCGGGGCGTCGCGCATCCCCGTACACGACTGGCAGAACGATCGATCGCCCGCCTCGGATCTCCGGTCCGGCGACCAAGTCGTGGTCGGGCGAAAGAACTGGCTGGAGCTGAACGCGTTGGGCGCCGTCAGTGTAGCGGCAGTCGTCGCGTCGATCGTGATCTCGTTGGTGCGCCGATGAGCACAGCGCTCGTCCAGGCGCCGGCCGACACGATCGATCTGGCGGATGTTGGACGCTCGCTACGCTACGGGTGGCGCGCGGTGATCGGATTTACGCTGCTCGGCGCGATCGCGGCTGCGGGGCTGCTGTTATTCGCGCCGCCCAAATTCACCAGTTCGACCAGCGTGCTCATCCGCGCCGGAAGCGAAGGAGGGTCCTCTCTTCTCTCGAAATTGACAGGCGGGATGGCCGAAGGCGCTGGCGGCTTACTCTCCGGCGCCGTCAAATCGCCTATCGAAACGGAGTTGCAAATCCTCTCGAGCCGCGCTGTCGCGGGCGCGGTGGTAGACTCGCTTCAACTCCAGCTTCGCGTCAGAGCGCCGCGCGGTGTTCCGGCGAATCATCTCATCCAGCAGAGCGCTCTCGGTGGATCATTCAAGACGCACACGTACCACTTTGCGGAGGACGGCGGTGCGTATCGCGTAACCGGCTTCGGAGGTCCTGCCTACGCGCGTCCGGGCGTGCCCATGGTGTTGCCCGCCGGGACGATTACACTGCGCACGAATCGGCTTCCCGCGGAGTTTGATCTCGAAATCCGCGACCGCGAAGACGCGATCACGCGTTTTCAAAAGAATCTGTCGGTCGACAAGGCAGCGGGCGGCGAGATCGCGCGGGTGAGCTATCGCGGCGACGACTCTCTCACGGCGGCCGCTGCGGCCAATGCGCTCGTCTCCGTGTATCTCGCGCGCCGGGCGACCACAGATCGCGGCACGAACCAGCACCGTGTGGAATTCCTGACTGCGCAGTCTGACAGCGCCGCCGTAGCGCTCGACGCAGCGGCGCGCCGCCTGCGGCAAGAACAGGAAGCGAGCGGTGTCATCGATCCCGAGGTCGTGGGCAAGATCGAGCTCCAGCGGGCATCGGACATTCGAAAAAACTTGGGCGATCTCCAGATGGAGGAAGGCGCGCTCCAACAGCTCGTGGCGCACGTGACGAACGGCACCATGCAGCCGCGCGAGCTCGCCGCCTATCCGACGTTCCTCAAGAGCCCGGCGATCAACGCACTGATCACTGATCTGGCCGAGGTCGAGACCGACCGCTACAAGCTGCTCGAAACGCGCACGGAAAAGGATCCGGAAGTCATAGCCCTGAACGAGAGCGCCACGCACCTCGAAAACCAACTGCTGCCGCTCGCTCGCTCCTACAACGCATCGATCACCCAACAGCACGCTGAGGCGCAGCGGCAGTTCGACTCGCTCCAAGCGAAGGTTTCGGCGCTGCCGGCGATCGCCGAGTCCGGACTGGGGCTACAGCGTGACGTGCTACGTCTCAATCAGGTATACGCCGCACTTCAAGCGCAGCTCGTTGAAGCACGGCTTGCCGCCATCTCGGAGGGTGGCGACGTCCACGTGCTCGACGCCGCCGTCCCTGCGAAGGAGCCATCGTTTCCCAAGCCGTCGGTCACGATGGGTGCTGGCGTTGCCGGCGGCTTGTTCGCGGGATTGATCGCCGCTCTCCTGTTCGGCGCGCTCGGCAGGTGGGTCCAGGACCCGCGAGATGTGGAGCGACGCACCGGGGTGCCGGCATTGCGATTCGATCCGGCCATGCCTTTGCTGATTAACGGCGTGACGACCCGCACAATATTGGTTGTTCCGATCGACGAGAGGGCGGGAACGGGCGCGGTGGCGCGGCGCCTCGCGCAGACCGCAGCTTCGCGATCGATCAGCGCGACGGTACTTGATCTGGCCGATTACAAGTCATCGCCATCGGATGCCGTACCGCTACTCAGCGCTGGGAATATCGAGTCCGTTGGGCCGATCGATGTCTCGGCGACGATCGGTCGCCTCGAGGCGGAATATGGTATGGTGATCGTGCGTCTTCCGGGCCTCGTAACCGATGCGGCGGCCGCGGCACTTCACGAGCGGCGGCCGGTGCTGCTCGTCGCGCCACCTACTCGCATCGATCGCGAAAAACTGGTCGGGGCGGTGCAACTTCTCCGGCGGATCGAGGTGCCGTGCGCCGGGGTCGTGTTGAACGACGCCGGAAATGATGCAGTCCTCACGGCCTGACACGCTCGCCGAGCTGACGCTTTCGGCAGCCGACGGCCGCGCGTCGCTGTCGATCGCCGTCGTCGTCCAAGCTCTGGTGCTCGTGCTGATCACGGCCAACCTGGGCCGTATTCCCCTCGTCTCCACAGGCGATCACGACGCACCACTCCTGCTGAACGACGTCGCGGTCATCGCGATGGTGCTGCTCGGCGGAACGGTGTGCATCGCGGCGCGGTCGCTGCGCCTCGATCGCGTGTCCATCGCAGGCCTGCTGTTCGCGTTCATCGGCGGATTGTCTGCCGTGTACCATGCGCAAGTCTACGACTTCAGCGCATTCGAGCTGGCCTTTAGCCTCGCGTTCCTCGCTCGTTGGCTGCTGTATTTCGCGATCTATCTGATCGTGATCAACGTCGTGCGCCAGGTCGATGTGACGGCCGTTTGGAAAGCGCTCGAGGCCGCGCTCTTGATCGTGGCCGGGTTTGGCGTGATCCAGTCCGCGTTCCTCCCGGGGTTCGCGCAAATGGTGTATCCCGATTCACGCGCGTTCGTGGATTGGGACATTCAGGGGCATCGTCTCGTTTCGACGATCCTCGAGCCGAATATCGCCGCCGCCATGCTGCTCGCCGGCCTGCTCGTTGAGCTCGCGCAACTGGCGGTCGGCGTGAAGGTGCGCATGTGGAAACCGCTGCTGCTGTTGACTGCGCTCGTGTTGACCTTGTCGCGCAGCGCGGCGGCGGGGTTAGTGGCGGGGATCGCCGTCATACTCGTGGCCCGCGGCCTTTCGAAGCGCCTACTGCGCGCCATGGGCGTCGTTGGCGCACTGGGACTCGCGCTCTCGCCCAAACTGATTGCTTTTGGTATTGCCTACGGGAAGTTCAGCACTGGCGGATCCGCAGCGCTGCGCCTCATCAGTTGGGCGCGTGCATGGGACGTGCTTCGCGAGCATCCGTGGTTCGGTGTCGGCTTCAATACGTTCGGGTATGTCGAGCAGCGCGCCGGGGTCGAGGCGCTTGGCAGCTCGGCATATTCGTCGGACGGTGGCTTGTTGTTCGTGGCGGTCATGACCGGCGCTATCGGCCTCGCTGTTTACCTATGGATGCTCTGGGCCATCATCGTCCGCTGCCGTCGCACCTGGAAGAACACATCGATCGCATCCGAAGGCCGAGCCATCGCGATCGGCGCGGCTGCGTTCACTATTGCGCTGTGTGTGGACAGCGTGTTCGTCAACAGCCTGCTGACGACGTTCGTGATGGAATTGATGTGGCTGCTGTTGGGGTTGGCGTTCGTGGCCGGGGTGAACGCGCCTCCCGCGCCCGTTCTTCGTCGCGGCGGCCACATGGTCGGGCAAGCGCTGCTTTCGCCAGGCTGGATCTCGAGGCGCGCGTGAGGGTAGTTCACGTTGGAATCGATGTCCGAATGGTCGACTCGCCTGGCGTCGGCACGTACCTGCGGCACCTCGTTCCGCTCGTCGTCGCTGCGCGACCAACGTGGCGGTTCACCTTGTTCGGCAAAACGCAGACGATCGGGCGGCTCGGTTGGCTCGAGCACGACAACGTTGCCGCTCGGGAGCTCGCGGCGCCGATTTACTCGGTGAGCGAACAAATCGCGCTGTTACGAGCCGGTCACCGTGGATTCGATGCTTTCTGGTCGCCTCATTACAACGTTCCAATCGCCGCGCGTGCGCCGCTGGTGGTAACCGTCCACGATGTGATTCATTTGGCGCGCCCAGAATTCACTCGACAGCTCGCAAAGCACGCGTACGCGCGGATGATGTTCGAGAGGGTTCGCCGGCGAGCCGCGGCGATCGTCACCGTTTCCGAATTCACGAAACAGGAGTTCTTGCGGCTAGTGGGGGAATCGCGGGCGCCGGTGACGGTGGCGAGGAATGGGGTCGATCGTACCTGGTTCGTCAAACGGCCGGCCGAACCGCCGCGAGAGGGACGCCCATACCTTCTAGCCGTCGGCAGCATGAAGCCGCACAAGAATCTTCCGGCACTCATTAACGCGTTTGCATCGATTCGGCACCTCGTTCCTCACGATCTGTTGTTGGTCGGGCGTTGGAAGGACATGCGGACCGTGGACGCGCGGGTTCCCACCGTGGCCGCCGAGGCGGGCGACCGCGTGCGACATCTTGGCGAGGTGAGTGAGCCGGAGCTACGAGCGCTCGTCGCCGGAGCCGCCGTGTTCGTCCATCCGTCATTGTACGAAGGGTTCGGATTGCCGCCGTTGGAGGCAATGGCCGCCGGCGTCCCGTGCGTCGTGGCCCGGGCTGCGTCGATGCCCGAGGTGTGTGGCGACGCCGCGGTCTACTGCGATCCGCGCGATCCGCGCGATATCGCGAACCGCCTTTATGAGGTGCTCACCAATGACGCACTTCGAGCCGATCTATCGGAGCGCGGACCGCGGCGCGCCGGAGACTTCGACTGGCGGCGCTCGGCGGAGATCGTGGTGGGACAATTTGATCGGGTCGTGAGCTGACATGACCCCCGCCTGCTGATGGGCATGTCGTTGGTGCAGTGCGCTCGATCGCTTCTCGCCGCGAGTCTGATTGCGGGCGCGGCGTGCGATCCGTGCAGTGGCGTTGGAAGCTGCGTCACTGCGCCGCGGTTAGCACTCGAAGGGACCATCGTCGAGCACCTGTCCGGGCTGCCGCAACCAGGTGTACGGGTCGATGTCGTCCGAAACGGCGGTGTCGAGCTCGATGTCGATTCCACATCGGCGATCACCGACGCCCAGGGCCATTGGCAGGTTTCGATAGCTGCACAGTCGGCGGGCGACGCGGTCGTCGACGTCAACGTACGATCGGCGGTTGCAGACTACCGGGTTCGCGGCCTCCATTTCGCTACGACGGAACGTCGAGGGGACGGCAACGTACTCGACCCTTGGGTTACAAATCCATACTTCCCCTACACGGCTGAGCTGCACTATCGAACGTTCCAGGATTCGCGGGTCGCCGGAGCCACGCTCGAATTTCACAGAACCGGCGGCATCGACTTCCATCTGAATGGTTCCGATGTAGGAGGGGAATATTCTGGAGTCAGCGATGCGGCAGGACGAGTCATCTTGTTCGATCTCTTGGCGCATGCACGAAGTCTCGGCGACGTGGTGGGCGACGTCATCGTCCATTTGCCGCCGCCCTTGCCGCCCGACACGACGCATGGAGTGACGTTGAGCGCCACGGAGCTCCTTCGCGCGCCGCCGCCTGTGGTCATCTGGATCGGCGCCGGCCCGTCATTGTTCTACATCGGCGAATTCCACGAGCGGCGCTCGGGAAAGCCGGCGCCGGGAGTCCAGGTCACCTTTCAGCGGACGGGCGGCGTGCCCACGATACCGGAGACGTTTTCCGCGACGACGGATGCTGCCGGACGGTTCGCGTTTCCTCTGCGACCGCTTGCCGACGGCGCGACGATCGGCGATTTGCACGTTGTGCCGCCACCCCCCGGAACTCCATTTACTCTCAGCAACTTGCATCTCGACTCATTTCGCGACAATCAGCCTCGCTTGTTCGGTGTCTGGAACGAGGGCCCGTCGCTACCGTGGGTTGGCCTGGTTCAAATCGGCGGACGCGGTGTCGAGGGAATCGATGCGGAATTCCATCGCACGAGTGGCATCCAAGTTCAGCCCGCGGATTACACGACGCGAAGCGACGTGAACGGATACATCCAATTGAACCCCCAGCCGCAAGACACTGGGTTCGTCGAAGCGGATATCCTCGTACATTCGCCGGCGCCATTCCCACCGTTCAAGACGCATATTCGGCTGCATACGGTCGAGGATGACGTCACCGGTGGTTTGGCGGCCGTCTGGGCGCTCGATGCGAACGCAGCGTCGAATAGCGCTCCTGCTCTCCTCGGCAAACGGTCTGCGAATGCCCGCGATCAACGATAGCTTCAGCGTCGCGTCGATACGCGGCCACGATCGAGGATACACCGCGTTCCATTCGCCGCGGTATGTCTTCCTTCTTCAGTTGCTCGCTGACCTGGGAGCGTCCGAGAACACCCGCATTCTCGACGTCGGGCGTTCAGCGTTGACCTCGCTGATCGCGCGCCGGTTCGGCGCGCGTGTGGACTCCCTTGGCCTGGAGCCGGACGGAGCGAGTAATGACGGCGCTCACTTTCGCTTCGATCTGAATCGCGCGCTCGAAGAGGAAGCATGGCGTCGCGACCTTCCGCGGTACGACGTCGTCGTCATGGCGGAGGTAATCGAGCATCTGCACACCGCGCCCGAGCTCGTGTTGGCCTTCATCCGTACGCTTGTTGCCGACGGAGGCCTTCTCGTGCTGCAGACGCCGAACGCCGCCTCGCTCCCGAAACGCATCAAGTTGGCCTTGGGACGTAATCCCTATGAGCGCATTCGCGCCGACGCATCTAATCCGGGGCACTTTCGCGAGTATACTGCGAACGAGCTGCGTCGGCTGGCTGAATCGAGCGGTTTCCGCACCGAACGGTGCCGGTCCGGCTATTACTTCGACGCGCGGTACGCTCGGCATCGCGGCCCCGCCGATCGACCGCAACCCGTAATCGGGACTCTCAAGAATTCGGTGTACCCGTTGCTACCGCCTACCCTTCGCGAAGGGATCACGCTGGTGCTCCGCCGCGCGTAGGCCGGCGATGTCTCAATTGAGCCCCCGCCGCCGCGCCACGATCAAGATGTACGCACCGATGTTTGCCACGCCGGCCGCGCATAAACCGATCGGTAGCCGCGCGCTAACGTCGACCGCACCTGACTCGGGACGGGCTGTGGCATGAGCAACGCAACCCTGGCAGGTGAACCAGGCACAGCCGGAGGTGTGAGGTTGGAGAGGCCCCGGCGTGTTCTATTCGTCGATCACGCCACGATTGTTGGCGGGGCGGAGCTCGTTCTGGCTGCGCACA
>Ga0134126_10010289_pt1 | contig 11791 bp, 6 predicted proteins | sample KB31752_FD_96881 | JGI IMG/M metagenome (GOLD analysis project Ga0134126, IMG submission 96881) | Terrestrial soil microbial communities with excess Nitrogen fertilizer from Kellogg Biological Station, Michigan, USA - KB3-175-2 | ecosystem: Environmental > Terrestrial > Soil > Unclassified ...
GACGAACTGGTCACGCGATTTGACAAGGACGTCGTCCGCAACACTGCACCGGAGTTTGTTGCCGCCAAGCTCGGCGAGCGCGAGGAGCGTCACCGCCGCGCCGGCCAGTCACGTTACCTGGTCGAACCCAACGTCAAAGACGGCAAAGGCGGATTACGCGACCTCCACACGTTGTTCTGGATCGCTAAATACGTCTATCGCGTGCGTGAACCGGATGAATTGATCAAGCGCGGCGTGTTCGACAAGCACGAATATCAGCTATTCCGGCGCTGCGAGGATTTTCTCTGGTCTGTGCGCTGTCACATGCATTTCATCATGGGGCGCGCCGAGGAGCGTTTGTCGTTCGACATCCAGCGCGAGATCGCGGTGCGCCTCGGCTATACCGAGCATCCGGGCCTAAAAGACGTCGAACGCTTCATGAAGCACTACTTCCTGATCGCGAAGGACGTCGGCGATCTCACGGCCATCGTCTGCGCGGAGCTCGAAGACAGCCATACCAAAAGCGTGCCGGTGCTAAGCCGCATGATGGCGAAGCTACGGCCGGTACGACGCCGTGCGCTGAGCGAAAGCAGCGACTTCATCGTCGATAAGAATCGGATCACGATCGCTAACGCCGGCGTGTTCAAGCGCGATCCGGTCAACCTGATCCGCGTCTTCTATCTGGCGCAAAAGCACAACCTTGCCTTCCATCCGGACGCGTTGCGCGGTATCACGCGCTCGCTCAATTTGATTGACGCGCACCTGCGCGCGGACAAGGAAGCCAACCATCTTTTTGTTGAAATCCTGACGTCGCAAAACGACCCCGAAACCGTGCTGCGACGAATGAACGAATCAGGCGTGCTCGGACGTTTCGTTCCGTCGTTCGGCAAGATCGTCGCGATGATGCAATTCAACATGTATCACCACTATACCGTGGACGAACATTTGCTGCGCTGCATCGGCGTGCTTGCCGAAATCGAGCACGGCACAAATAAGGAAACCGCACTCGCCAACGAATTGATCCACAAGATTCAACCCGATCACCGCGCGGTCATTTACGTCACCATGTTCCTGCACGACATTGCCAAAGGCCGGCCGGAGGACCATTCGATCGCCGGAGCGCGGGTCGCACGCCGTGTTTGTCCGCGGCTGGGTTTTTCGGCCGCCGATACCGATACCGTGGCGTGGCTGATCGAAAATCATCTGGTAATGTCGAGCGTCGCACAATCGCGCGATCTGTCCGATCGCAGGACGATCGAAAATTTCGCGAACCTTGTGCAGTCGGCCGAGCGACTTAAGCTTCTCACTATTCTTACCACCGCCGACATCCGTGCGGTCGGCCCCGGCGTGTGGAACGGTTGGAAGGCGCAATTACTGCGCACGCTTTACTATGAGACCGAACCGGTTCTCACCGGTGGCTTTTCCGAGGTCAACCGCGCGCAGCGCGTCGCCATTGCACAGGATGAATTCAAGCAAGCGATCAAAGGCTGGCCGCCGGAGCGCCTCGACGCCTACATGGCACGGCTTTATCCAGCGTACTGGCTCAAAGTCGATCTCGCGCACAAGCTCGAGCATGCGGAATTTGTGCGTGCCGCCGAGGACTCCAAAAAGACGCTCTCGACAACCGTTGGGTTTGACGCCGAGCGTGGCGTCACCGAACTTACGATCTTCGCACCGGATCATCCCTGGTTGCTGTCGATCATCGCCGGAGCCTGCGCGACGACCGGTGCAAATATAGTCGACGCGCAGATTTACACGACGACAGACGGCCGGGCGCTCGACACCATCGCGGTATCGCGCGAGTTCGAACGCAATGAGGACGAGGAACGGCGCGCGGCACGCATTACCGATTCGATTGAGAAGGCGCTACGAGGCGATCTGCGTTTACCGGACGTTGTGACCAAGCGCCTGCCGCCGAAAGGGCGCATCAGGGCCTTCGCACTTGAACCTTCGGTCACCATCAACAACCAGTGGTCGCATCGCTATACAATGGTGGAGGTCACCGGCCTCGACCGCACCGGTCTTTTGTACGAGATGACCGCCACGATATCCAAACTCAACCTCAACATCACGTCCGCCCATGTGGCCACCTTCGGCGAGCGCGTTGTGGACGTTTTTTATGTCACCGACCTGATAGGCGCGCAGATCACTTCTCCGACCCGGCAGGCCGCCATCAAACGCGCTTTGATCGGGTTGTTCTCAACCGGCGACACCGAGTCCAAGGGCGGCAGGGTCAAAGCCGAGGCGGTCTAGAGGCGCCGAATGACGCACCGCTAAAATTATTAACCAAGCTTAAACGGGCTTGGCCGAGTGTGGCCCCACCGGGAGCACGCGGCGATGATCGACTGGAAATTAAGCAGCGCCTTCGGCGTCATTTTCCTGCTGATCGGAATTAGCACGTCGATTTCAAACGACGCGCCGCGAGGTCGCGCTGCCTGGCGCGAGACCTATCGCCGTCCTGAGGCAATCCCTTTTCCGCAGAGCAACCTTTACACCGAAGCGAAGGCCAAACTCGGCCGGTTGCTGTTCTTCGATCCCATTCTCTCGGGGTCGCGCACGATCTCATGCGCGAGTTGCCATAACCCTTCGCTGTCATGGGCCGATGGCTTGCCACGGGCGATCGGCGAAAATCAGTCGAAGCTGCCATTTCGCTCGCCGACACTTCTCGATGTGGCATGGACGCCGAAACTTGGATGGGATGGCCACTTTCGCGACCTGGAATCCGTTGCCTTCGGACCGATCACGGCGTCCAACAATATGAACCTTCCGGAAGAGGAATTGATCAAACGGTTGACGGCAATCCCGGGCTACCTGCACTCGTTCGATGCCGCTTTTGGCAAAGGTGCGATCACGCGGCACAAGATCGAACTTGCGCTGGCGACCTTCGAGCGCTCAATCGTTTCGCACGATGCGCCGTTTGATCGTTGGATCGCCGGGAACGAAAACGCCATCGATGACGCGGCAAAGCGCGGCTTCGACTTGTTCAACAGCAAAGGGCGATGCTCTTCGTGCCACAGCGGCTGGATGTTCACCGACAGCTCGTTCCATGACATCGGAACCGCGCAGGGTGACGACATTGGACGTGGCAGGCTTTTTCCGACATCCAGGAAATTACGTTACGCTTTCAAGACTCCGACACTGCGAGACGTGAGTCGGCGAGCACCCTACATGCATGACGGCTCGGTGCCGACGCTGAAAGCAGTAATTGATCTCTATAATCGCGGCGGCATCGACCGGCCAAGCCGTTCGGAGTTGATCTCGCCGCTCGGGCTTTCCGACGACGAAAAATCCGATCTGATTTCGTTTTTACAGACGCTGACAAGCGAACCCGATACGACGCCGGTGCCTTACTTGCCGCGCTGATTTTTCCGTGGCGAAAGCGATTGCGATCTAGGCTTGCGGCAACCCCGAGCCGATCAGCATCAGTCCGGCCAACAACAATACGCCACCGCCGGTCTGAAATTTCTCAATATGCGCCGGGTATCGCTCTGCCGCGTAAGCCAAGGCTGCGCCGGCAACGACACTGACAAGACTCGCGACGGCGACCATCTGACAACTCCTACAACCCACGCTTGCTGATGCTGCGCCATTGGTAGTCCGCGGAAATTACCAATTGCTTCCCATCGGCCGGACTTGGGCTGCTGCCATAATCTGTTCAACTTCAAAGGTTAACCAAATACTAATTTAACCTTGGCGGGTACCACTCAAAAGCTAAAAACCGTGGTAAAACGTTAAATATACCAGAGAGCTATGGGCGGCGGCATAACTGGTATCTTAAGTGGGTTGGGAGGCGTAAAATGCATCGTTTCGCTAAGTTGCTGCCGCAAATGGCAGCGATTCCGGGGGCGTTTATAGTTAACTTGTTGGTTCCGGGGGAGGCGAGCGCGCATGTCAAGTGGTTCTGCGCGTTCAACGTAGCAGGACAACCGGTAGGCCTGGAAAACGTCCTTTGCCCTGACTTCGAACTGCTGGCCGCCGTGTCAATCATCATCCTGATGACCGGAGCGCTGATCGAATGGACGTCGTTGGGATCCGCCATCTTGCGGGCGCTCGATCGCGTCACCGCGGTCGTGCATGACAACATCGAAATCATTTGCCGCGCAACTATCGCATTTTTCTTCATCTCGATTTGGGCGATGGGCGGCATCCTGCTCACGCCTGAATTGAAAACGAGCTCGACGATTGTCGGTTGCATCCAGCTCGGCATCGCAGCCGGCATGCTGTCGCGGCGCACGATGCCACTGTCGGCGTTTGGTATCGCCGTCATCTACGCCATTGCGATCTGGGAATACGACATTTTCCATCTGGCCGACTATCCGATCTTTCTCGGAATCGCGGCATGGCTCGCGCTGACGGGATTGCAGCGCGATTTCTTCGGCGTAAAGGCAATCGACATCCTGCGCTGGTCGGCCGGCATTACGCTGATGTGGGCCTCGATTGAGAAATGGGCCTACCCGGAATGGACGTATCCGCTGCTGATTCAGCATCCGGAAATGACGCTCGGCTTCTCCGTCGACTTCTACATGCGCGCGGCCGGAGCGGTCGAATTCGCAGCCGCTTTTGCACTTATGTGGACGCCGCTGGTCCGCCGCATGGCTGCGATCATACTGTCAGGCATGTTCATTGGCGCCGTCGCCGAATTCGGAAAAATCGACCTGGTCGGACATTCGGCGATTATCGCCGTCCTGTTCGCGATCGCGGCCGACAGCCGCCGTGAAACCAAATTGGTAAGCCGGCCTTGGCTGGTACCCATCGGTTACGCCGGCGCGTTGGCTGCCGTGCTCGCGACCTACTACGTCGCGCACTCGGCGCTGTTCGGCACCTCGATTACCTGATCGTTGCCGGGCCTCCGGCGCAAAGGATTGCGCCGGAGCCTATCTTACATGCACGACCAGTTTCATTTTCGGATGAATGGCGCAAAGCACGTTGAAGGTGCCCGGCACGGTGAAGACGATGTTCGTCTTGCTGCCGGGTTCCTGGTCGCCTGAGTCGAACGTAAACTTGTCGGAATCGATGTAGGCATGGTGCAGCAGGTCGCCATCGTCGTTGACGATCTGCACAGTCTCACCGGTCTTGATTATCAGATCGCGCGGATGAAATTCCCGCCCCTTTTGGGACACGGAGTATTGGGGTACGGTCAAAGCCGCCAAGGCGCCGCAGCCCATCCCCGCCAGCACAGCACCCAGAACGAGCGCAGGAAAGCGGACTCGGAGGATCAGTCCTCGTACCGGCATGTTCGACCCCTTGCTTCGGCCATTGGCCGTTCCGGTGACGGACGCACGCGGCATTCGACCGCCGACACGAACCGTGGCGGTGCGAGGTTAAGGAGCCGTTAACGAACTATGCAGGATAGAACTTTTCGCTCAATCGGCTTTAACCCGCTCGCGTTACCAATAAGCCCATCGATAACCGGGCCTTCGTATGCGTTCTGTCTCGCGTTTGCCACCGCCGGTCGTTACGTCCGATGCACGCTCCGGCGGGCGGCAGCGGATTTCCCGCGTCACCTCGTATTTCGTGACGATCCGCGGTCGGATAACGACCGCATTCCTGATATTCAGCGTAATCATCGCGGCATTGGGTTCCTACGCCACGATGGGAATCAAGGATTCCGGCGCGTTGGTGGACAAGACCTTCGACGGCTCCTTGATGTCGATCAATTATGCGCGAGCTGCAGCGGCCGACTTCGCCGCCATGCGCGCAGCATTCGCGCGCCAGTGGATCGCCACCGATCCGGCAATGCGCGCCAAGCTGCATCTTGAAACAGAAAAGCTTTCAAAGACTCTTGAGGACGATCTCGGCATCGCCGCAAAGCGATCCCAATCGGAGCGCGCGACCCGGGCGGCGGCAAACGTTCTGCGCGCCGTCGAGGCATGGAAAGACACGCGTCTGCGGCTGCTCGACGGTACGCGTCTCGACACGACCTGGGACACGCTCGATCATTACGCATCGAAAGTTGATGAACAGATCGACTTGTTGGTGAACTACACCGCAGGCGATGGCTTCCTCAATCGGCAAGCCGCGCGCGCAATAATTGCGCGCGACATTCAACTCAATATCGCCGGTACCGCGCTGGCGCTGCTGCTTTCCGCGCTGGTCGCATGGCTGCTGGCGCGCCGCATCGTCGGCCCCGTGGCGGTTGCCTCCGCGGCTGCCGAGCGAATCGCGTCCGGCCAGCTCGACGTCATAATTCCGCGCGGGAGCGCGGACGAATTAGGCGCGCTGCTCACTTCGATGGGACTGATGCGCGACAACATCAAGGACATGATGGAGCGAGAAGTCACGATGCGCCGCACGGCGCAATCGCGACTCGCCGACGCGCTCGAAAGCTCGCAGGAAGGCGTGGTCGTCGTTGACGCCGAGGACCGCATCGCGCTCGCCAATGCGCAAGCGGCGAATTTCCTTGGCATCTCGCCCGACCTGCTGAAGGCAGGCACGCCGCTGGCGGAATTGCGGCCGGCGCTGGCCGGATCGGTGGACGCCGGTCAAGTCCTCATGCGGCTCGACGGCAATCAACCAGCAACCGGGGAAGCTCTGCTGTCGGACGGCCGATGGCTGCGCATCAGCCAGAGCGCAACGCGCGACGGCGGCTTCATCGTCGTGTGCAGCGACATCAGCCTGCTCAAAGAGCAGAAGGTCCGGCTGAAGCATACGAATTTGCGTCTCGACGCCGCACTCGACAACATGTCGCAAGGCCTTTGCCTCTACGACAGTGAAAGCCGGCTGCAGGTCGTCAATCGGCGGTTCTGCGAAATCTTCCGACTGCCGCGCCAACAGATCGTGCCGGGAATAACGTTCAAGACCATGCTCGAAATCAGTATTGCCGCCGGCAATCATGTTGGCAAAACGTCGAGCGACCTGGTTGCCGAACAAAGCCATTTCCTCAACAAGCATCCGAATGCCACGCATTTTTACGAGCTCGCAAACGGGCGCGTCGTGGCGTGCGTTTATCGCCCCGCTTCCGACAACGGCTGGGTGGCAACTTACGAAGACGTGACCGAGCGGCGCCAGGCTGAAGCAAAAATCCTGCACATGGCGCGACACGACGGATTGACCAATCTGCCCAATCGCATGCTGTTCCGCGAAAAAATGGAGCAGGCGCTCATACGCGGCGAGCATCTCGCCGTGCTGTTCCTCGATCTCGACCGCTTCAAGAGCGTCAACGACACGCTCGGACATCCGATCGGCGACGCGTTGCTGTGCGCGGCCACCGAACGCCTGCAGATGGCCGTTCGCGGCGCCGACACGGTAGCGCGTCTCGGAGGCGACGAGTTTGCGATCGTGCAGATCGGCGCACGCCCGAACGATGCGACCGAACTTGCGGACCGCGTTATCGAGTCGCTCGCAGAGCCGTTCGACATCATGGGCCATCAGGTGGTTATCGGCACCAGCATCGGCATCGCGATTGCGCCGACGGATGGGACCGAGCCCGATCAGCTTCTCAAGAATGCCGATATGGCGCTTTATCGCGCCAAGGGCGAAGGGCGCGGCACATATCACTTCTTCCAGCACGAGATGGACGCGCAGATGCAGGCGCGCCGCGTGCTCGAACTCGATCTTCGCCGTGCGCTCGCAGCCAACGAGTTCGAACTTTATTATCAGCCACTCATCGATCTTGCGACGAAAGACATCAGCGGCTTCGAAGCCCTGGCGCGCTGGAATCATCCGGAGCGCGGAGTCGTTCCGCCGGATGAATTCATTCCGGTGCTCGAAGAGATCGGTTTGATCGGCACGCTGGGTGATTGGGTCATCAAGCAGGCGTGTGCGGACGCGGCGAAATGGCCGGGCAAGCTCAGCGTTGCCGTCAACTTGTCGCCCGCACAATTCAGGAATCAGACGCTGGTTCTTTCCGTCGTGTCGGCGCTCGGCGCGTCTGGCCTCGCGGCCACGCGGCTTGAGCTGGAGATCACCGAGACCGTGCTGCTGCAGGACAACCCGATGGTGCTCGACGCGCTCCACCAGATCCGCAATCTTGGCGTGCGAATTTCACTGGACGACTTCGGCACCGGTTACTCGTCGCTGAGCTACCTGCGCAGTTTCCCGTTCGACAAGATCAAGATCGACCGCTCGTTCGTCAAAGAGCTTGGCAATCAGAACGACTGTCTTGCGATCATTCGTGCGGTTGCGCGTCTGGGCGGCAGCCTCGGAATGGTTACGACCGCCGAAGGCGTCGAGACCCAGGAGCAACTCGAAATTCTGCAGGCCGAAGGCTGCACGCAAGCACAAGGTTATCTGTTCAGCCCACCGCGGCCGGCCAGCGAAGTCCCGCTGATGCTGGAGCGGCTTGGCCGCCGCACGCGCGCGGCCTGACGGCTAAAGCAAGCCGGCGTTCGCACTCTTGCTCCAGCTTCCCGCACTCATCGCAACGCGGATTCTTCAGTCCAAAAATCGGAGCAAGTCTCTCGGTAAGTCGACTAAAAACTACTGACTTTTCGCAGCAGGGTTTCGTGATCGACCACATTGGCATAGGTGTCTTCGACTCCGCGCCTTCGCCCTATCAAACTGAAATCATTGATGAATTTCGTAGGCCGTTTTAACGGGCTCTTAAATCGGCGCCCGTAGCGTGACTCCTGGGGAGCTGGCGCGGGACGCCGGCCGTTGCGGGACCTTTCTCGATGACGTCTGGTCGGAAAAAATCAGGCACGCGACGCGAGCCGAAATTCGATTCCGGCTTCGGCCCTGACATGCGACTGAGCGCAACCGATCGCGCGGCGCCCGCCGATAGGTCGGAGAGCAAACCGCGGCGCAAAAAGAGCAGGCGCCGCAAGGCGCGCGGCAGCGGCTGGCGCGGCTCATTCGTGGGGCGCGCCGCTTACTGGGGCCTGGTCGCGGCACTGTGGGTGGTGATCGGCGGCGCCGGCACCGTCGCCTGGATTGGCATCCATCTGCCGCCCATCCAATCGCTCGAAATTCCGAAGCGGCCGCCTTCGATTCAGATCGTCGATCTCAACAACCGCGTCCTGACGACGCGCGGCGACATGGGCGGCGGCGTGCTCTCGCTGAAAGAGTTGCCGCTGTATCTGCCGAAAGCCTTCATCGCGATCGAGGACCGCCGCTTCTACGACCATCACGGCATCGATCCTTTCGGCATTGCGCGCGCGTTCGTCGCCAACGTCCTGCATCGCGGCTATTCGCAGGGCGGAAGCACCATCACGCAGCAGTTGGCGAAAAACCTGTTCCTCACGCAGGAGCGCACCATCCACCGCAAGCTGCAGGAAATGATGCTGGCGGTCTGGCTCGAGCGCAAATTCAGCAAGACCCAAATTCTCGAGCTCTATCTCAATCGCGTTTATTTCGGCGCCGGCGCTTATGGCGTCGAGCAGGCCTCGCAACGCTATTTCGGAAAATCCGCACGCGACGTGACGCTGGCCGAGGCGGCGCTGCTGGCGGGTCTCGTCAAGTCGCCGTCGCGGCTGGCGCCGACGCGCAATTTCGACGGCGCAGAGCGGCGCGCAGGCGCGGTTCTTGCCGCCATGGCCGATCTGCACTTCATCAGTCAGGCAAACGAGAAGCTCGCGCTTTCACATCCGCCCAAGATCGTTCCGCAGCCCGGCAACGGCTCGGTCAATTACGTCGCCGACTGGGTCATGGATATCCTCAACGACCTGATCGGCCACGTTGACGAAGACATTGTGGTCACGACGACCATCGACGGCAGCTTGCAGGCGATTGCCGAAAATTCGCTCGACGACGAACTGGTGAAAAAAGGCGAGAAGAGCGGCGTGAGCCAGGGCGCAATGATCGCGATGACACCGGAGGGCGCGGTGCGCGCTTTGGTCGGCGGCCGCAGTTACGCTCATAGCCAATTCAACCGCGCCGTTGCCGCCAAGCGGCAGCCCGGTTCGGCGTTCAAGCCGTTCGTCTACCTGACCGCGCTCGAACACGGCCTGACGCCGGATACCATCCGCGAGGACGGTCCGATCAAGATCAAAGGCTGGAAGCCGGAGAATTACGGCCATGAATATTATGGCCCCGTCACGCTGACCAAGGCGCTGGCGTTATCGCTCAATTCCGTATCGGTGCGGCTGACGATGGAAATGGGTCCGGCGGCCGTGATCCGCACCGCGCACCGGCTTGGCATCGCATCCAAGCTCGAACCCAACGCCTCGATCTCGCTCGGCACATCGGAAGTCTCGGTGCTCGAACTCACCGGCGCCTATGCGCCGTTCGCCAACGGCGGAATGGCGGTTTCGCCGCACGTCATCGCGCGCATCGCCACCGCCGGCGGCAAGCTTCTCTACGTGCACGGCGAGCCGTCGCTCGGCCGCATCATCGACCCGCGCTACGTCGGCATGATGAATACGATGATGCAGCAAACGCTGACGATCGGCACCGCGCACAAGGCGGACTTGCCCGGATGGATGGCGGCCGGCAAAACCGGCACCAGCCAGGATTTTCGCGATGCCTGGTTCATCGGCTACACGTCGCATCTCGTCACCGGCGTCTGGCTCGGTAACGACGACGGCACGCCGACGAAAAAGACAACGGGCGGCAGCTTGCCGGTCGAAATCTGGAGCCGCTTCATGAAGGTCGCGCATCAGGGCATCGCGCCGACGAACCTGCCTGACACCGGCGACGGCGGCCTTTTGCCGGCTGCGGGCAATCTGCTGTCGAGCCTCGGCAATGGCAGCGGCGGTAACGATCCTGCAAGGCCGCCCGCACCAATCGCCGCGACGAACGGCACTGCAAGCCTCGACGGCTGGCTGCTCAATAACGTGTTCGGCCGCCGCTGATCATGGGTGCGCGGCAGCGCGCACGCCGCGCGTCACAATCCATAGCACCAACGTCGCGCTGCCCATGGCCGCGATCGCGCCGGCCAGCGGCCATGCATTCTGTCCCAGCAGCACACCGACCACCGCGCCGCACACCGCCGCCAATGTCTGCTGCACAAACCCAAGCAGCGACGACGCAGCCCCAGCACGTTCGGGAAACGGCGACATCGCGCCGGCAATTCCTTGCGAGAGCACCATGCCGAGGCCGGCAAGATAGACCGCAACGGGAATGACGATTGAAGCGGCCGACGTCAGGCCGAAACCGACCGACGCCATCATGCCGAAACCGCCGGCGGTCAGCGCCGCGGCGCCAACGCCGGCTGTAAGATCGAGACCGAGCCTGCCGACAAACCGCGCCGCAATCGTCGAACCCGTCAGGTATCCGACGGAGCCAAGGGCAAAGGCGACGCCAAACCTGAACGGCGAAAGTCCGTAAAGATTCTGCAGCACAAACGACGCGCCCGAAATCCAGGCGAACAGCCCGGCATAGCTCAAGGCGACCATGCCGAGATAAGCGAGATAGCAGCGGTTGCGTGCGACGATACGATAGGAATTCAGCATGCTGGCCGGCGACACCGGCTCGGTTGCGCGCCTGGCCAGCGTCTCCGGCAGCAACAGATAGATCAGCACCATGCCGACAAGGCCGCATGCTGCCAGCAAGACGAACGTGGCCTGCCAACCGAAGGCCGTTTGCAGCGAACCGCCGATCACAGGCGCAACGACGGGCGCGAGCGCCATGACCGACGCCATGACCGAAAGCTCGCGGCCGGCGCGCGCGCCGGAATAAAGATCGCGGACGATCGCGCGCGCCAGCACGATGCCGCCCGAGCCGCCGATCGCCTGAAAGAGGCGCGCGACGATCAGCGTATCGATCGATGTGGACAGCGCGCAGCCGATCGTGGCGACGCAATAGATCGCCACCGCCGCCAGCATGACCGGCTTGCGGCCATGCCGGTCTGAAAACGGCCCGTACACGATCTGGCCGATCGCAAAACCGATCAGATAGGAAGAGATCGTGAGTTGCACGCGCGCCGTGGACGCGC
>Ga0134126_10010290_pt1 | contig 11790 bp, 9 predicted proteins | sample KB31752_FD_96881 | JGI IMG/M metagenome (GOLD analysis project Ga0134126, IMG submission 96881) | Terrestrial soil microbial communities with excess Nitrogen fertilizer from Kellogg Biological Station, Michigan, USA - KB3-175-2 | ecosystem: Environmental > Terrestrial > Soil > Unclassified ...
GAGCGCAAGTTCGCAGGGGTCGTGCTGGTCAGCGACACGGAGAGTTGGGTCTGCGGCGGACGCCCGTTCGCCATGGGCCCGGGCGGCGCGACCGGCGTGATGACTGAGTGGCAGGGGTTCGTGAAGAACCAACTGCGACTGCAAGGGGCCGGCATGCTCGGTCCCAAGCTGGTCTGCATCGACCTGCAGCCCTACGCCACCAGCCAGACGCCCGACCGGGCCGACATCCTCAATATCGGCGTTTTCAGCGACGCCGTGTTCGGCGTCGTGGCGTCGTTTCTGGCGGGCGACGCCGGCCGGTTCGTGGCCGAGGTCGAGGCGGTAAAGCTGTAAGTGATGACACCCCTGGCGGCCTTCGGGCGCCAGGGGTGTTTTGATGCGCGATGGAGGGCGCCACGGTTCATCCAGTCGCCGACGCCGGCTTGGAACAGCATCAGGGGCTCACCAAATTGAAAATGCCGTAACTTGCAGCATATAAACGCCACCCAGAGCTGTGGGCGGCCGCAGCAGGGCACATGGAGATGAAACGTTTCGCCACGAGTCCATGCCCGCGTCGACGGCGGACGTGGCCGCCGATCGCTACGGCTGCCAAAGAGCCCGCCGAGGAATGCGGCAAATGTCCAAACGAGCCTTCCGCAATTGATGTGCTCGACCGACAATGGCGGCGGCACTTGCTACTTGGCGGGCAGCGGACGTACTGAAACTTCCTTGAAGTAGACTACACAGTTGCCGTCGTGGTTTTGCAGGCCGATGTAGCCCGACTTCGGACGCGGGCCGAGATCGGGGTCGCCCATGCCGCCCCGTGGCGAAAGTTCCGGCACGGGATCGGCCGGATCGAAGTTGGCGACTTGGACGCCATTTAGCGATGTTTCAATACGATCGCCGCGGAGTGTGATCTCTAGCGCGTTCCATTCGCCGGCCGGCTTCGTAGGTCGCGCCTCGGCCTTGGCAAAGGAGTAGACCGCGCCGCTGACGCGATAAGGCGATCCTGTCTTGGAATCGGCGATCTGCACTTCGTAACCGTGATGGACTGCGTACCAAGGATCTTCCGGCGGCTCAGCGATGCGAACGTAAACCCCCGAGTTGTCGTCTTGCCGCGTCGTCTTGTAGACCACGCGCAGAACGCAGTCTCCGAACTTTTGCTTCTTGTACCAGAGCAAGCCCATTCCGCCCTCGGTCTTCAATAGGCCGTCTTCCAGGATGAATCGCCCCGGCCCGATGTGCTCCCAATCATCAAGATTCTTGCCATCGAACAAGAGCTTGTCGGCCCGCGAGTCGCCGCTGACTTCTACGTCCGCTTGCAGAGGGGCGGTGGGCACGCACAGTAAAAGAACAAGGAGAGCAGACGCATGTCGGCGGTAAGAAATCATCGTCATAGCCATTACTCCGAGATGGGGTTGCACTCCGGCGAGGTTACCCGGTCCTATTCGCCAGGGCAAGCTGCTCTGCATCGGCCTGCTATCATGCGGTGACAATCTATGACGGCCAGGTATCCTGTTCCTTGACCGAATCCAAAGTGTTCGAAGTGCTCAAAGACCAGATCCGCCGCGTCAACGAGCTGTTTTCGCCGCAAACTTATTTCCTCAGCCACGACGAAATTCGAGTGGCCAACTGGAGCGAGCCGGAACTAGCCTCGGGCCGCACCGCCAGGAGAGAGCTTAACGGTCATGCAGCCATTGTCGATAAACTTGGCGGCAAAAACGCAGGATTTTTATCGCCTCTAGTGCGGCACGCTGGCGTTGAACGTGTTGGCGAAGAACTCGTCGGAAGCCAGGATCGCCACGCCGATGCCCTCGACCGTCATCGTGTTCGTGTCCAAGGCGGTCACGTAGTTCTGCCGGTCGGCCGACCCGCTGCGGTGCAAGAAGTCGGCGAAGAACCCGTCGACGATCCGAGCGCTCGTCTCGTCGGCCACGACAAAGGAGACCGCCGTGTTGAGCCGGGTTTGACTGCCGTTTTGGAGCGCCGCGAGCCAGGCCGAGAGGCCCGTCGGGTCGGGCGGACGGTTGAAGACGTCGGTATACAGCGCGCCCAGGAACGTCGTATCGGAATTGTGCAGCCGTTGGTACTCGCCGGAGAGGAGAAAGCAGGCGGCGATGATTCGCTCGTCGTTGCCCGCGCTGAATTCGCTGATCCAGAAGGTCCGGCCGCCCGGGTCGGCCTGCCGACCAAAAAAGGTCTGGTAGTATTGATCGACCTCGAGGCCGCGGTGTTCCACCGAGCTCCAAATGGCCTGGGCGACGGCAGAGCGCGAGACGCCGCCCTCCATCGCCGCCTGCCAGGCTGCCAGGCCCGACGCATCGGCCGCGTGCCCCAGCACGTCGAGATAAACGGCCTGAATGTAGGCCGTGTTTCCTTCGGGAGACGACGGCAGCGGGGCGCTCGAAACCGGCAGCGGGGCGATGGTGCTGACCTGCACGTCGCCGAAGTTCGGCCCCGAAACGGTCGTGTTGGCGATGACGTTGACCGTGGCGCCGGCGCCGGCGGGCGTCGTCACCGTGAGGCCGTGGTTGGCGGGCACGACTTCCCGCACGACGTAGGAGCCGGGCGTCAGCGCGCTGAAGCTGTACTGGCCGAAGGCGTCGCTCGTGGAACTGGCCTCGCCGTTGTCGAGCACGCCGTTGTTGTTGGTGTCGATGTAGACGATCTGGCCCGGCACTCCGACTTCGCCCGCGTCGAAGGCGCCGTTGACGTTGACGTCGTTGAAGACCTCGCCGGTAATGCCGGAGTCGACGGCGATCGAGGTGATTTCGGCCAGTTGGTTGCCGTGCGCCGGATCGACCGGCAGGTTGTCGAACACGCCGCCCTGGTTTTGCCTCGGCAATCCAGCCAGTGCGTCGACGACTTGCATGCCGTTGCCGATCACCTTGCCGAACACGGTGTACGGCCCGCCGGCGCTCGTGTCGTCGAGCGATGCGTTATCGGCCAGATTGATGAACCATTGGCTGGTCGCGCTATCGGGCCCGCTGAACAGGGCCATCGACAGCGTGCCGACGGAATTCGGGATTCCCGCTTCGCTGGCGATCGTTCCCTGGTTCGGGATCGCCGTGAACTGCGACGTGCTGGAAAACGTCGCGCTCGACGTCGTAAAGCCGCCGGCTTGCAGCACGAAACCGGGCAGCGACCGATGGAAAATCGAGTCGGTGAACGAGTTCGTGTTCACGTAGTGCATGAAGTTGGAGACGGTTTGCGGCGTGACCGAATCGTAGAGCTCGACCTGGAACGCTCCGTAGGTCGTGTTGATCGTCAGGAATGCATCGGCCGATAGCGCCAAGCGGTCTTCGAGGCGTTCCAGCCGCCGCTCCAGGGCGGGAGCCGCAAGCCGCATCGCGCGGCGACGGGCGCCACGCGAGTCGCGAGAGGGCCGGCGAGAGGCGTTGAAGGCGAAAAATCGTTCGAACATGGGGAATCCGTTCCGTAAGCCTCGATAATTCCTAACCCGCAATCGGGCGGAGCGCGTATTAAATCCGTTGGGCGCCCGGGGGGCAAGGCAGAATTCGCCGGCGCCGGCCCGATGGCGGAACGCTCAGGATAAGAACGCACCCGAGATGCAGATGCGCGCGCTGTGCTAGGCGGCAAATCCGTTGCGAACCCGCAGATTGAGCGTGTCCGGCGAGTTGGCTAATGTGCGCTGGTTGGGCGGTCGAATAATAGAAGGGTCCGAAACCTCGGTTTTTGCAAGTCTTTTTCGCGCAAAGGATGGCTCCCCATGTCCAAGTTCTTCGCAATGGCGGCTCTTGTCGTGGCCTTGGGTTGGATGGCGCCGCAGTCCGCATTGGCCGGGTGCGATTGCTGCAATTCGCCCGCGGGCGCCTCTGCGCCAAGCGCGTCGCCAGCGCCGGCCGCGACGGCCCAAGCTCCAAGCAATCGGCGCTATTCGTATTCGCCTTCGGCGAGCGTTTCGAGCGGCGGCTACCGCTCGATGTCTCGCTCGTCGGTGAGACGCAACCAGAACGTCTGGCGCGCCGACCGCAAGATCATGGGCCTTTAATCGCTCGGTTCGCCGACCCGCGTGGGAAGTAGGATGGACGTCCTGGTCCGTCGTGCGGCGCGGTGACTGACTTGCAAGTCCGCACTACGGGCTAAACGGTTCGCCGACTACTCTCCGTCGGCGGCGATGGCTGCGTTGTTCCCGCCCGGTTGCGGATCGAGAGCCGCTTGCCGCCCCTCGGCAAGGGCGTTTTCTCGCAGGTGCTTGGCGACTTCAATCGCCAGCGTGTTGAAATCTCGCGGGTTGGTCGGCGCGTACGCCAGGTTGGTATGCACGTCCATCGATTTCGACGATTGCAGCGGCGTGCTCACTTTGTGAGTATATAAATTGTAAACGCCGTACAGCACCTCGATTTCCCACTTGCCGGCCCGCTCGACTTCCTGGTGCAAGTTGTAGGCGGCCTGCGCCGAATTCAGGCAGACGGCGGTTTCGATCAGGGCCTCGCGATAGCCGGGCTGTTTGCGAGCGTCGGCGCCCCAGACCTGCTCCAAGCCGTTGGCCGCCTCGCGGACGGCGACGAAGATCCGCTGCACGATCGCGCGCAAATTCGGAGAAATCGTCTTCGACCAGAACTTGAGCGGCTGCAGGTAGGCGTCGACCGCGCCGGTCACGGCCCCGCAGCCGCTATGGCCGAGCATGACCACCACCTTGACGCTCTCACTGAGCGAGGTCAGGGCAAAATCGATGCTGCCCAAGCACTCGTCGCCCAACACGTTGCCGGCGACGCGGATCACGAACAGGTCGTTGAATCCCTGGCCGAACAGCATTTCGGTCGGCACCCGCGCGTCGGAGCAACCGACGACCACGGCGAAGGGCGAGGGCTTGGGCATCGAGCCCTGGCTGCGGACCATGCCCACCTCCAGGCCGTTGCAAGGCACGACGTATCGCGGCTCGCCGGACGAGACCTCGCTCGTGCGGCAGCTTTCCATCCATTGCGAAAACATCCGGTTGCCTTCCTCCAAGGTGCGACGGGCCGCCTCCGCGTCGGGGGGCACCGGTTTCGCCGTCGGGTTCTTGGGGTCGAAGCGATAGATGTAGTCGATGGTGTTCATGCGCGCCTTTCCGGCAAACACCCCCCCGAAAGCGCGCGATACGCGTCGCGCGTCTCAGTTCAAGCTTAGCTCAGCTATAGCTTAGCCTACCGGAAAGTGCTCCATCAACAGCCCGGAAATCATGATGTACATCGGAATGCCGATCGTCACGTTGTACGAGAACGTCAAACCGAGCGAGGCTGCCAGCGGCAAGGTGGGGCTAGCTTCCGGGATGGCCATTCGCTGCACCGCCGGAACGGCGATATACGACGCGGCGCCGCACAACACGGCGAACAGCACGTAAGTGCCTTGCTCGAAGGGTTCTCCCAGCGCGATGCTGTAGGCGTGGGCCACGCACATGCCCACGGTCGCGAACACGTTCGGCGCCACCACGCCGAAGACCACGAATTGCCAGCCGCCGCTTTTCAGATCGCGCAGCCGGCGGCAGGCCGTCATGCCCATCTCGAGCAGAAACAAGCACAGGGCGCCCTGAAACAAGTCGACGTACATCATGTCCAACTGGCCCATCGGATCTTGTTTGTTCCGTTCGACTTTTTTGGCCACGTCGCGGGCCTTTTGCAGCGGCAGCACGAAGATCGAGGGCTTTTTGCCGCTGCTGGCCGCCGGCGATGCGGCCTTGGCGTCGCCAGGCGTCGCATTCGACAGACTGTCGTGAGAACCTCCGGTCGCGCCGCTGGACGCCTCGCCGTTGAGCGATGGCAGCTTTTCTCCCTCCTTGACGACCGAGATCGTGTGTACGTCGCCTTGCGTCTCGATCTCCACGACGGCCACGTCGGCGTGCTTGCGCTGCAGCTCGCTGACGAAGCCGATCACGATTCCGCCGAACAGTAGAAATAGCCCCGGATTCAAAAACACTTCGTGCAAAAGTTGCCAGTTGAACATCGATTTGCGGTTTCCGGCGGTCGAATGCGCGGGGGCTGGGGCATGGCCGCCATGTTCGCCCGCCGTTTCGCGCGGCGCCGCCACGGCATGCGGATCGTAGCCCGGCTCGCTGGGCAGGTTGCCGAGCGCGTCCATGTTTTTGTGGCGCAGCCGCGACACCAAATACAGCGCCACGAGGCAGCCCGGGATCTCCATCACGGCCAGCATGACGGGCATGTAGGCGGCATAAGGAATGCCGGAGGCCAGCAGCACGCCGACGCAGGTCACGAAGGTGCCGGCCGAATCGGAGCCGTAATAGCCGGCGACGGTGGCGGCGTCGATCTGCCGCAGCCGAGTCGTGCCGCGCAGAATGAGGTAGGCCAGGCAGCCGATCATGAAATTCGTGATGAACCCGATCACCATGAATCCGCCGGCCTGGGCCAAGTCGTGGGCGTCGAGCGCCGCCAATTCCTCGCCGCCGTGCCAACCGATGGCCACCAGCAAGTAGATCGTCAGGCCTTGGTAAATGACGTGCGGAAACTCGAACGGCACTCGCAGCAGCGGGACCGAGAAGCCCATGTAAAAGAACAACAATAGCGGCTTGAAGAGGTTGTGCCGGAAATTGTCCCAAAACTGCTCCAACAGGCCTTGCATGGACACTCCTTCGGGATTGCGAGCGCGACAAAAAAGCGACGGGCCGGGGCCTTCGTCGAGCAGCCAAGAACTTGCCGCGCGCAGATCACGGGACGCAACCCTGCCGCCGCGCAATGCCGCGACGATCCGTGCCGGCCGTCGAAAATAACTCCGATCGACGACCCGACCTCAGGTAAAGGCTGCAATCCCACGGTCAGCGGACTCTGGCGCCAGCCGCCTCACGTTCGGGACCAACGAGCGCCATTATTCACCGCGGCGGACGGGCGCCTAGATAATCTTAAATTACAAATTTGCAAGCTTTGCCATAAAATAAGGCTAAGGCGATCTGGCCGGCTATCGGCTTTTCCCATCAAGCGGTGCGGCAAAAAGTTCAACTCGCCGCGGCCGACCTCGCCAGATAAGATGAGACAAGCGGCGAGGCGTCTGACGCAAAGCACGACGAGGCATGACGAATTGCATGGAACTCTTGGTCATCGAGGACGATGCGGTCATCGGCAAGGCCCTGCGGCAGGGTTTTAGCGAAGCCGGGCATGGCTGCGCTTGGGCCAAGCAGGGCGACAAGGGCCTGACATTGGCCACCAGCCAGCGGTTCGACGCCATCGTGCTCGACTTGATGTTGCCGGTCATGCCGGGGCTGGACGTGCTCAAGAACTTGCGCCGCCAGGGCATTCACACTCCGGTCATCCTGCTGACCGCGCTCGGTTCGGTCGAAGAGCGCGTGGAGGGCCTGAACGCCGGCGCCGACGATTACCTCGTCAAGCCGTTCGCCTTCACCGAATTGATGGCGCGGATTGAAGCGGTTTGCCGCCGCACCGCCTCGCGCCCGCCGGCCGTGATGCAGGTCGGCGACCTGTCGCTCGATTTGGCGACGCGCCGCGTCAGCCGCGGCGACGAAGAGGTGGAATTGACGCCCACGGAGTTCAGCCTGCTCGAGTTGCTCATGCGCCACGCCGGCCAGGTCGTGACTCGCAAGATGCTTTGCGAGCATTTGTGGGAATCGGATTGGGAGGGCACGACCAACGTAATCGAGGTCCACATCAATCGCCTGCGCGGCAAGCTCGACAAGAAGTTTCACGACACGCTGATTCAAACCGTGCGAGGGCGCGGCTATGCCATTCGCTCCTCAGAGGAGTAGCTTTCGGTCGCTGCGATTCCGCCTGACGGCCTGGAACACCGCGGTCGTGTTATTGACCGTCGGGCTGGCCTTCGTGTTCATCCGCGAAGGGCTGCGCGTGACGCTGCTCGACGAAACCGACGCGCTCCTCAAGGAAGACGCCGAAGAAGTGGCGCTCGCCGTCGGAGAGTTCTATCCGATGATGCAAGCCATCCATCAGGAAATGGACCGCAAGGCGCTGGGCCACGTCAATCGCGGGTTGTATGTGCAATTGTTCGACGAACACGGCGGACTGCTGCATTCCACCTCGGCGTCGGTCGACGCCAAGCTGCCGAAAAAGCGGTCGACAAAACAGACGGAAATCCGCACGCGAGGCGGCCATCGGCTCGTCCTTCACGAGTTCCACAAGCCGGGGTTGCCCGTCTTCACCGTCTGCGTCGGCACGACGCTGGCGCACGTCGACGAGGACGTATCGCGGCTGACCGACTTGATGACGGTGGCTGGCGCCGCGATCTTGCTGTTGGCGCCGTTGGGAGGCTTCTGGCTGGCGGGCCGCGCCACGCACCCGCTGGCGCGGATCATCCACACGGCCTCTCGCTTGCGACCCAGCCACATGGAAGAGCGGTTGCCGATTCGCGGCGTCGGCGACCAACTCGACCAGCTCTCGTTGACGATCAATTCGTTCTTGGACCAGATCGGCGATTATCTGGCGCGGAACCGCGAGTTCGTGGCCAACGCCGCCCACGAACTGCGATCGCCGCTGGCCGCCATCCAGAGTTCGGTCGAAGTGGCCCTCAATGCCAAACGTTCGACCGAAGAGTATCAAGAACTGTTGGGCGAAATCGTCGACGAGTGCAGCCGGCTGGGCGTGCTGGTCAATCAGTTGCTGTTGCTGGCCGAAAACGACTCGGGAAGGCTCAAAACCGAACGCGATCCGGTCCGGCTCGACCAGATCGTCTCGACCTCGCTCGACATGTTCCGCGGGGCCGCCGAGGAGCGCGGGCTTGAATTGAGCGCCGGCAACCTCAATCCGACGACGGTGCTGGGCGATGCCGGGCGGCTGCGCCAGGTCGTCAACAACCTGATCGACAATAGCCTCAAGTTCACTCCGGCCGGCGGACGAATTCGCGTGGCGCTATTGGCCAGCGCCGATGCCGAGCGGATCGTATTGCGAGTTTCCGACACCGGCGAGGGCATCGCCGCCGAGGATTTGCCGCACGTGTTCGATCGCTTTTATCGCGGCGACAAATCGCGGCGCCGCGACGACCGGACGTGCGGCAACGGCCTGGGGCTGAGCATTTGCCAATCGATCGTGGCTGCCCATGAAGGCGAGATTCGCGTGGAGAGCACGGTGGGCGAAGGCTCGGTTTTCGAAGTCGCGCTGCCGGCGGCGATGAACGGCCGGCCAGAGCCGGCAGACGCGGCGCCGACCGTTGGCGCGGCGTAGGCGCGGTTGGCGCCGGGGACCGGGACTGGGGATCGTGCGGCGCTCCGGCCCGCCTCTCTGGCTATCGCCTTGTCCTTGCCGCCTACTACGTTTCTCTCGTCGGCGGATAGCTCGCCACTTCGACGTGATGACCGTCGGGATCGCGAAAGAAAACCTGCCGCAACCCCGTGTCGGACTGCACGTTGGCCCGGAACGGCACGCCGTGCTCCGTCAGCAACCGTTCCACCGCTGCGACATCGTGGGAGAAGAAGGCCAAGTGGTCGTCGCGGGTTTGTATCGGTCCGGCAGGCGCTCCGATTGACTCGTCGCACAGCAGATGGATCTGCAAAACCCCGTCGAACAGCCATGCGCCGGGAAAGCCCAACGCGGGCCGGGGAATCTGGCGAAACCCCAGCACGTCGCGATAGAAGGCGATGCTGGCTTCCAATTGCTTGGTGCGCCGCGCGACATGGTGCAGCGATCGAAGCGGCAACTGATCGGGCATGGTTCGGTTTGGGCTGAAGGTCATCCACGGCGCCCCGCCGGCCCATGATACCTGGCAAGCTCGGCGGTTTCTGCGCGTCGTGACGATTTTCTCGATTGTATCGGCAAGTCCTGCCGATATAGAGCCTGTCAGGGCCTGGTCCCCGATCCGCTCATTTTCAGGAGTCCTCGCGATGAAACTCGCCATGTCGGCCTTGTTCGCCTTCGCCCTCTTGGCAGGCCCTAGCGGCTGTTGCCTGTTCTCTTGCGGCCCGCTGTCTCAGGGCTGCGCAGGGTTCGACGATGGCGGCTGCGATGGCGGCGGGTGCGATGTCGGAGGATGCGGCGGCGGTTGCGGTTGCGAGGCGGATGGATATCCGGCCACTCGCGGTTGCATGGGTTGCTCGCGGCGGCTCCATATCTTCAACTGGTCGCGGTGCTGCGACTCCTGCGATCAATGCGGCAACTGGACCGGCGCCGGCTTTGTTTCTCAAAAAGGCGGCTGGCCCGGCCGCCAGTACGCGGCGGCGCCCGCCAGCGCCGATGAAGCCGCTCCCGAAATGGAAATGACGACCACTGGGGAAGCGCCTCGCGAACAAATCGTGCCCGGCAGCATGAAAGTCACGACGCGCGACGTCGAACCGGCGCCGGCGGAGGATGCCGCAGGGCCCTCGGCCGCCCGGCGTCCCAAAACGGTCTCGGCCCCACGGCCCGCCAAACGCATTAGCTCTTCGAAGAAATAGCAGGCGGTCGGATCGCGCTTCGCGTACACTGGGGAAGCTCTGAACCATCGAGCGAGGCCCTCACTCACCCCCCAGCGAAGCACGACCCCACCGCGTATGCCTGTCAGCGGCGTCCAAGCCTTCCTGAACATGCTGGCCGAGGCTGGCGTGCGATACCTGTTCGGCAATCCGGGCACGACCGAACTGCCGCTGATGGACGCGCTGGTCGATGACCGCCGCATTCAATACATCCTCGGCCTGCAAGAAGTGCCCGTGATGGCCATGGCCGATGGCTATGCCCAGGCCTCGCGCTCGCCGGGCGTCGTCAATTTGCACATCAGTTGCGGCTTGGGCAACGCGATGGGCATGCTCTACAACGCCTACCGCGCGGGCACGCCGCTGTTGGTCACGGCCGGGCAGCAAGACCGGCGGCTGAAGTTCGAAGAGCCGATCCTTTATTCCGACATGGTGCAGGTCGCCCGGCCCTGGACCAAGTGGGCCGCTGAGATCGACCGCGTCGAGGACTTGCCCTCGGCGATTCGCCGCGCCGTGCAGACCGCGCTGATGCCGCCCACCGGGCCAGTCTTCCTGTCGCTGCCGATCGACCTGCAAAGCGAAATCGCCGACTTGGATACGGCGCCGGCCCACAAGCTCGACCCGCACGTGCGGCCTCCTGCCGCCGCTTTGCGTCGGGCGGCCGAAGTGCTGGCCCAGGCCCGCAACCCTGCCATCCTGGCCGGCAGCCGCGTGGTCGAGGCCGACGCCGTGCCGCAACTGGTCGCCGTCGCCGAACGGCTGGGCGCAGCGGTGCTGACCGAATCGGGCACGACCCACGGCCGGCTTGGCTTTCCGGCCAATCATCCGCTCTACGCCCAGGCGCTGCCCCTCTGGTCGCCCGAGGTTCGCGACCGGCTCGCCGAGTTCGACGTGCTGCTGGCCGTCGGCATGGACCTGCTGCGGCTGTATGTCTACTTCGAGCCGGCCCGCGCCATCCCCGAACACATTCGTATCATCCATCTCGATCAAGACGCCTGGCAGCTCGGCAAGAACTACCCGCTGGAGGTCGGGCTGGTCGGCGATCCGCAAGCCGGCTTGTCGGAATTGGCCGTGCTGCTGGACGAATTGCTCTCGGCCGAGGCCGCGGCTGCCGCCCGGTCGCGAGCCGAGGCCCGCGGCGCGGAGCACCAAAAGACGCGCGACGAGCTGTGGCGCCGCGCCGAGGGCGAGCGAGACGCAAGGCCGCTCACGCCGCTGGGCCTGATGTCGAGCCTGGCCCGCGTACTGCCCGACAACGTGGCGGTGGTCGAAGAGGCGGTCACCACGACGAATACTTACTTCGAGCGGCTCGGCGCACTCAAAAACACGTCGGGCTATTTCGCGCATCGCGGTTGGGCTTTGGGCTGGGGGCTGGGCTGCGCGCTCGGCGTCAAGTTGGCCTGGCCCGAGCGCCCCGTGCTGGCGATGCTCGGCGAAGGCGCCGCGATGTA
>Ga0134126_10010291_pt1 | contig 11789 bp, 11 predicted proteins | sample KB31752_FD_96881 | JGI IMG/M metagenome (GOLD analysis project Ga0134126, IMG submission 96881) | Terrestrial soil microbial communities with excess Nitrogen fertilizer from Kellogg Biological Station, Michigan, USA - KB3-175-2 | ecosystem: Environmental > Terrestrial > Soil > Unclassified ...
ACGCGATGCGGGCTGGCTGATCGAACGCGACGAGGTCGTCGTGCTCAACACCGGCAGCGGACTCAAGTACCCAGATACGGTTCCGGTGCGGGCAGGGGTCGACGTGCCGGTCCTGGCCGCGTCGGGCACCATTCCGCTTGGACCAGGGAACGCGGTTCGGACATGACAGCGGCGAACTCAGCCGATCCCTACGACCTTCGCCGGTTCGCTGTCGCGCAGGACTCAGGCGGCACGTATCAGCGCGCGGTCGCCGAGTTGCGGGCGGGCAGGAAAACCGGCCACTGGATGTGGTTCGTGTTCCCGCAGATCGCGGGTCTCGGATTCAGCCCGACGTCGCGGACCTATGCGATCAGATCGCTCGCCGAGGCGAGGGCGTACCTGCGCCATCCGGTGCTCGGCCCGCGACTGACCGACTGCGCGCGGATTCTCACCACGCTCACCGGCAGTTCGGCCGAACGCGTCTTCGGCGACATCGACGCGACCAAACTGCGCTCGTCGATGACGCTGTTCAGGCACGCCGATCCGGGCCAGACGCTGTTCGGCCAGGTACTCGACCAGTATTTTGACGGCCAGTCCGACCCGCTGACCGACCGGGCGGTGGCGGCCGCGGGCGAGGGAGAATTCTAGGCAGGCTGTTCCGGCTTGTCCCAGGCGCCCAAAACCGCTTTGAGAACGAAATCCCACGGGGTTGGATCGAGCCCGAAAGCCTGCCTCGCCGCGGTCGAATCCATCACGAAGTCCTCACGGAACTGGTATTCGGTCTCCCTGAGCTCGCGCATCAGCGGCGACACGACACCGAGCCCGTACAGCACGGCGCCAGGCACCGCCCGCACCGGCACCGGCTTGACCTTGGCCGCCCTGGCGAGGTCGTCTACCGCCTGCCGCTGTGTGCGCGGCTCGGTCGACGGGACGTGCCACACCCGTCCCCAGGCACGCGAGTCGGTCCCGGCGAGCACGGCCATGGCGACCACGTCGTCGGTGAACGACCAGGTGTGCAGCCGGTCGGTCCTGCCGATCATCGTGACCGGCTGCCCGCGCAGAACTCTCGGCATGACGCGCTCGCCGAGCACGGCATTGGCGCCAGGACCGACGTAGTCCGACGCCCTGATCTCGACCGCTCTGACCTGCCCGGCCTCGTGTGCCGCCAGCGCGTCGCGCCACATCTGGGCGCGTACCTTGCCTTTCTTGCCGGTAGCGGCGAGCGGGGTGGCCTCGGTCATCGGATGCCCGGCGTCATAGCCGGCGACACCGAGCGAGGCGCGGGCCGGGCCGTAGCCGTACAGGTTGGAGATCGTTACGAGCACGGCACCCGATCGCTCGGCCGCGCCGAGCAGCGAGTGGGCGATCGGCGGCCACATCGCCGACCACTTGTGATACGGCGGGTTCGCGCAGTTGTAAATCGCCGCAGCGCCATCGGCGAGCTTCGCCATCTCCGCAGCGTCGGCCGCGTCGGCCGCTACCCGCTGGACGCCGGCTCGCGTCGGACCTGAGCCTGACCTGGTGACAACTGTGACCTCGTGATCGCGCTCGGCCAGCGCCGTGGCCACGCCTGATCCGATCGGCCCGGCACCCACAACTACGTGTTTCATCTCCGCCTCCGCGAGGTCAATCGCTCCGAATGGAGAGCGCTGCTCTCCATTCGGAAAGCCTGCCTCATAGCCGTCGTTCAGTCAAGAGCACCGCTCTGGTTTGTTGCTACTGCTCTTGTTTCGTGGCAGGATTTCGGCATGCCGACACAGGAACCAGGCCGCACTGCCGCGTCCGCGCCGTCCGCGGCGCGCACGGCGCGGGCGCGGGCCAGGGCAGAAATCACCGGCGAGATACTCGACGCCGGCCGCCGCTACCTGGCGACCGAGGGAGCCTCGGGCCTCAGCTTGCGCGCGATCGCCCGCGACCTCGGCATGGCCTCATCGGCTGTCTACCGCTATGTCGCAAGCCGCGACGAGCTGCTGACCAAGCTGATCATCGAGGCCTACGACTCGCTCGGCGCGGCGGCGGAGACCGCCGAGGCCACGGTTGACCGCACCGATCTGCCGGGACGGTGGGCTGTCGTCTGCACCGCGGTCAGGACCTGGGCCATCGCCAACCCGAATGAGTACGCCCTCATCTATGGTTCGCCCGTGCCGGGCTACGTAGCACCTACCGACACGATCGCGCCCGCCAGCCGGGTGTCCAACCTCCTGGTCCTGATCCTCATCGAGTCCGCCGAGCGGCGTGAGGTCACTACGGCCGACGAAGGGCGCTCCGCCTGGTCGGCTGCGCTCCGGCCAGTACGCGACGTGTTCCAGGCCGAAATCTCCGATTCGTCGATCCAGACCGGCCTCATGGTCTGGTCAGCGTTGTTCGGGGTGATCTCGTTCGAGCTGTTCGGTCAGTTTCACAATGTCGTCAGCGAGGAGCCGGGTGACCGCGAGGCCTTCTTCGCCGAATGCGTGCGCCGCTGGGCTCACCAGCTCGGCCTAACCTCCCAAGGCGGCCTAGCCGGCTGCCGGGGATAAGCTCGCGACCGACGCCAGCAGCTCGGATCGCGCGCGGTCGACAGCCGCGAAGATGGCACCGCGCAGGACCGGGCCGCCGCTGACTGCGGTCGGGACAACCTGCGGGCGGGCCGGGCAGATCCGGCCGACCTCGGCGGCTACCCGGATGGCCAATGGCTCGCCGCCAGCCAGGCCAATCTCGCCGCCGAGCACGACAAGTCCTGGGTCGAGCACGACGGAGATCGCCGCGACCCCGGTGGCGACCCGGCTGGCTAGCTCGGCGAGGAACTCCTGCCCGTGTTGGTCACCGTTCACGGCCGCGTCGACCGCCAGCCTGACCGCGCCCGCCGCCGACTGCGCGGCGAACCCGAGACCGGCAGCCAGCGGCAGGACCGCCTGGGCTCCGACCAGGGACTGGAACGCTCCGGTGGCCGGGTGGGTCAGGTCGGTCAGCAGCCTGGCGCCTGGCACCGGTAGGTAGCCGATCTCGCCGGCGGCGCCGCCGACACCGCGGTGTACTCGGCCGCCGAGCACGGTCGCGAGGCCCAGGCCAACGCCGATCCAGACGAGCGCGAAGTCGTCCGCGCCCTTGGCGGCGCCAACCGCTCGCTCGGCCATTGCCGCCAGGTTCACGTCGTTCTCGATCGTGACGGGGCGCCCGAGGTCCGCGGCGAGCGCCTCGTGCACGCCTTCGTGCCAGGCAGGCAGGTTGACCGCGAGCCTGAGATCGCCGGTACGAGGGTCGAGCACGCCAGGCGTGCCGATGACGAACGCGCGCAGCGCCTCGGTCGAGATGCCAGCCGCGTTGCAGGCGGTGGCGACCGCGCCGCGCACAAGCTCGACCGGGTTGGCCGAGCCATTCGGGTCAACCGAGATCTCGGTGATCACCCGCCCGGTGACGTCGGCGACCCCGGCGCTGACCTCGTCAGCCTCGACGTGCAGCCCGGCGACGTAGGCGGACGACGGCACGACCGCGTAGATAGCCGCGTTCGGCCCGCGGCCGCCAGCCTGCTCGCCGACGACTTCGACCAGACCGCGGTCTTCCAGCCTGGCAAGCAGCTGGGACGCGGTCACCTTGGAAAGCCCGGTGCGCTGACCGAGCTGCGCCCGCGTCATCGGTCCGTCGGTGAGGAGCAACTCAAGCGCGGCCCGGTCGTTCAGCTCACGCAGCAAGCTAGGAGTCCCCGGCCGCCTCTGCATCACGTCCCGTCCACTGTTCATACGCCCGCCCCGTTCCGCCAAGCCGAGCCACTCGCCCGGCATGTCACCAGGCCGACGTGTTGCCTGTATCTCGGTTATCTCAATCTTGCAACGAACTCTATCTTATAGGAAAGTTTCCTGTTAGTTTCATTCCAGACTACGTAGCGGCTCAAACCACCAGGCCGCAAGCCCACCCTAGTGGTCTGCCCAGATAGGGCCGGGAAGGGAGATCGAGCAGTGAATATCACCAGATCGGCAGCCGCGGTCGGCGCTGTCGTCGTGCTCGCAGGCGTCGCATCCGCGTGTTCGTCGAGCAGCAGCTCCAAGTCGGCTTCTGCCGCACCGGCCAAGCTGGTCGTGTGGCGGATGGGCGGATCCGTACCGTCACAGGTCACCTGGATGAACGGCGTCGTCAGTCAGTTCCACAAGCAGTTCCCCGCATACAAGAACACCAAGGTCGTCGTGAACTGGGTCCCGTGGGGTAACCGGGTCGCCGACTGGACTAACGCCCTGACCAGCGGCAAGGGCGGACCCGACATCACTGAGCTCGGCAACACCGACACGCCGGGCATCGCGTCGCAGGGCGCGCTCGCGAACATTACATCCGACGTCACGGCCTGGTCGCCTGGCACCTCGCTGATCAAGGGCAACCTCGTCAACGACACGATCGGCACCACGAACTACGCCGTGCCCTGGTTCGGCGGAGTCCGGGGCATCTGGTACCGCAAGGACCAGTTCTCCAAGGCCGGCATCACCGCCGCGCCCACCACCTGGGCGCAGCTGCTGTCGGACGCCAAGCTGCTGATGAAGAAGTACCCGGGGACATACGGACTCGGCGCGCCGAGCAACTACACCAACGCGATCGTCAGCTTCATCTGGGGCGCTGGCGGCCAGGTTGCTGTACAGCAGAACGGCAAGTGGACAGCCGAGCTGAACAGCCCCGCGTCGGAGGCAGGCATCAAGTTCTACGCCGACCTGTTCCTGACCCAGCACGTGTCGCCGTCCAAGTACGTCGGCCAGACCGAGCTCGGCGCGCCCGGCGCCACGTCGGGCGGCTCGAACCAGGACTTCGCCGAAGGCAAGCTGGACATGTACATCGACGGCCCCTGGGCCTCGGCGGAACTGACCGCGGTCAGCAAGAAGTATGAAGCCGACTGGGCTTCGTTCCCGATCCCGAGCCAGAACGGCCCAGCCCCGGCACCAGCCTTCTCCGGCGGCTCCGACCTCGGCGTCTGGGCCAAGAGCCCGAACCAGGCGGCGGCCTGGGACCTGATCACGGTGATGGACAGCCCGTCCAACGCCACCACGTTCGCCAACTCGCAGGGATTCTTCCCTGAGTTCACCACTCAGCTATCCAACCCGGCGTACTCGAGCAGCCCGGTGCTCTCTGGCTTCGCCAAGGCGGCCGGCTTCACCCAGATCTCACCGCTGAACTCCAAGAACTGGACGACCGCCGACACGACCGACGCGATCATCCCGACAATGATGAAGGCCATCATGCAGGGCGCTAACTTCACGGCGACAGTCAACAAGGCCAACACCCAACTGCAGAATGTGCTGAACACGGGCAGCGAATCCTGACGGCATTAACCAAAGAACGAGGTCCCGGCCGGCGTTCCTGCTCCGAACGCAAGGCGCGCCGGCTGGGATCTTTCTATAACTGGCTTGTCTTCTCTCCGGGCGTGACGCCCGTCGAATGAGCACACGGCGGTGGTGATGACTGACACGGTGGAGCGTCACGCGGGTGCGCTGAGCGGTCGCGCGCCGACGTCGCGGCAGCGCACCGGCCCAGGCGACGGGCTGGCTGCGTTCGTCAGACGGCACAGGCTCGCGCCGTACCTGCTGCTCGGGCCGGCGCTGGTCGGCATGGGTCTCGTGCTGCTCTGGCCGCTGATCCAGGTCGTTGTCTACTCCTTCCAGAATTACGGCTTGCCGCAGATCACGGGGGCGGCACCGACCCAGTGGGTGGGGTTCGCCAACTTCACCCAGACGTTCACCGATCCTGAGTTCTGGCTGTCGCTGCGGATCACCGTGCTGTTCGCTGCCATCGCCGTACCGCTCACGCTGGTGGTAGGCACGCTAGTCGGGCTGCTGCTCAACCGGCTCGGCAAGAAGATGGCCGCGTTCGTCAGCACGGCCGCGCTGCTCGCCTGGTCGGTGCCGCCGGTCGCGGCAAGCGTGCTGTTCTACTGGATCTTCAACCCGGACGGCGGGCTGGTCGACTGGGCGCTGAGCAGGCTGCCGCACTGGCTGGTCGGGAACACCAACTGGGCCGGGTTCAACTGGACGACGACCGACGCGTTCCACGCGTACACCGTGCTCCTGCTGCTCGTCGTCTGGCAGGCGTTCCCGTTCATCGCGGTCGCCGTGCTCGCCGGGCTCAAGACGGTCCCGGCCGAACTCTACGAGGCCGCGCGGGTGGACGGTGCCGGTCCGATACGGGTGTTCAGGCAGATCACCTACCCGCTGCTCAAGCCGATCTTCCTGGTGCTGCTGCTCTTCTCGGTGATCTGGGACTTCAACATCTTCACCCAGACCTACCTGCTGACCGGGTTCCCAGGCAACCGCGACGAGTTCAACCTGTCGCTTTACATATACGACAAGGCGTTCCAGTTCCCGCCCAGCTACAGTCTGGGCGGCGCGCTCGCACTGATCTTCACGCTGATCTTGCTGGTTGTCACCGTCGGCTACGTCCGCGCCTCAGTTCGGCAGGGGGCCCTCACATGACCAGTACAGCCAAGAGACTCAAGGCCCTGACGCTCAACGGCACCGGCGTCCTTGTCGCGCTCCTCACGTTGTTTCCCGTGCTGTGGATGATCAGCACGGCTTTCAAGCCATCGCAGGAGATCTACAGCCAGACCCCGCACCTGCTGCCCACCCATCCGACCATCGGTAACTTCACGACCGTGGTCGGCGGGCAGGCATCAGGCATCGGCTCGGTCTTCCTGTTCTTCCGCAATAGCCTGGCTGTCGCGCTCACTACAGTGCTGCTCGCTGCCCTGCTTTCGCTGCTCGCCGCGGTCGCGGTGGCGAGGTTCAGGTTCAGGTTCCGCGCGTCGTTCTTGATCATGCTGCTGATCGTCCAGATGATTCCCGGCCAGGCGCTGATCATCGCGTTGTTCCTCGACTTCTCGAAGCTGAACCTAACGCAGAACCTGATCGGCCTGATCGTCGTCTACGCCGCCCAGGCGCTGCCGGTGTCGATCTGGATGCTGCGCAACTTCGTGGCAACGGTGCCACGCGAACTCGACGAGGCCGCGGCCATCGACGGGGCGTCGGCACCGCGCATCTTCTGGCGCATCCTGTTCCCGCTGGTAGCTCCGGGCCTGGTCGCGACCAGCATCTTCGCGTTCATCACCGCGTACAACGAGTTCATCGTCGCGCTGACTTTCCTCGGCCAGACGCACTCGATCTACACGCTGCCGATCTACGTCACGTACTTCTTCGGGCGCGGCGGCGCGCAGTGGGGGCCGATCATGGCCGCGGCCACCTTGTACACGATCCCGGTGATGCTGTTCTTCCTCGCGGTCAGGCGGAGGCTTGTCGGCGGGCTGGTAGCCGGGGCGGTGAAGGGTTGAAGGGCGGGCTGGGCGGGGAAAAACGTACCCTCGATCCATCGCTTGACAAGCTCGCCGACGCCGTCCTGATCCCGCCGTTCCGCGGGTCCTCGGCACCGGCCTGGGTGATAGACGCACTCCGCGACGGGCTCGCCGGAGTAACGGTGTTCGGCCCGAACATCGCTGGCACCGGGCAGCTCGCCGAGCTGATCGCCTCGCTGCGGGCAGCCGCCGACGAGCCGATCGTCGCGATCGACGAAGAGGGCGGCGACGTCACCAGGGTCGCGCACCTGACGGGATCGCCATATCCGGGCAACGCGGCGCTCGGTGCCGTCGACGACGTCGCGCTGACCGAGTCCGTCTATCGTGCGCTCGGCGCTGACCTCGCCGCGCTCGGCGTGAACTTGAACCTGGCGCCGTCCGTAGACGTGAACACCGCGGCCGACAATCCGGTGATCGGCACCAGGTCGTTCGGCCCCGACACCGATCTGGTGGCGCGGCACGCGGCCGCGGCCGTGACCGGCCTGCAGGCCTCAGGCGTCGCGGCCTGCGCCAAGCACTTCCCCGGCCACGGCAGCACAAGCAATGACAGCCATGACGTGATCGCGGCGGTCGAAGGCTCCTTCGACGTGGTCAAGCGCAGGGACCTGCCGCCTTTTGCCGCCGCGATCACCGCGGGCGTCCGCGCCGTGATGCCCGGCCACCTGCGGGTGCCCGGGCTGACCGGCGACCTGCCCGCTTCGCTCTCGGCAGCGGCACTGACCGGCCTGCTGCGCGGCGAGCTCGGGTTCACCGGCGTGATCGTGTCCGACGCGCTCGAGATGCGAGCGGTCAGCGGCCCGTTCGGCATCGCGCGGGCGGCGGTGCTCGCTGTCGCGGCGGGTACCGATCTGCTGTGCTTCGGCCGCGACACCGATGAGCCGACCTACCGCGAAATTCGTGACGCGCTGGTCGCCGCCGTCAGGTCGGGTCAGCTTCCTGCCGCCAGGCTGGAGGAGTCGGCCGCACGGGTGGCCGACCTGCGGTTCTGGGCCGCCGCCAGGCCGCCGGCGTCAGCCGGCACCGGCGGCAGCGATGTCGGCCTCGTCGCGGCGATGCGCGCGATCCGGCTTGACGGGACGCCAGGGAGGCTGGTTGACCCGCTGCTCGTCGAGCTGGTGCCGCCGTCGAATATCGCGGTCGGCACCGTGCCATGGGGGCTGGGAAGCTGGGTGCCGGCCGCCAGGATACGCCGGCTCGCCACGACGCCCGACGGCGCTGGCGGCCCGGCGACGGCCGACGTACAGGCGGTGCTCGCGGACGCCCGCGACGGCCCGCTGCTCGTCGTGGTACGCGACGCCCACCGCTATCCGGTCGCCCAGGACGTGGTGCGCCTGCTGCTGACCGCGAGGCCAGATGCCGTTATTGTCGAAATGGGCCTGCCCGTGTGGCATCCTCCTGCTGAGGTATATCTTGCAACGTTCGGGGCAACTAGTGCGAGCAGCCAGGCGGCGGCCCAGCTACTCGGGCTTGATCCCGTCGTCGGCTAGTGAAGGGATGTCCAGTGGGTGAGATCGTTCTTGACCATGTGACCAAGGAATATCCTGGCGCGGTTCGCGGGATCGATGAGCTAAGCCTGGACATCGCCGACGGCGAGTTCATGGTGCTGGTCGGCCCATCTGGCTGCGGCAAGTCAACCGCACTCAGGTCGATCGCCGGCCTTGAGGACATCACATCGGGAACGATCTCGATCGGCTCGCGCGTGGTGAACGACCTGCCGCCCAAGGACAGGGACATCGCGATGGTGTTCCAGAACTACGCGCTGTACCCGCACATGACCGTCGAGCAGAACCTGGCGTTCGGGCTGCAGCAGCGAAAGACGCCGAAAGACGAGATCAAGCGCCGGGTCAGCGAGGTAGCTGCGCTGCTCGGACTGTCGGAGTACCTCAAGCGCAAGCCAGCGGCACTGTCCGGCGGTCAGCGGCAGCGGGTGGCGATGGGCCGGGCGATCGTGCGGGAGCCACAGGCTTTCCTCATGGACGAGCCGCTGTCGAACCTGGACGCCAAGCTGCGGGTATCGATGCGGGCGTCGCTGTCTCAACTGCACGAACGCCTCGGGGTCACCACCGTGTACGTCACGCACGACCAGGTCGAGGCCATGACGCTCGGCCAGCGAGTGTGCGTGATGCGGGATGGCAAGCTGCAGCAGGTCGACAGCCCGCAGACGCTGTTCAATTCCCCGGTGAACCTGTTCGTGGCCGGCTTCATGGGCTCCCCGGCGATGAACTTCGCCTATGGCACGCTGGCGCGCGACAACGGCCCGGCCGTGGTGTTCGCTGACTACCGCCTGCCGATCTCGCAAGACCTGCTCAGCGCCCGTCCTGGCCTGGACAACTACTTCGACCGCGAGCTCATCGTGGGCATCAGGCCGTCCGACTTCGAGGACGGCAGCCTGGCCGACCCGTCCTGGCCGCGCATCTCGGCCAGGGCTGACGTGACCGAGGCGCTGGGCACCGAGATGCACGTGCTGTTCAGGATCGACGCCGCGCCGGTCAAGCATGCGGCGCTCGGCCAGACCGCCACGGCCAGCGACTCCGACGTCGACGAGGCGCTGCCGCTGGGCGGCGGCAAGTCGCTGTGGACCGCGCGGGTCGCGGCGCGTAGCACGATCGGGGCCGGGCAGCCGATCGAGCTTGCCGTCCAGACGTCGAACCTCCAGTTCTTCGACGGCGAGACTGGCCTGTCGATCGGCCACCCGCAAGCCATAGCGGCGTAGCCGACCACCGGCCGCGTCCTGGATGCCCTTCGTCCCCTATGATCGCCCGGTCAGGTCAGCCTTCGTCGGCCTCGGCCGCATCTATGACCTGAACGTCCTGGGCTACATCGGCAACCCCGACGTTGAGGTTGTCGCGCTCGTAGATCCAGACGAGGAGCGCCGGGCCCAGCGCCAGGCCGACTGGCCAGCCGCCAAGACCTTCGCATCGGCAGCCGAGCTTGCCGAAAGCGGCATCGAGGTCGACGCGGTTGAGGCGCTGTTGCCGGTGCAACTGCACGCCGACGGCGTTGTCGAGATGCTCGGCTACGGCTGGCATGTCAACCTGCAAAAGCCGATGTGCAGCGACCTGCTCGACGCCCAGCGGATGCTCGATGCCGCCAAGACCGGCGGCCGGGTGCTGCGGGTGATGGAGAACTACCTGTTTTACCAGCCGCTGATCAAGCTCAAGGAGACGGTCGAGTCGGGCGCCATCGGCGACGTCGTCGGCTACCACATCAAGATGGTCGGCAGCGCTCACGGCGGCTGGGACGTGCCGCTCAGTAGCTGGCTTTGGCAGTGGGAGCAGATGAAGCGCGGTCGCGGCATCATGGTCTTCGACGACGGCTGGCACAAGCTAGCGACCGCGATCTGGCTGTTCGGCCCCATTAAAGAGGTGCGGGCGTGGATCGGCACGACTCACGTCGGTTCCGGCGTGGACCTCGACGCGCCGAGCGTGATCAGCTGGGAGCACACCAGCGGAATCCGCGGGGTGTGGGACATCACCGTCGCGATCGACATGTACCTGCGGTCCGACTATTACACCAACGACGAGCGCTGGGAGATCACCGGGAGTAAAGGCTTCGCGCGAGTTAACCGCGTCACGGGACGCGGCATTGCGCAGCCAAGCCTCGAGGTCTACGCCGACGGCGAGATGCGCGGCTACCACGCGCTCGACGACGACTGGGCAAGCAGTTTCCGCGACTCAGGCAAGCACTGGCTGCGCTGGCTGCGCACCGGCGAAGGCCCGCTGCTGTGGAGCGATCATGAGGCCGCCGACGTGCTGCGATTCGCGCTCGCCGCCTACGAGAGCAGCGCCGCAGGCGGCATGGGCGTCAACCCCGCACAACTCACGTAGCCCCCTATCGTCGAGCCAAACGATGGGGCTCCGCGTAGTGAATGGCGGCCGGAATGAGTACCTTGGGGCGCCAATCTGAGTGGTGGCGCTAATCCCGGCGGCGGCCGATGCCTCGCATGCTGATCGCATGACATCGCACCAATGGCCGCCGACCGGTCCGATCGGTAGGGTCTTTTGCATTGTCCATCGGCACGGATCCCATGTCGGCCGGTTTGAGTGGTTTGGGCAGGTTACTTCGACGCTGGCCTGGCTCCGCGCGCGCCGCCCGACGACAGCAAAGTAGCGGGTGCTGTCGTACGGACGACAGTGACGGTCCAACGCTGTCGTCGCGACCTGAGCTGGAACGACAGTGACGGTCCAACGTTGTCGTTGCGGGCCGCCACCCGCCGAGCCGGGCGCAGCTGCCCCTTTCTGGCGCACTTGCTCCGCCGGCCGGACCCGGCTAACCCGGAAAGCCCGGCAACCCCAAGCACTCCGGTCAGTCCGTCCGACGCGACCTTGCAAAGACCCTGGTCCGATCGGGATCACGGGCGCGGCCGAGTTCCTGCCCGAAAACGGGGTGGATGCGGCGATCCACCTGGCGCCGGCGTCGGGGCGCGCGATGGAATCGGGGTTTCACACCCGGTTTCCGCGATGGGTTGCCGGATCCATCGCGGGAGCGGCGCGGCTTGAGCCGATGGATTGCC
>Ga0134126_10010292_pt1 | contig 11788 bp, 10 predicted proteins | sample KB31752_FD_96881 | JGI IMG/M metagenome (GOLD analysis project Ga0134126, IMG submission 96881) | Terrestrial soil microbial communities with excess Nitrogen fertilizer from Kellogg Biological Station, Michigan, USA - KB3-175-2 | ecosystem: Environmental > Terrestrial > Soil > Unclassified ...
CGCCGCAGCTATTGGCGCATCTGGGTCGGCTTCTGGGAACGGTCGAGCTACGACGACGGCGTCGCCCGGACGATGCGCCTGCGCTACGCCGAATGGCGCGAGCGGCTCAGCCGGCTGCTCGAGCGCGCGAAGCTGGAGGGCGACGTCGCACCGGACGTGGACATCCCGGATGCCGCCAACGCGCTGGTGGCGCTGGTAGACGGCATCGGGGTCGAGGTGCTGCTCGGCGTTCAGAAGATCCCGCCGGCGCGCCAACGGGCGATGTTCGAGCTCTGGCTCGATACGGTGCGGGCCACGCCGATCGGCGGCAAGATCGCGGCGGCGAGGCCCGTGCGAACGAAGCGGGTGGCGAGCAGGCGCTGACAGCGCCCTTGGAGGGAAACCGATGGCGGAGGACTGGGCGCTCGAGCGTTTCTACCACACGATCATCAACGCCAAGGACATCGACGAAACCGTCGCGTTCTATCAGGCGCTGGGCTTCGTGATCGTCCGCGATCGCCGGCGGATGAAGTGGCCGCCCGGCGGCGGCGTGGTGTTCGGGATGATCCCCGACACCAAGGGCCGCGGCGGCACCCTGATGGCGCTGCCGAGCGATCCGCCGCCGGACGGACCGATGATCGACATCATCCAGTGGCTGGAGCCCGAAGCCACCTTCAACGAGATTTCGCCCAACACGGTGCCGCGCGTCACCGCGTTCCGGACCCGCAACGTGCAAGGCGCGCTGAAAGCCATGCAGGCCAAGGGCTATCGGACCACGACCGAGGACGCTTACACCGGCAACGCGGCGGCGGGCATCATGGCGGTCGGCGGGGTCTACGACCCGAATGGCAACATCATCGAGCTGATCGAGCTCGAGCCGGGCCTGACCACGTCAAAGCTGCAAGAAGTCTACGGGACGGAAGAGTAGGGGGACTTAAGCCCCCTTCTCGCCGAGCGCCTGGTTCGCTCGGGAGTGGCGGACGCCGGGCGCCAGTTCGATCATCTCGATCAGGTTGCCGTTGGGATCGCGGCAGCAGATCGACCCCAGCACGCCGAGCGCCTTCCCAGGTTCATGCATCTGGCTGACGAACGGGACCCCTGCGGCCGTCAGTTCGCGCACCGCCTGGGGGAGGTTCTGTGTGCGGAAGGCGATGATGCGCGGAACGACGCCACCGCTTGCGGACGGATCCGGGAAGGCGGCCTTCGGCGTCACCCACTCGATCAGGTCGAGCATGGGCCCTTCCGGATCCGACGGCAGCACCATCAGCACGCCGCGCCCCTGAGCCTTCTCGAGCCCGAACAAGGTCGCCACGAATTCGGGCCAGATGACGTTGCGTCGGTCATCCAGCACCTCGAAGCCCAGCCGCCGGTAGAAGGCCTCCGACTCGTCCAGGTCCCGGCAGTTGACGACGGTGTGGTAGAAGCGCGTCAGCGCCCAGTCGCGCTCGGCCATCGCCTCAACCTCCGACCCTGACGGTGAAGCGCACGCCGAAGGTGCGCGGTGGGTAGTAGACGAAGTTGTCCGGCTCGATCGCCTGCTGGCCAAGCGAGATCGACTGCAGCCCGTCGTTCGAGATCACCGCGGCGTTCTCCAGGTTCTTGCCGAACGCCTCTATGCGGTAGTGGCCGTCCAGGCTGTTCCAGGTCAGGCTGACGTTGGTCAGGTGGTAGGCCTTCTGTGTCGAGGTGAAGTAGTTGTCCGGCAGGAACTGCACCTTGCCCGAGAAGAAGGCGTCGACGCGCGGCGTGAAGGTGCCGACCGCGGTGTGGAACACATATTCGCCGCCGAGATCGACGGTGTAGGGCGGCGTCTGGTTCAGCCAGTTGCCCTTGAAGTTGCAGAGCAAGGTGGCTGGGCTGCAGCCGGGGCCCGGCCCGCCGAACCGCGTGTCGGTGGTGATGTACGTGCCGTAGCGCGCGTCAGTCAGGGTGATCGCGGCGTTGAGATGCAGATCATCGAGCGGGTTGTAGAAGATCTCGGTCTCGAGGCCGTTAACCGGCGTCGTTCCATTGACATTGTTGATGCCCGATTGGGTCGAGCTTTGCACGAACACCTGTAGGTGCTCGATCTCTTCGTGATATGCCGCGATGTTCAGCTGCAAGCGGTCGTCAAGGAAGCGGGTCTTTAGACCGGCCTCATACGACCACAGCGTCTCCGGGCCATAGACGTGGGCCAGGCCGATGATGTTGCCGCCGGCCAGGTAGCCGCGCGAGGCCGACACATAGGCCATCGTGCGCTGATCGATCTGATACTGAGCGCCGAGTTTGCCGGTCAGCTGCCCCCAGCTATTGGAGAATGGACCCTGCGAGATTGCGCAAGGCCCGCCGCACGCAATCGGCAGCTCATAGTCGAGATAGTTGAAGCCGTACTTGTGATCGTGGCTGTAGCGCAGACCAAGGGTGAGGGTCAGCGGTATGCCGAAGTGGGTCTTTGCGAAGTCGAAGTCCGCCTGGCCGAACGGCGCCCACGACTCCGTCTTCGTGTAGCCGTGACTCAGGAAGGTGAATTCGTCGAAGATCCCGGGCAGCGGGAAGGTGTCGTTGTAGCCGGTGTCTCGGTAACCGAAGTCCTCGTAGTCGTCGGCGTAGAAATAGATGAAGCCGACCAGCCAGCGCAGCGGGTTCTGATCGTCATGCGAGGCCAGCCGGAATTCCTGCGAGACCTGGCTGTTGTTCATGATCCACGGCGCGCCGATGGCGATCGGCAGGTTGGAGCCGTCGCCGTCGCTGTTCTGCGAGACGTGGCCTTTCTCGTACGCGGTCAGCGAAGTGAACGTCGCCCACGGAAGCTCCCAGTTGAAGGTCGCCGAGTAAAGCTGCGTCACGTTCGTCGCGAACTCATTGGCGTCGTGACAGAAGGCCCGCGGATTGAACTTGGCGGCCGTGCTGAAGTCGCAGGGCGAGCCGATCGGGATGCCAAGCGGCGGGTTCACATACCGGAAGGGCGCTTCCCACCAGGCGGTGACGGTCGCAGCCGGGTCCTGGCCGTGACTGTAGTCCGCAAAGAGCAGCAGATCTGCCTTCGATCCGAAACGGAACTTCAGCTGTCCGCGAAGCATCCAGTAGTCTTCGGCGTCCTGATTGTGGGTCGCCGTGGGCGCTGTCGAGAGGTTGACCGCATAGGGGCCGTGGTGGGCGTAGACGCCGGTGAGGCGCCCGTCGACCTCGTTATCTCCCCCCTGCACAAGCGGCCCCGTGACCCAGCCGCGGAAGGTGTACGCGTCATAGTTTCCGACCAGCGCATCGGCCGAGCCGGCGAAGACATGGCCGGGCTGCGCGGTGATGATATTGACTGAACCGCCGACCGAATTGCGTCCGTAGAGCGTGCCCTGGGGGCCGCGAAGCACCTCGACTCGATCCACGTCGTAGAATTCCGGGTCGACCGCGGTCGTCTGCTGCACGTAGACGCCGTTGATGTTGTACGCGACCGGAGAGTCACCGCCGGGTGTGGTGTTCTGGCTGCCGAGGCCACGCAGCGTCACGACGTTCTCGCCGCCGGTGACACCGGCCCCGAAACGCAGCGACGGGATGTGCATGCTGAGGTCGGGAAAGCCGATTATCTGGCGGGCTTCCAGCGCATGGCCGGTCAGCGCGCTGACCGCCACCGGCACCTTTTCGAGTGCTTCCTCGCGACGCTCAGCGGTCACGATGATCTCGCCCACGGAGCCTGCATTCGCCGATTGACCGGCCAGCCCGCTGCCGGCGGTGGCGGGCGGCCGCGCCGCGGTGGGCTGTGCAAACGCGACGGGCGCCGCAGCGATCGCCATGACGGCCAGCGAGGCCGACGCGAAGAGACGTGTAACCGCAGTCACGGAAAGCTCCTCCCCCAGATATATTCTTGCCGCGAAGCGCCCTTGGCCCCCCGCCAGCCTTTGCCTCAGCATAACACTCGTTCTGTGTCTGAAAAGGCGTCACGTAACGCGTGATATGTGAAATTCGGCACTGCGTTGCGCCGGCGCCATGGGGGAGAGCGGCTTGAAAACGTAACAAGCGTTATGTATCGTTGGCGTCGACCGACCGATGAGGAGCCTTCAATGAAGTTCGACGTCTTCTGCGAAATCCAGCGCGCGCTTCCCTGGAGCGCGGGACAGGACGAGCCTTCGTTGATCGCCGACACCATCAATCAGGCGAGGGCGGCCGATGCAGCCGGCTTCGAGATCTGGTGGCAGGTCGAGCACCACGGCTCGCCGCAGTTCAGCTACTCCTCGGCGCCCGAGATCATCCTCACTGCCATTGCGCTCGCCACCCGGCGGCTGCGCGTTGGACATGCCGGCGTGCTGGCGCCGTTCCGGATCAACAACCCGCTGCGGGTGGCGGAGCGCGGGGCGGCGATCGACATCCTCTCTGGCGGCCGTTTCGAGCTGGGGCTCGCCAAGTCGGGCGGCAAGGAGTGGGAGACCTTCGGGGTCGATCCGCAGACGGCGCGGGACGAGGTGCGCGAGGCGATGCACATGATCCCTCGCATGTGGACCGAGCCGGAGTTCTCCTGGAACTCGGACCTGATCACCCTTCCGCCGCGCGAGGTGGTGCCGCGGCCGCTGCAGAAGCCGCATCCGCGGCTCTGGCAGACCTGCGGGTCCCCGGAAAGCTTCTACATGGCCGGCGAGATGGGCGTCGGCGCCCTGGGCACCACGTTGCTGAGCCCGGTGCCGGTGCTGGGCCAGATGATGCGTGAGCACGACCGCGGCCTGGCGGACTGCAAGGCGCCGGCCGGCCGCGTCGCCAATCCGGAGAAGGGCGCTTTCACCTTCGTCCATGTCGCCGACAGCCGGCATGCAGCAATCGCCAACGGTGCTGCGTGGTCGGCGCTCTGGTACGTCAACGCGGCGGCGGTCACCTTCAAGGTCCCGCGGCGCGTCTGGTACGACATGATCAAGGCCGGCCTGCACCCGAACTCCGCCGCCGACACCGCGGCGCGCGCCGACCTCGATCCGCAGGAGACCGTGATCGAGCCGGACGATCCGCCGGCGCTGGTGCTGCTCAAGCGCATGGCGCAGGGCCAGGACGTCAGCTTCGAAGAGGCGCACGAGACGCTGGAGGCGCTCGACTGCGTGATCATCGGCGATCCGGACCACTGCGCCGCCAAGATCAAAGGCTACCAGGCCATCGGCGTGGACCGGCTGATGTGCATGATGCAGTACGGCTCGCTCGCGCAGGAAGCGTCATTGCGGAGCATCGAGCTGGCTGGCCGCGACCTCATTCCCGCCCTCACGGCGGCGTCGAGGGAGCTGGCTTAGGGCGGCTATAGTCGTACTGGACTGAAGAGCGAAGGAGCCGCCGTGCCCTCCAGACATCTCGTCGACCCCGACCTGGTTCCGCTGATCGAGATGCTGCCGTCGATATCCTTCGCGTCGGCGCCGCTCGCCGATGTGCGGGCGATGATGGCGGCGACCGCTCCGCCGCGGCCGCCGCCAGCGCCCGACATCGAGGTCTATGAGGCGAACGCGCCCGGCCGCGACGGCGCGCCCGACGTCCGCCTGATCGTCACCGCGCCGAAGGCGACCCGCGCGGGCCGGCCCGGCATACTGCATGTCCATGGCGGCGGCTATGTGCTCGGTTCCGCCGACATGACCGGCGAGACCGACGCGGCCTACGCCCGCGAGCTCGACGCCGTCGTGGTGTCGGTCGACTACCGCCTTGCGCCAGAGACGCCGCACCCAGGCCCCGTCGAGGATTGCTACGCGGGCCTCGCCTGGCTGCATGGCGAGGCGATGCGGCAGGGCGTCGATCCCAGCCGGATCGCCGTCACCGGCGAGAGCGCTGGCGGCGGTCTGGCGGCCGCACTGGTGCTGCTGGCGCGCGAACGGGGCGAGATCCCCATCGCCTTCCAGCACCTCGTTTTCCCGATGCTGGACGACCGCACCTGCGTCCACCCTGATCCGTCGCCCTACCTCGGCCAGTTCGTCTGGAACCCGGACGCCAACCGGTTCGGTTGGGCCGCACTGCTCGGCCACGAACCGGGCCTGTCGGACGTCTCGCCGTTCGCCGCACCGGCGCGCGCAACAGACCTTGCCGGCCTGCCGCCCACCTTCATGATCTGCGGCGCACTCGACCTCTTCCTCGAGGAGGATCTTGACTACGCGCGGCGGCTGATCCGCGCAGGCGTGCCGACCGAGCTGCATGTCTATCCGGGCGCGCCGCACGGCTTCATGTTCGTACCCGACGCTGAGCTGACCCAAACCTATGTCCGCGACTCGATGGCGGCCTGGGCGCGCGCGCTGACGGCGCCGCGCTGATTTCGCGTCAAGCGTTGGCTGGCGCGGTGAAGCGGAAGCCTTCGTAGCCGTTCGCGGCGATGGCCTCGCATCGTTCGCGGTACGCCGAGAATCCGCCGACATAGACGCCGAACCGCCGCGGCTTACCCGGGATGTTGGCGCCCTGGTACCACGAGCTCGTCGCGCGCGGATAAAGCGTCGCCGACACCACCTCGTCGCTGTGCGCCGTCCATTCCCGCTCGGCGGTCTCGGTCGGCTCGATCGATGTGAGGCCGGCGCTGCGCATATGGACGAGGCAATCGGCGATCCAGTCAGCGTGCTGCTCCACCGCGGTCGGCATGTTGGCCAGCACCGACGGGCTCAGCGGCCCGGTGATGGTGAAGAGGTTGGGGAAGCCCGCGACGCCCAGCCCCATGTAGGTCTGCGGTCCCTCGCGCCACTTCTCGCTGAGCTTCGCTCCGCTTCGGCCACGAATATCCATGGCGAGGATCGCGCCGGTCAGGGCGTCGAAGCCGGTGGCCATCACGAGATCGTCGAGCGCGTGGAACGCCTCGCCGGCGCGCACGCCGGTCGGCTCGATCTGCTCGATCCGATCGGTGCGGACGTCGACCAGCGTGACGTTCTCGCGGTTGAAAGTCTCGTAGTAGTCGTCGTCGAGCGGCGGACGTTTCACGCCGATTGGGTGATCGGTCGGGACCAGTTTGTGCGCCGTCTGTGGGTCGCGGACCGTCGCCAGGATGTGGGCGCGCACGAAGGCCTGCGCCGTCTCGTTGGACGCCTCACTCATGAAGAGGTCGGTGAAGGCGGTGAAGAAGCGCATGCCGCCCTGTGCCCAGAGCCGCTCGTAGACGGCCTGGCGCTCGTCGTCGGAAACGTCGAACGCCGCGCCGAGCGGCGGATCGAAGGGTACGCCGCCGCCCGAGTCGAGGCAGCGCTGCCGGATCTGCGGGTAGTTCGCCTTGTACCAGGCGGTGAACTCGGACGAGGCGGGGGCATTGCGCGCCGGCAGCACCCAGTTTGGGGTCCGCTGGAAGACAGTCAGGTTGGCCGCTTGCCGGGCGATGCGCGGGATCGCCTGCACGGCCGAAGCGCCGGTACCGATGATTCCGACCCGCCGGCCGCTGAGGTCGACCTCTTCGTGCGGCCATTGCGCTGTGTGGAGCAGGCGGCCCTCGAAGCTCTGCAGACCCGGGATGTCCGGCCAGTGCACCTCCGAGAGGCAGCCGGCAGCGGTCACCAGGAAGCGCGTCATCGTGACTGCGCCGTCGCTGGTCGTCACCCGCCATGCCGAGCTTACATCGTCGTAAGCCGCGCCGACCACCGCGGTCTCGAAGCGGATCAACCTTTCCAGGTCGAAGCGCTGGGCCACGTGCTCGAGGTAGCTCAGAATCTCGGGCTGCTCGGAATAGCGCAGCGACCAGTCCCAGGCCTGCTGCAGCTCCGGCGAGAATGAATAGCTGTAGTAATAGCTCTCGCAGTCGCACCGAGCGCCCGGGTAACGGTTCCAGTACCAGACGCCGCCGACGCCCTTGCCCTTCTCGAAGGCCTGCACGTGGAACCCGAGCGTGGTCAGCTTGTGGATGGCGTAAAGCCCGGCGAAACCTGCACCGACCACCACCACGTCGCAATCGAGCGAAGCGGAGCGGGGCCGCTTCTGCTGCGTCGCCGTGGCTTCGGACATCGACATTTCTCCAAGCAACGTAACGATTGTTATGCTCGCAGCGGGCCGTCGGCAAGGCTTGTCGGCGTAACGCCCGTTATGTCATCGTGGCGTCTCTATCGAGGAGACAGGCGATGGGCGTACTGGAGGGGAAGGTCGCTCTGGTCAGCGGCGCGGGCAGCGGAATCGGTCGAGCCTGTGCGACAGCGCTGGCCCGCGAAGGCGCCCGCGTTTTCGCCGCCGACATCGACGAGGCGGGCGCCGCGGAGACCGTTGCCACCATCTCGGGCGACGGCGGCGTTGCGTCGCCGATCCGCCTCGATGTCACCGACGAGGGCGGCTGGCATGCGGCGATTGGCGAGATCGAGCGACAGGGAGGCGGGCTGCACGTCCTGGTCAACAACGCCGCCCTCTGCATCCGCGCCCCCTTGTTGGAGATGGATCTGGCGACGTGGCGACGGCAGAACGCGGTCAACCTCGACGGCGTCTTCCTCGGCACCAGGGCGGCCGTCCCGCTGATCGCCAGGTCCGGCGGCGGCGCCATCGTCAACATCTCGTCGGTAGCCGGCTTGCAGGGAGTCCCAGGCCTCTCGGGCTACTGCGCCAGCAAAGGCGGGGTGCGCCTCTTCACCAAGGCGGTCGCGCTCGAGTGCGCCGCCGCGCGCAACAACATCCGCGTCAACTCGATCCACCCAGGCAGTATCGAAACGCCGATCTGGGTGAAGATGCTGAATGGCGGCGAGATGCCGAGAGAGCTGAACTCGGCCGACGAGATCATGCGCGAGACCCGCGAGGTCTCGGCGCGCGTCACGCCGCTGGGATTTGCCGGGGCGCCGCAGGACATCGCCGAAGGTGTGGTCTACCTTAGCTCCGATGCCGCCCGCTTCGTGACCGGCGCTGAGCTTGTTATCGACGGCGGCGTCTTCGCGAGCTAGGCCGCAGACGCGCTTGGTTCGACTCGGCGTCGGCTCAGCGTCGAAGGCAGGTGAGTTCGTGTCGGGAGCCGGCCCGCCACTAGCGGCTGAGTCCGCGAACCACTGTTCGTGGCTTGAAATGGCCCCGACAAGGGGCAATCCTCGACGCTGCTAGGCCGGTGGTCCGATCCTGCTAAGAGGCGGCGATTGCGTTGGGGCGATACCGTTCCAGAATGCGAACACCGAGATGGCAGACCGGGGCAGGCGGTCCGACTCGTCATCGAGCGCACATCGCCCGCCCGCATGAATAGCGCCTGGCTCCCCAGCGTCGTAGCTGTGCTCGATGCGGTGGGGACCTTCGCCTTCGCCCTGAGCGGGGCAATGCTCGGGATAAAGAAGCAGTTCGACCTATTTGGTGTCCTGTTCCTGGCTTTCGTCGTTTCCGTAGTCGGCGGGATGATGCGCGATGTCCTGATTGGCGCGGTGCCGCCAGCGGCTATTACCCAAGTGCATTACTTCCTGATCGCAATGATCGGCGGCTTGATCACGTTCTTCTTCTCCAAACACATCGCGAATCTCCAGCGACCGATATTACTCGTTGACGCTGTGGGTCTTGGTCTGTTCGCAGTTGTTGGGGCGGAGAAAGCCATTGAGCACGGTATCAACCCCCTGATGGCCGCCATCCTAGGCATGCTGACCGGGATCGGGGGCGGGATGACACGTGACGTCCTGGCCGGGGATATCCCTTTCGTTCTGCGCAGCGACCTCTATGCCATTGCCGCTTTGGCCGCCGCCGCAATCGTCTCCGCCGGAGCCCTTCTCAGTGTCCCTTCGACCATTTCGATGTTGGCTGGTGCGGGGATATGTATCTTTCTGCGTGTGATGGCGATCTACTTCGGCTGGAAAGCCCCACTCGCACCCGCGCAACTGGGCGGCCCATCAAAGTCCGGCTAGCTGATCAGGCCCAGACTGACCTCGTGTTGACCTGGACAACCGGGCTCCGATCTCGGCTTCGCAGACTTAGGGCGGTCGTCTCACAAAACGACTATCGCCGGGGGCATCGCGGGTTGTCTGCAGCCGGGATTGCCAGGAAGGTGATGGTGGCCGGATCGAATCTGATCCGTCCCTGACGCAGGGAGCTGCCGGCCATTGATGGTAGCGCGTCGTTCGGGCCAAGCTGGAGCGGTTCACCATTGAGGGTGACATCGCCGGATTGCAGATCCGCGCCCGCAAGCGTGTATCGCTCGCTTGATGCGTCCAGGTCGATCGCACTGCTCTCGGTTCGGCTGTTGTTGATTGCGAGCAGAGCCACCCCACCAGCGCGTCCACGCAAGCAGTGTGCGTAGAGATGCAGTCCTTCGCGAGAGGGGCCCGCATCGAGAACGGTGGTCCCCATCAACCTCCGCCAAAGCAACGCGGTCCGTTAGTTCGGCCGCGGCTCAAACGTGCCGGACTGAAGCAGCCCATACTCACTGGACGCCAGCGTGTTGTGGAAACATCACCGCGACGCCCTGCTTGGCGAGGCGGCCGAGCGCATCGGCGTAACGAAAGCTGTCCAGGAAGGTTTTCGCCCAGGGATTGCCGCGCACGCGGCGTCGGCGATCTCCGTTACCCAGACCGGGCCGCCCGGCTCATAGCGGTTGCGCAACCCGACATAGAAGGCGTTGCTCTTGTCTGCGAGGCTCAGCCAATGTTCCGACAGTGCATCGGCGGCGGTCGTCGGGTTTGGCCGCCCAACGACGCGCATCGGATCGAGGCGGCGGGGTAGTGATGGTAGGAGTAAATGTCGAAGATCGGTCTGGGCTTGGCCTTAAGCAGATCCTCGGTGGTGATCATGCCCGGCATTGAGCCATCCGGCATGATCGTCGCCTCGCCGACTGCGCCGGGTCCGACGATCGCCATGTCGGGCGCCGCGCGCTTCACGAAAGGTCGGAACACCGCGAAATCGCGGGCATAATCGGCTGCGTCGTATCCTTTCGGTGCTCCGCCGAAGGTCGGCATTGTCGGCTCGTTGAAAAACTCAGCGGCCGCGATCCTGCCCCCTGCGGACTTGGTGTAGGCTAGCCACTTCGCGGCCTGATCTGAAGTCCAGACGCCGCCCGAGTTGCGAACCCCAGGGCTGATCGTAAACGATGACACGAGCTCAGCGTTTGCTGCCCTCGCGAAGTCGATCACGCCTTTCCATTCAGTCCGCGTCAGTACGCCGTTGAATCCTGGAGGCGCTTGAGCTGGGGCCGGCGTGTCCGCGTCGTGGAAGTAGACCGAATTCGCCCACGTGCCGCTAACGCGAACGTAGGCCGGTCCCAGCGCTGCAGCCAGGTTCCGCAGCCGGGGATTCGCTGTGTCGAGCGGCGGGAGCGCTTGGAAGAGATTCGGATCTTGGCCGACGACCCCCTCGCCGATAGAGCCCGACCTCTCAACCGTCCCATTTGGACCGTAAGGCTTCCAAAAGTTGCCGCCGACTATCTCGGCCATCTCGACATTGTACGATTGGAACCGCTCGTCGACCGTACCGACCTCGGCCAGGGTCTGTGGGTGAATGGCGCGCACGGTCGGTGTCGCCGCATGCATCACTGTTGGGGCCACGGCCGCGAGCACGGCGAGGATCGCGAATCCGGCAGGCGCCTCTTTCATGCGGTCGTCCCGACGCCGGACCCGCGATCGAACATGTGAATTCACCGTTGCCGGCTAGGAGCCTGTCTGAGTAATGCCGTGTGAGCGGCGTCGTTGGGATTGGGCTGGGCGGCTCAGTTTGCTCATGGCGTGGCGGCTGCGAGCTTGAGCAGGTTGTGAGCGGTGCAGATGAGGGCCCATTCGGCTCTGACGTTGTCGAGGCCGCGTAAGAGGAACTGGCGGAAGCCCCTGGCCTGCTTGATCTGGCCGAAGACGGGCTCGACGACCTGCTTTCTGAGCCGATAGCGCGATCTGTGGCCGGCCCGCTTCAAGGTCTCGGCCATGGCGGCCATGCGCGGGCTGTTCTTGAAGACGATCGCGTCGTTGCGATCACGGCCATGGCGGCG
>Ga0134126_10010294_pt1 | contig 11787 bp, 14 predicted proteins | sample KB31752_FD_96881 | JGI IMG/M metagenome (GOLD analysis project Ga0134126, IMG submission 96881) | Terrestrial soil microbial communities with excess Nitrogen fertilizer from Kellogg Biological Station, Michigan, USA - KB3-175-2 | ecosystem: Environmental > Terrestrial > Soil > Unclassified ...
CGCCGGTTCTCGTCCTCGAGCTCGTCCCGGCCGTTTGCCCGCCGGGCCGCCTGCGAGTTCAGCCAGGGATCGTTCTCCCACCAGTTGATGCCGACCTCCCTGGCCGTATCCAGCGACGCGATCACCAGCCGCAGCTTGATCGTCAGCAGCTCGATATCCAGCAGGTTGACCTGAATATCCCCCGCGATCACCAGACCCTTGTCCAGCACCCGCTCCAGGATGTCGCCCAGGTTGGCCGGCTCATGCCCCGAGCCCAGCCCCGAACCATAGACCTCGGCTGACCCCGAACCGGGCTGCACAACGTTGCCTGAGGTCATCTCAGGACTCCTCACCGCGGCCGCGCGCGTAGCGACGGACCCGGCGGTAGGACATCAGCTCTCCGTCGGCATCCACCTCGGCCTCATAGGTGGCCAGGATGTCGGCTGACGAGGGAACTCGGCTGTCCTCCACCACCTCCACTCCGACGACCCAGGAATCCTCGCCGAGCTCCACCCCGGTAACGCCCTCGGGCTGCTTGCCTGTGAGCTCGGCGATCTCGCGCAGGCCGATCTTCGCCGCCTGGGCGGCGCTGAGGCCGCCGTTGCCGCTGTTACCGGACCCGCGCTTCCGGCCCGGCTGCCGATCTGGTTCGGGCTCGTCGGTCTCGGGCTCGTCAGGTTCGAGCTCGTCCGCCTCGGCCTCGTCGGCCTCAAGCTCGTCGGCTTCAAGCTCGTCGGACTCGGGCTCGTCGGGCTCGGGCTCGTCGCGCTGCTGCTTGGCGGCCTTCTCGTCGTCATGACGGCGGCCGCGGGGCGCTCGTCGTTCTGGCATGTGATCAGCTCCCTTCAGCCGGCGGAGTCGTGCCGATCAGGCGGCCGACCGCCTCGCCCTCGACCTTGGCCATGTCGGGGTCGGAGACCTCGCCGGCGACCCGCGCTTCCTCGGCCTCCTCCAGCTGGCGCCGCACCATGGCCGGATCGTGCAGTTCTCGCTCGGCTTGCTGCTGGATGAGCTCCCCGAGCCGGATTAGCCCCTTGACCGGAAGGATGGGCAGCCGGAACAGCAGCGTCACCGGATCCATGTCAGCCTCCTGGCGCTGTCGTGCCCACGAAGTCGTAGGCGGCCATGGGACCCAGCAGCCGCAGCTGTATCCGGTCAGCCCAGGCCCTGGCCAGGTCCTCGGCGATCTGCTCGAGCTGGCCCACCTGGTCCTCGTCGAGGAGGAAGGCGACGTGGACGGCGTCCCGCTCGTGTGTCGGCTCGCGAACGAGGCTGGCGGAACAGTGCCCCTGCATCCGCTCCCCGACCGTCCGGGTGTCCTCCTCGCGCTTGGCGGTGATGGCCTCGCTGATGAACTCGCCCAGCCGGATCCTGGCGTCCCTGGTGGCGTCGGGGTCGGCATCGCGGATCTCGTCCGCGAGCTGCGCTGCCTCCCTGTTTTCTGACAGCACCTCCAGCAGGATCGCGTCCTCGAGGTACCGGCCCTTCACGACGTACTCGGTCCGGCCGTCCAGCTCGCCGAGCGCCTGGGTGAAGTCGTCGTGGTTAGCGTCCAGCAGCTCACTGGCCACTGCGTCCTCGCTGGCCAGGACGGCGCCGAAGCGCATCGGCAGGACCGGGACTTCGGCCGCGCTGGCATCCAGGATGTTCTTGTGGGCGGTCAGGTCCTCGGGAGTGCCCAGGGGCTGAGCCAGGTCCACCTCGCTGACCAGAGCGGCCAGTCCCTTGCTGCGGACGATCCGGACCTTCCCTGGCGGCTTGCCGACCCCGGACTGCTCGCCAGTCAGCTCGATATCGCCGGGGAAGATGCCGTAGACGTAGACGCCGCTAGTCTGCTGCGTCTCGCTGTCGGGTGGTGATTGCGTTGCCGCGCCCATGTCAGTCAGTCCTCCTTCTGGCGGCTGCGCGAGTTGCCGGACCGCTGTCCGCCGCTGTCGGCGGCGAATTCGCGGAGCTTGTCCCCGGCGGCCTCCAGCGCGCCCTTGGTCTTGTGCTTGGCGCCGCCTTCCTGCATGCTGCCGACCAGGCCCGGCAGGCCCTCCTTCTCCTGGGAGATGTCCAGCCGGTTCACCGCCTCGGCGAAGCGCAGGTAGGTGTCCACGCTGGCCACCACGACCCTGGCGTCGATGGTCAGCAGCTCGATGCCGACCAGCGAGACCCGGACGTAGGCATCGATCACCAGGCCCTTGTCCAGGATGGAGTCGATGACGTCGGCCAGTCCCGAGGGCGACGGTCGCGCCGAGTTGCCGCCGCCGGGCTGCATTGCTGTAGTCATTAGCCCTCCCTTGCTCGTCCTCGCGCGCCGGCCCGGCTCGAGGCGCGCTGCGGGCGCTCCTCCGCCCGGCCGTTACGGCTGCCTTGCCGGGAACGCGCGGCGGGCTGACGACGACGCGTCGGCGCACGGCCAGAGCGGGCGGGCCGCTCGCGGGCCGCGCCATCGTCGCTGTCCTCCTCCGCCGCCTCCTCCTCGCCGCCGGTCTTGTCCGCCGCATCCCTGTCGCCGGTCTTGTCCGCCGCATCCCCGTCGTACTGGTCGCTGGCGTCCTCGTCGCTGACGTCCTGGCCGGCCTCGGCGTACTCGACCTCCTGGTCCTCCGCGGCTTCCTCACCCTGGTCCTGAGCGTCCTGGTTCGGCGGCGTCTCGTCTTCCTCGACGACCTCGCCGTCCCTGATCACGCCGCGCCAGCCCTGTATGTCGTCGGGGTGCAGCAGTCCCTCGGACATGACATGCCGCCGGAAGTGCTTGAGCTCCAGCCGGGCCCGGCGGCCCTGGGCCCGCCAGATATTGCCGGTGCGCTCGAACAGGCCCTGCGGGTGGTACTCCAGTACCACCAGGATGCGGGTCAGGTTCGGCGTCAACTCGTGGAACGTCACCGCGCCGTCGACATAGCCCTTGTCGCCCTTGGACCGCCAGATGATCTTGTCGTCGGGGGCCTGCTCCCGGATCGTGGCTTCCCAGGTCCGGTGCGACCAGAAGACCTGGGCCTTCCAGTTGAGCTTCTCGTCCTCGGACTGATCGACGTTCTCGACCTTCTTCATGAAGCTCGGGAAGTCGGTGAACTGGGTCCACTGGTTGTAGACCAGCGTCACCGGTGCTCCGACGTCGATCGACTCGACGATGTTGGTCATCTTGAGCTTCTTGCCCTGGCCGCCCTTGCCGAACATGCCCTTGACCTTCTCCTTGACGGCCGCCATCCCGGCCCCGAGCATTGACCGGCCTGGGCTCTTCCCCTCGGCCATGCCCTTGGCCCCGGTGACGGCCGCCATGAGGCCCGGCCCGGCGCCGCCTTCGACGTAGTCGCCCAGCCGGCCGACAGTGTCCTCGACCTTCCCGCGCAGCTTGCCCGCCGCCCGGTCACCGAGCGCGCCCAGCAACCCCTGAGCCTCCGATTTGAGGCGGTCCACCGCGCCGTTGCCTGAAGCCTTTTTCGTGTCCTGCGCCATTGCAGTTACCTCCTTGCCCGGGCCACCGGGGCGCTGCGGCGCGCCGGCCGGCGACGCGGCTGCTCATCCGGCTCCTCGTCGGCGTCCACGTCCTCGCCGTCAGCGTCGTCGCCGTACTCGTCCTCGGCGTCCGGCTGCTCCAGCTCGTCCTCGTCTTCGGGCCGGGCACGCTCGTCATCGGATGTCTCATCGGTCGCCCGCCGGCCTCGCCGGCCGCCGCCCGTGGCCCGGCGCACGGTGTCGTCCGCGGTCCGGCGCGCGGTGTCGCCCGCCTCGCCCACTGCGGCGGCGGGATCGCGGAGCGCCTGGGCCCGGTCGTGCAGCGAGTCCGTCAGTGACTCGATCCGGCCGTTGACGGCGGCGACAGCCGCTGCCTTCCCCGCGTTAAGCAGATCGCCGCGCACCGCGTCCGTGATCTCGCCGAGCTGCGGGGCGACCTTGCCCAGCATGTCTGTCGAGCCGAGCGCCTTGGCCCCGCGGCGGAGCACGGCCCCGCCGATTCCGCCCATGCCGCCGCCGGCGGCCGTGGCCGCGATGAGCAGCGTGGCCGTGCGCATCTTGCGGCGCCTGCCGAGCACGTAGCCGACGCCGATGGCGACTGCCGCCTGAGTGCCGCCTTTCATGGTGACCCCTTCCTGACCTGCACGGGCGGGCCGAACACCAGGACCGATGCCGGGCAACCGCCGAGCGAGCACGTCTTCTTGAACTGATGCGGCGGGCTACCCGGCGCTGAAAGTCCGAAACCTAGGGAACAAAAGTCCGAAACCTCCGGAACACGGTTAACGGCGGGCATTCCGCCGTTACATTCCGCCTCTAGGGCCCTCGCTCCAGCGGTCCTCCTGCCAGGGACGCAGCGGGCGCGTCGTCCAGAACGACGAGTCATGCTGCTGGCACCGCGGGCAGGCCAGCCTGCCGAGCGCGTCGAAACGCCAGCCGGCGGCGATCGCCCGTGCGCGCAGATCCAGCTCGCCCAGGGCCGCGGGGTCGGTGAACCGGGAGATGCAGGCGCCGAAGTCGCACCAGGCGGAGGGCTGGCGCAGCTCGTCTCCGATGACGGCCGCCGCGGGAGCCGGGGACACGACGGCCGGGTCATCGGTACCGGCCGGCTCGTAACTGGCAGGCGACTCCAGGCTGGCGGCCTCCCGGGCCCAGGGCGGATACCACAGCAGCCGGGAATCCGGTCCGCTCTGGGCAGCGTGCCGTCCGGGTCTCGGATCATGGGGAGCGATCATCAGAGGGCTCCTGCCGGTTGCCTCGCCGCCAACGCCGCTGGTCAGCGGTCGGCGGATGCCGCTACCCGAGGCCGGCCAGGCCAAACTCGCTGGCTGCTCAGGCTCTAGCCGGCTAGCTGCTGGACCCCCGACAGGGGTCCCGCCGTGCTTAATCAACTATGGCGAATGCCGCTCTGGTGTGGCTGTAAGAGCGCCGTCTCGGCCAGCGGCGACGCGGGCGACCAGGGCGTGGCCGGCCCGGTCAACCAGACGGTTCGGCGCGGGCGTCGGCCCGCTGGCCAGCTGGGCCCGCAACATCGCCGCGATCTCCGCCTAGTCACGAGGCCTCAGGGCATCCTTGGGGTGCACGACCTGCGCCCACGCCGACATCGGGACGCGGCTCGCCGCGGCGGTGTTAAGGGTGCGGGCCACGCGGGCAGCCGCCCGGTTCCGGAATGCATAGAGATTGGCGGGGTAGCTCCTGATCGCCGAGGCGCCGAGGCGCCGAGGCGCCGACGACAAAAGCCAGGAGGTGGCAGGCATGCCTCGCGGATCCAGTCCCAAGCGTGAGCGGCAGTACGAGCACATCAAGGACAGCGCCAAGCAGCGCGGCGAAAGCACCGGCCGGGCCGAGGAAATCGCGGCGCGCACCGTCAACAAGGAGCGCGCGCGCTCGGGTGAGTCCAAGACCGCCAGCAAATCCTCGACCCAGGACATGTCCTCAAGCCGACGCGGCGGCCAGCGCTCTCACCGTGGCGCCGGAGGGCCGACCAAGGACCAGCTCTACGCCGAGGCTCGCCGCCGCGGCGTGAAGGGCCGTTCATCGATGAGCAAGGCGCAGCTTGCTCGTGCGGTCGGCCGCTGACCAGAGCCGCTGACCAGATCAGAGGCCGGCGCCAGGCCGGGAGACGCCGGCCGCGATGGCTTCGGGAAGCCGATCAAACATCGCGCACACGCTGTCCATGCCCGTCACCGCGAGCACTTTGCGCACCACCGGGCTGCCGACCACCAGGCGCAGCTCGCCGCCCGCCGCCTGGGCCCGGCACATCGCGGAGGCGAGGGCGCTGAGCCCGCTTGAGTCGCAGAACTCGGTGGAGGTCATGTCCACAACCACCGTGGCATGACCGCGGCTCGCTGCCGCCAGAGCCGCGCCGAATGCCTCGGCGTTGCCGAGGTCCACCTCCAGCGGTGGCGTCACGATCGGCATGCCGCCCAGCGACCACACCCGGAATTCCTGCTCCGGAACGGACTCGGTCGTCATCTCACTGCTCCCGCCCAGGGTCAGCTGCGCAGCGCCGGCCGCGGCGCAGCCTCCAGGTGCCCATTCAGGCCAGGGCAAACATTCCAGGGCCGTCGGCCGAGGCGTGCCTCCAGAACTGAACCCGGCATAAGGTCGGCGGGGCTGGGTAGACGCGGCATTCGTGGCACTCACCGAATCTGAGACGAACCCTTCAGGCGCGGCCCCGGACACCGACCGCGACCTGGAGCGGGAGCTTCGCGAGCGGGTGGACGGCGAGGTGCGCTTCGACGCGGGCAGCCGGGCCGCCTACTCGACCGACGCCTCCAACTTCCGGCAGGTGCCAGTCGGCGTCGTTGTACCCAGAACCCCGGAGGCGGCCGCGGCCGCGGTGGCGGTCTGCCGCGACCACGACGTGCCGGTGCTGTCCCGCGGCGGCGGGACCAGCCTGGCCGGGCAGTGCACCAACACCGCGGTGGTGCTGGACTGGACCAAGTACTGCCACCGGGTGGTCTCGGTGGACCAGCAGCAGCGGACGTGCGTGGTCGAGCCTGGCATCGTCCTGGACATGCTGAACCAGCAGCTCGCGGACACCGGGCTGCGGTTCGGGCCCGAGCCCGCGACGCACATGAACTGCACGATCGGCGGCATGATCGGCAACAACTCCTGCGGCGCGACCGCGCAGCGGACCGGCAAGGTCGTCGACAACATCGCCGCGCTGGAGGTGCTGCTGTACGACGGCACCCGGTTCTGGTGCGGGCCGGCCAGCGATGAGGAGTACGCGCAGGTCGAGCGACGCGGCGACCGGCAGGCCGAGATCTACCGGCGGCTGCGCAGGCTCCGGGATCAGTACGCCGGGCAGATCCGCGACCGCTACCCCGACATCCCGCGCCGGGTCTCCGGCTACAACCTGGACTCGCTGCTGCCCGAGCACGGCTTCGACGTCGCCGGGCTGCTGGTCGGCAGCGAGTCGACGCTGGTCACCGTGCTTCGCGCGCGACTAAAGCTGGTGCCCGTGCTGCCCGAGCGCAGCCTGGTCGTGCTGGGCTACCCGAGCGTGGCCCGTGCCGCCGACGCGGTCCCGGCGATCCTGCCCCACGAGCCGATCGCGCTGGAGGGCCTGGATCACCGGCTGATCCGCGACCAGCAGGCCAAGCACATCAACCCGCAGGCGCTGGCCGAGCTGCCGGAAGGCTCGGCGTTCCTGATGGTGCAGTTCGGCGGGAACGACCGGGACGAGGTGGACGCGGCGGCCCAGCGGATGCTGGACGCGCTGCACGAGACCGAGCACGACCCCAGCGTCGAGTTCTTCGACGACCCGGCGCGCGAGGACGAGCTGTGGCAGGTCCGGGAGGCCGGGCTGGGAGCTACCGCGCACGTGCCCGGGCAGCCCGACACCTTCGAGGGCTGGGAGGACTCGGCCGTGCCGCCCGCCCGGCTGGGCGACTACTTCCGGGACCTGCTCGCGCTGTACGACGAGTTCGGGTTCTCCAGCGACACCATGCCCAGCCTGTACGGGCATTTCGGCCAAGGCTGCGTGCACACCAGGATCCCGTTCGACCTGTACTCGGCCGAGGGCGTCGCGGCCTACCGCGCGTTCATGGAGCGCGCCGCCGACCTGGTCGTGTCCTACGGCGGGTCGCTGTCCGGCGAGCACGGCGACGGGCAGTCCCGCGGTGAGCTGCTGACGCGCATGTTCGGCCCCGAGCTGGTCGGGGCCTTTGGCGAGCTGAAGACGATCTTCGATCCGGCTAACCGGATGAACCCAGGCAAGATAGTTAATCCGAATGCCCTGGACGAGCACCTGCGGCTGGGTGCGGACTGGTCGCCGGCCAGCCCGCAGGACCTGTTCTTCCGATATCCGCACGACGGCGGGTCGTTCGCGCAGGCGGCCAACCGGTGTGTCGGCATCGGCAAGTGCCGTCAGCACGCGCACCCCAGCGGGGCGGTCATGTGCCCGTCCTATCAGGTCACCGGCGAGGAGGAGCACTCCACCAGGGGCCGGGCCCGGCTGCTGTTCGAGATGCTGAACGGTCACCCCGACTCGCCGGTGACCGACGGCTGGCGGTCGGAGGCCGTCCGCGACGCGCTCGACCTGTGCCTGGCCTGCAAGGGCTGCAAGACCGACTGCCCGGCCAACGTGGACATGGCCACCTACAAGGCCGAGTTCCTGGCCCACCACTGGCAGGGCCGGCAGTGGCGCCGCCCGCGCTCGGACCTGTCGCTGGGCTGGCTGCCCCTGCTGGCCAGGGGCGTCACCGCGCTGCGAGCCGCCCGCCCGGTCAACGCGCTGACCCGCACGCCCGGCGTGCACCGGGCGCTGACCCGGCTGGGCGGCCTGGAACCGAGAGAGGTGCCGCCGTTCGCCGCGCCGACCCTGCGCCGGTGGTTTGCCTCCCGGGAGCCCGGCGGTGACGGCCGGCACGGCACCGTGCTGCTGTGGCCCGACACGTTCACGAATTACTTCCATCCGCACGTCGGCATGGCGGCCACCGTCGTGCTGGAGCAGGCCGGCTGGCGCGTCGAGATCCCGCCGCGGCCGCTGTGCTGCGGCCTGACCTGGATCTCCACCGGGCAGCTGACCACCGGCAAGCGGATGCTCGCGCGTACCATGGCCAGCCTGGCCGACCACGTCCGGGCCGGCGGGTACGTGGTCGGGCTCGAGCCCAGCTGCACGACTGTGTTCCGCGCCGACGCGGCCGAGCTGTTCCCCGATGATCAGGATGTCCGGCGGCTGCGCGACCATGTCGTCACGCTGGCCGAGCTGCTCGGCCAGCACACGCCCGGCTGGGCGCCGCCGCCGATCCATCGGGAGGTCCTGGCCCAGGTGCACTGCCATCAGCACGCCGTCCTGGGCTGGGACGCCGACGCTGGCCTGCTGGCTCAGGCGGGCGCGACAGCCGAGGCGCTGGAGTCGGGGTGCTGCGGGCTGGCCGGCAACTTCGGCTTCCAGCGTGGCCACGGCCAGGTCAGCCGGGACTGCGCCGAGCAGGTCCTGCTCCCCCGGCTCCGCGACGCCCGGCCCGAGGCCGTGATCCTGGCCGACGGCTTCAGCTGCCGCACCCAGATCCACGAGCTGGATAGCGGCGGCCGCGAGGCCATCCACCTGGCCGAGCTCCTCGCCGCGGCGGGCGAAGGCAGGAATAGCGCAGCGCAGCAGGGGCAGCAGGGGGGTACGGCCGGACGGTTCACCAGCTCGGCTGGCTAATCGAGAGGACGCACCCGATGGCTTATACCTGGCGAGGAGAAGACTGGCGCTCCCGCGGCGCCTGCCTGTCTGCCGACCCTGACCTGTTCTTCCCCATCTCGCTCACTGAGGCGTCCGCGGGCCAGGTCAGCCGGGCCAAGGCCTACTGCGCGCGCTGCTCCGTACGCTCGGAATGCATTCGGTTCGCCCTGGATCACCCCGACGTCCAGGGAGTCTGGGGCGGCATGACCGACAACGAGCGCAAGAACCTGCGCCGGGCCAGGAACCGCAGCGCCGCCCGCGCCAGGCGCGCCGCCTAGCTGCGGTCCGCCCGGCGGCCGGGGCCGATCCCGGTCGCCGCGGACCGATATGCGCGCCAGGGCATCGGGCCCGGCACCGGAACCACCCGGGCGCCGGCCGCACGCTGAGCGAAGCCGGGAGGCATGGGAGCGCCCGCCTCGGGTAGGGCCGCCTACCGAGCCATCTCCACGGGAAGGGAGAGCGTGATGGCCACCGAGCGCCAGAAGGAAGCCGCCAGGAGCAACATCAAGAAGGCCCGGGAGGCCCAGAGCGAGCGGGCGCACGGGAAGGACGTTCCCCGCCAGTCCCAGGGCATGAGCACCGCGGAGAAGGACCGAGTGCCCGACAAGGAGTTCGCGTTCCCGGACGAGCGCAAGGAGCCGCTCACCGACGCCCGGCACGTGCGCAACGCGATCGCGCGCTTTGACCAGGTCGAAGGCGTGAGCGACGCCGAGCGGGACAAGGCCTGGAAGCGCATCCTCCAAGCCGCGAAGCGCTACGACGTCGACGTATCCGAGCGCAGCTGGCGCGACCTGGCCAAGGGCGGCAAGGACCGCAAGAGCTAGCGTCCCGCTCGGCCGCCGGCCACTGACCGCAAGGTCAGCTAGGTCAGCCGCTGTCCCCGTCGCTCAGGATGCGCAGCAGCGCGGCCTCGGCCCGGCCCTGGGTGGCCAGCTCGCCGAACTCACTGGACGCGCCGAGGTCGCCCAGCGCGCGGGCGATCGTGCGGCCGCGCTGGTAGCCGTCGATCACGCGCGGGTCGATGTAGGAGCCGCGCGCGACGGCGGGCGTGTTACCCAGGTAGCCCGCGACCTCCTTGACGACGCGGGCGACGGCACGCTTGCGGGCGCTGTCGGCGTCGGCGTGGCCGGACACCGCGAGCCCCACCGCCGCGAGTACGGTCGCGTTCCAGGTGCGGAAGTCCTTGGCCGTGAAGTCCGCGCCGGAGATCTCGCGCAGGTAGTCATTGATGTCGGCGGCCGTCACGTCGTGGGGCTGGCCCGAGCCGTTGCGCCAGGCCAGCAGCTCGCGGCCGCCCCACCGCCGCCATTTCAGGCTCCGCACGACCACGCACAGCCGCTCATCGGCGATCGCCTGCTCGCGCTGGATGCCCCCCTTGGCCGGATACTCGAAAATAAGCTGCCGGCGTCCGCACGTGACATGCTCGCGGCGGATCGTGGCCAGGCCGAAGGTCCCGTGCTCGGCGGCGTACTCCTCGCCCCCGGCCCGGAAGAACCCCAGGTCGATCAGGCGCAGCGCCGCCGCCAGCACCCGGTCCTTGCCCAGGCCACGCCCGCCCAGCCGGTCCAGGACCGTCTCGCGGATCCGCGGCAGCGCGCGGCCGAACTCGATCATCCGGTCGAACTTGCGCTGGTCCTGATCTGCCCGCCACTGCTCGTGATACAGGTACTGCCGCCGCCCGGCCGCATCCATCCCGGTGGCCTGGATGTGACCGCCGGGGTCCGGGCAGATCCACACCTCCTGCCAGGCCGGCGGGATGACCAGCGACCTGATCCGGGCCAGCGTGGCCGGGTCCTTCACCGGTGCCGACGACGGCAGGAGGTACCGGAATCCCCGGCCGCAGCGCCGGCGGCTTATTCCTGGCTCTGAGGGATCACTGCGCGACAGCTCACCTGCCGCTGCGGACGTCATGAGCCCCTACTTCCCCGCCGGGCAAGGACAAACGGCACCGCGGCCTACTCGTCGATGGCGTTGGCGACGGTGGCCAGGACGGCTCTCTGCCCGGCAGGTCGGGCGGGTAACTTGGCGGCGGGGGTCGAGGGTGATGACGGCTCAGCTGGCCGAGGGGGGTGGAGGGTGATGACGGCTCAGCTGGCCGAGCAGGTGCGGGCGATCTGCCTGGCGCTGCCCGAGGTGACCGAGCGGCTCAGTCACGGCGCGCCGACCTGGTTCGTCCGGGACAAGAAGTCGTTCGTGACCTTGTGGGCGGACGGCCACCACGCGGACCACTTCCCGCACCTGTGGTGTGCCGCGCTCCCGGGCGTGCAGCAGGAGCTGACCTCGGCCGAGCCGGACCGGTTCTTCCGGCCGCCCTATGTCGGCGGGCGGGGCTGGATCGGCGTCCGGCTGGACCGCGACCTGGACTGGGCCGAGATCGCGCAGGTGTGCCGGGACGCCTACCGCGCTATCGCGCCGGCCGGCCTGGCTGGCCAGCTGGACGGCTAGGGCGTGTCGGCCTGCGCCGACCCGTCGGCGGCGGCGAGCGGGCGGCCACCGCTCACCGGCAACACCCCGGCCGTCACATGCAGCCCAGCAGCTCCAGCGAGCCCAGGCGACCAGGCGGCCCCGGGATGCGGTCGACCGGATTCCGGGTTGTGACCTGGCCGCGAGCAGGCCAGCGACGTGGTTGTTGCTCTCACGTCGTAGGAGCGACGTGAGAGCAACAACCACGTCGTTCGGCGGTCCCA
>Ga0134126_10010295_pt1 | contig 11786 bp, 14 predicted proteins | sample KB31752_FD_96881 | JGI IMG/M metagenome (GOLD analysis project Ga0134126, IMG submission 96881) | Terrestrial soil microbial communities with excess Nitrogen fertilizer from Kellogg Biological Station, Michigan, USA - KB3-175-2 | ecosystem: Environmental > Terrestrial > Soil > Unclassified ...
CCGCCGCCCTTTACTTTCCCCTTGGCGCCTTTCTTCTGGATCGTCTTGGCGACGCCTTCGGTCGAGCCGGCGTCGACGGCGAACATGCCCTTGGTTTCGGGATGACCCGCCAGATACGATTCGATCACCGTGAGCTCCTGCGGGACCGCGGCGCCCGTCGCGATCGTGTGGGTTTTGATCGACGAGTGTTTCTTGAGGGTCTTCAGGGCGCCGTTGATGCGCGGCTGGATGTTCAGTGACCCCGGCGTCGCGATGAACAGCGCGACATCCCCTTCCGGCACGAGTTCGGCGATGTGTTCGCCCATCTTTTCGCCCGACACTTCGAGGTTCTGGCCGATGTACGCCAGACGTTCGTTGGCGGGCGGTTCGACGTCTGCGTTGTAGGAGAGGACCGGGATCCCGGCGGACAGCGCGCTCTTCACAGGCGCGTTGAAGGCCGTCTGGTCGACCAGCGCCACGGCGATGCCGTCCGCTTTGGCCGAGATCGCGCTGTTGACCGCGTTGACCATCTGGCTGACGTTGCTCGATTCCGAGCCCGTCCAGGCGTAGCTGCAGCCGAGCAGTTTGCAGGCGTCCTGGATCCCGTACTGCGTCGGCACGAAGAACGGGTTCGTCGTGACGTGGTTGACGAACGTGAATTTGTAGCTCGGGTGCGAACCGAAGATGTCGCTCGAGCCGCTGCTCGAGGCGCTCGATCCGCACGCCGCCAGCAGGGTGCCGACCGAACCCGCCGCGACCCCCGTCAGCGCACTACGGCGCAGGAAGGCGCGCCGGTCGAAGCCCGGCCGGTCAGCTTCCTTGCGCTCGCTGAACTCGAGCCGTTCTACGGCTTCGTGAGCATGGTCTGAGTCCGACATGTACGTCTCCTCTCACCCAGTAACCAAGAGTATCTACAGACACTATTCCCGGTCTGCCGGACCGGAGTCAACACCAACTTCGCGAAAACGCCCGCTTTCCGTGTGTAGAACGCGCGATTGGGTGGTTTCTTGCAACATCACGAGCGGCCGGAAGGTCCGCCGCCGCGGCGGCCCGAGATACCCTCCGCACATGGACGGCAACCCACCTCCCGAGGGCCGCGGCGATGCCGCTGAGAGCACCTCGAGCGGGCCCGGGCGCAGCCCGGAGGAGCACTTCGGCCCGCTGGCGCTGAGGCGGATGACCAAACCCGACGGCCGCTCCCTGATCGCCTACAGGCGCGTCGATCTCGCGGCACCGGGCGCCGCCGGCGAACGCGGGCGCTCCGGCGCGTGAGCGAGCTCCGCTTCAACGAGCTGCGCGGCGAGGAGGTCGCCTACGCGATCCACCGGCAGGACCGAACGTTCCTGCCCGACCGGGCCCACTGCCCCCTGGACCCGACCCGGCCGGGCGCGCCGCAGACCGAGATCCCCTTGCCGAGCTTCGAGATCGTCGTCTTCGACAACCGCTTCCCCGCGTTCGAGGCGCCCGAGGGCGCGGCCGAGGTCGTCGTCTACACCGACGACCACGAAGGCTCGTTCGGCGCGCTCGCAGCCGAGCGCGCCGAGGCGCTGATGTGGGTGTGGCGCCATCGCTACGCGGAGCTGGGCGCCCGCGAGGACGTCGACTACGTCTACATCTTCGAAAACCGCGGCGTCGAGGTCGGCGTCACGCTGCACCACCCCCACGGCCAGATCTACGGCTACCCGTTCCTGCCGCAGGTCGCCGCGCTCGAGCGCGCGGCCGACGAGCGCCTGGGCGGCTGCGCGCCGTGCGAGCTGCTCGCCCGCGAGCGCGCCGCCGGCACGCGTGTGCTGTTCGAGAACGGCGCCGTGATCGGCTACGTCCCCGAAGCCGCGCGCTGGCCGTATGAAGCGCATCTCGCGATGCTCTCTCACCGCCGCTCGCTGCTGGACTGCGAACCGGAGGAGCTGCGGCTGCTCGCCGAGGCGCTGCAGCGGCTCATCCGCGGCTACGACGCGCTGTTCGCACGGCCCATGCCCTACGTGATGGCCGTCCACCAGGCGCCGACCGCCGGCGGCATCGGCTCGCAGCAGGGCCATCTGCACGTCGAGTTCTACCCGCCGCTGCGCACGGCCGAGAAGCTCAAGTTCCTCGCGGGCTCGGAGCTGGGCGCGGGCATGTTCATCGGCGACGTGCTCCCCGAGGATGCCGCCGAGCACCTGCGCGACGCGATCGGCCGTGCCGGTTAGGCACACCACCGCTTTCGCTCCCGGCCGCGTCAACGTGATCGGCGAGCACACCGACTACAACGAAGGGCTCGCGCTTCCGTTCGCGATCGAGCAGGGGGTGACGGTACGGGCCGTCGCCTCCTCCGGAGAGGACGCTGACGCGGGACGCATCGAGGCGCTGGCGCTCGACCTCGACGAACGCGACAGCTTCCTGATCGGTGACCTGGATCGCGCCCGCCCGGCGGAGGGGTGGCGCTCGTTCGTGCGCGGCGCCGTCGCCGAGCTCGCCGCGGCCGGACACGCGCCGCCCGGCGCCCATCTGGAGATCAGCGGCGACGTGCCGCGCGGCGGCGGCCTGTCGTCCTCGGCCGCGCTCACGGTCGCACTGTGCCTCGCGCTGCTCGAGCTGGGCCCCGGGCCGATCGAGGATCCGGTCGAGCTCGCGCGCCTGTGCTCGCGCGTGGAGAACGAGTGGACCGGCGCGCGCACGGGCCTGCTCGACCAGCTGGCGAGCCTGTGCGGGGCGCGCGACGCGGCGCTCCTGATCGACTTCCGGAGCCTCGAGATCGAGCGCGTGCCGCTCCTGCTCGGCGACTGGCGCTTTGCGATCGTGGACTCCGGCGAGCGCCACAGCCACGCCACCTCCGGCTACAACGAGCGCCGCGAGGAGTGCGCCCGCGCCTGCGAGCTGCTCGGCGTCTGCTCGCTGCGCGACGCGACATTCGCGCAGCTCTCCGAGCTGCCCGAGCCGCTCGCCCGCCGCGCTCGTCACGTGCTGGAGGAGAACGAGCGTGTCGTGGCCGCCGTGCGCGCCGTCGAGGCACACGACATGGACGCGCTCGCGCAGCTGCTCAACGCGTCGCACGCCAGCCTGCGCGAGCTGTACGAGATCTCGACCCCGGCCGTCGAGGAGGCGGTCGAGCGCATGCTCCTCGCCGGCGCCGCCGGCGCGCGCCTGATCGGCGGCGGCTTCGGCGGCTCCGTGCTCGGCCTGTTCGGCCCCGGAGCGCAGCCGCCGTCGGACGCGATCGCGGTCGCGCCCGGGCCAGGCGCCGAGGCACATGACGGCCCCCGGGCCGGCTGATCAGAGGCGGGCGGCCAGCAGCGCCGCGGCGATCAGCACGACCGTCAGCGACATCACGGCGAGCGCGCCGTCGAGCGGGCCCAGCAGCCTCGGGAGCGTGAGCGGTTCGGTGCTGCCGTCGCTCAGCCGGCGGACGCCCTCGACCGCGACGGTGCGCCGGCGCAGCTCGCGCGCGGCCGAGCTGAGGCGCCGCTGTGCGAGGCTCATCGCCATGCACCCGGCCGCGATCAGCAGCCCCGGCGCGTCGATGCGCAGCGCCATCGCGAAGTAGCCGGTGAAAGCCGGGAACGCACCCCAATCGGCCGCGAACCACAGGTCGCTGTGGAAGCGCCCGCCTGCCAGCTCGAGGTTGTACGCCGGCAGCATCAGCGCACCGAGCACGACCAGCGGCGTGAGCCACGGCGATACCGCCACGATCCCGCCGATGCCGATCGCCACGGCGCCGGCGGCGCTCGCGGCCGCGGCGACCAACAGCGCGCGATCGCTGAAACGCGTCCCCAGCGGCCGGTCGTGCAGCTCGTCGAGCGTGTGCGCCGCGACGCCGACGGCGAGCGCGAACGCCGCGAGCCCCCACAGCAGCCGATCGACATAGACGTGCGGCGCGAGCGCGGCGCCGATCGCGAAGTAGCTGAGATGCCAGAGCGTGTAGGGCGGGTGCAGCAGCGTGACCGCGTCGGCCAGCCGCCCGCCGCCGACCGCATAGAAGGCCGGGCGCCGCGGGCGGGCGACCATCGGGCTAGCCCCGCCGCGTCGCCGAGGTCACGATGCCCCCGCCGAGGCTCATGTGGCGCATCCGCACGTTCTCGAGACCGGCCGCGCGCCAGTTACAGACGAGCTGCTCGAGCGGGTGCCGGGCGTAGAAGCCGCGGATGCTCGGACCGAGGAAGCGCCCGACCTCGAACCACTCCTTCGAAGCGAGCCTGCCGAGCACCGGCAGCCCGACCGCGGTGTAGAAGCGCCACGCCAGCCGGGCGGGCGCGAAGGGCGGCACCCCGAACTCCAGCGAGGCGACCCGCCCTCCGGGCTTGACCACGCGCGCGAGCTCCGCGAGCGTCGCCGGCGGATCGTCCACGTAGCGCAGCAGGTAGGTGAAGGTGAGACCGTCGAAGCTCGCGTCGGCGAACGGCAGGCGCTCGGCCTGCCCTTCGATCAGCTCGACCCTCCCAGCGGGCGCCGCGGCGAAGCGCGCGCGGGCGCGGGCGAGCATCTGGGCGCTCTGGTCGACGCCGACGACGAGGCAGTCGGCGCGGCGGCGCAGCTCCGCCGCGACCATGCCGGTGCCGGTCGCCACGTCGAGGATCCGCTCGCCGTCGCGCGGCCGGATCTCGTCCACGAGCGCCCGGCGCCAGCGCGGGTCCTGCCAGAAGCTGAGGGCGGCGGACAGCTCGTCGTAGCGCGAGGGCAGCCCGCTGAACAGCTCGAGCGCCTCCTCGTTGCGCGGCGAGGCCGGGTGCTCCGGTGCGATGGGTGCCGGCGGGCTCATTTGCTCGGGAGTCGGCCGGCGCTCCGTGCCGGCCTCCGCGATCTGAAAGGCTAGACGCCCACGCGCTGAGGAGTTTCCCGGTGGACCAGACGACAGCCAAGAGCAGGGCGCCGGTGATGCTGGTCACGGGCGCCTCCAGCGGTATCGGCGAAGCGACCGCGCGGCTGCTCGGCCGCGAGCCCGGCGCCTCGATCGTGCTGGTCGCGCGCCGCCAGGAGCGCCTCGCGCCGCTCGCTGCCGAGATCGGCCCCGCCGCGAGCTACCTGGCGGTCGACCTGCTCGACGCGGACGCCCCGGCGCGGGTGCGCGACCACGTCGCCGAGCGGCACGGCCGCCTGGACCTGCTCGTGAACAACGCGGGCGCCGCCTGGCGCGCGCGCTTCGCCGACGGCGGCTACGAGAACGTCAGGCGCACGATGGCGATCAACTTCGACGCGCAGCTGCGCCTGACCGAGGCGCTGCTGCCGCTGCTGCGCAGCAGCGCACCGTCGGCGATCGTCAACCTCGCCTCGACCGCCGGACGCGTCGCACGGGCGGGAACCGGCGCCTACAGCGCCTCGAAGTTCGCGCTGATCGGATGGTCCGACTCGCTCGCCGCGGAGGAGCGCGAGCACGGCGTCCACGTCGGGCTCGTGCTGCCGGGGTTCATCGCCACCGAGGGCTTCCCGCAGTCCGAGCTGCTCGAGAACCCGCTGACGCGCCGCCTCGTCTCCACGCCCGAGCGCGCCGCCGAAGCGATCCGCGAAGCCGGGCTGGGCGGGCGCGGCGAGCGCTACGTGCCGCGTCCCTACTGGATCGCGGCAGCGCTTCGCATCCTTGCGCCGGCGCTCGTGCGCCGCGCGGTCGCAGGCCGCGGCGCCGCGATGATGACGACCACGACCGGCGCGGACCTCGCCGAGCGCCAGCCCGTGGCGGAGCGGCCGAGCGCCGGGTCCGGACGTGCGCCGGTGCCGCCGGGCGAGCGCGGCGGCACGGAGCCGAGCTGAGCGACACGGCGCTCGTCGCCGGCGCCACCGGCTTCGTCGGCCGGCGGCTCACGAGCGCTCTGCTGGAGGGCGGCACCAGCGTGCGTGCGCTGGTTCGCGATCCGAGCCGGGAGCCGGCGCGTGCCCTGAAGGAGCAGGGCGCCGAGCTTCGCACCGGCGACGTGACGGAGGCCGCTTCCCTCGACGGCGCCTTCGACGGCGCCGGGACCGCCTTCTACCTCGTGCACGCGATGGCCGGCGGTGCCGGGTTCCACGAGCGCGACCTCGCCGGCGCCCGTAACTTCGCCCGCGCCGCCGCCGCCGGCGGCGTCGAGCGGGTCGTCTACCTGGGCGGCCTCGGCGACGAGCAGGCCTCGGAGCATCTGCGCAGCCGTCATGCGACCGCACTCGCGCTGCGCGAAGAGGGTCCGCCACTGACCTACTTCAGGGCCGCGATGGTGGTCGGCGCGGACAGCGAGTCCTACCGGACGCTGCGCTACCTGGTGAAACGGCTGCCGGTGATGCTCGCGCCGAGCTGGCTTCGCACCGACACGCAGCCGATCGCGATCGACGACGTGATCGCGTTCCTCGCGCGTGCTCCTGAGGTGCCGCAGTCGTCCGGCAGGGAAGTGGAGATCGGCGGCCCCGACGTGCTCTCCTACGGGGAGATGCTCGACCGCATGGCCGACGCGATGGGTGTGCGACGGCGGCCGAAGGTGCCGGTCCCGCTGCTCACACCGGGACTCTCGGCGCTCTGGCTCGGGCTCGTCACACCGGTCGACACGAACGTCGCCAGGCCGCTTGTCGAGGGCCTGCGCGCGCGTACCGTCGTGCGCGACCCCTCCGGAGCCGCGCCGTTCGGAATCGAACCGGTCGCGTTCGACGTCGCGCTTCGGCGGGCGTTGCAGGAAGAGGAGGGGTAACCGAGCGTCATGCGCCGCGCGCTCGTCCTCTTCACCTGCGACCTGCGCGTGCGCGACAACGCCGCGCTCGCCGCTGCCGTGGCCGAGCGCGAGGAGGTGATCCCGGCGTTCGTGATCGACGAGCGCCTGATGGCCCGCCGGTGCGGCAGCCCCAACCGGCTCGCCTTCCTGTACGAGAGCCTGCGCGACCTGGACGGCTCGCTGCGCGCCCGGGGCGCGGGGCTCGTGGTGCGCCGCGGCGACGTGGTGGAGCAGGCGATCGCGATCGCACGGCGGTTTCGCGCGCGGGCGATCTACGTGAGCGCCGACACCTCCCCATACGCGCAGGCGCGGCGCTCGCGCCTCGCGCGTGCCTGCGATGAGGAGCGCCTCGAGCTCCTCGCGCACGGCGGCCCCTCGATCCTCGAACCGGGAGCGGCGACGCCGGCGGGCGGCGGGCACTACCGCGTCTTCACCCCGTACTGGCGAGCCTGGCGCGCCCGGGGGCTGCCCGAGGCGGCCAGGACCCCGCGCCGTATCCCCGCCCCGGCCGGATTGCCCGCCCTGCGCCTGCCCGCGAGCGGAGGCGGCGGCGCCTCGCCGGAGCTCCCGCGCGGCGGCGAGACGGCGGGGCGTGAGCGGCTCTCGAGGTTCCTCGCGAGCCGCCTGGACAGCTATGCCGAGCGGCACGACGACCTGGCCGGGGACGCGACCTCGAGGCTCAGCCCCTACCTGCACTTCGGCTGCCTGCCGGCGCGCGCGGTGCTGGAGCGCAGCGCGCGCGGCCCCGCGAGCGAGGAGTTCGCCCGCCAGCTCTGCTGGCGCGACTTCCACCGCCAGGTCCTCGCGGACCGGCCCGACATGGCGGCGCATGACTACCGCCCGCGCCCCGGCCGGTGGCGGCACGACCCGCAGGCGCTCGCGGCGTGGCGCGAGGGGCTGACCGGCTACCCGCTCGTCGACGCCGGCATGCGCCAGCTGGCCCGCGAGGGCTTCATGCACAACCGCGCCAGGCTGATCGTCGCGTCGCTCCTCACGAAGACGCTGCGGATCGACTGGCGTCACGGCGCTGCGCACTTCGCCGAGCTGCTGTGCGACGCGGACGTGGCGAACAACGCAGGCAACTGGCAGTGGGTCGCGGGGACGGGCAACGACACCCGCCCCAACCGCGTCCTGAACCCGTTGCGCCAGGCACGCCGCTTCGACCCGAGGGGCGACTACGTGCGCCGCTACGTGCCGGAGCTGGCCGATCTCGACGGCCGCGCGGTGCACGAGCCGTGGCGCCTGCGGCCCGCCGAGCGCAGACAGCTGCGCTACCCGCCGCCGATCGTCAACCCCGATCGCTGGCAGACGAGATGAGCGAGCAGGTCGCGATCCAGGGCGAGACGATCCGGCTCGGGCAGCTGCTCAAGCTGGCCGGGATCGTCGACAGCGGCGGCGAAGCACGCGCGCTGCTGGAGGCCGAGCCGGCGCTCGTCAACGGCGAGCCCGAGGGCCGCCGCGGGCGCCAGCTGCGAGCGGGCGACACCGTGAGCGCGGCCGGGCGCGAGCTCGTCGTGACCGCCGGGCCCTAGTGCGCAGGTGCCGGGAGACGCCGCCGGACCTCTGACCGAGGCCCGCTAGCCCAGCGTCGCCACGATCACGGGCGCGCTCGTCGGCTCGGGGCTGCCGCCACGGGGCTCGGCCGTGACCATCACCGCGCGCACGCCCGCGAGGCTGACGGGCACGCCGACCGACGCGCGCCCCGCCGAGGTGACGTTGAACAGGGCGTCGGTCGCGTGGACGTGGCGTCCCCGCTGCACCCACAGCTCGTACACGCGGCCGGCAGGCGTCTGCGGCATGCCTTCGACCTGGAGCTGTCCGCGCGTGCCGACGACGCGCAACGAGGCGCTCGCGCCCGGCGCGCTCACGTGAGCCTGGATCACGCGCCGGCTCTGACCGCCCGAGAACGCGATCACGGCCACCGCGGCCACGAGGGCGAGCGCCAGCCCGGCCGTCGCAAAGCGCCACTGCCAGCGTTCGCGCGGTGCCCGCGCCCGGCTGCCCGCCTCCGGGCGCCGGCCCGCGTTGCGCAGCTCGGCCTCGGAGGCGACGGTCGCGAGCACGCGCCCGCGCAGCTCCTTCGGCGCGCTCCGCTGCGGCACGGCCGACGGCAGCGAGTCGGCGACGTGCTGCAGCGCGGCCACGTCCTCGCGGCACGCCGCGCACTCGCGCAGGTGCGAGGCGAAGTCGCGCGCCTCGTCTTCGGTCAACGCGCCGAGCACGTAGGCCGCCACGTCGTCGCCGCGCTCGGAATGCTGCCCGCCGCTCATCCGACCACCTCCCCCGGCTCGCCGAGCGCCGCGCGCATCTTCTCCAGGCCGAGCCGCATGCGGCCCTTGACCGTGCCGATCGGCGTCCCGAGCATCGAGGCGATCTCGGTGTGGGTCATGCCGCCGAAGTATGCGAGCTCGATCACGTGGCTCTGCTCGCGCGGGAGCTGCTGAAGCGCCTCGCGGATCTCGCGCGCCTCGTCACGGCGCGCGAACTCGAGCTCGGTGCGCTCGCGCGCCGGCACGCGCTCCTCGATCGTCTCGTCGACGACGACGCGGCGGTCGCGGACAGCGCGGCGACGCAGCGCGTCGATCGCGCGGTTGTGGACGATGCCGAGCGTCCACTTGCGCACGCTGCCACGGTTGCGGTCGTAGCGCGCGCCGCTGCGCCACAGCGACAGGAACGCCTCCTGGACGACGTCTTCGGCGAGCGAGCGCTGACCGCACATGCGCATCGCCAGCGAGTAGGCGGCGTCGGCGTGGCGGTCGTAGACGACCTCGAAGGCCGCGGCGTTGCCGCGGTAGACGAGCTGCATCAGCTCCTCGTCGGCGAGGACGTTGAGGTGGGCGCCGGAGCGCTCGCCACCTCCCGGGCGCAGTGAGTTGAACATGCCGGCTCTCGCGGCTCGGGCGCCGCGAAGCAATCCTACGTCTACGCGGCCGCCCGGTCGTGGCGCTCGGGCTCGGCGACGCGGTCCGGCAGCTCGGCGGGGACGGCGCTCGGGTTCAGCGCGTCCTTGAAGCCCCGCAGTCCGCTGCCGAGCGACTTCCCCATCTCGGGCAGGCGCTTGGCGCCGAACACCATCAGCAGGATCAGCAGCAGGAACGCGATGTGAATCGGATTGTCGAGGCCCATGGTCTCCGTCCTTTCTGGTTTCGTCTCTCTACGCGCGGCAGGCGCCGGCGGATCACCTGCCGCCCGTCAGAGGACCAAGCGGGGACGGCTCAGCGCGGGTCGCGCCACATCTTCCACATCGACGGTCCGCGCACCAGGCGCACCTCTTCGGTGACCTTGAAGCCGTGGCGCGCGTAGAAGGCGATGTTGCTCTCCTTGGAGGACTCCAGGAACGCGCCGATGCCGTCGCGGTCGCACTGCTCGAGCACGCCCTGCAGCACCGCGGAGCCGAGTCCCTGCCCCTGCGCGGACGGGTCGGTCCCGAGCACGGCGAGGTAGTAGTGAGGCTCGCGCGGATGGCCGTGCTCGAGTTTTTCCCAGCCGAGTGTCACGAGCGGCAGGCGAGCGATCAGCCGCGGCCGTGCGAAGGACGGGACGAGCTCGAGCGTTTCCCGCACGCTCGCCTTCCAGCGCCCGGGAGGCGCCCACAGCGCGGCGCAGTTGAGGCCCTCGTCGACCCACACCTCTTCGTGGCCGATGAGCTGGCGCGTGCGGGTTCCCTGGAAGCGCTCGAGCGCCCACAGGCGCAGGTCGTCGGGGCGGTAGGCCCAGCTCGCGACGGGGTCGTCGAAGAACGCCCGCGCGAGCACACCGGCGAGCGCCGGGATGTCTTGCTCGCTCGCGCGTCGGATCGCCGGCGGGGAGGCCATGGCGTGACGATATAGGTCAGTCGCCCGCGAGCTCCGCGGGGGCGGGAGCCAGCTCGAAGGCCTCCGCGATCAGCTCGTAGCTGCGGCGCCGGTCCTCGTGGTCGTAGGTGATGCAGACCGCGATCACCTCCTCGGCGCCGTACTCCTCGGCGACCTCGGCGAGCTGCCGCGCCACTTCGGGGCCGTCGCCGAGAACCGCGCGCCGGCGCGTCCCCGGCCCGTCGCTCGCGGGCTCCTCGGGCAGCGACGCCAGGAAGCGCTCGGCCTTCTCGGGTGGAGGCACGGCGATCAGCCGCCCCTGGCGCAGCAGCGTGAACGTCATGCGCCCGCTCGCCGCGATGCGGCGCGCGGCCGTCTCCTCCTCGGCGGCGATCGCCCACACCGCCACCGCCGTGCGGGGATGCCTGCCGGCGTGTTCGTGCTCGGCGAAGCGTTCGCGGTAGGTCCGCGCGGCCTCGGCGCCGCCGGAGTTGATGAAGTCGGCGAAGGCGTAGGGCAGCCCGAGCTCGGCCGCCCACAGCGCGCTCTGCATCGAGGAGCCGAGCAGCCACACCTCCGGCAGCTCTGGGCGCCCGGGGAGCGTCGCGGCGAGGCGGGCGAACGGATGGTCCGGCGGCAACCGCCCTTCGAGATGGCCGAGCAGCTCGGCGAGCTGCTGGGGGAAGTCGTCGGGGGCCGCCTGGCGGCGGTCGCGCTGCAGGGCGAACGTCGTCATCGGATCGGTGCCGGCGGCGCGGCCGATGCCCAGGTCGATCCGGCCCGGGTAGAGCCCGGCCAGAAGGCTGAACGTCTCGGCGACCTTGAACGGGCTGTAGTGCGGGAGCATCACACCGCCGCTGCCGACCCTGATGCGGCTCGTCGCCGCCGCGACGGGACCGATCAGCGCCTCGGGGCTCGGGCCCGCGAGCATCGGCCCGCCGTGGTGCTCGGCGAGCCAGTAGCGGTGGTAGCCGAGCTCGTCGGCGAGCTGCGCCAGGTCGAGCGTGTTGCGCAGCGCCTGCGCGGCCGTCGAACCCTCCGAGACGGGTGACTGGTCGAGGATCGAGAGCCGAAGCGGCACGCTGCTCACGCGAGACAGATTATGAGGATTTAGAGGAGGGCAGTCCACGCTGGAGTCACGTCCCATGGCTTGGCAGAGCCGCCGCATAGGCTAGGGTTGGCGACCGACCCTCGGGGAGAGGAACGATTTGGAACCAACGCTTTTTCGCGACCGCTCGCGCCCGGTGCAGATCGTGCTGGGAGGGCTCGTACCGGCCGCTCTCGGCGCGCTCGCCGGGGTGCTGCTGGGGGTGTCCTCGACCGCCTACTGGGTGGTCGGCGCGGTCGCGGCGGTCGGCGGCTTCCTGTC
>Ga0134126_10010296_pt1 | contig 11786 bp, 10 predicted proteins | sample KB31752_FD_96881 | JGI IMG/M metagenome (GOLD analysis project Ga0134126, IMG submission 96881) | Terrestrial soil microbial communities with excess Nitrogen fertilizer from Kellogg Biological Station, Michigan, USA - KB3-175-2 | ecosystem: Environmental > Terrestrial > Soil > Unclassified ...
CGCGTCGGAGGATGAGTGTCCCTTGATCCGCTCGGCATCGTCGGCGTCATAGGCCACGAGGCCGCGGCCGATCTCGTGCGTATCGGGGCCGCGCACGATCACCGCATCGCCGCGCGCGAACGAACCGTCGACACGGATCACGCCGGCCGGCAGCAGGCTCTTGCCTTGACGCAACGCCGCCACCGCACCGGCATCGATGGTGAGCGTGCCTTTCGGCTCCAGCGATCCCGCGATCCAGCGCTTTCGCGCGGTGACGGGATTGGCCGGCGTCAGGAACCAGGTGCAGCGGCCGCCGTCAGCGATGGCTTTGAGCGGATGCTCGATCTTGCCGGAGGCGATCAGCATATGGGTGCCGCCGGTGGTCGCGATCTTCGCGGCCTCGATCTTGGTGCGCATGCCGCCGCGCGACAGTTCGGAGCCGGCTTCTCCCGCCATCGCCTCGATCTCGGCGGAGACGCTGTCGACCACGGAGATCAATTTGGCATTCGGATTTTGCGCCGGCGGCGCATCATAGAGGCCGTCAATGTCGGAAAGCAGGATCAGGAGATCGGCGCTGGCCATGGTGGCGACGCGCGCGGCGAGGCGGTCGTTGTCGCCATAGCGGATCTCGTTGGTCGCGACCGTGTCGTTCTCGTTGATCACGGGCACCGCACGCCATTCGAGCAGCTTGGCGATCGTCGAGCGCGCATTCAGGTAGCGCCGCCGCTCCTCGGTGTCCTGTAGGGTCACGAGAATCTGTCCCGCGCCGATATCGTGCGCGCCCAGCACTTCCGACCAGATCCGCGCCAGCGCGATCTGTCCGACGGCTGCCGCGGCCTGGCTCTCTTCCAGCTTCAGGCTGCCACGCGGCAGTTTCAGTTTCGCGCGGCCCAGCGCGATCGAGCCGGAGGAGACGATCAGCACTTCGCGCCCCTCGTGGTGCAGCTCGGCAAGATCGGCTGCGAGCGCCGACAGCCACGGCGTGCGCACCTCGCCCGCGTCCTGATCGATCAGGAGCGAGGAGCCGACCTTGACGACGATGCGCCGGAAATTCTTGAGCTGGGGGCGGGTCATGGGGATTCGAGCAAGCGGTGCCTAAAGGAAAGCAATACGCGCCGCTTCCCGACTTTGGAAGTGGCGCGATAGCGCGAAAACCCGTGAAAGTTAAGGCTCCGATTTTAAGATTTAAGCGCGATGTCCGCGCCCCTTGGACTTTATTGCCATTTCGCGCTGGTACGGGCTTTGCTGTAATGGCGGAAATCATCCGGGGGAGGGGACGAAATGCACCGTCGAGATTTTATGGCCGGCGCGCTGGCGCTGCCGATACTGGCGAATGGGACCCGAGCGTTCGCGTCCGATCCGTTGATGAAGGTCATCTTCCCGTTCTCGGCCGGCGGCGGGGGAGATGTGTTGTGCCGTTTGGTGGCGCAGGAAATGAGCCAGCCGCTTGATCGCACCGTCATCGTCGAGAACCGGACGGGGGCCGATGGGCTGATCGGAATCAGGGCCGTGAAGACGGCGACCCCCGATGGCACCATGGCGCTCGTGACCACCGGCCCGACCATGTATTTGCTGCCCATGGTGGAGACCCATCCGAGCTTCAACACCGAAAAGGACTTCGTCCCGGTTTCGCTGCTCGCTCGCTTTGACTTCGGGATCGTCGCCGGACCGGCGGTCAGCGCCGATTTGAAGCAGCTCGACTTCAAGCAGCTCGTGACGTGGCTCAAGGACCATCCAAGCCAGGCCACGTTCGGCGTGCCGAGCAACGGCACCATCCCGCATTTCACCGGCTCGAAGCTCGAGAAGATATTGGGAATAACGATGACGCGCGTGGCCTATCGGGGCAGCGCGCCCGTTATCAACGATCTCCTCGGCAAGACCCTGCCGTTCGGAATCACCACGGTCGCCGACGCGGTGGGGCAGCACCGCGCGGGCGGGGTGAAAATCCTGGCCGTGAGCAGCGCGGAACGCTCGCCGCTGCTGCCTGACGTCCCGACGCTGAAAGAGAGCGGCATCGATCTCGTGGCCGATAGCTGGTACGGGATGTGGTTGCCGGCCGGAAGCTCGACCGATTTCGCGTCCAAACTCAGCGTTGCCGCGTCGGCCGCGCTTGCCAAGCCCGACGTGACGCAGAAGCTGCTTGCGATTGGCCTCAGACCGGTCGGCTCGACGCCGGAGGGCCTCAAGAAGGAGCTGGCCGACGACACTGCCTTCTGGCAACCAATCGTGAAAGCGACGGGATACAAGGTCGAGAATTAGGCGGCGCATACGCTGTATCCCCTCATCCCGAGGAGCGCGCAGCGCGTCTCGAAGGATGAAGGCCCGGTTGGGGCCTCATGGTTCGAGACGCGCCTTCGGCGCTCCTCACCATGAGGGTTAGGGCGCGGGGCTGCTGCGCCGCTCGATTTGCTGCCGGATCGCGGCGAGCTCGGCTTCATCCCAGATGCCGATCAGGATGCCGCCTTTGACCTGGAGCTGATTGTCGGCATAGGCCGCGATCTTCTCGTTGGTCGTGGTGATGTGATTGTTCGGGTGTAGAGCCCAGTCGAACAGCGCAGCCTGCAGTCGCGCGATCACGTCCGCGCAGGAAGCATCGGCGCCACGATCGATGAACTCCTCGGGATCCGTCTCGAGATCATACAGCATCGGTCGGAAGCCTGATGCGTGGATATATTTCCAGCGGCCGTCGAATACCATGAACAGGCGGCAGCGCTCGATCGGCTGGCCCAGCTTCAGGCGCACGTCCTGCATCGCGTAGTCATATTCGGAGAAGGCGACCTTGCGCCAATCCGCCGGCTTTGCGCCACGCAGTAGCGGCAGCAGCGAACGGCCTTCGAGAATGTATCGTGGCGGCGTGCTGCCGAAATAGTCGACAAACGTCGGCGCCAGATCGATCGCCTCGACCAGCGTGTCGCAGACTGTGCCGCGTGTCGCGTCGGCCTCTTGCGAAGGGTCGACCACGATCAGCGGAATCTTGGCCGACTGCTCGTGGAACAAATCCTTTTCGCCCATCCAGTGATCGCCAAGATAATCGCCATGATCTGACGTGAACACGATCATGGTCGTATCCAGCAGACCGCGCGCCTCCAGAAACTTCATCAGCACGCCCATCTGGTCGTCGATCTGGGTGATCAGGCCCATATAGGTCGGGATCACCTTGGCGCGCGCCTCGTCGCGCGACATGTTCCTGGAGTAGCGCATGTCCATATAGGCCGCGAACACCGGATGCGCGTTCTCGCGCTCTTTCTCGGAGCGGATCGCCGGCAGCATCTCGTTGGCGCTGTACATGCTGGCGTAGGGCTCGGGCGCGATATAGGGCCAGTGCGGCTTGATGTAGGACAGATGCAGGCACCACGGCCGCGCGTCGGTCTCGGCTTCCGTGATGAAGTCCATTGCCCGCCGCGTCATGTACGGCGTCTCGGAATGCTCTTCCGGCACGCGCGCGGTCTTGTCGGAATGCACGAGCAGCCAGCCGTTCTGAAGCGAGCCGTCGGCATCCTCGCCGGAATTGGCCCAATGCTCCCACGGATTTTGCGCCTCGAATCCCTGTTCGCGCAAATATGCGTCATAGCGCGGCCGCGGCCGGCCGGTCGGATGCAGGCCGTCGTCGCGCTCGTAGGGCTCGAAGCCGCATTCTGACACATGCACGCCGATGATCGAATCCGGCGCGATACCAAGCGCCTTCAATCCTTCGATATCGGGCGCCATGTGGGTCTTGCCGACCAGCACATTGCGCACGCCGATCTTCTTCAAGTGATCGCCGAGCGTCGGCTCGCCGACACGGAGCGGCCAGCCATTCCAGTGCGAGCCGTGCGAGCGCATGTAGCGGCCGGTATAGAACGACATTCGCGATGGGCCGCAGATCGGCGATTGCACATAGGCGTTCGAGAACAGCACGCCGCGCTTCGCCATCGCATCGATGTTCGGAGTCTTCAGCGTGGGGTGGCCGGTACAGCCGAGATAATCATGGCGAAGCTGGTCGCACATGATCCAGATGACGTTCTTCGCGCGCGCCATTGTGCCCCGCTCTACCGATTCCAAAATCTTATGCTTCCCAGGGCGTCATCTGCGCCGCGCGCTTGCCCTTGGTCGTGACCTGCTTGTCGCCGATCACCTCGACCAGCGCGCGCAACACTTCCTTCACGCCCGTGCCCGTCACGCCCGAGATCAACAGCGGCGTCTTTTTCGCCGCGCGCTTCAGGCGGTCCTTTTGTTTCTTCAACTCATCCGGCTCGACGGCGTCGATCTTGTTCAGCGCGACGATCTCGATCTTCTCCGCGAGCTGCGCGCCATAGGCTTCCAACTCGCCGCGCACGGTCTTGTAGGCCTTGCCGGCATGCTCGCAGGTGGCGTCGACCAGATGCAGCAGCACGCGGCAGCGCTCGACATGGCCGAGGAAGCGGTCGCCGAGCCCGGCGCCTTCATGCGCGCCCTCGATCAGGCCCGGGATATCTGCGAGCACGAATTCGCGCCCGTCGGCATTCACGACGCCGAGTTGCGGATGCAGCGTGGTGAAGGGATAGTCGGCGATCTTCGGCCGCGCCGCGCTGACTTTGGAAAGGAAGGTCGATTTGCCGGCATTCGGCAGTCCGACGAGGCCGGCATCCGCGATGAGCTTCAGCCGCAACCAGATCCAGCGCTCTTCACCGGGCTGACCGGGATTGGCGTTACGGGGCGCGCGATTGGTCGAGGACTTGAAATGCGCGTTGCCGAAGCCGCCGTTGCCGCCCTCGGCGAGCACGAATTTTTCGCCCAGCGTGGTGAAGTCATGGATCAGCGTCTCGCGATCCCCGTCGAACACCTGCGTTCCCACTGGCACTTTGAGCACGATCGGCTTGCCATTGGCGCCATGGCGGTCCTTGCCCATGCCATTCTCGCCCTTTTGCGCCTTGAAGTGCTGCTGATAGCGGTAATCGATCAGCGTGTTCAGTCCGTCGACCACTTCGATCACGACATCGCCGCCGCGCCCGCCATTACCGCCGGAGGGGCCGCCGAACTCGATGAACTTCTCGCGGCGGAACGCCACGCAGCCGTTACCGCCGTCGCCGGAGCGGACATAGACCTTGGCTTCATCGAGGAATTTCATGGACTGTAGTTAAGGCAGGGCCAGTGCCGCGGCAACCGGTAATGCGGAAAATCGCGCGAAAAGCCTTAATTTCAGGCCGTTTCGAGGCGACCCGGCCGTGGCGAGAAGCTCAGGCCGGCCGGCGGCGGATCAGGAATTTCTGCATGCCTTCCAGCACCAGCTCCTTGCGCTGGTTGAACACGGTGGAGCGCAAAGTGACGACGCCGGTCGTGCGACCGGGCGTCAGCTCCGTGACTTCGAGCGCGGGATAGATTGTGTCGTCGGCATAGACCGGCTTCAGGAACCGGCTCGATTGTTCGAGAAAGCCGACCAGCGATTCCTCGACCATGAACGGAAACAGCCCGGCGCCCGGCGCGGTGTGGATCAGCGTCTGAAAGCCATGCGCGAGCAGATGCGGCATGCCGCGGGTACGGCAATATTCGACGTCGTAATGCACGGGGTGGGTGTCGCCGCTCGCGGTCTGGAACGCCGCGAAGATCGCCGACGTCTGGGTGCGGCTTGGGAGCACGAAGCGCTCACCGAGCACGAAATCCTCGAACCAGCGCTGCTCTTTCACCATGCGATGGGCGTGCGGATCGAAATCGGTCATGGCTATCCTCTCAGTGTTGCACCCATCCGTATCGCACAGGTCAGGTAGCGGCAATCGGGCTTGTCTGGGGCGTTTGCGCCGGTACAACAACGCGGGTCATGAGCCTTCTGACGCGAATCTCCCCTCACACCGACGAGCGCTCCGCGCGGCTCTACGGCATCGGCCTGATGCTGCTCGGGGTCTTCATGTTTTCGTTCGGCGATGCGCTCGGAAAATATCTGGTATCGACCTATGCGGTCGGGCAATTGCTGTGGCTGCGCGCCTGCGCGGCGCTGTTCGTGCTGTCGCCCCTGATCTGGCGCAATCGCCAGCAGTTCGTGCAGATGGAGCGGCCGCGGCTGCAACTCGTCCGCGTCATTTTGTCAACGCTGGAAGTCGCAGCGTTCTTCCTGGCGACGGTCTATCTGCCGCTCGCGGATGTCACGACCTACTATCTCGCCTGTCCGATCTTCGTCACGGCGTTGTCGGGGATCGTGCTTGGCGAAGAGGTCGGCTGGCGGCGCTGGACCGCGATCCTGGTCGGCTTCTGCGGCGTCCTGATTGCGCTGCGGCCGTCGGCGCAGACGATCAGTTGGCCGGCGATGATCGCGCTCGGCGGCAGCCTTTCATTCTCGATCCTGATGCTGATCACGCGCTCGCTCCGCGCAACACCCGATATCGTGATGGCAACTTCGCAATTCGTCGGCACGTTCCTGCTGGGCGTGCTGATGTCGCCGTTCGGCTGGGTCACGCCGAGCGCCGGGAGCCTTGCGATGTTTGCAGCCGCCGGCTGCATCTCGGTGAGCGCGCTGTTCTGCGTCAATCGTTCATTGAAGCTCGCGCCTGCCAGCGTCGTCGTGCCCTATCAATATTCGATGATCGTCTGGGCCGTGATGTTCGGCATCGCCGTGTTCGGCGATGTGCCCAAGCCTGCAACGGTGATCGGCGCCGCCATCATCATCGGCGCCGGGCTTTACATCTTCCTGCGCGAACGCAGCCTCGGGCGCGAGGAGGCCGCGGTCAATCCGCCGGCTTGAGGCACTCGTCATTGCGAGCCAACGGGACCGCGCGAACGCGCGGCCCGATGACAGGCTCCGCGAAGCAATCCATTGCTCAGCTTGTTGCGCTATGGATTGCTTCGTCGCTTCGCCCCTCGCAATGACGAGTAGTCTGAGCTACCGCACCTTCTTCGTCGAGCTCGCCCAGTTCTTCAGCGAGGACCAGACGCCGCGGGAGAGGCGGAAGCAGTCGACGGGGGTGGAGGAGCCGAGCGCCTCGAAGCGGTGCAACTCGACGCCGCTCCACTGGAAGCCGCACTTCTCCAGGATGTTGCGCGACAGCGGGTTGCTGACGCGGGCGCCGGCGAACAAGATCTCGTGGCCAAAATCCTCGAAGAAATGGTCGATCACCGCGCGCACGGCCTCGGTGCCGAAACCCTGACCCCAATGCTCGAAGCCAAGCCAATAGCCGAGCTCCGGCGATTCCGGCTCGCTCCAGCTGATGCCGGTCATGCCAATTGGAACGAAATTCTGTTCAATCAGGAACACCAGCTCGTTGCGGCTCGCGGCAATGCCGCGCACGAACTCGACGGCATGTTCCTGCAAATAGGGATGCGGAAGGCGACGGGTATTTTCTGCAATGCGGCGGTCGTTGGCGAGATGCGCAATTGCTTTTACGTCCGCGAGCGTCGGGCTGCGCAAGGTGAGCCGTTCAGTCTCGAGGACGCAAGGACAGGCCTCGCGCAAAGAGAAGGTGGGGGGTGGAATATCCTGCAACATGATCAGCTCCGTCAGTATCAATACGTAAACAGAAAAGGGGAGGCCGGTTTCCCGCCTCCCCCTTGGAGCCTTTAAAAACTCCGCCGGTTCAACAGGACCCGGCGGACTCGAATTGATCCACCGTTATTCGGCCGCAGCTTCGGTCATCGGGAGTACCGATACGAACGTGCGGCCATTGGCTTTGGCTTGAAACTCAACGCGACCTTCGATCTTGGCGAACAAAGTATGATCGGTACCCATGCCGACATTAAGGCCGGGGTGCCAGGTCGTGCCGCGCTGACGCGCGATGATGTTGCCGGGAATCACATGCTCGCCACCAAAGGCTTTGATGCCAAGGCGCTTGCCCTTGGAATCACGTCCGTTCCGCGATGAACCGCCTGCTTTTTTGTGAGCCATGGCCCGTCTCCAAACTTACTGTTCTCTTAGGTCAATTCCTTGAAGGAATCATTTCACTTTTTGTCACGCTCTTTTGGTCGCCGCCCGAAAAGCTGACGCCGACCCTACTTATTTGCCACGGCCTTGTTCGCGGGCGCCCAGGCGCGCGGTTTAGCCGCAGCCTGCTAGGCAGCTTCTTCGCTTTCGGCCGGCTTCGCCACCTTTTCCTTCTTCGGCCGCGGGCCGATCGAAGGCTTGGCGTTGTCGGCGAGGATCTCGGTGATGCGAAGCACCGTGATCTCGTCGCGATAGCCGCGCTTGCGGCGCGAGTTCTTGCGGCGCCGCTTCTTGAACGCGATCACCTTCGGCCCGCGCTTGTGCTGCAGCACCTCGGCCGCAACGGAAGCACCTGCCACGGTGGGCGTTCCCAGCGTCGGCGTGTCACCGCCGAGCACCAGCACCTCACCCAGTTGCACGATCGTGCCGACATCGCCGGCGATCTTGCCAATCTCGAGCACATCATCCGGAACGACGCGGTACTGCCGGCCGCCGGTTTTGATGACTGCGAACATCGTTTTATTCCTTCGTGTTCGATCCCGGCCTCAGGCTCTGCCCGGGTCGGCTTTTTGGTCAGTCGTTATGGGTACTTTCGCGCGACCGCTATTGGAACGTCCAAGGACGATTCTGCGCAAAAACAAGCGGCGCGAGAAATCCCGCGCCGGAATGATGCGGACTTATAGCGGCTCAGGCCCGCGAGTCAAGGCAAAGCAGGCCAAAAACCGGCCCAAAATGAAGGATTTGGCAGGAAATAGGGAGCGAATAGCGAATGGGGATTGGCGCCGCCCGTTATTCGCCATTCGCTCCCTGTGAAACCAATAAGTTCCCGCGCCGTTGTCCCGCCGGGCAGGCAAGGGCAGGGAAGGCATGGCTGAGGACGTCATTACCACGGGTATCGCCCACCATGGCGCTGCGCGGCTGCCATCGGTCGAGGTCGACAGCTTCAATATCGAATTGAAGGACGACGAGGGCTTTCTCGGCGACCGCGCCTCCAAGGGCGCGTTCCGGAAGATATTCGACCGCTGGCGCAAGCCGCTGCGCAAGACCGGCGAGGATCCGTTCGGCGACCTGCCGTCGGAGGAGATCAGCAAGAAGGCGCTCGACGACATGCTGATCGGCGACGACACCGAGGCCTCCGCCGTGGTGCACAGCGCGATCGAGGAGTTCGCGCAGGAGCTGGCCTATGTGACGCGGCGCTTCCTCAAGACCAAGGCCTGGGCCAAGACCGAGCGCATCGTGGTCGGCGGCGGCTTTCGCGACAGCCGCCTCGGCGAGCTTGCGATCGCGCGCACCGAGATCATCCTGCGCGCCGAGGACTTCAAGATCGAGATGCGGCCGATCGACTTCCATCCGGATGAAGCGGCGCTGATCGGTGCGCTGCATCTGGCGCCATCCTGGATTTTCGAGGGCTATGACAGCATTCTCGCCGTCGATATCGGCGGCACCAATATCCGCTGCGGCCTGGTCGAGACGCGCTGGAAGAAAGCCGAGGATCTGTCGAAGGCGGCCGTGTGGAAGGCTGAGCTGTGGCGCCATGGTGACGATGAGCCGACCCGCGAAGGCGCTGTGAAGCGGCTCGTCAAGATGCTCAAAAACCTGATCGACGCCGCCGAGGAGGAAGGCTTCAAGCTCGCGCCCTTCATCGGCATCGCCTGTCCCGGCGTCATCAAGGAAGACGGCTCCATCGAGAAGGGCGCGCAAAACCTGCCGGGCAACTGGGAGAGCAGCAAGTTCAACCTGCCGGCGAGCCTGGTGGAAGCGATCCCCACCATCGGCGAGCACGACACCGCGATCCTCATGCACAATGACGGCGTGGTGCAGGGCCTGGCCGAAGTGCCGTTCATGCAGGACGTCGAGCGCTGGGGCGTGCTCACCATCGGCACCGGGCTCGGCAATGCGCGGTTTACGAACCGCCGGAAGGAGAACGGCAAGGGCGAGAAGAAGAACGGGGAGAAGAAGGCGAAGGGTTAACGCTCATTTCCTCGTCATTGCGAGCGACCCTTCTACGCTCGCTGCGCGAGCTTCGCAGGGTTTTGAGTCCGCCGAAGCTCAGAGAGCGAAGGCGGAAGCGAAGCAATCCAGGTTGTCTCCGCGGGAACAGTCTGGATTGCTTCGTCGCTCCGCTCCTCGCAATTGACGGCGCCTCCGGCCACGGTAACCTTGATCGGTTAGGTTAAAATCGGCTTCACGTTGCCGCTTTCCGCGCAATTGCTAGCCTGTCCCGGTCACTCAAGCCGATCGGCGAAGCCCCAACTTCCCAGCCGGCAATTTCAATGAGAGACACGGGACCGCCAACTTTTATCGCGTATGGCGGTCCCACTTTTTCCGCCGCTGTCTAGCGCCACCCGATCCGCTCGAAGAACGAATCGATCTCGCTCGCTGCGCGATCAGGCGCCTCGCGATGCGGGAAATGCCCGACGCCGGTGAACATCGCGAGGTCGAGATTCTTGAACGTCTCGGCCATACGATCGGTCCAGGCATAAGGGAACAGCGGATCATGCTCGGCCCAGCGCACGCAGGTCGGCACCTCGATCGGCGGCAGCGCCGGTGCCTCGCCCTGCATCATCCTGACGCGTCCGGCATGCGCTGCGCGGTAATGCGCAAAACCGCCTGCGAGGTTGCCCGGCTTGAAGAAACTGTCGGCGAAAGCCTCCAGCACGTCGTCGAAGGCGTCCTTGCGATGCGACCAGTTTTTCAGGAAATGCCCGATATAAGTCCTGCAACTCTCGCGCGTCGCACCGACCAGCGCGGGCGCCATCTCGATCTGGTGGAAGGATTGATACCAGATGTGATTGAGCCGGTCCGGCGTGCCCATGCGCACCCCGATGCCGGGATAGACGAAGTCGAAGAAGAACAGCCCGGCGAGACGATCCGGCGCGGCCCGCGCCAGCGGCTGCATGACCGCGCCGCCGACGTCATGGCCGACGACCCCGAATCGCTGGATGCCCAGCGCATCCATCAGCGCCAGCATGTCGGCGCTGTGCTGGTCGGGGCCGCAGGCGCCGTCCGGCTTGTCGCTGTCGCCGAAGCCGCGCAAATCAGGGGCGATCAGGCTGTAGCGACCGGCAAGCCGGGTCATGACCGGCTCCCAGGTGAGCCAGAACTCCGGCCAGCCATGCAGCAATAACAGCGGCTTGCCGATACCGGCGCGGGCCACATGGAACGTCGCGCCGTTGGCGCGGACAGTGGAGTGCTCGATCATCGGCGTTCCCCTGGGTTGGGTGGCGAAAACACCGAAGGATTTATCATTCCGCGCCTTGTCTGGTCAGCCGTCCTCGCCTAGAACACGGCCCCGACCACCGGGGCCCTGCCCCTGATTTGGCCCTTAGGAGAGGTGGCAGAGTGGTTGAATGCACCGCACTCGAAATGCGGCATAGGTGCAAGCCTATCGGGGGTTCGAATCCCTCCCTCTCCGCCACGCTTCGCCCTTCGGGCTACGCGTGGCACAGCCACGCACGACTGAAGGACGAAGCGTGTCCGGCGAAGACGGACTGTCACCCTGACGGCCTACGCGGGACAGGCCCAGTAGCAGGTACGCGGCTCGTTCCACATTTACATGTCAAACAGCAACTCGGTGTCGTCGTCCGGCTTGACCGGACGACCCAGTATTCCAGAGGCGGAAGCGTTCATTCACGTTTGCGGCCTCTGGAATGCTGGATGCCCCGCCTTCGCGGGGCATGACATCGGTGGAGATGTGACTCCGCATTCTCGCGGCACGAAGCGCGCCCGAGTGATGCATCGATCTCGTCCCCTCGAAAGTAAGAGGGCACAGGGAATGCCGGTGCAACGAACGCACCCGCAGCCTTGCGTGCAATGGAAGAAAGCACGCAAGCAAGTCACCACAGGTACGCCGAAACGCCGGCATTCCCTGCGCAATGGTTTGACGGCGTATACGTGCTCTCCCTGGTGTACCGGGCTTTTTAGCCACCATCGCTCTACGATA
>Ga0134126_10010298_pt1 | contig 11785 bp, 10 predicted proteins | sample KB31752_FD_96881 | JGI IMG/M metagenome (GOLD analysis project Ga0134126, IMG submission 96881) | Terrestrial soil microbial communities with excess Nitrogen fertilizer from Kellogg Biological Station, Michigan, USA - KB3-175-2 | ecosystem: Environmental > Terrestrial > Soil > Unclassified ...
GAACAGCACGGCCTTGCCTTCCATCACCGGCTTGGCGGCGGCGGCGCCCAGATTGCCCAGGCCCAGGATGGCGGTGCCGTTGGAGATCACCGCCACCAGGTTGCCCTTCGAGGTGTAGTCGTAGGCGCTGTCCGGATCCTCGGCGATCTTCAGCACCGGCACGGCGACGCCGGGCGAATAGGCCAGCGACAGGTCCCGCTGGGTGGCCATCGGCTTGGTGGGAACGACGGCGATCTTGCCGGGCGTGGGCTCCTTGTGGAACGCCAGCGCCTCGTCGTCGGTGAAGGTGCGTCTCTCGTCGCTCATGCGGCGGTCTTGGCTTTCTGGCTCAGGTCCGGAGGGGGCTCATCCCTAGTGCGCGGTCGCCGAAAGGGGAACCGCTTTTGCGGCCGGACCTGACTTAGCACGTCCGTGCAACGCGATGGCGACGCGCGAGGCGCCCGTGTCAGCGAGGCTTCGGCGAGCCGGACCCGCAGATGATCTCGACGGCCTGGGCGGCCAGTTCCTGCAACGCCTCGGCCGGGGTTCCGGCGCGGGCGCGCACGGCGAGGGTGTGGATCGTCGCCGAACAGAGCGCGCCGAGCGCCTCGGGTCTTGCGGAAGCCGGCAGGTCGCCTTCGGCCTGCGCTCGGCCAATGCGCGCCTCGAACGCCTGGTCGAGTCGCAGCGTGCCGTCGGCGACCATCTGGCGGATCTCCGGATCCTCGATCGCTTCGGTCGTCGCGGTCGACACCGAGAAACAGCCGCGCGCCGGCCCCTCGCCGCTGACGTAGAGGGCGATGGCCCGCTCGAAGATCCACGTCAGCGCATCGGCCAGCGAGGTGTCGGCGGCCAGCGCGTCACGCAGCGCCTCGGCCGAGGCCGCCTGGTAGCGCGCCAGCGCCTTCATGTAGAGCGCGCGCTTGTCGCCGAACGCGGCATAGAGGCTCGGCCGGTTCATGCCGGTGGCGGCGACGATCTCGTCGAGCGAGGTGCCGGCCAGCCCACGCTTCCAGAAGGTCTCCAGCGCCGCCTGCAGCGCCGCGTCGGGGTCGTAGGCGCGCGGGCGTCCGCGCGGCCGGCTGCTGACAGGTTTTTGTACCATTTCGAATAAAAAGATGCCCGTGCCGGCGCCGGATATCGTGCGGCGCGGTACAAAATCAATCCGACGGAGACTGACGATGCAACTCTATTTCCAGCCGCTCGCCTGCTCGCTTGCCTCGCGCATCGTCCTCTACGAGGCCGGCGCCGAGGCGATGTTCACGGAGATCGACACCAAGGCCAAGCGGACGCTGGACGGCGACGACTTCCTGACGGTCAATCCGCTGGGGCTGGTCCCGGTCCTGCGCACGGACGAAGGCGATCTGCTGACCGAGAACGCCGCCGTCCTGCAGTTCATCGCCGATCAGCATCACGCGGCCGGCCTCGCGCCGCTGGGCGGGCTGGGCCGCGCGCGGCTGCAGCAGTGGCTCTGCTTCATCGGCACGGAGCTGCACAAGGCGCTGTTCGTCGTGCTGCTCGATCCGAAGCAGGGCGACGCCGCCCGGGCGCGGGCGCGGGAGATCGGCGCCAGCCGCCTCGCCTACCTCGATGCGCATCTCGCCGGCCGCGACTACCTGCTCGACGCCTTCACCGTCGCCGACGCCTACCTGGTCACCGTGCTCAACTGGAGCCGCGCGACGGCGGTCGACCTGACGCCCTATCCGGCCGTGAAGGCTTACTTCGAACGCCTGCAGGCACGGCCGAGCGTGGCGCGGGCGATGGGCGAGGAGTTCGAGCTCTACCGCGCCGAGCAGGCCCGCCGCGCCGCCGCCTGACCCCAAGCGCACCGGACGCCCTCGCCGCCGTTTCGGCCGCTCGCGTGGTCATGATAAGGCCGGCGGGACGGGACAGGCGGTGAGGGCGTCCATTGGCGGAACAGGCATCGGACCGGGCGTTGCGCGTCGGCATCGCCGGGGCGCAGGGGCGGATGGGCCATGCGCTGGCCGCCGCGCTAGGCGCCCGCGCCGACGCGCAGGTGGTGCTGGCGTTCGACCGGCCGGGCACGGAGGGCGCGGTCGCCGGCGCGCTGACGCTGGGCCGGGCCGAGGACATCGGCGGCTGCGACGTGGTGATCGACTTCACCATCCCGCTCGCGTCGGCGGCGCTGGCCGAGGCGGCGGCGGCGCGCGGCGGCCCGGCGCTGGTGGTCGGCGCGACCGGCTGGACCGAGGCGGAGGACGCGCGGCTGAAGGCGGCCGCGGCGAAGGTCGCCATCGTGCGGGCCGGCAACTATTCGCTCGGCCTCAACATCCTGGTCGGCGTCGTCGAGCAGGTCGCCCGCCAGTTGCCGGCCGCCGACTGGGACGTCGAAGTGTTCGAGGCGCACCACCGGCGCAAGGTCGACGCGCCGTCGGGCACCGCGCTGATGCTCGGCGAGGCGGCGGCCAAGGGCCGCGGCGTCGGCTTCGGCCAGGCCAGGCTCGCGGCGCGCGAGGGCATCACCGGGCCCCGGCCCGAGGGCGCGATCGGCTTTTCGGCGATGCGCGCCGGCGGCCTGGTCGGCGAGCATGAGGTGGTGTTCGCCTCCGACGACGAGGTGCTGACGCTGAAGCACTCGGCGCGCGACCGCTCGCTGTTCGCCCGCGGCGCGATCGCCGCCGCGCTCTGGGTGGTCGGCAAGCCGCCCGGCCTCTACGACATGCAGGACGTGCTGGGCTTCAGAAAGTGAAGGGGGCGAGGCGATGGACGACATCCTGAAACTGGACGCGACCGGCCAGCTCGCCGCACTGGCCGGCAGGCAGATCAGCGCCGTGGAGTTGCTCGAAGCGGCGCTGAAGCGCTGCGAGGCGGTCAACGGCGCGCTGAACGCGGTCGTCGCCCGTGACCCGACGCGCGCCGTCGAGCGCGCCAGGGCGATCGACGACCAGCGCGCGAAAGGCGGCGGCGATCTGCCGCCGCTGGCCGGGCTGCCGATGACGATCAAGGACACCTTCGACGTGGTGGGCCTGCCGGCCTCGTCGGGGCTCGAGGTCTTCCGGCAGGGATCGCGGCCCGACGCGACTTGCGTCGCTCATGCCCGGCGCGCCGGCGCGGTGATCTGGGGCAAGACCAACACGCCGGTGATGGCCGGCGACTTCCAGACCTTCAACGCCCTCTACGGGACCACCAACAATCCGTGGGACCTGACCCGCACCTCGGGCGGCTCGTCCGGCGGCGCCGCGGCGGCGCTGGCCGCGCGGATCACCGCGCTGGAGATCGGCTCCGACATCGGCGGCTCGCTGCGGACGCCCGCCTCGTTCTGCGGGGTCTATTCGCACAAGCCGACGTGGGGCCGCGTCTCGCAGATCGGCCACATCCCGCCGCTGCCCGGCGCGTTCGCCCAGCGCGACCTCAACGTCGTCGGCCCGATGGCCCGCTCGGCGCGCGACCTTCGGCTGTTGCTCGGCGTCATCGACGGCGGCGCCGGCTCGGGCGCGCCGGCGGCGGTCGCCCTGAAGGGCCTGAGGATCGGCCTCTGGACCGACCAGCCCGAGTTCGTGCTGGATCCGCAGGTCAGGTCGCGGGTCGAAGGCTTCGCCGCCGACCTCGCCCGCGAGGGCGCGGCCGTGACGCCCATATCCAGCCCGGTCGACTGCACGGCGCTGCTCGCGGCATACCGCACGCTGCTGGCCGGCGTGCTCGCCGAGGACCTGCCGCCCGAGACACTGAAAGAGATGCAGCGCAGCCGGCCGGCGGCCGAGCAGGCGCTGGCGGCGGGCGCCGGCCCCGACTCGGGCGCGGCGCTGGCGCTTGGATATACCCAGAGCCACCTCGAGTGGATGGCCGCCAACGAGGTGCGCGCCCGCCTCGCGGCCGGCGCCAGTGGCCTCTTCGACCGGTTCGACGTCCTCCTCGCGCCGATCGGCCCGGTTCCGGCCTTCCCGCACGACCACCGCCCCTTCGAGCAGCGCACGATCACGCTCTCCAACGGCGATAGCGCGCCGTATCTGGCGCTGCTGCGATGGATCGCGCTCGCCACCGCCTGCGGCCTGCCGGCGACGGCGATCCCGATCGGGCGCACGGCCGCGGGTCTGCCGGTCGGCGCCCAGCTGATCGGTCCGCGCGGCGGCGACGACGGCAATCTCGCCGTCGCCGAGGCGATCGAGGCGGCCCTCGGCGGCTTCGAGGCGCCGCCGGACGCGGCCCTTCAAGCTGGACCAGACGCCGCGCCCCCTTGAACACCCGCCGCCCGGCGCCTTAGTTCGGTGGCCATGAACGACGAAGAGGTCTTCATCGGCGGCGTCACCCGCTCGTGGCTGCGGGCCCGCAGCCAGAACGAGCGCTACTCGGTCTGGAAGCGCGCCAAGGCGCTGCACTCGGCCGAGGGCAACCATCTGGCGCGCGCCATCGAGCTGCTCGGCCTGCCCTACGCGGAGCCCGAGCCGCTGGGCGAGGGCGACGAACTGCTGGCGCGCATGCGCGAGATCATGGCCGAGCCGCGCGCCCGCGCCGCCGCCGTGGAGGCGACGCTCGACGGCCTGCCGGCGATGGCCGGCGTTGACGTGCTGATGCACGAGGAGCTCGGCGAGGCCTACCGCCGCAACGAAGCCGCCGTCCCCACCGCCCAGCAGCTCACCGCCGAGCTGATGGCCGGCCTGGGCTACGCAGAGGCGGGCGTGAAGGACTTGCCGGCCCGCTGCGTGGCGCGCTCGGGCGTCTACTGGCGTCGAGCGCCGAAGTAGCTGGCATACTGTCCCTTCTCCCCTTGCGGGAGAAGGACCGCTACACCGCTTGCCTGAGAGGTCTTGCAGCTCTGAGCGCCGAGGCCGCGCGGGCCAGTTGCTCGATCTTGCCGAAGTCGCCCGCGGCGATCGCTGACCGCGGCGCGATCCAGGAGCCGCCGACGCAGAGCACGTTGGGCAGGGCGAGGTAGGCCAGCGCGCTCTGGGCGTCGACACCCCCGGTCGGGCAGAAACGCATGGTCGGGAACGGCCCGCCGAACGCCCTCAGCGCTTCGACCCCGCCGGCCTGCGCCGCCGGGAAGAACTTCGCCACCGTGTAGCCGGCCGCCATCACCCCCATCAGCTCGCTCGCGGTCTGCACCGCCGGCACGTAGGGCAGCGTCGAGGCCCAGGCGGCGTCCATCAGCGCCGGCGTCGATCCCGGCGAGATCGCAAACTTCGCGCCGGCCGCGGCCGCTGCATCGAAGTCGGCCGGCGTCAGCACGGTGCCGACCCCGGGGATCGCCTCAGGGACTTCGGCCGCGATGGCGCGCACGGCTTCCAGCGCATGCTCGGTGCGCAGCGTGATCTCGATCGCCCGCACCCCGCCGGCGACCAGCGCCCGCGCCAGCGGCACGGCGTGGGCCGGATCGTCGATCACCACCACGGGCAAGACCGGGCCGGTCGCCAGGATTTCCTCGATCGGGGTCGGCTCGGGTGTGGTCATCGCCGTCATCTCTTTGGTCTCATCGCCGCGCTTTCCGCCTTGCAGAAACCCGTCGCGCGGCGCGACGTTTCCCATGACGCAGCAGGCGCAATCAAGGCGGCCATGGCCACACCCAAGCTGGCGAAATATCGGGCCAAGCGCGATTTCAGCCGCACGGCCGAGCCGAGCGGCGATGCGGCCGCGCCGGCCGCCGCGCGCCTGCGCTTCGTGATCCAGAAGCATGCCGCGAGCCGCCTGCACTACGACTTCCGGCTCGAGGCCGACGGCGTCTTCAAGTCGTGGGCGGTGCCGCGAGGGCCCTCGCTCGATCCGGCCGACAAGCGCCTCGCGGTCGAGGTCGAGGACCATCCGATCGACTACGGCGACTTCGAGGGGACCATCCCGGCGGGCGAATACGGCGGCGGCTCGGTGATGCTGTGGGACCGCGGCTACTGGGCGCCGGAGGACGGCGCAGATCCCGGAAAGGCGCTGAAGAAGGGCGAGCTGAAGTTCGTGCTGGAAGGCCAGAAGCTGCATGGCAGCTGGGCGCTGGTGCGACTCAAGGACCGCCCGCGCGACAGTCATCACAACTGGCTCTTGATCAAGCACCGCGATCCGGCCGCGCGCAGCCACGACGAGCTGGACGTGCTGAGCGAAGACCGCTCGGTGGCGTCCGGCCGCTCGATGGACCAGATCACCGCGGGCAACGGCCGCGCGCCAAAGCCGTTCATCCGCCAAGCGCCCGGGCGCAAGGCCGGCGGCAGGGCCGACGCCGTCTGGCGCTCGAACCGCGGCGACGGCTCCGATGGGGGCTCGGACGACAAGGAGGACGACCCAGTGAGCGAGGTTGCTCCCACAGTCTCCAAAGGCGCCGCCGTCGCGGAGATGCCGAAGTTCGTCGAGCCGCAGCTGGCCAAGCTGGTCGACCGACCGCCGCTGGGCGCCGGCTGGGCGCACGAGGTCAAGTTCGACGGCTACCGGCTGCAGATGCGCATCGCGGCCGGCGAGGCGCGCCTCTACACGCGCAAGGGCCTCGACTGGACTGAGAAGTTCCCGGAGATCGCCGCCACCGGCGCGGCGCTGCCCGATGCCATCGTCGACGGCGAGGTGGTGGCGCTCGACCACGACGGGGCGCCGGACTTCGCCGCCCTGCAGGCGGCGCTGTCGTCGGGCGAAACCGCGCCGCTGGTCTATTTCGCGTTCGACGTCCTCTTCGCCGAGGGCCGCGACCTGCGCCGGGCGCCGCTGAAGGACCGCAAGGCGCGGCTGAAGGAGTTGCTGGGCGCCCTGAAGGGCCGCGCCGCCCAGCGCATCCGCTACGTCGAGCACTTCCAGGCGGCGGGCGACGCGGTGCTGAAGTCGGCCTGCAGCATGTCGCTGGAGGGCATCGTCTCGAAGAAGTCGGACGCGCCCTACCGTTCCGGTCGCGGCGAGTCTTGGCTGAAGTCGAAGTGCCGCGCCGGCCAGGAGGTGGTGATCGGCGGCTGGACGACGACCGGCCCCAACTTCCGCTCGCTGATCGTCGGCGCGTTCCGGGATGGCAAGCTGATCCATCTCGGTCGGGTCGGGACCGGCTTCGGCAAGGAGAAGCTGGAGCGGCTGCTGCCCGCCCTGAAAGCCAACGAAGTGAAGACCTCGCCGTTCGCCGGCCCGAACGCGCCGAAGGCGGACGCCGGCGTGCACTGGGTGGAGCCCGCGCTGGTCGCGGAGATCGAATACGCCGGCTTCACCGGCGACGGTCTCGTGCGGCAGGCCAGCTTCAAGGGCCTGCGCGAGGACAAGCCCGCCGCCGAGGTCAGCCCCGAGAAGCCGGCCCCGGTCGGCGAGCCGCTGGCCGAGCCGGCGCCGGCCGCCGCCGTGGTCGCGCCGAAAAAGCCAGCGGGGGCGAACGTGGTGATGGGCGTCGTGATCTCGCATCCGGAGAAGGCGCTCTGGCCTGACGACGGCGAGGGCAAACCGATCACCAAGCTGGAGCTGGCCCGCTACCTCAAGGCGGTCGGCCCCTGGATGCTGCCGCACATCTACGGCCGCCCCTGCTCGGTGATCCGCGCGCCGGACGGCATCGACGGCGAGAGGTTCTTCCAGCGGCACTCCGGCAAGGGGGTGTCGAGCCTGTTCGAGGTGATGGTGGTCTCCGGCGACCGGCAGCCCTACATCGCCATCGACCGCATCGAGGCGCTGGCCGCCGCGGCGCAGTGGGGCGGCATCGAGCTGCACCCCTGGAACTGCGCCCCGCACGCGCCCGACCGGCCGGGCCGGCTGGTGTTCGACCTCGACCCGGCCCCCGACGTGGCGTTCGACGCGGTGATCCAGGCGGCCAAGGCGGTGCGCGCGCGCCTGGAGGCGCTGGGGCTCGCCAGCTTCTGCAAGACCACCGGCGGCAAGGGCCTGCACGTAGTGACGCCGCTGGCGGCCGACCCGAAGCTGGGCTGGGACGCGGCCAAGGCGTTCGCCCGCGAGGTGGCGACGCGGCTGGCGGCCGACGCGCCAGACGCGTTCGTCGTCAACATGGCCAAGGCCAAACGCGGCGGGAAGATCTTCATCGACTACCTGCGCAACGACCGCATGTCGACGGCCGTCGCCCCGCTCTCGCCGCGCGCCCGCCCCGGCGCCACCGTCTCCATGCCGCTGACCTGGGCGCAGGTGAAGACCGGCCTCGACCCCAAGCGCTTCACGGTGCGCACCGCGCCCACGCTGCTCGCAAAGTCGGACGCCTGGGCGGGCTACGACGACGCCGCGCGGCCGCTGAAGGATGCGATCCGGAAGCTGGGAAACGGCTGAAACGCCCGCCCGTGGTTCAGGCGCGGAGCGCCCCGGTCCCCATCAGCTCTCCAAGCGTCCGCCGCTGCGCCGCATAGTCATGGTGCGCCTCGCCTCGCGCCAGCACGATCAGCGCCTTCCAGAGCGCCCAGCCGCGCGCCCGCGCCCAGCAGGCGTCGTCGAGACCCAGCGCCGCGCGGAAGGCGGCGCGGGCGGGCTCGTCGAGCCAGGTCCAGGCGATGACGAGGTCGCAGGCGGGGTCGCCGACGCCGCAGCAGCCGAAGTCGATCACCGCGGCGAGGCGCCCGTCGCGAACGATCAGGTTGCCGGGCGCGACATCGCCGTGGAACCAGACCGGCGGGCCGTCCCAGGTCGCGGCGAGCGCGGCGTCCCACATCGCGGCCGCGGCCGCCGCGTCGATCCGGCCGCCGAGCGCGGCGATAGCCGCGCGGGTCTCGGCGTCGTAGGCAGCGAGCGGTCCGCCACGCCAGAACGAGTGCGGGCCGGCGGGCGGACCCTGCGCCGCGTCGATCCGCTGCAGCGCCACGAGGAACGCCGCCAGGTCGACCGCGAACCGGGCGAGGTCGCCCACGGGCGCTGTTGCAGCCGTGTCGCCCTCGATCCAGCCCAGCACCTGCCAGGGCCAGGGATAGCCCTCGCCCGGCTCGCCGATCGCCAGCGGCGCGGGGATAGGAAGCGGCAGGCGCGGCGCCAGGACCGGCAGCCAGCGTCGCTCCTTGTCGGCCTGCGGCGCGTACCGTTCGTGGCTCGGCAGGCGGACGAGCATCCCATCGCCGAGGCGGAAGCTGCGGTTGTCATGGCCGCTGGCGAGGCGGGTCACCGGCAGGCGCGCCCATTCCGGGAACTGCGTTGCGAGCAGCCGGCGGACGAGGTCCGCGTCGATGCGCCGACGCGGCCCCAGGCGGCTCATTGGCGGGCTCATTGGCGGACTCATCGCGCCGGCGCCGCGACCAGTGCGCGGGCCACGCCCGCATAGTAGCGGCGCAGCAGGACGACGCTGCCCGCCACGCCCACGAGGCCCATCAGCAGCGGGACGGTCAGCGGCGCGCCCAGCCGCACCAGCGCCGCGGCCGTCAGCGAGGCGGCGACCGCGCCGACGTCCCAGCCGCCCTCGGTCCCCATGTGGAAGCGGAACGCGCAGGGCGAGGTCTTGGCGAGATTGTGGGTGCAGGCGCCGACCGTGGGTCCCAGCAGCGGCCACAGCATCGCGCCCGCCGCATTGGCCGCCACCGCCAGCCAGGGCGAGCCGAGGCTGGCCGCACGCAGCAGCACCGCGGCCGCCGCGACGCTGTAGGTCAGCGTCACCGCACGTCGGCCGCCGCCGGCGTCGATGTGGCGGCCGAGCAAGAGGCCGGCGATGGCCGCCGCCAGCCCGGCCAGCGCCATCGCGCCGCCGTAGCTGGTGAAGCTCTGCGCCAGGGCGAGGAAGAGCGCGATCTGCCAGACGTGGATGTAGCAGACGTCGAACCAGCCGTCGGCGGCGATCAGGATGAAGCCGGGCCGCGCGGCGCGGAACGCGCCAGGGGCGTGGCGCGCGACGGCGACGTTCGGCAGGCCGATCAGCGGCAGCGCGGCCAGCGCCTGGGCGAGGCCGACGGCGGCGAACGCCGGGCCGGGCCCGAACGCGGTCAGCGCCGCGCCGCCGGCGAGCGGCCCGACGATGCCGACGGCGGCCACCAGCCCATCGCGCGCCGCGGTCTGCTGGCCGCGATGCTCGATGTCGCCGACGATGGCCCAGTAGGCGTTGCCGGCGAGGTAGTAGACCAGTTCGCCGACTCCGGCCGCGGCGCAGACCACCGCCAGCGCCGGGCCGACCCCGTGGACCAGCGCCAGCAGCGGGTATTGCAGCGCCATCAGCAATGTGCCGGCGATCAAGAGCGGCTTGACCCCGAAGCGCACCGCCAGCGGCAGCATCGCGGGCCGCAGCGTAAAGCGCAGGGTGAAGATCGCCGCCTGCGAGAGCAGCGCGGCCTCGACCGAAAGCCCGGCCTTCAGCAGGTAGACGAAGAAGAAGACGCCGCCGGCGCTCTCGGCGAGCGCCTTGACGCCGGAATGGACGATGACGCGGTTGACCGCGTCGTTGGTGAGGAACGCCATCTGGGGATCCGATTAGGCATGCAGATGCGACCGGCGCCGTGCGGCGGGTCGGGCTAGGCGGGTGCGCTAGCGAACAGTTCCAGGCATGCGGGGATCTCCCCTTCGGACGGGCCGGACTATGGGCGGGAGGGCGAGGATTGGCAAGCTGGGTCGACCCACTCTTCCGTGGGAAGCGGGCTACCGAAAGGACGAGGCAGCGCGACCGTCCGTCCGCGGCCACCGGGAGAGGTGAGGCGAGGGTCTTTGCTCGGAGTCGCCGGCCTAAGCCCGCTTCTTCGCCGGCGCCTTGCGCGGCTTCGCCGCCGCCGCCGGCCGCCGCGCCCCGGCCCCTTCGCCGAGGCTCTTGCGCAACGCCGCCATCAGGTCGATCACCTTGGTGTCCTCGGGCTCTTCGACCTCGGCGATCCGGCCCTTGCCCTTCTGTTTCTGGGCGATGAGCTTTTTCAACGCCTCTTCGTAGCGGTCGGTGAACTTCGACGGATCGAACGGACCGGCGAGCTGGTCGATGATCTTCTCGGCGATGTCCACCATCGCCGGGTCGGCCTTGGTCTTCGGGATGTCGTCGAACGCCTCGCCGGCGTCGCGCACCTCGTCCTTCGAGCGCAGCGTGTAGGCGACGAGGCCCTCGTCGCGCGGCTCGATCGCCATCAGCCGCTCGCGGGTGTGCATGACGACGCGCCCCAGCGCGATGCGGCCGGTGGCCCTCATCGCCTCGCGGATCACCGCATAGGCCTCCAGCGCCAGCTTGCCGTCGGGGACGAGGAAATAGGGCTCGTTCCAGTACATGCGGTCGATGTCGGCCACGTCGACGAAGCGGTCGATATCGATGGTGCGGGTGCTCTCCAGCCGCACCGCCGCGATCTCCTCGTCGGTGACGATGACGTAGCGGTCCTTGTCGATCTCGTAGCCTTTGACGATCTCGGAGCGGTCGATCGGCCCCGTCTCCGGGTCCGTGGGGATCATCCGGATGCGGTTGTGGGTCTTGGCCGACAGCATGTTGAAGTGCACGTCGCCGGCCCGCCGCACGCCCGAATAGAGCGCCACCGGACAGCTGACCAGCGACAGCTTCAGGTGGCCCTGCCACGTAGGTCTTCCGCGCATGACGGCGCTCAATCTCTCCCAAGCGACGTGCGAGTCAACGCGGGGACGCGGGCGGTGTTGCGTCGGCGCCCGGCGGCGAGCGCTCGAAGGTACGGCTGATCACGCCCGGCGCAGATGCGATACGCCGGAAAATAGGGCTTGAGCCGGAACCTGGGTCCGGCCTCATAGGTGGGTGCGTCCAACGGAGACGCCGAATCGGATGGGCGACCGCTTCCTAAGTCCCAGCGAGACCGCGCGCCGCCTCGGGGTCGGCGTGCGGGCCTTGCGCCTGTACGAGCGCAGGGGCCTGGTATGCCCTGGTCGGACGCAGGCGGGCTGGCGCGTATACGGCCCAAGCGAGATCGAGCGCCTGCACCAGGTGCTGACGCTGAAGTCGCTCGGGCTGCCCTTGGCGCGCATCACGCAACTGCTTGCCGGGCGCGTGGCGGACCTGCCAGCC
>Ga0134126_10010300_pt1 | contig 11784 bp, 9 predicted proteins | sample KB31752_FD_96881 | JGI IMG/M metagenome (GOLD analysis project Ga0134126, IMG submission 96881) | Terrestrial soil microbial communities with excess Nitrogen fertilizer from Kellogg Biological Station, Michigan, USA - KB3-175-2 | ecosystem: Environmental > Terrestrial > Soil > Unclassified ...
CGACGGTCTGACCGGTGGCTACGTTGAGAATCGTGACAGTAGCGCCGGGAACGACGGCATCCGACTGATCGGTTACGGTACCCTGAATGGCGCCGGTGGCGATGGTCGCCTGGCTGAATGCCGGGAGGCCGGAAAAGGCGAGCATGAACGCGAGCAGACTAAGAAGGCCCAACATCCTTTGGGCCGCAGAAAAAGACGAACTGAGAATAGTCATGGTCCTCTCCAAACAGCGATTGGTCGCCTCATCTCCACGTGGGCTCAAGCTCCATCGCACAGGGATGAACTACCACTTTAGTGGTATAAGACGAACCGAGAAGGGTCGAACAGAGTAGTTGGCTTTGTCAAGGCTGGCGCTGGTCCCAATCGCAAAGAAATGTGAATGTGGCAGGCTTTTCCTGCGGGAAATCGTCCCAATTTGATTTTGCTTGCCAAAACGGGACGGGCCGTCAGTCTCTGTATCAAACAAGTAACTCGCGCGCGATAAAAAGTTGGGACATAATTCCCAAACTGGTCCACGTTGCCGTTTTCGTCTCAGGCGGCCCGGACCGTTACGGCGCGCCATGTCAATTCAATGGGACGATCCCGAGCGTCTCGGGCATTTCATCCGTCTGCTGGAACGCGAAAGCAAAGCCTGGCAGGGCGCCGCCGACGCCTTCCAGGCTCTGATTCCCGCAGTGGCCCCGCCGCAGCTGGCCGAAGCTGAAGCGCACGTGCGCGAATGCCGCGCACGCGCCGAGGCTCTGCGTAAACTCGTGCTCCACATTGTGGAAGGGGATTTTTCGCTGCTGGCGGAGCCGGAGTAATGGGCGGCCGCTAAGGCCTCGAGCGTTATTCGCGGTCAGGCATTTTTGCGAAGCTCCCAACCATGTCTTCCTGAAGCGCTTCTTTTGCGCAAAGGATCTCCCGTGATGCTTCCGACTTACTTGCACTGGCCAGGCTTTTCGGCCCAACAGCTTGAGTGTTCCTCGTGGAGGAGCCATACCAACGGCAACTTAGTCCGACAGATCGCGGGAGATCCTTCGCGCAAAGGAAGCGCTTCAGGATGACAGGTTTGGGCGGCCGGTTCCGGTTCGTGTTTGTCACTGAGCCTTATTGTCCCGCGGTTCCTTCCACCGGCTGCTTCAGCAAGAATTGCTTCACGAACATGATGGTTGAGTAGAACTGAAAGTCCTGGTTCTTCTTTTTGGAAAAACCGTGGCCCTCGTCTTTTGCGACTAAGAACCAGACGGGCACGCCGCTGCCGCGAAGCTTTTCGACCATCTGCTGCGACTCGCTTACTGGGACCCGCGGATCGTTCTGGCCGGCGACCACGAAGGTCGGCTTGGTGATCTTCTGCCAGTTGTTCATGGGCGCGATGCGCTCCATGAACTCGCGCATCTTGGGATCGCGCTCGTCGCCATACTCAACGCGGCGCAAATCGCGGCGATACGGTTCGGTATGTTCGAGGAAGGTGACTAAATTGGTCATTCCCACAACGGGAAGCTGGCAGCAGATCTCGTCGTCGTAGCGCGTGGCCACGTTCCAGGTCATGTGCCCACCGTAGCTGCCGCCCGTGACCATGATGCTGTTGCCGTCGAGTTCGGGGTTCTGCTTGATCCAATCGATAAGGGCGCCAATGTCTTTGTATGTGTCTTCACGCTGAAAGCCGTTGTCGAGCTTGAGGAAACTCTTGCCGTATCCAGTTGAACCGCGCACGTTGGGAAAAATGACGGCAACGCCGAGTTCGTTCACATAGTAGTTGGTTCCCGCGCTGAAGCCCGGACGAGATTGTCCTTCGGGGCCGCCGTGAATGTTGATGATCACCGGCCGCTTGCCCGTGAATTTTCCATTCGCCGGTTTGTAGAGATAGCCGGAGAGCGCGCGCCCATCGAAGGTCTTCCAGTGAATCAAATCTGGCGTGACGAAGTTTGCAGGATTCAATCCGCCGGTTTCGCTTGTCGTCCAGCGGTCGAGCTTGCCGGTTTGCGCGTCGAAGGAATAGCTGTCGAGCGGAGACTTCGCCGAGCTGAGGCTGAACGCAAGGTCGCGTCCGTTCTTGTGCCACTTGATTCCGAATACAACCCCCAGCGGAAGCTTCGGTCCTGGTTTGGATCGGCCAGAAGCTGTATCGAGCAGCCGGATTACCCCAGCGCCATCTTCATTGGTGACAAAGGCAATGCTGCGGCCGTCGGGACTTATGTCGAAGTCGTCGACATCCCATTTGATGTCGCTGCTCAAATATTTCGGCTGGAGTGACGCGAGATCCAAGTAAGCAAGCCGCTGAAATTCAGATTCGCGGTCGGTCGTAGTGTAGAAGCCTTTTCCATCCTTGGTGAATTTCGCGTCGCCGTATGCAATCTGCTCTGGTCCTTTTGGGGTAAGCAGCTTCTTTTGTGCAGCGGCAACGTCGACCAGCCAAATGTAACTCTCGTTCGCCGATACTTCCTGATGCAGAAGCAGTTGCTTGTCATCGGGAGACCAATCGGTGGGCTGCCATCCGCCACCCTGGAGCTGGAGCAGCATGTGGTCCGTTTTGGGATTGCCCGCGTCCATCAGCCAAAGGTCGGTGTCCTGGCCGTTGCGGCGCGTCGAGACATACGCGAATTGTCCGCTGTGGTTGGCGAAGACCGCGCTCAGGTTGCGCGACTTGCCGTCGGTCAGCAGCGTGACGTTGCCGGTGTCGAGATCGTAGCGGTAGTACTGATACCACTCGCCGCCGCCAATGTCCTTGGAAAAGATGAAGTAGCTTCCATTTACCGGGTCGTAATGAGCCGAGGTGACGCGATCAGGAAAAAACGTGAGCTGTGTGCGCGCGGCTCCCGGCGCGCTGACGCGATGGATTTGCGGAACATCGCCGAAGCGCGTGCTGATAAGCATCTCGCGCTTCTTCGGATGCCAGTCGAGAAAAGCCGCGGAGCGCACTTGGGTGTAGCGATCGGCCTGCTGCGCAATGGAAGCGGGAATCGGCGGAATGCCTTCCACAATCAGAGCCGGATTCGGCTGCACGGTCTGGACGGCCGCCGGCGGCCCGCTGGGCGCGTTCTGCGCGACAAGAACGGACGAAAAGCAAAGCAGAGAAATAAAGAGCAATGTGCGTTTCATAGCTGTACCTGAAGCGCACTATTTTTATCAGAAGAAAAGGCAGTGTGCGAAACGATTCGTCGAGTCCCAGATCGGGACTAACGCGAGAAGGGCTCTCCTGGCTCAGAACCATGGTTTGCGGCCTTTTTGAAAATACGCTCGCGCAGGTCTTCGTACATTTCGATATCGGCAAGGCTCTTGATGGTGCGGTCGAATCCACTGGCGAGATTGCGCAGCATTCCTCCGCAGTTCTCCCGATACGACACTGCGGTTCGTCGCATTTTCATCGCTCGCTCCATCGCTCCGCCATTCATGAATGAGATCGTGCAAACGCTTGGCCATCGCAAGTTGCTTGTTTTCAACGCCGGCACAAAGGCAAGCTGCGGAATGCGGCAAATTCTTCCTCGTGCAGCGAAATATGTTCACCGATTCGGGCGGCAACTCTGTCATCGACAGTGACATCTTAGAAAGTGCCCACTCGTCAAAATAGCTGGAGGTGTGTCCCGGGACTTTCGTCCCAGGATCACATCCATGAAATGGCACGGAAGATCGTTTCCATCACGGACGGATTTCACAAGACCGGCTCGGTAGTTCCCGAAAACGGGATCTATGCCGTGCAGCACAAGGAGCACGTGCTTCCTGCGGAAGTCACTCTGATGCAGGGTGAAGTGTTTCCCCGCTGCGAAGCCTGCGAAAAAGAAGTTCGATTCCGGTTGCTGCGCAAATTGGTGGAACGTGATCCTGTCTATCGCTTCCGGGTTCAGCTTTATCAGCTTCCTGTTTTGGATCAGCCTCGCCGCAAGGCTGGGTGATCGATCCGCGCCGAGGCGCGGCGCTCCGGCTTCGGGAAAAGGGTGTTTCTTCAAGGCACTGTCATTCCTCGCGCCGCCGCGACCTGGCGTGAAGCTCCTATCTTCATCTGTGGCGCGGGGAACCTGCTTTTTTCTTTTTCGTGTGCCAACGAACAGCAGGTCCCCCGGAGCGCAAACCCAAATATGCAAGATCCAGCGTCGCTCGCGGCGCTCCGAGGGATGACAGTGCAGGCGAGGAGTACGGTATTTCAAAAAGCGGCCGCAGCACGAAAAAGCGTCTCGTCCGACAAAACTAATCACATGCTGAAGACGCTAGAGTGTGCGTGAATCGGTTGCGCTCTTCGAGGAATTCCTTTGCACCCTTCTCAGCTTTTTCGAATGTTTCTTCCTGGCCCCAGCCGACGATGTCAGCCGAGCCCAACTGCTGGGCAATCCAATAATAGATAGGCGTGTCGTGTTCGCGGTTGATGATGATATCGGCGAAGTGGGTTCCGATCTGGATCCGCGTGTTCGATCGTTCCGGGGGAGTGGGGCTCTCGGTCGGCATGATCTTGAGCCGAAATTATACGCCCGGCTGAGGGGTCATTTACTCATGCAACTCGCGCAGGTTCTCCGGACAGCTCGTGCAATAGTGAAGTGATCTGAAACAGCGCGAGTTCGGCGTCAGTCGATTTTAAATTGAACTTCAGCAGGCCGCCGGGAGAGAACTGCACGCCCTTGGTTTTGCCGACGAATTCCGCGAGCCGCGCCGGATCGACAGTGGCTTGTTCCGAAAATCGAATCTGAACCGATTCGCGTTTGCGATCGATGCCAAGCACTCCCACACGCTCGCTCAACAACTTCAATGCTGCAGCGTCCAGCAGGTTGCGTACCGGCTGAGGCAACGGACCATAACGGTCCTCAAGCTCGGAGCGCACATCGGAAAGCTGGTCTTCGTTTTCAACGCCAGCAATGCGCTTGTACATGCGCAGGCGCTGGTTTTCTTCCTGAACATACTCGTTGGGAATGCGCAGGTTCAGAGCAAGATTGAGTTGCGTGCTGACACGGTCGGGAAGCTCTTCGCCCTTCAATTCGCGCACCGTGCGCTCGAGCAGAGTGGTGTACATCTCAAAACCGACGGCTTCGATTTGTCCGCTTTGCTCTCCGCCGAGCAGATTGCCTGCGCCGCGCAGTTCCAGATCGAGAGCGGCGATCTTGAAGCCTGCTCCCAAATCGGAAAATTCTTTGAGGGCTGCAAGGCGGCGTCGGGCAATGGGCGTTAGCTCCTGCTCGGGGGGAATCAGCAGATAAGCGTAGGCTCGCCGGTTGGAGCGGCCGACGCGTCCGCGCAACTGATACAGCTCGGACAATCCATGCCGATCGGCACGATTAATAAGGATGGTATTGCATAGCGGGATATCGAGGCCGTTTTCGATGATCGTGGTCGCCACCAGCACATCAGCGTCGTGGCGCATGAAGCTGAGCATTACTTTCTCGAGTTCGCCTTCTGACATCTGACCGTGACCGACAATCACGCGCGCTCGCGGAACCAGTTCCTGAATCTTCGAAGCGATTTCGTAGATGCTCTCGACGCGATTGTGGACGAAGTATGCCTGCCCGCTGCGCTCAAGTTCGTGTTCGATCGCCGAGCGAATGAGCTTCTCGTCGAAGGGCGCAACGACCGTCTGAATCGCCATGCGGTCTTTGGGTGGCGTTTCTATCACGCTCATGTCGCGCAGCCCGACCAGCGACATGTGCAGCGTGCGCGGGATCGGCGTGGCCGACATCGTGAGCACATCGACTTCTTTCTTGAGTTGTTTGAGGCGCTCTTTGTGACGGACGCCAAAGCGCTGCTCCTCATCGACAACCAGCAGTCCTAAATCGGGAAACTTGATGTCCTTCGACAGAATTCGATGCGTGCCGATGAGAATGTCGATCTTTCCCTGCTCGGCCTTCTCGACGATTACCTTTTGCTCCTTCGTTGTGCGAAAGCGGCTGATCATTTCAATGGTGATCGGAAATGCGGCGAAACGGCGCTTGAAGGTTTCGAAGTGCTGGAATGCGAGCACGGTTGTAGGCGCGAGCACCGCGACTTGTCGATTGTCCTGTACGGCCTTGAACGCCGCGCGCATGGCGACTTCGGTCTTTCCATATCCGACATCGCCGCAGAGCAGGCGGTCCATGGGCATCGTCGATTCCATGTCCTGCTTGATGTCGACGATGGCGGAGGCCTGGTCTTCGGTCTCGTTGTAGTCGAATGCGTCTTCGAACTCGCGCTGCCATTGCGTGTCGACGGGATAGGCGTGGCCTTGGGCCATCTTGCGCTGCGCGTAGAGCTTCAGCAGTTCGTCCGCCATGTCGCGCATGGCCTTCTTCACGCGAGCTTTGGTCTTGGCCCACTGCGTGCCGCCGAGACGGCTGAGCGGAGGCCGAGCGCCTTCGGTTGAGCGGTATTTCTGGATCAGATCGAGACGCGTGAGCGGAACATAGAGTTTGGCCGACTCGGCAAACTCGAGCAGCATGAACTCGCCTGTGGTCTCCCCTTGCGTGAGTTCCTTCAGGCCTTGATACTGCGAGATTCCGTGCTCAACGTGGACGACATAGTCTCCGACGACCAAGTCGCGGAAGTCAGAAAGAAACGCGGAGACCTTTGACTTTTGCCGGAATGGCTGTGCGACGGCGACTTCGGAGTCGTCGAACAGGTCGCGGGCCCCGAAGAGAATGAGGCCGGCGTCGCTGACTTCCACGCCTTCCGGCAGCAATGCTTTGACCACTGTCGCGGTGCTCATTTCGCCGGCAAGATAGGAGGCCTCGTCGAGATAGCTCTCGCTGCCCGGCGACGGAGCCCGGCTGCCCAGGCGAAACGGGACCGTGTATTCGGTGAAGATGTCGGCAAGGCGCTCGACTTCTCCCATATTGGGAGCGGCAAAGATGACGCGCTTGCCTTCCGCGGTGAGCTTCTTTACTTCATCGACCATCGCCGGAATCGAGCCATGAAAGCGCGTGGTCGGGCGCGAGTGGAATGTAAAGGCTTCATCGCCATCGGAACTGAGGTTAGTGTCAGCGATTCCCAGGCGTTCGGTGTCAATGCCCGGCGTGCTCTTGAGTCTCTGGTCCCACTCTTCGGGCGAGAAATAAATTTCTTCCGGACGCACAAGCGTGCCGATCCCGCTGCGCTGGTGGCGATCGTTGACTTTGTCCCACCATTCTTCGTGCTTCGCCGCGACCGCAGATGGCTCATCGATGATGATCACACTCTGGGGCAAGAGATCGAACAGGTGCTGCCCGCTTCCCGCCACAGGAGCATAGAACTCCCATCCTGGGAATACTGCGGCTCCGGTTGCCAGCATGGCGTGTTCGATTTCGATTTCACTTCCACTTAGTCGCCGTCCAGAAAGGCGGGAGTGAATGATGCCAAGGACTCGCTCGTTCACCGGAGTCTCAGTCAGCGGGAGCAGAACTACTTCATCGACCGGAGCGGCAGATCGCTGTGTGCCGGGATCGAACTTGCGAATGGTCTCGACTTCATCCCCGAAAAACTCAATGCGCAATGGACGATCGGCTTCTGGCGGATACACATCGAGAATGCCGCCGCGGAGCGCGAACTCGCCTGGCATGTCCACCGCGTCGGCCGAGCTGTAGCCCACGGTGCGCAGGTGTTCGAGTAACGGATCGATATCGATGGTTTCGCCACGACGAACGATGCGGGCGAGGTCGGCGTAGTATTCCGCAGAGTTCAATCGCATAGCCGCGGCTTCGAACGGCACGATCACGGTCGACGCGGCGCCCGTTGCGATCTTCCACAGCACCGTCGCGCGCTCTTCCTGAATCTCCGGGTGTGGCGAGAGGTTCTCGAACGGAAGCACGTCATGCGCCGGTAGCTTGAGAATCTGCTTGGGATTCACCGCGCCGGTCAGCTCTGCCATCGATTGCACGATGGGCAGCATGTCCTCGGCGGCGCGATTGCTCTCGACGACCACGATCAGCGGAGCACTGGCAGCAGCCGCAAGCAGAGGAAGGTGCAAAGCTTTTGCAGAATTTGTGAGGCCGGAGACACGTCGCCGCCCCGCACGACTCTTCAGGTGGGAGGCCGTACGCTGGAAAACGGGAGACTTCTCGACGTCCGCCAACAACTCGCGGACAAAAGGCAGGACCATTAGCTACTAAGAAAATTGTAACAGGTAGACTTGCGCGCCTCTCGCAGAGCGAATGCGTCAATGTCGGTAGGGAACGGGTGGTAGTAGTGCTGCGTACCCGTTCCCCGCCGGGAACGGTACTGACTCGCCGCGCTAGCCAACTGACTCTGATACTTCTCTTGGCTTCCACGCCCGGGCGGCCTTCACGAATTCGCGGAAGATCTTCTTTGAGGGCTCATCCTTTTCATACGTGCGTTCAGGATGCCACTGGACTGCCAGCACAAAATGGTCCGGCGCGGCGCCTTCGAGCGCTTCGATCACATGGTCATCCGGACACTTCGCGACAATCTTTAGACCGTCTCCGGCGCGTTCGGCAGCTTGATGGTGACTCGAATTCACACGGACCTGCGTTGATCCGAGCGTGGATGCAAGTCTCGATTGGGGAGCGATCTGGACATTGTGCGCGAACTCAACCGCTCTGCCGGCGGAGTGATTTACGGTCGTGTTCTCAATGTGCTGCACCAGCGTTCCCGTACGCCAAACGTTGAGCGACTGCAATCCATAGCAAATTCCCAAAATGGGCTTATGCAGGTTGTGAGCGTCCTGCAGAAGCAACTCATCGAGATTGTCTCTGCCGGGATCAGCTGCTGCAGTTTGCGCGTGCTTCTCAGCGCCGAACTTCTGCGGGTCCACGTCGGCAGGACTTCCGGGCAGCAGCACCGCTTCGCAGCTTGTGACGAGCCGGGCGATCTCATGCGGAGTCGCACTGGTGGGAATCACGATCGGCTCACCACCCTCACCTTCAAGTGCCTTCAGGTACTGGGGCAAGGCACGCTGATTGTATTCAGGATTGTTCGAAGTTGGCTCGGGAATGGCAATGCGAGGCTTCACTCCGATAGTCTACCGGGAATGGCTGGCTGCTATCCGCCTACTTGCAGCGGCACGAGATGTGCTTTCGGAGGCGATGCATCCGAGTCCTTGCGCTTGCTGAACGCCATGCGATAGACGGCGTCGTACTGGGCTGCCACAACCTCGGAGCTGCGTGCGGCCGCGCAGTGTTCGCGTCCTGCTACGCCGAGCGCGCGCCGGAATTGCGGATTGCTGGCCAGAAAGCGCGCACGGAAGGCGATGTCTCCGACTTCTGCGGGACGAAACCAGAGGCAGCCACGACCGTCAGAAGTAGCCTCGCGATGCGCTTCGACGTCGGCGGCCAATAGTGCGCGGCCGCGCGCCATGGCTTCCAATGCAAATCCTTCGCTGGCATGTTCGCTGTCGCAGATCACTATGTCGGCGGAGGCCATTGCCTTCGCCCGAAGCTGAGGATTGAGGGCGCGCGTCGAATGCGCCAGATTGCATGCCGTGGCCAGTTCACGCATGGCTTCGGCGGAGGTATCGTCGCAGAGGAACACGAACACCGCTTCCTGATTGTCCTGACGAACGACTGACGCTACGCGCATCCAGCGCGAGAGAGCATCGCGGAAATCCCACGCCGAGTAATGAGGTAGTCCGGGAACGAGGAAGATCACCGATTGCGACGAAGTATTCGTGGCGAGCTCAAGCCATTTGCGATCCGCGGTTGACTCGAGCAGTTCAGAGTCAACTGGATCGGGAATCAGAAAGACACTTTCCGGACTCACGCCGCGTTCCAGACACTCGAGTCGCAGCGCATGCGTTGCCGCCACGACAGCCGCTGCGCGGGTGAGCACGAACTGCTCTGCCACGCGAAACGAGCGTGCCAGCCAGGAATCCTCGGCGCAGCCGCCGGCTGCAGAAGCAACGCGTTCGATGGTTTGACGCAGCTGATAAACCACGCCGGAGGAATTTCTCACTGCAGCCATTCCGGCAGAAAATGAGTGGGCGTGAATTACATCGGCGGGAATGTCCGCGGTTCCTTCCTGCAAGATTTTGCGCCATTCCCGGACACGATTCCACGATTGCAGCAGCGAGATGCGCGAGGCAGTTTCATTTCGGCACTCCTGCAACACCGGGCCGAAGCCGCTGCCGGTAGGCGTGAGCAGAAATGGGCGCATGCCGAGGGCGATCTGTCCTTCAATCAGCGGGAGCAAATCGCTGCTGGACTCGGCGGCGTGGACCACCCTCCATGCGTGCTGCTTCCTGCCTCTTGCCTGATGGACAGAATCTCGTTCTCCGCCCTTCATAAGCCGGGCGCTCTTGGAGATTCCGAGATGGGGAATTCCGGTCGGGACCATCGTCAACTACGAAACTTCCTTTCGCTCCTGCACGAGCAGTTGCGAGTAGGTGAGTACCTGATTACGGCCGCGACCTTTGGCAGCGTAGAGAGCGACGTCAGCACATTCGATCAGTTTCTGGCGGCATGTAGCGTCGCGACCGTACACAGCTATTCCGATGCTGATTGTGAGCTTCTCGTGGCCATCGAGAGCCTCAATTTCAAAGTTCGAATTCTGTACTGATTTGCGAACGCGCTCTGCTACAGCGACAGCTTCCTGCTCTTCGGCTTCCGGCAGAATGATGACGAACTCCTCTCCGCCGTAGCGGGCCACGGTATCCACTTCACGCATGTCTTTCATCAACAGAGATGTGACTTGGCGCAATACCTGATCGCCTACATGATGTCCATGCGTGTCATTCAATGTCTTGAAATGATCGATATCGACCATGAGCAGAGAGAACATCTCTCCTTTGCGGTCGGAGCGCTTCACTTCAAGATCGAGTTGCTGCTCGAAGTAACCGCGCGTACGCAGGCCTGTAAGGTAGTCGGTGAATGCGAAGCGCAGCAGACCCTCGCTGGCTTGCTCGCGTGTCAGCAAATTTTCTGCGACTAACGAAAGCGTCCAGAGAAGGTGCGCGTCTTCTTCGGTGAAAGCCTCTGATGATTTGTTGAAGAGTTGAAGCGATCCAAGCACGCGTCCTTTCACGAACATGGGGACGACTAGCGCGGATTCCGCTCCGGCCGCTTCAAGCTCCGAATCAGCTTTCTCATGCTTTCCTTTCTCGATCACCATGGGCGTTGCATGTTGGCTCACCCAGAAATGCAGCAGGTTACCTCCCCACGGAGCCTGCGGGCTGCATTGAATCGGCCCGCGCTGCAGACGCAGCTCCATCTTTTCCTGCGGCTCGTTCCAGAAATAAACGCAGGCGCCCTCAAAGCTGACAATGGTTGCTGCCAAATCGCAAATTAGATTAAGTGCGGGACCAAGTTGCATCTGTGAGCCGGTGATGGTCGCCAGGCGGAGAATCGCCTGCACGCTACGCCAGCGCCTACCCAGGATCTCTGCACTCAATTCGCTCTTAATGGGGACAACGAAGCTGGCGACATCGAAATTGGGATCACGCGGCATAGATGCGGGTGCTGTTTGAGACAAGCTGAGCAGAGAAGCAGAGGCAGTTCTGCGGTTTGTAAGATGCCGAATCGGCAAGGGTTCGTGGTATCGACCTAATCACTCTTAGTACAGTGACCAGTGCAGTGCCTGGTTGCTAGGCGAAGATCGGGGGGTAAAACTCGGAAAAACTAGCAAATTTCCGGTGAAAACCGGCGAAGCGCAGAGGTGCGATTTGCTGCAAACTAAGGCAGTCTCCGTAGGTCCAGCTAAATGAAGCACTTGCAAACTTCTGTGTTGCAGGTCTAGGATTGTTTCTGCTGTGAACGCGTTCTACCCCGGGAACGCGTCGCTCGCGTCGCCCGTTCCAAAACTTTGTAAGTTGCGGTTCCTAGTTCTTTTCCCGTGTTGAGACCGTCACGTCCCGGCACGCCCACGGAGAAGCGTCATGGCTTGGTACGCGTACTGCATTACGGAACAGAAAGCGTTCCTCGGATC
>Ga0134126_10010302_pt1 | contig 11783 bp, 11 predicted proteins | sample KB31752_FD_96881 | JGI IMG/M metagenome (GOLD analysis project Ga0134126, IMG submission 96881) | Terrestrial soil microbial communities with excess Nitrogen fertilizer from Kellogg Biological Station, Michigan, USA - KB3-175-2 | ecosystem: Environmental > Terrestrial > Soil > Unclassified ...
CCCGCTTCTGCAGGTTCTCGTCGACCTCGACATGCCACTTCTCGTTGGCGATGGTGGTGTCCACCTCGATCTCGAAGCGGTCCGTCATGTCCGGCGTGACGTCGGCGACGTCGACGTAGAACTGCTGGTACCAACGACGCATCTGGTACACCGCGCCGTCCTCCTCGACCAGCAACGGGTTGTCGATGCGGGTCTTGTGCTTCCAGATCTCGACGTCCTGCAGGAAGCCCTTGCTGACGCCCTCGGTGAACACCTTGGCGAGCTTGTTGGTCATCTTTTCGTCCATGCCCTTGGGCTTTTCGACGATGACGCCCCACTGCAGCACGAACGAGTTCTGCGTTACCGGGTAGTGGCAGTTGATCAGGATCGACTCGGCCTTGTAGTCGCCGTACTTGTTGTGCAGCCAGTTGATCATGAACGACGGCCCGAAGTAGGACGCCTCCGAATCCAGGTGCGCCTCACCGTAGGAAGTGCCCAGATCGTTGACGTCGGGGCGACCGACGTTGTGCAGGTACTGCGAGGCGATGTGGCCCTCGAAGACGTTCTTGAAGTACGTCGGCAGACCGAAGTGGATGTAGAAGAAGTGCGCCATGTCGGTGACGTTGTCGATGATGTCCCGGCAGTTGGACCCCTCGATCAGGATCGAGTTCCACCGCCATTCGGTCCACTCGTCGCTGGCGGCCTCCGGGATCTCCGGGATCTGCACCTCGGGCTGCGGCGGGTTGCCCTCGTGGTCCTGCCAGACGAACAGCAGACCGCCGCGGACGTCGGTATGCCAGGACCGGGTGCGGGCCAGCCGTGGGGTGCGCTTGGCATACGGCACCAGCTTGCACTTGCCGTCACCACCCCAACGCCAGTCGTGGAACGGGCAGGCGACCTCGTCGCCCTTGACGGTGCCTTGCGCCAGGTTGCCGCCCATGTGGCGGCAGTAGCCGTCGAGGACATGTACCTCGCCGTGGGAGTCGGCGAACACGACGAGGTGAGTGCCGAACGCCTCGATCCCGTGCGGCTCGCCGTCCAGGTAGTCCTTCACCGGCCCCAGGCAGTGCCAGCCGCGGGCATAGCGGTCCGGCAGGGTGCCGGCGTCGATCTCACGGACTTCGGCGGTTTCGGTAGCCATCAGGCCTCCACAGTTATCGGGCTTCTAACTAGAACACGTTACAGTTTTTGTCTTGGATTGCGCAATGACGGGGGCATTTACTCCCCGGTCAATTGGGACATCACTGCCGGTTACCCGGCCTGCGGTATATCTGAACGATGCCGCTGTTCTCGTTTGAAGGCCGATCGCCGCGGGTTGATCCCACCGCATTCATTGCTCCCACCGCGACGCTGATCGGCGATGTGACGGTCGAAGCCGGGGCGTCGGTGTGGTTCAACACCGTGCTGCGCGCCGACTACGGGCCGGTGATCGTCCGCGCGGGAGCAAACGTGCAGGACGGTTCGGTGCTGCACTCGCCACCGGGCATCCCCGTCGACATCGGTCCCGGTGCGACCGTGGCGCACATGTGCATCATCCACGGCGCGCACATCGGCGACGAGGCGCTGATCGCCAACCACGCCACGGTGCTCGACGGCGCGGTGATCGGCGCCCGCAGTTTGATCGCGGCGGGCTCGCTGGTGACCGGCGGCACCAAGATTCCGGCCGGCGTGCTGGTGGTCGGAGCGCCGGCCACCGTCAAGGGGCCGATCGCGGGCACCGGTGCGGAGATGTGGGTGAAGGTGAACCCGAAGGCGTACCAGGATCTCGCTCAGCGCTATCTGGCTGGGCTGGAACCGATTTAGCCGCTCGCGGAGTTCTGCATCCAGTTCGGTGTCACTGGGAGCCCGTTGTGGTGACGGTATTCGGCGATCGCTTTGAGGTTTTTCATCTCCAGTAGGTGACCCGGTCCGAACATGTCCCAGAAGTCTCCGACCCACACCGGACGCTTCGGTGGGCTGGCATCCGGGTACGGGTTGCGTTCGTAGAACGGGTGGTGGCAGTTTGTCCACAGCACCACCGAGCCCGGCTTGTCCAATACGGTTTGCGCGTCAACGACCCGCATCAGGTAGATCATCCACAGATGCTTGCCCTGATCCCACGCGCAGTGATAGTCAACGGTTCGGCCTTGTTCGCTAGCCACTGTGCGGACATAGATTTCAGTCTCCGACCCCAACCGGTCGTAGGCCCGCCAGAGCCCGGGCTCGTCGGTCTCGGTAAACCCGCGCAGGCTGTAGGTCCACTCTTCCAGGCAACGGGTATCGGCCATGTAGGCGAACAGCTCATCGGGCGGGCAGTCGATGTAGTCGTTGACGGTGATGTACTGACCGAATACCTCGTCGTGCGGGTACACCGAGTGCATCATTTCCATGATGATCGGGGTGGCCTTCTCCCGCGGACTGGTCTCGATCCGGGTAACCCCGGCGAGTGGCTGGACCCCGCCGGTGTGGGTGACGATATCTTCAAGCGCGGGCAGCGACATCGGATCGATCTCCTTCGTAAGCGAACGATCAAAAGTCTTGCAAAAGAGCAGATTTCGCTGGTAGTGCAGAGAATTACTATACACGTGTAGGTGATCTGGGAAGACGGGAAAAATTAATTTGCGATCCGTTGAACCAACTGGTCCTCCATCTCGTTGTAGATGGCACACGTGCCCTTGCGACGAGGTCGCACGGGCGTGGGAGCCGGTCGCGTTCGATTCGTCGCGGCCCAGTGAGTGCTGCGTTCTTCCGGAGGGCCATGAACACACGACTCGATACCCGTAGCCCTCTGAGTCGTTGGCTGACAATCGAACTGCGCGACGTTGTGCGCCAATATCGGGTTGGCGGGCAAGATGTGCGGGCTCTCGGTGGAGTGAGTCTCCAATTCGAAGGTGGGCAGTTTGTCTCGATCGTCGGGCCGTCCGGCGCGGGCAAGAGCACGATGCTGCACCTGCTTGGCGCCCTCGATTCGCCCGATTCGGGTTCGATCATGTTCGACGGTGCCGAGATCGGCCACTTGAGCGATGAGCAACGCTCCAGATTCCGTCATCATCGCGTCGGCTTCGTCTTCCAGTTCTTCAACCTGCTGCCAACGCTGTCGGCGTGGGAAAACGTGGCGGTTCCGAAACTGCTGGACGGCGTTCGTCTCGGCAGAGTCAGATCGGACGCGATACGCCTGCTGGACCGGGTTGGTCTTGGCGATCGGACGCAGCACCGACCAGCCGAGCTGTCGGGTGGTCAGATGCAACGGGTCGCGGTGGCCCGCGCGTTGATGATGAACCCGTCACTGATTCTTGCCGACGAACCGACCGGCAATCTCGACTCCGCCACGGGCACTTCGATTCTGGAGCTACTGGGCGAAGTAGCGCACGAAGAGGGCGGCAGACGTTTGGTGGTGATGGTGACGCACAACGCCGACGCCGCGGCGACAACCGATCGCGTCGTTACCCTGCAAGACGGACGCATCGGTTCCGACGAGCTTTCCCGGGTACGGAGATGAGCCCAGGCTCGGCGATCGCCGCCTCGGCCAGCCGGCTGCGCGTGTTCAGCCTTCGTGAACTCGTCGTGCATCGGCGTCGCACGGCCGCTTCGGTTGCCGTGATGGCGGTTTCGGCGATGTATCTCGTGGCGGTCATCGGAATCTTCGGGTCGATCACCGGATCGGTGAACCGGTTGGCCGACGGGATCGCGGGGATCGCCGCGCTGGAAGTTTCCGGCATCACCGACGCCGGTTTCCCCGACACGGTCGCAGCCGACGTCGCCGGGGTTCCCGGCGTGGCGACCGCGGCCCCGATGATTCGGACCACGGCATCCACGGCGACGGGCCCGGTTCTACTATTCGGCGCGGACGCGAGCAGCGCCGAGTTGGGCGGCGCGTTGAAGGATGCCGTCCGCAAACCGGTGAAGGAGCTGTCCGAGAACCCCAATGGCGTTCAGGTTGGGCCCAGGGTCGGCGTTGCCAAAGGACAGAAATTCCAGTTGGGCTCCGCCTCGGTGACAGTCACCGAGGTGCTCACCGGCAAGCAGCTTGCCGATCTCAACGGCGGCCACTATGTCCTTGCCCCACTTGCTTTGGCGCAGAACATAACCGGGCGTCGGGGCCAACTCGACTCGATCCTGATCACCACCAAGCCGCACACCGATCTCGCGGCGGTACGCGCCGTGGTCACAGCGGCGGTGAAGGATCGGGCAATCGTGGCGGCGCCCAGTATGCGGGCAGTGCGAGCCGGTGACGGCGTCAGGCTGATGAACTACATGGCATTGATGGGTGCTGGAGTTGCGTTGCTCGTTGGCGCGTTCCTGGTCTACACCACGATGACGATGGCGATCACCCAGCGGCGTCCGGTGATCTCGATGCTGCGCGCAATCGGCGGTCGCCGCACCACCATAGTGCGCGACCTGCTTGCCGAATCTGCGCTTCTCGGGCTGATCGGTGGCGGCATTGGCTCCGCCATCGGAATAGCCATGGGCCGCATCGCGATTGGCCGACTGCCACCGGCGATCACCCAAGGTTTGGAAGCTCGGGTCGAATACTGGCTGCCCGGCTACGCGATACCGGCCACGCTGGCGGCGATCATCGCCACCGCGGTGGCGGCATCGGCGATGGCTGCCCGGCAGGTTTACAAGGTTTCACCGATCGAGGCCCTTGCGCCGGTGGGTGTTTCGGCGGCCGACTTTGTGCCACGTTGGCTTCGGATGGCTTTCGGTATCGCAGCCGTCGCGATTTTCGCGGTGTCGATTGTCGTCGTCCTCGGCCGGCGGGGCCCCCTGGCCTTCGCGGCCGTGTTCGCGCTCTTCACCGCTGAGATCGCCCTGGGCTTCGCGCTGACCGCGATCATGGTCAAGGCCACCGCTGCGATCGCCCGGCTGTTTGGGTCGGTGGGGCCATTGGCCGCGGCGACGATCGAGCGGGCACCGCGGCGGGTGTGGGCCACCGTGATGACGGTGCTCATTGCGGTGGTCACCACCATCGTCATAACGGGCACCAACGCCGACATGATCCGTTCGGCGCGAGCCATTTTCGCGCCGGTCGCGGGTGTCGACGTGTGGGTGAGCGCCGACCCGCCCGACAGCTATCCCGTCGACGCCCTGCCGCAAGACCTTGCCGACAAGGTGGCGGCCGTGCCGGGTGTTCGACGAGTCACGAAGGGCGCCTCCGGATTCGCCGAAGTCGGCGGCACCCGTGTCCTGCTGGACGGGTTCTCGGCCGGTACCGCCGATCCGCTCTTTGCGGCGCTGACTGTGCAGGTACGCAATTCGGTGCTCGAAGGTCGGGGCGTCGTGCTGTCGCAAAACCTCGGCAAGACGCTGCACGTTCGGGTCGGCGACGCGCTGCAGTTGCAGACGCCGCATGGCCCGCAGCGGACGACGGTGCTGGCTCTGGTCCCGTATTTCTCGACCGTGATCGGCACCGTTGGGTTAGACCTCGACCACATGCGGACATGGTTCGATCGCCCGGGCGCGACGGCATTACAGGTCAGCGCGGCCGCCGGGGTGGATCCGAATCGTCTGCTCGCCGATGTCCGGCGGGCGGTGCCGGCACCGAACTATGTGTACAGCGGTCGTACGGCGCTGGCGGGTCTCGAGGCGCCGCTGCACCAGAGCATGTTCATCGCCAACGCGGTATGGATCATCGTCGTATTCGTTGCGGCGGTAGCACTTTTCAATACGCTGACGCTTTCGGTGCTCGAGCGCCGTCGTGAAATCGGTGTGCTGCGCGCGATGGGTACCAGCAGGCGGTTCACCTTGCGGATGATCCTGGCCGAGGCAGCCGCCATCGGGATCGTCGGCGGTGTGTGCGGCCTGCTGTTTGGCTTGGCCGACCAGTGGCTCTACAGCCTGGTCAGCGGCGACCTGATGAACTTCACCGTCGACTTCCGGCCCAGCCCGACGGCACTGGTGTTCACCGTCGGCGCGCTGGCGGTCAGCTTGCTTGGATCGCTGCCGCCGGCGCGACGAGCGGCGCGGCTCAACATCATCGACGCCGTCAGCGTCGACTAAGGCGACGTCGGTTCAGCTATCCGCCTCAGAGGCCGAAGAAGTCGTTGGCAACAAGGATGTCCCACAGCCCGGCGAGGGGATCGGTGAAGGGAATGGTGAACGAGCTGTCGAGGCTCGGCATCATCGTGTCGACGAACGTGTTGACTGTCACGCCGGCCTCACCAATCCCGGTGCCGTCGGGAATCGTTATCCCCAACCCGGCCAAGAGATCCGACGTGTCCTTCCCGGACGTCAACACGTCGGTGATGCCTAGCGATGGGATGTTCAAGATCATCCCCTCGAAATTGTCGTCAGGGTCGGCCGCCCCGATCTCCGTGATGCCAAACATCTTCAGCAACGGATCGGTGGCAGAGATAAAGTCCGTATCGCACCCCAGCGAGTCGTCTATACAAACAGCATGGGCGACAGGGGTGGTTGCCAACGGGATGAGCCCCGCGGCGAGGAAGGCACCGGCGGTGCCGAGAACGAGTGTGATAGCGCGAGCACTCATCGGAGACTCCAATCGAGAGTGTGATTTACGTCACTTCCGCATGCCCTGAGGATATGCCCAAACAAACCTGAGCGCGAAACCCAGGAAGGGTGAGTAGATCCTGTGGAGCATATTGGAGACACGGGTGGTATGTGAACCAAGGCTTAACGTCATCTGAATGTGAGATGAACAAAAGATAACGATCGCGCAACGGAGTGAACCCGCCACGCTTCACGCATTGCGGTCGACGACCGTGGCGAATCCTTGCAGATGGGGGGTGCACGGCGGCGGTACCAGCGTTCGTCGGATGTTGCGGAGTCCGCCGGTGTCGAACCCGGCGGCACTGATGGCGTCGACGGTTCGACGATTCGGCTCACACCCGGACGCCAGCCACGACCATGGCCTGGCGATCAGGTCCTGGAACCGACCCATCAGGCCGTCACCGCGGACATGCTCGAGCACCACCAGCCTGCCGCCGGGTGCGAGGACCCGCCGGATCTCGGCGAGGGTGGCGTCGACGTCGTCGACCGAGCACAACACCAGCCCGATGTGCACCGAGTCAAAGCTGTTGTCTGCGAACGGAATCGACTCGCCGATCCCTTCGACGATGTCGGCCTCGATGCCGTGGCGTCGTGCCAGCCCGGTGGCCATCCTGCGCATGGCCGCTTCGGGCTCGACCGCGGCCACCGACGTGACCGCCGCAGGGAGAAACAGCAGATCCGTTCCTGGGCCAAGGCCGACCATCAATAGCCGGCCGAATGCGTGGGCCATCGCCTCGCGTCGGTAGCGGCGATAGAACAGCCGGTCGAAGAGCGGCATGCCGAGCCGGTAGAGATAGGGGAACAGCGGATTACGGCGTGCCATGACTCACCCGCGCATTGCCCAGATCCATTCGGAATGGCGGGTATTCGTCGCGCATCATCGAGATATACACGGCCACCCGATAGCGCCACCTGACGATGCCGAGCAGCAGGTCGAACATGCCCGGGTTGATCGTGCCTTTAGACACCAGCCATACCGCGTTGGTGACGCACAGCAGCTGCAGGAACGGCTCCAACGCCCAGCAGAGAAGTATCTGCGGCAGGCCCAGGAGCCAGCGTGTCAACAGCGCGGCCCGGTTCGTCGGGCCGTCGGGGTAATCCACCTCGAGATCGGCGGGGTAGTCCGGTCGCGACGCCAGCGTGAAAGGCGGATACCTGTCGGTGCTGTTCATCGGGAAGCGATAGTTCATCAGCCGCCACGACCAGCGCAGCACACCGACATTGAAGTCGAACAGCGGTCGCGGATAGCGCGCGGTGAACATGATGGCGACACCGGCGGCGATCGTCGCGAGCGGATAGAGCAGGTACAGACCGATCAGAATGGGGTAGTGCGGCACCGCGAGTGCACACCATTTATAAAGACAGCTCCAGCGTGAGGGCGCGTCGAGGTCGCTCCGTACCCGAACGTGATCGTCCATGCCGCGCCTCCTGGGGCGATGTGCCGGTCGCCCTCTTGTGATGACGAGGGGGAGGAGCGCTCGGTTCAGATCTTGTGTGCGCTCGCGAACAGGCCGTGACGTGACGCCCATTCGTCGATGTGCCCCATGGTTATTGCGAGCTGGTTTCCATGAAAGACCATGTGGTCGGCGTTTGGAACCTCCACGTATGAAGCGTTTGGGAAAGATGCCGCGGTACGGCGCGCGATCCGTGGCGGCACAATACGGTCGTGACCGCCGCCGATGACGAGCACTGGTCCGGTAATGGCGCCGAAGTCGACGTCAGCAGCTTTGGACGGGTCCCTCCGCGGCATGGCGAGCTCGAAAAACAATATCCGGCCTGATTCGCAGACCAGGTTGTCGTAAGCCTCGCGGGCATCGGCTTCGGTTTGGCGACCGGCGACGCCCGCCCGAAACCGCTTCCAGCTAGGCGGATACACCGGCTTCGTCCATGGACGCGGCTGTCGGGCGTGGCGCAGCGATATCCCGAGGGTCGTCGGGTTCAAACCGGCTGGACCGATTGGCGACGGGCACGCGGCGATCATGCCGGCGTGATTGGTCCGAGCGGCGACCAGCTGAACGATGAGACCACCGAGCGAATGTCCAACCAGTAGCGGCGCGGCAGTCAGCGAAGCAACCAGGGCCACTAGATCATTCGCATAATCGCGAATGCTCAGCCGCGAGACTTTTGCCGCACCGTCCTGTAACGGCAGCTCGTGATGCCGCAGTGTCGGCGTATGGACGGTATAGCCGCGTTCCTCGAAGGCGGCGCGGGCCGGCGCCCACTGCTCCCCGCGGCTCCACGAGCCGTGAATGAGGACAACCTGCTTGTCGGACATGGACTCAAGCGTGACAGCAGACGGGGTCGAATGTAGGCCGATCGGCTCCGTTCAGATCTTGCGTGCGCTCGCGGTGGCTTGGTCGACTTCCCAGAATGCGCGCAGCGCCAGCATCCTGCCGTCGCTGTCGGCTTTGTAGGTGAAGACGCCTTCGGCGGTGACCTGATGTCCCGCGGCGGTGATCAGGATGTGCCCGACGTTGGCTTCCTCGTTGCCGCACTGGTACGTCTTGTCGAAGACGAACTCGATCTTGTCGGTGGGCGCAATCGCCTTGTCCCAGAACGCTGAGATGGCGTCTCGGCCGCGATGGCCTTTGCCCTCGGGGTCGAAATGCGAAGGGCCGATGGGGTCTTCGACGATGGCGTCATCGGCGAACACCGCCAGCCAGGCCTCTTTGTCGCGGGCCGCGACCGCGTCGCGGGATCGCTTGCCCGCCAGATGTGCCGGTGACTCGCTCATTGGCGCCGCTCCTCCAGTCCTTTTCCGATCGCACTACTCCGTTTATCGTCGCCGGCGCGGCTCATGATTGCCATCCCGAGTGAATGTAGGTGTCCGCGAAACGCTTCAGCGAGTCCTTCTTCTTCTCGATCGGCGCATCGGTCCCAAGCCCGTCGAGGATCCACGGGATGGTGATGTAGTCGGTGACCCCAATCTCGGCGAGCTCACGATGGCCGTCCACCCCGAACTTGTCGATGCATACCGCCTGGATCTCGAAAGGCAGTTGCGCGCGCCCGTTTTCGGCGCGCAGCGCGTCTAGCTTGCCAATGGTTTCGGCGAGCTGCGCGTGCGTCATCATCGCGCTGGTCCAACCGTCACCGACCCGCGCCGCTCGACGCAGCGCCACCTCGGTGTGTCCACCCACGTAAAACGGCACCGGTTCACTGGGCGCCGGGCTCATCTGCAGGCGGTCGAAATCATAGAAGTCGCCGTGGAATTCGACCATGCCGCCGCCCAGCACGAGCTTGATCACCTCGATCATCTCGTCGACCCGCTTGCCCCGCTTGGCGTAGGGCACCCCACACCACTCGAATTCCTCTGGCGCCCAGCCGATGCCGACGCCGAAACCGAACCGGTTGTTGGTCAGGTTGGCCACCGAGCCGACCTGGCGGGCCAGTAGCAGCGGGTTGCGCGAACCCAGCTTCATCACGTTCGTATAGAACCGCAGCTTCGAGGTGACCGCGCCCATCGCTCCCGCCAGGATGAGCGGGTCGACCCAGGGTGACTCCTCGTCGAACATCCGCTTGCCGTCGGCGGTGTAGGGGTAGTCGACGGACTGCTTCTCGAAATAGAAGATCGAGTCCGGCAGCGCTACCGAGTCGAACCCAACTTCTTCCGCGGTCCTGGCCAGCTCGGTCAGCTGGTCGATCTGCCCGAACGCGATACTGCAGGTGTATTTCATTTCTTGTCGGCTCCGACCACCCACATCGAGTAATACTGCGAGCCGCCGCCGTAGGCGTGGCCAAGGGCCTTGCGGGCGCCCTTAACCTGGTGATCGCCCGCCTTGCCCATCACCTGGATGGCCGCCTCGGCGAACCGGATCAGCCCGGACGCTCCGATCGGGTTCGACGACAGCACGCCGCCGGACATGTTGAGCGGGATTCGACCGCCGATCTTGGTCTCACCGGCCTCGGTGAGCTTCCATCCCTCGCCCTCGGGCGCAAATCCCAAGTTCTCCAACCACATCGGTTCGAACCAGGAGAACGGCACGTAGATCTCCGCGCAGTCGATCTCGTCGATCGGGCTGGTGATACCGGCGGCCTTCCACAACGCCTTGGCGGCATCGCGTCCGGCTTGCGGGTTGACCTGGTCGCGTCCGGAGTAGGCCAGCGGTTCGGTGCGCAGCGCGGTGGCGTGAATCCAGGCCACCGGATGACCGTCGGCGACTCGCTTGTCGCCGAGGTCCTCGTTGCCGATCACCACCGCGCATGCGCCATCGGACGACGGGCACGTCTCGTCGAATCGGATGGGGTCCCAGAGCATCTGCGACGACATCACCTTGTCCACCGTGATGTCGGGTTGATGCAGGTGCGCCAGCGGGTTCTTGGCGCCGTTGAGTCGGTCCTTGACCGCGACCATGGCACCGATGTGCGTCGGCGCGCCCGATCGGCGGATGTAGGAGCGCACGTGCGGTGCGAAGTACCCGCCCGCACCCGCGCCCACCGGCTTGGTGAACGGCACCGGAATGCTCAACGCCCACATGGCATTCGACTCGGACTGCTTCTCCCACGCCATCGCCAGCACCCGGCGGTACTTGCCCGACTGCACCAGGCTGGCCGCCACCACAGCGGTCGACCCGCCGACCGACCCGGCGGTGTGCACGCGGATCAGCGGTTTGTTGGTCGCGCCCACCGCGTCGGCCATGAACAGCTCCGGCATCATGACGCCCTCGAAGAAGTCGGGTGCCTTGCCGACCACCACCGCGTCGATGTCGTCCATGGTCGACCCGGAGTCGGCCAATGCCTTGTCGATGGCCTCGCGAACCAGGCCGTTCATCGACACGTCCTGGCGCTTGGCGACGTACTTCGTCTGTCCGGTGCCCAGCACCGCAGCCAACTGGCCTGCCATCAGACTATTTCCCTTCCAGCACGGCAACGAGATTCTGTTGCAGGACCGGGCCGCTGGTCGCGTGCGCAAGCACCCGGCCGGCCGATCCATCGAAGATGTGTTGTGCCGCAAAGCCGATGCGCTCCAGGCCGGCGGAGAACATCGGGTTGGCCGCCAACGCGCCGCCCGACGGGTTGATCTTGGTCGACGACGGCAGGCCGATGGCCTCGGTCAGGATCAACTGCTGATGGGTGAATGGCGCATAGATCTCGGCGATTTCGATCGAGCCGACGTCCCCGCCGGTGGCGGCCTTGGCTGATGCCTGCGTCGACGGTGAGGTGGTCAGGTCGCGGGCACCGAGGACCGGGGTCTCGATGCGGTGCTCGATGCCGGTGATCCACGCCGGGTTCTCGCGCAGCTCGCGGGCCTTGTCGCCGGCGGCCAGCACGATCGCCGAGGCGCCGTCGGCGATTGGCGCAATGTCATGGCGCCGAAG
>Ga0134126_10010303_pt1 | contig 11783 bp, 8 predicted proteins | sample KB31752_FD_96881 | JGI IMG/M metagenome (GOLD analysis project Ga0134126, IMG submission 96881) | Terrestrial soil microbial communities with excess Nitrogen fertilizer from Kellogg Biological Station, Michigan, USA - KB3-175-2 | ecosystem: Environmental > Terrestrial > Soil > Unclassified ...
GGGTCCGTAGAGCGGCACTCTCCCGTTCGCGGATCGGCCGGTCGCGCCGTTATCCATCCGCACGTGGACCTTGCGGTCGACCGTAATGATCGACTCTTCGACCTGCTTGCCGATCAGCGCCGGGTCAGGATGCGAATGACGCACGCGGTTCATGTCGATCACGACCACATAGGAAGCGTCGGTCGTTTTCATCACCCGGTTGGCGATCTGCTGGATGCTGTCCCCGCAAGCCCCGCCCTCGGTTTCGAGACAGGCGCCGACCTCGGGAATCCCGGCGACCGTGCCCGCGATGTCCACCGCCCGCTGCTCGGTCTGGGCATCGAGCTGCCCGCGCTGCTGATAGGCGAACAGCGCGAAGCCGCCCAGCACCACCGCCACCAGGATCGCGATCTGGCTGACGAGGATCTGGGTGGAGAGCCTGCGCATCGGTGAACGCCGCATTTGCCCGATTGTGACGAGAAACCGCACGACCCGACAAGAGGCCGGGAGACGCGGGCCCAAACGTGATGGTGTTGTTACGCGCGCATCCGCTTGATCAGCGGTTTTCCGTGAGCAGAACGCGCAAAACCGCGGTTAACGCGACTAACGCGGGATGTGCGCGAAACAGCGACGTAACCCGGCGCGCGATCTAGCGTCTGACCAATCCACCCGGCCGTAACACAGAGGGAACGGACAGATGGCTTCACGCAACCAACTCGCGAGCAAACCGATCGCCGACGGTTTCGCCCGGGACGCCTCCCGGGTCGAGGTGACCGGCCTCACCAAGCGGTTCCTGACCCCGAAGGGGGACGCGTTCACCGCGCTGCGCGACGTGACCTTCACCGTGGAGCCCGGACAGTTCTGCGCGGTGGTCGGCCCGACCGGCTGCGGCAAGTCCACGACTCTGAGCATGGTCTCCGGACTCGACCGGCCCAGCGAGGGCTCAGTGAAGGTCGGCGGCCGCGAGGTAACCGGGATCACCCAGGGCATCAGCTTCATGTTCCAGCAGGACGCGCTGCTGCCGTGGAAAACCGTGGTCGGCAACGTCGAGATGGGCCCGCTCTTCCGCGGCGTCGGCAAGCGGGACGCCCGCGAGCTGGCCCGCGACTGGCTGCGCCGGGTCGGCCTGGCCGGCTTCGAGGACCACCACCCGCACCAGCTCTCCGGCGGCATGCGCAAGCGCGTGGGAATGGCCGCGGCACTGATCAACGAGCCGCAGATCCTGCTGATGGACGAGCCCTTCGGCGCGCTGGACGTGCAGACCAAGGCGATCATGCAGACCGAGCTGCTGGGGCTGTGGGAGCAGTTGCGGCCCTCGGTGCTGTTCATCACGCACGACCTGGACGAGGCCGTCGCGCTGGCTGACCGCGTCGTCGTGATGACCTCGGGCCCCGGCTCGGTCAAGGCGATCTACGACGTGGATCTGCCGCGTCCGCGCGGCTCGGTGCAGGAGATCCGGTACGAGTCGCGCTTCCTCGAGATCCAGCACCAGATCTGGGCGTCGCTGCGCGAAGAGGTCGAGCGCGCCTACGCACGCACCGCGGGAGTCAACGCATGAGCATCACATCCCCAGCAACCGAGCCGGTGAGCCCGAATCCAGCGCCCCCGGCCTCGGACACAGCCAACCGATCCGCTAGCGAGGCGGGCCGTCGCGCCCGGCGCAAGCGCATGTTCCTGCTGTGGTCCGCGCGCCTCGCCTTCGCCGTCATCGTGATCGGCGGCTGGCAGCTGTTCACCGCGCTCAAGATCGTCGACCCGTTCTTCTACGGCCAGCCCTCCGGCATCTGGAAGCGCACGATCGACCTGTTCGAGCACGGCACCGAGTTCGGCTCGTTCTGGACCGACATCTTCACCACGATCAAGGAGGCCGTCTTCGGCTTCGGCCTCGGCGCCGCGGCGGGCATCGTGTTCGGCCTCGCGCTCGGCCAGAACCGCTTCCTGTCCGACGTGCTCAGCCCGTACATCAAGATCGTCAACGCGATCCCCCGGATCGTGCTCGGCGTGATCTTCGTGGTCGCCTTCGGCATCGGGATCACCCCGAAGGTACTGCTGTCCGCGGTGCTGGTGTTCTTCGTGGTCTTCTTCAACGCCTTCCAGGGCGTGCGCGAGGTGGACCGCAACATCCTGGCGAACGTCAAGGTGCTCGGAGCCTCGCAGTTCCAAGTAATCCGGCACGTCACCCTGCCCTCCGCGCTCACCTGGATCATCGCCAGCCTGCACACCGCCTTCGGATTCGCCATCGTCGGCGCGCTGGTCGGCGAGGTGCTCGGCGCCGAACACGGCGTCGGCCTGGTCATCAAGACCGCCCAGGGCAACCTCGACCCCGACGGGGTGTTCGCCGGAATGCTGGTGATTTCGGTGATCACGCTGATCGCGGAGTTCCTACTCACCTTCGTCGAGCGCCGGCTGCTCTCCTGGCGCCCGCCATCTCCCTCAGAGGCCATCGCGATCTAGCCGGACCAGCCCCCGAGGAGCGCGCGGCCCCCGCGCCGCGCACGCACCACCGCACCATCCACACCCCGCACATCCAGTCAATTCATCGCCCCAGGCTCACTCCCTCAATGACGAAAGGACCCGAGTCATGATCAAGCGGACTCTCGCGCTTTCCCTGGCCGGCACTCTCGCCCTCGCCGCAGCCGCCGCGTGTGGAAGCAGCGGCGGCAACAGCGGGCAAAGCGCTGCCGGTGGCAACGCCCCCATGCCGACCGTGACGATGATGGTCGGCGGCATCGACAAGCAGATCTATCTGCCGTACGAGCTGGCCCAGCAGCTGGGCTACTACAAGAAGTACGGCGTCAACATGCAGCTGAGCACCGAGGTGGACGGCGGCGTCGGCGCCGAGGACGCGATGGCCTCCGGGCAGGTCAACATGGCCGGCGCCTGGTACAACCACACCATCGACTTCCAGACCAAGGGCAAGAACGTCATCGACGTCGTGCAGCTGTCCGGCGCGCCGGGCGAGCGGGAGATGTGCGGCAAGAACAGCGGCGTGCACTCGGCGGCTGACTTCGCCGGCAAGACTCTCGGCGTGACGGACCTCGGCTCGGGCACCGACTCGCTGACCAAGTTCCTGGCCGCGCAGAAGGGCATCAAGTCCTCGCAGATCCACCGGCTCGCGGTCGGCGCGGGCTCCACGGCGATCGCCGCCGTGCAGAGCGGCTCCGCAGCGTGCGTCATGACCACGCAGCCGACGGTCACCGCGATGCAGCAGAAGGGCATCGCGTACTCGGCGATCGACCTGGCCACGACGACCGGCGCCACGCAGGCGCTCGGCGGTGCCTGGCCGGCCGCGGGCGTGCTGACGACGACCGATTGGGCCAACGCGAACAAGGCCACGGTGCAGAAGGTCGTGGACGCGCTGGTTGACACGATGCACTGGATCAACACGCACTCGGCCGCGGACATCGCCAACAAGCTGCCGCAGTCGTACGTGCAGAACAGCCTGGTCAGCAAGGCCGACTACATCGCGGCGCTGACGCAGGACAAGGGTCAGTTCCTGCCGGACGGCATCATGCCCGCCGGTGGCCCGAAGACGGTGCTGGCGATGGAGGAGCTGATCGGCTCGGCGACCTCCTCGGTGAACCTGTCCGCCACGTTCACCAACGACTACGCGATCGCCGCCAACAAGGCGGAGGGCTACACCGTCACCACAACCCCGGCCGGCCCTAACGGCTGACCGGTCAGCGCCGCGCCGGTGTTGGTAGGAACGGTGCCTCGGTAGCCGGGGCACGAAGCGCGGCGCACCCCTCCGGGTGCCGGGCGCTGGCGACGAACTGCCTCTCGTCGCTGGCGCCCGGCGCTAGTGTGTCTGGCTCGTATATGCAGCTTCGCGACGGGCGACGCGGCGAGCGGCAACCAGGATCAGGACTCTGCTGCCGAGTCGACGTCACAGGCGCAATCCCTCGCGCTCGAAGGCGTCGTCGTCCAAGGCACGGCGACGCGTGCGAGGCAGTGGTGGTCCTCGCACGCGCTGCGCGAATCATTGCGCCGTGTCGGTGCGCATCAGCACTCGCATGCTCACGCGCACGGACACGGCTCGCCGACGTAAGGCATCTGTTAGCGGCTTAGGACCCTGATGGGAACCCGGCGGCCGCGGCCCAGGCGGCGAGTTCGGATTGCGCCGCCGCGCGCTGCGCCGCGGTCGCGCTCGACGAGCCATTCGTGATCAGCGCGAAGTGGAGGGTCCCGGCAGCCGAGCTGTCCGAGAGCAGCAGCCGGTTGGCTCCGGTCGCGCCCGGCAGCGCCGCGTACGCGATCGGCGTGCTCGTCGTCTGACCGTTGGCCGCATAAGCGGGAAGGCCCGTGACCGCGCCAAGGTCGGACACCACGGTGGTGCCTGCGGGTGTGAAGGCGGCCGGAAGGTGCAGTTCGGTCGGCGCGGCCGAGCCGGTGGAGCGCCAGACCAGCACGCCGTACTGGCCCGAGCCGACCAGCGCGGTCGTGTTCGGCAGGCTGGACGGAACCGGGTTCCAGGTCAGCGTGGTCGAACCGTCACGCGCGCGATCCTCATAGGTGAAGGCCAGGGTGCGGCCCGCGACGGCGAGCGGGTAGAGCCGGTCGAGCACCCGCACGTCCTGGCGCAGCTGGACCGCACCGGCCGAGTCGGTGTCGACCACCGAGAAGTCCTCACCGTTCCAGGCGTCGCCGCTCGTCTCCACCTTGCTCGAGTTGCCGTTCATCAGCTCGTTGTGCCGGCCGCTGTAGATGTCCCACTGCCACTCGGTGCTGCTGAGCACGCCGCCGGACTGCGCAGCCTGGGTCCACCAGTTCGCACCGGACACTCCTGAATCCAAGCCCTGATACATCGCCTTGAGCACGGTCGGGGTCTTGTCCGAGGTGTAGCCGCTCTCCGGGCTGCCGAACTCGCTGACCAGCGCCGAGGTGCCGAGGCTTGAACCGCGCTGGCGGATGGTGTCGAAGTTCGAGGTGTACTGGCCGTCCCCGGCCTTGCCGGGCATGAACACGCCCGAAAGCGCCGCCTCGTCGTAGAAGTGCGTGTTGAAGACGTACCGCGTGCCGATCGCGCCGACGTTGGCGAGCCCGCCGGGCTGCTGCTCGAAGGAGAGGTTCGCGTTCCAGAACAGGTTGGGCTCCACGAACGCGGGCTTGCCCGACCAGCCGGCGCCGTCCATCGCGGTGCGGAACTTCTGGAAGAACGGCCAGAGCTGGTCGCGCTCCCAGGTCTGGCTGGTCTGCCCGGAGTCGTACTTGCCGGCGAAGGGCTCGTTGTACGGGTCGGCGCCGAGAACCCGGGTGAACTCGTCGGAGCTGAGATGACCGCGCAGGTACGTGAGCGCCGCCTGCGCCTGTCCGAGATAAGCGTCCTGCTCCGCGATCTGACCGGCCGAGGTCGTCAGCACCCTGTTGTGCCAGAAGTCGTAGGTGGCGTCCTGCACGGCCGCGTTCTGGGTGATGTTCTGGCCCCAGTTGAAGCAGATGCCGCAGCTCTCCTGCGGGTAGCTGCCCGCGTTGATCAGCCATTGCGGCGCGCCGTCGCCGGTGTACCAACTGCCGGAGTTGAACAGATAGCGGGAGAAGAGGTCTTGATGGAAGTCGACGAGCACGTTGATGCCGTCGTCGAGGAACGGCTGCATCTGCGCCGTGACGTTCGCCAGGTAGGTGTAGTTGATCTGGTTCGGTTGCGGCTCGATATACGCCCAGGTGAGCAGGAACCTGATCGCGTTCGCTCCGGTCTGCTGGCGCATCGCGGCGGCTGACGTGCGCGCGTCGGCCACGCTGGCGAACGGCAGGCCGCTGTTTTCAGCCAGCTTCGCCTCGCCAGAGACGTTGAATCCGCGCAGCACGACCTGGCGGCCGTAGCCGTCGACGAAGCCGCTCGGCGTGACGGTGAGCGTGGCGCTCGTGGTGTTGTCGAACCACTGCGTGCCGGTCGTCGCGGCGTCGGCCGCCCCGCCGCCCGCGCCCGTCGCCGCACCGGCGGCCGCGGCCAAGCCGATCGCCAGGGCCGTCGCCGTCGTCCTGCCCCGCAGCCGTAGCCGCCCGCCTCGTCCCGCCGCCATCGTTCATCCTTCGCGCCGTAGGTATCCCGGCAGTGTCGAGGAACCAGGCGGTCAACGGAAGTACGCGGGTTGCCAATCTTGCGCACATCGGTTGTCGCCCGGCGACAGGCCGGTCGACCGGAGACACGCCGCGGTGGCGACTGCGGTTCGGGCTATTGCGGTTCGGGCGGAAAACCGTGCGGCGGCGTGAAGTCCTGGACGGGCACGCCGGACAAGGCCCGGGTCATCGCCTCATGCCAGATCGGCGCGGAAATCGTCGCGCCGAAGATCTGTCCGGAGTAGTACTGGCCGCCGACCGACATGTTGCCCATGAAGTCGCCCTTGAGCGTGTCGGGGCGGATGAAGCCGGTCCACACAGCGGCGGCCAACTGCGGCGTGTAGCCGTCGAACCAGGTGGCGATGGAGCTTGTGGTCGTTCCGGTCTTGCCCGCGGCCGGGCGGTCGAGGCCGAGCCCGTCCGCGGTCGCGCCCGGCTGGTCGAGCACGCCGCGCAGCAGCGCCGTCAGCTCGTTGGCGAGGTTCGGGTCGAGCACGGCGCGGCAGTTCGGGTGCTGCGCCGCGAGCTTGCGGCCAGCGCCGTCGGTGACCGCGGTGATGACATACGGCTTGCAGTAGGTGCCTTGCGCCGCGATCGTCGCGTAGGCGCCGGCCATCTCGACCGGGGTGATCAGGTTCGTGCCGAGGGTGAAGGACGGGAACTGGTCCAGCGGATGACCGTTACCGCTGTCATTGTCCTGAGTCACGCCCATGGACTGCGCGATCTGCGCGGGCTGACACAGGCCCGTCTGCTCTTCCAGGGTCAGGAAGTAGGTGTTGACGGAGAACCAGAAGGCCTGGTCGAGCGGCCCGGAGAAGGGGTTCCCGTCGTCGTTCATCGGATGGTAATCGGGCGTCCAGAGCACCGAGTGCTGGCCGTTGCCCGGACAGGCGGCGATGCGCGTTCCGGCGTCGTCCATCGGACTCGGCACACTCATTACTTGGCTGGGATCGTGGCCGCCCTCGAGCGCCGCGAGCCCGACGAAGATCTTGAACGATGAACCGGCCTGGTAGCCACCGCTGCCCTCGTGCGCGGGGTCGCCGGCCAGGTTCAGGTAGGTGTCGCCGAGGTTACTGCCCATCGGTTTGGACTGCGCCATCGCCTTGATCTGCCCGGTGCCCGGCTGGATCATCGCCAGCGCGGAGGCGACCTTGTCGGTGGCGTAGGTGTGGCTGGAGATCGCCTTGTCGGCCGCCGACTCGTCCTTCGCGCTCATGGTGGTGTGGATGGTCAGGCCGCCCATGTTCCACAGCTGGATCCGGGCCGCCTTGGTCGGTCCGTAGTCCGGGTCGTTGATGAACGTCTGGTACACGTAGTTGCAGAAGAACGCGGCCGAGGCCTGCGCGACGATGCAACCGTGCTTCGGCGGGGTCGGCTTCAGGCCGAGCGGGGTCTTCTGCAGCTCGGCGACCTGCTGGTTCGTCAGATAGTTGAGCACCGGGCTGGCCATGTCCTGCAGGACGATGTTGCGGCGGGCCAACGCGGCGGCCGGGTGCAGCAGCGGGTCATAGTCGCTCGGGCTGTTGACGAGCGCGGCCAGCAGGGCGGACTGCGGGACGGTCAGCTTCGCGGAGGTGGTGGAGAAGTAGCGCTCAGCCGCCGCCTCCACGCCGTAGGCTCCGTTGCCGAAGTACACCAGGTTGAGGTAGCGCTCGAGTATCTGCTCCTTGGTGAGCGATTTCTCGACCGCCACGGCGTATTTGAGTTCGGTGACCTTCCGGGTGAAGGTGTCGGCGATGGCGGCCTGCTGCTTGGTTTTGTCCGTGCCCGCCTCGAGGATGAGCACGTTCTTCACCAACTGCTGCGCGATGGTCGAGCCGCCCTGCAGATTGCCGCCGTTGGAATTGTGCACGAGCGCGCGCAGGGTGCCTTTTATGTCGATGCCGCCGTGCTGGTAGTAACGCACGTCCTCAATGGCGACCAGCGCCTGCGGCATGCTCGGGCTTATCTGCGACATCGGCACTACGACCCGGTTGCCGTGCAGGTCGTCGCTCCAGGTGTACGCGATCAGGCTGCCGTCGTCGGCGAGTATCGTCGAACGCTGCGGCAGTACCGGCGTCTCGAAATCGCTGGGCAGGTCCTCGAAATGATCGGAGGCTGCCTTGGCTGCCAAGCCGGCGCTGCCGACCACGGGGAGGCTCAACCCGGCGAGCAGGATCCCGCCGAGCGCGCTGATCACGATGAATATCAGCAGGTTGCCGAGCAGCCGGCCCGCCCCCCGCAACCCCGTCCTACCTGCCGCCTTGCGCATGGGGATCAGCGTACTCGGGTCGCGATCTGCAGCAACTGGACTCGCTTGCGTAACGCAGTTGTGTCGGGGCGGCTGGATCGGTCGGCTTCGTGGAACGAGGCGGCGCGCCGCGCAGCGCTATCCGTGACATTTCGGAAGTCACCCGGCTGATTTTCCGCCCCTTTCAGCTCGGAGGTTTCGCGCCCGAGCCGGCTTCACCGATGCTAGCCTGGCCGGAAAGCGCCAGGTACGGGCCGCAACAGCGCCGGCTGCTCCGGAAATCCGGGCGCCGCCGCGCCGCGGCCGCGGTCACGAAGGGGAGGAGCCGTGGTGGCTGCCCAAGACGGGCCCAGAATCACCATGACCAGTATCGCCCGCGAGGCGGGGGTCTCGGTGCCCACGGTCTCCCGCGTGCTCAACGGCCGCTCAGATGTGGCGCCGGACACCCGCGAGCGCGTCGAGGAGCTGTTGCGCCGGCATGGCTATCGGCGCAGGGTCAATCGCACGCAGGAGCCGGCCGGGCTGATCGACCTGGTCTTCAACGACCTGGACAGCCCCTGGGCGGTGGAAATCATCCGCGGCGTGGAGGACGTCGGGCATGCCGCCTGCGTGGGCACGGTGGTCTCGGCGATCCACCGCCGCCCGACCGCGACCCGGCAGTGGCTGCGCAACGTGCAGGCGCGCAACACCGACGGCGTGATCCTGGTGACCTCCGACGTGCAATCCCCGCTGCATGCCGAGTTGCGCCGCATCAACGTACCCACGGTCGTGGTCGACCCGGCGGGCGTGCCCGGACACGAGGTGCCGACGGTGGGTGCGGCGAACTGGTCGGGGGCGCTGGCCGCGACCGAGCACCTGATCTCGCTGGGCCATCGGCGCATCGGCTTCATCGCCGGGCCGCGCACGCTGGTGTGCAGCCGAACCCGTCTCGACGGGTACCGGGCCGCGTTGGAGGCTTCTGAGATAGCGGTGGACCCGCAGCTGATCGTGCAGGGCGATTTCTACCACGAGTCCGGTTTCAAGGGCGCCGCGGAACTGCTCTCGCTCGCCAATGCGCCCACCGCGATCTTCGCCTCCAGCGACCAGATGGCGCTCGGCGGCTACGAGGCGGTGCGCCAGCGCGGGCTGCGGGTGCCGGACGACCTGAGCATCATCGGCTTCGACGACCTGCCCGAGGTGCGCTGGTCCTCGCCGCCGCTGACCACGGTGCGCCAGCCGCTCAGCGACATGGGGGCGCTGGCCGCGCGCACGCTGCTGCGGCTGGCCGGGGGCGAGCGGATCGAGAGCCTGCGCTTCGAGTTGCCGACACAACTCGTGGTGCGCGACAGTACCGGACCATTGAAGGTGTGACTGCGCCGTTGAGGTGTGACGGCTGGAGATCTGGGCACGCGGAACGCGGTTGAGATCATTGCTTAATTCGGCGGATTGCGCGGACCGATTTGTTAGGCAATCCTAAGTTAGGTTAGCCTTGCCGACTGGTCGCCCCGAAATGTCGGGCGGCGAAGGTACCGCGCACGCGCCGTCCAGCGCGCCCGATCCGCCGTGGAGGAATCCGGATGTCGTCGTCGCAGATAACGCTGCTGGGGGCGGTGGCCGGCTTCACCATCTATCTGGGCCTGCCGATCGGGCGGCTGCGCTCCCCCGCGCCGACACTGCGCGCGCTGCTCAACGCGGTCGCCACCGGCATCCTGATCTTCCTGCTGTGGGATGTGCTCACGCACGCCTGGGACCCGATCGACTCGGCGCTCTCCGACCACCGCTACGGCTCCGCGGCCGGCAACGGCGCGGTGTTCTTCGCCTGCTTCGGCCTCGGCCTGGTCGCGCTGGTGTACTTCGACCGCTACGTCGCCCGCCGGGCCACGCGATCGCGCAGCTTCGGGCCGGGCGCGGCGGCGGTCGACGAGTTGAACCCGCGCACCGGCTCGGCCGCGTTCACCCGGTTCTTCGACCTGGCGATGATGATCGCGGTCGGCATCGGCCTGCACAACTTCGCCGAGGGCTTGGCCATCGGCAACTCGGCCGCGACTGGACAGCTTCAGCTCGCCGTCCTGCTGATCATCGGCTTCGGGTTGCACAACGCCACCGAGGGCTTCGGCATCGTGGCCCCGATGGCCGCCGAGGGGCGGATGCCGACCTGGGCGCGGCTCGGCCTGCTCGGGCTCATCGGCGGCGGGCCGACCTTCCTGGGCACCCTGGTCGGCCAGCACGTGGTCAACGACACGCTTTCGATCGGCTTCCTGACCCTGGCGGCCGGCTCGATCCTCTACGTCGTGATCGAGCTGCTCGCGGTCGCGCGCAAGATCGGCCGCAAGGAGCTGACCACCTGGGGCCTGCTGCTCGGGGTGTTCCTCGGCTTCATCACCGACGCGATCGTGACTGCCGCAGGGGCCTGATCCGCCCGCGGCCGTGCGCCCGAATTAACCGGAAATTAGGACGCACACAGGTTTATGTCGGCAACGAGGGCAAGTTTCACAGGGTTCTGAACTACTCGGGCCTGAGAACCGTTTCGCGCGTGATCCGGCGCTCGCCGGCGTACCCACCTCGAGACGGTGAACAGATGCGCAACGCCCTGTCCCTCAACCAGCACCTGACCTCCGTGTACCGCATCGTGCTCGGCCTTCTGATCTCTTGCCATGGCGCTTCGACGCTGTTCGGCTTCTTCGGCGGCTCCCTCGGCACCGGCAAGACGGTCTCCCCGACCCAGTGGCCTGGCGGCACCGCGGCCCTGATCCAGCTGGTCTGCGGACTGCTGGTCCTGGTAGGCCTGGCCACCAGGCCGGCCGCCGTGCTGCTGTCCGGTGCGATGGCCTACGCGTACTTCTCGGTGCACCAGAAGCACGCGCTGCTGCCGATCCAGAACGGCGGCGAGCCGGCCGCGCTGTTCTGCTGGGGTTTCCTGATGATCGCCATCCTCGGCGCCGGACCGTGGTCCGCCGACGCGGCGCTGGCGCGGCTGCGCGGCAGGTCCGGCGCGACCCGACCGGCCGTCAGCGAGGCGTGAGCGAACCAGTCGCCTGATTTCCGTTCGGCTCCCGGCCGGCGCGCCATGCAGCGCCGGCTGCCGCCGCACCACTGCTGCGCCGCCGCACACCTTGACAGCTTCCGGGCTGGGTCGTTTACTCCGGTGCGAATAAGTTTCGTTCCCTTACGAATTGTGTTCGCACGTGTTGAGTCGCCAGCGGAAGCTGAGAGGTGTGGAGCGGTACATGCACCGACTGACCGGTCAAACAGGTCGTAAGAGGCGCGCGGCGCTGGTCGCCTTCGCGCTGATCACCTCGAGCGTGGGATACGCGACCCTCGTGTCCTCGCCTGCGTTCGCCGAGGACAACGGCGTGGGATCCGCTCCCGCGTTGGGCTGGAGCAGCTGGAGCTTCATCCGGCATGATCCGACCGCCGCGAAGATCGACGCGCAGGCGGATGCCATGGAGAGCAGCGGCTTGGCCGCGGCGGGCTACCAGTACGTCAACGTGGACGACTTCTGGTACCAGTGTCCAGGCAGTCAGGGCCCGAATGTCGA
>Ga0134126_10010304_pt1 | contig 11783 bp, 15 predicted proteins | sample KB31752_FD_96881 | JGI IMG/M metagenome (GOLD analysis project Ga0134126, IMG submission 96881) | Terrestrial soil microbial communities with excess Nitrogen fertilizer from Kellogg Biological Station, Michigan, USA - KB3-175-2 | ecosystem: Environmental > Terrestrial > Soil > Unclassified ...
CGACTATGTCTTCACCACGGGCGGCATCGGCCCGACGCATGACGACATCACCTCGGAGAACGTGGCGCGGGCCTTCGGCGTCAGATGGACGCTCCATCCCGAGGCGCACCAGATCTTCCTCGCGCACTACAAGCCGGGCGAGCTCAACGAGGCGCGGCTCAGGATGGCGCACACGCCCGAGGGCGCGAGGCTGATCCGCAACCCGGTGTCGCGCGCGCCCGGATTCCGCATGGAGAACGTCTTCGTCATGGCCGGCATACCCCGCGTCATGCAGGGCATGTTCGACGCGGTGAAGCATGATCTGAAAGGCGGCCGGCCGATGCTGTCGCGCAGCGTGTCGTGCCACCTGGCCGAGGGCGTCGTCGCCAAGGGCCTGGGCGAGGTGCAGACGCGATATCCCGACCTCGACATCGGCTCCTACCCCTTCTACCGCCGTGGCGAGTTCGGCACGAGCCTGGTGCTGCGCGGCCGCGACGCCGCGCGGCTCGACAAGGCGAAGGACGAGGTGATCGCGCTGGTGAAGGGGCTGGGGGGAGAGCCGGTGGAGGAGTGAGGACGGCCGTAGCGGGCGATCTCAAGAGCTACCGCTACTGCGCCCGATTGAAGCGCCCGTCGATTTGCCCCCACGAGTCGCCGCAAAATCCGTCTCGCTGGCACTGGCGCGCAAGGCCTGAGCGTCGAACACAGCTAGCTAAATCAATACTGTCGGCACACATAAACTCGTCTCGCTTGACTCAAATCCGAGTCGAGGCTGAGTGTCGTGCCTTATGCGCCTGCGTCCGAAAAACAGAGCTGCCGGACGCAATCATGCAGCATCGAGCGCTTATACGAGGCGACTCGAATCAAGGTCAAGCGGCTCTCTCAGCTTCCGCCTAGGCGGGTCGCAGGAGTGGTTTTTATGATTTCCGAAGTGATGGAAAAGACACACTCGGTAACGAGGAAGCCGCGCATTGCGCTGAACCAATTGGCCGAATACATGATCGCCTCGGATGTCACTCGCCAGCGCATCCTCACTACGTGTCGATTTCGACCAATTGCCCGCATAGTCCAATACAACGACGGGCGATCCATGGTGGCTTTCCACATCGCGAGCGGGAGCGCAAGTATCAACGACCTTCAGATCAAGTTGGATAAGTTGGCAAGGAAGCCGGTCTCGTCCGGATTTGAAGCTCAACAGTTGGAGCTGAACTGCGCGCTAATTGCCAAGTACATCGCATTGTCGAACGTGATCGAACTACCAGGAACTAAGATTCTGAAGCCGCCGCTTGCGAGTGAGAAGCTGAAATACAACGGCGTCGAGATCAGTGTCGAACCGGACCTGATCGTTATGGATAAGAAGGACGGTCAGGCGCTCGTCGGCGCTGCAAAGATTCGCTATTCGAAGGGAAAACCAGTCGATGCCGAAGCAGCAGAATACGTTGGCGTCGGGCTTTTCGACTTCGCGGAGAGTTGCCTCGGCAACTATGGGCTAGCCGCAAAAAAGCTGTGCTTCTCGCTCGACCTGCATTCGGGACAATCGATTGCCTGCCCTTCTTCCACGACGAGAAAGCTCAACAACATGAAGGCCGCTTGTGCAGGAATCGCCGCGCAATGGGAACGCATTAAGCCCCCCAACGGCGCAGCTTTATAGCGGCAAAGGGCCGAGCGGTCGTTTGGCCGGTCGGCTCAATGGATTTAGGCGTGAGCGAGCAGTGAAAGCGGAATAAACCGATTGTGCCATGACATGAGCACGGAGAGTCCAACATGAGCTTGAGCAAGAGCGACTTAACCTTGCAGTGCGCACTTGGTTCAAGATCATGTCGTAGAGAAGCTGCAGCAAAGTATTGGGCGGTGATGGTGATAGAACCGCATCAATATGACCTTGACGGATGAGCCGCGCCGCTGATGCCGACTTTCTGAGGCGATCAAAATGCGCCAAAAATTTCCCGGCCACTATCGACCCTCGACTGAGCAGTTCAGGGTGCTGTGGCGAGATGCCTACTTCATCCCCGACTCCGACCCCAATTGTCTCCGGGCTCCTTCTCCAGCACAGAGGTCAGGTGGTTTGACAATTCCGCTTGCAGGTGGAGTGCAGCAGACTCTGGCGGCTGATTGGAAAACCGCTCGGCAACAGATCGACGCAAATCACTGTCGCTGTTGGTGACCTCTTCCAGTGCGCGTAAGAGATTGGCGCGCGGGCCGGCATCAGTCATCTCGTCCTCCTGACTAGCCGAGGAATGGGAAATGGGGCCGGAGTGGATGTCTTTTTCCTCTTTCGCCATTTGTCTTCGTATTGCGCTCAGCCGAGTTCTTGGGCGAGTCCGATGAGAAGCCCTTCCGGCCCACGGATGTAGCAGAGCCGATACGCGTCTTTATACTGGACGACGTCGCCGACGAGCTGCGCGCCGCGCGTGCGAAGCCTTTCCAGCGAAAAATGGGGTCAGAGTCGTGGAGTGCACCCCGCGGGTGAGACAGAGAAATCAGGGACAGGTTGCGGTCCGATCACGACGGCACCTTGGCAACCTGCGTGCCGAGCCGCCACGTCTATGGTCAATCACTTGAATTTCGTCCCGTACTTCTGCGCGACTTCGTTCATCTGCTCCTTGGTTCGCTGGACCGGCGGCGCGCCGGGGTGTCCGGCGAATTCGCGGAAGAAGGCAGCCAGCGCCGGCGGCGCGGCGATCCAGAGCAGCACCAGCTCGGTGTCGGGGTTCTGAAAGCGGTGCCACGTGTTTTTCGGAATGAAGATCGAGTCGCCCTTGTGGATCGGATGCGGCACGTCGTCGAGGACCACGGTGCCGGCGCCCTCGACGACGTAGAACGCCTCGTCCATGTCGACGTGCCGGTGAGGCGGAATGCCGACGCCGGCGAGTATCTGTTGTGTCCCCATCGCGACGCCGCTGGAGCCCTTGGCGGGCTCGATCTTGATGAAGATGTTGCCGCCGCGCTGAACCAGGTGCTCGCCTTCGTTCGAGTCGAGCACATACCCGGTTGACGTTGCCCCTTCGGCATCGGCCCTGAGGCTCGGCAACAGGACGCATCCCGCGGCGAAACCGGCGGCAGCCAGCGGGATCAGTCGGCGATAAGTCCCAAGGCACATCATGCGAGCACTCCTCGTAGCAAAATGACCTGCGAAGAATGCTATCGGCGCGGCGATTGCTCCGGGAAGCCGCAAGTTTGCCAAATTGCCAGGCAAACTTGCATAACCACGCCATGTTCGACTGGAACGATCTGCGCCACTTCCTGGCGGTCGCCCGGCACGGCAGCACGATCCAGGCGGCCAAGGCGCTCGGCGTCAACCAGTCCACCGTCCAGCGCCGCATCACGGCGCTCGAGCGGCAGCTTGGTCGAGCTTTGTTCGAGCGGCGCGTCGACGGCTATCGGCTGACGCGCCTCGGCGAGGAGCTGCGTCCCATCGCCGAGCGCGTCGAGGTCGACGTTACGGATTTCGGCCGCCATGCCGTCTCGAGCCGCACCGAGCTCGTCGGCACCATACGCGTGACATGTCCCGAGACCGCCGGCTACCGCATGATAAAGTCGCCGCTCTTGGACTTGTTTCACGCGCGTTATCCCGGGCTCCGCGTCGAGCTGGTCATGGTCGATCGGATTCTCGATCTGGCCAAAGGCGAAGCCGACATCGCCTTCCGCACCGCCATGCCGCAGGACAACGCGCTCATCGCGCGCCGGGTCGCCGAGGTGCCGTGGGCGGTGTTTGCCAGCCGCTCCTACATCGAGCGGCGAGGCTCTCCGCGGACGGTCGACGATATCAATAGCCATGACGTAATCCAGTTCGACGGCCCCATCGCCGACCATACGGCCGCGCGATGGATGAAGGCGATCGCGCCCAATGCCCGCGTGACCGCGCGCTGCACCAGCACGCCGGCGCTGGTGCTCGCTGTCAGATCCGGCGCGGGCATCTCGCCGCTGCCGATGATCGCCGTCGAGCATGAGCCTGATCTGGTTTGCTTGTTCGATAACATAGCGGAGCTCCGACTGCCCTTTTATCTGCTGATCCACCGCGATATGCGGCGGACACCGCGCGTGCGCGCCTTCTGCGATTTCGTCACCGCCGAGATCGGGGCGTTCCGCGAGCTGCTGGTCGGGCGGACCGACCGGAGCGGCTGACAGGGCTGAGGGCGAGGTGCTCGCGCTGGTGAAGGGGCGGGAATGCCAAGGCCATCCACAATCGTTGCTGGCATAGGCCTATGAGACTCGTCTGCAAAGCGCAGCCAGGTGTCAGCGGTGCCGCGAGCGACGGTCGTGGGGCTTGAGAGGTATTGCGCGCCGGCACACGCGCCTGACGTAAACCGTGCGCCTGCGGTGTTGGCCATACATGATCGACATCCTGATCCGACGGGAAATCGCGAAGGCGGTCGAGCGGCTCGGCGGATCACCCAAGCTGACGGCGAGCCTGCGCGGCGCGCCGCGGCGCCGGCTCTATGACGCGCTCGAATTGCTCGGCGCGGAGCGCGAGCTGTTGATCACGGTGGGCTCATGGCTCGACACCTGGACCGACGAGGAAGTATTGGCAGCGCTGCGCGACTGGAACCGGCGCGCGGCAGGCGACGTGCTCGACGCACTGCGGCAAGGCCGCGGCGCACTCGAGGCGGCGGCTAAACCCGATGCCGGCAATCTCCGTGTCGAGAAGGCGAAGTAACGTCGCCGTACAAGCGCGAGCAGTAGTGCCTTCAATGCAATGCTGGGTTGGCAACTTGCGGAACGCCGGCGACACCCGGTCGTTGACCTAGACCGCAAATGGAGGTGCAATCATGCGCGCATCGATCTGCCTCATCCCTCTCGCCATGGCGGCGATCCTCGCTTCCGGCGCATATGCGCAGCAATCGAATACACAGACGGCGCCGAATGCCCAGCAACAGCTCATGAAGAGCTGCAACACCCAGGCTTCCTCGAAGAACCTTTCGGGCGATAAGCGGAAGGTCTTCATGTCGGATTGCCTGGGCGGCAAGACCGGTAGCGGCACGAGCACCGAGAGTTCGCAGCAGATGCTGATGCGATCCTGCAATACCACGGCGAGCAGTCGCAATCTTACGGGAGACGCCCGGAAGAGCTTCATGTCGAGCTGTCTCAAGGGCCAGTAGCTGCCAGACTGACCGGCGTTATCCTGCGCCCATGTGCAATGACTATGAGCTGCATGTCGGCTGGGCCGCGTATTGCACCACGATGCACGCGTTGGAACTTGGCATGCCGACGCAGCAGAGCGAACGGGATCTGCCGCAGGTCGACGATATTAGGATCAACGACATGGGCCCGGTGATGCACGTCGCGGGCAACGCCATCGAGCTGGTGCCGATGAACTTCAGTTTCCCGCCGGCGAGCCCGCGCGGCGGCCCGGTCTTCAACTTCAAGTCGGAGGGCCGCCGTTTCGACAAAAGCAATCGCTGCCTGATCCCCGCATCCGCCTTCTTCGAGTTCACGGGAAGGAAATATCCGAAGGCCAAACACCGCTTCGCGCTGAATGGCGCGCCGTTCATGGCGATCGCGGGCATCTGGCGCGACGGTGGGGCCGGCAAGCCGGCCGCCTTCACCATGCTGACCAGCGAGCCTGGGCCGGATGTGAGGCCTTACCACAATCGGCAGGTCGTGGTGCTGCGCCCGAAGGACTGGGCAGCGTGGTTGCACCTGACGAAGCCGGAAGCGGAGCTGCTGGAGCCGCTGCCGGCGGGATCACTGACTGTCGAGACGGTCAGGGCGGGCACCGGCTAGGCTCGGGCTGCTCGGAGCGGATTTTCTTGGACGTTAGCCGGCAGACCGAGCTTTGCTTGAGCGACGGCCTTCTGGTCCTGATCGAGGCCGGACACCAGGTTGATAGCTTACCGTTGCCGCTTGGCAGGAAAGTCGATGCGCTCCCGAACCGAATACTGGTTTCCAGCGAAGCGCTACGGCTGGGGATGGGGTCTCCCGATCACCTGGCAAGGCTGGTTGGTGTTTGCCGTCTTCGTCGGGCTGGTCGCTGCCGGTACGTTCTTGCTCCCGCCACACAAGATGTTCGTTGCTTACATCGTGTACGTCGTTTTGCTCTGCGCCGTGCTGACCGGCATCTGCTGGCTCAAAGGAGAGCCGCCGCGATGGCGGTGGGGGGATGACGAGCGTACCTGAAGAGTGCACGACCTTGCCGCGGCAAGGCCCTTCAACCGGAGGCCGCATCGGCGTGCACTCGATCTCTCGCCGATGTCCAAGGCAATCCTTTCGCCTGTTGCTCCGTTCTCCCGTAGAGCGACGGATTCCGTCGGCGAATGGAGGGGAGCAAGATGGCACAAGCAGAGAGAGCGTCAACGCGACCGGAAGCGTCTGCGACTTCTTCGGATGCGGCGCGCACGACGAGGGATCTGGCATCGCGCGCGGCGGCAACGGGCGACGCATGGATGCAGGAGCAAGCCGAGCTGCTCGAGAGCGTTCAACAATTTTCCGGCAACTGGCTGGAGAATCGACGCCGATCGATTGCGGCGACGAGGCAAGCTCTCGCTCAGTTGCAGCAATGCCGCGACATCAGCGATTTCGTGCGCGTGCAAAACGAATGGCTCGCGGATACGGCGCAGCGCGCTGCCTATGACTTCGACACCTTCACCACCATGGCGGTCGGCTACTCGCGGCGCGCGATGATGTGGCTGGGAGAATTGACGCAAGGGCCGCAGCATCTCCTTGAGCGCAGCGAGCAAGCAACGGCAGGGGCGAAGCCGGGAGAATCGGAACAAGGTTGAGCGGTCACCGCGCGCCATCATCTCAGCGGCAGGTGGCAGCTACGGGGACGTAATACTTGTTCACGTGAGATACGTATTATGTCCCCGGAATAGCCCCGGAATAGCCCCCTGTCTCGACGGGAGGTGCAGTCCGGTAAATTTTCGTTTCTCAGCCAGCGCGGGCTACGCTACTCCGCGTCAAGGTTCCCGAGTACAAAGGCCGGCGGCTCGCTGCGGCATCGCCGAAGCGGGTAGTGCTACCTATGGGGAGTCGGCACATGTCTCAGCTCGGGGTAACGGCGTCCGTATTGCTTGCGGTGGGCGCGGGCATCAGTTTCGTCTTGCAACAGGCCGTCAATGCCGATCTCAAGGCGGCGCTCGGCTCCGCGGCCTGGGCGGGTTTCGTCAGCTATCTGGGCGGCACCCTCTGCATGCTCGTCCTCGCATTCGTCGCGCGGGACACGTTCCCCTCAAGCGGTCTCGTGGCGCGCAGCAACTGGTGGGCATGGACCGGCGGCTTCTTCGGTGCGGTCTACATCGCGATCTCCATATTGCTCGTGCCGCGACTGGGCACGGCAACCTTCGTGGCGCTTCTGGTCACGGGTCAGATGCTGTCGTCATTGTTGCTGGACCAATACGGGCTCTTGGGCGTGGCGCAACATCCGGCGCACCCGACACGCGTCCTCGGAGCGGCGCTGTTGGTCTTGGGCGTCGTTCTCATCCGGCGATAAGACGACGGGATGGGAATTGCGTCGGCGTGTATTTGTGCGAAACGCTGGAAGCCGATCACCTCGGGCAACACCGAGCGGCAGTCACCGCCCGATCATCGCGCCGGCTCGGGCGGCGCCGCGAGCGCCTTCTCGATCGCGACCAGCAGGTGCTCGCCGCTGATCGTCTTGGGCAGGACAGGGCCGAACTTGTCGCCTTGGTCGACGGCCTGGACCTGCATCGGATTTCCGCTGATGTAGACGACTCTGAGCGCCGGCCGGCGGCGGCGGGCCGTCCGCGCGAGGCCAAAGCCGTCGATGCCCGGCATCTTCACGTCGGTGAGGAGCAGGTCGACCGAGCCGTCCTTGTCGAGCATCTCCAGCGCCGTCTGCCCTCTCGCCGTGCGCTCGACCGAGTAGCCGGCGCGGGCGAGCGTGGTGCAGAGAATGCCGACCATGTTTGGGTCGTCGTCAACGACGAGAATCCGTGCCATCCGAGCCGTTCGCTTGTCCATGGGCCAGTCCGACGCGCTGCGCTGAGGCGCCGCGAACACTAGGCGGCCCTCCAAGAGCCGGGCATCATCGTGCCGTGCACGGGTTAACGGTCGGTTGAGGAGATCGAGGTCTCGGCGAGCCGCAATAGGCCGAAATGAAAATGCGATCAGAGTCGATTTTCTTTCACTTTCGCCGGCGCGCGCTGTCGGTGCGGCTTGCGGTCGGCGCGGAGCAGGCTTTCGAGCGCGGTCACGGAGGGCGAGGCCTCGGCGGCGCGCCAGATCAGCGGCGTGACGATGCTCGCGAGCACCTGGGGGAGCGGATGACGCGTCACCTCGCCGGTGCGCACGACGTCGAGCACCGATTCCGGCACGAGCGCCGCGCCGGTGCCCGACGCGACGCAGGCGACGATGGCGTGATAGGAGCTGAGCTCGAGGATGCGCAGCGCGGCGATGCTTTTGGCGCCGAGCCAGCGCTCCAGGATGCGGCGGTAGGCGCAGCCATTGGGGAAGGCGATAACGGCATCGTCGCGGACATCGCGCGGGCCGCCGATCGGTCCATGGCCGAGCGGCGAGATGAGCACCAGCCTCTCGCGGAAGAGCGGCAGCGCGGTCAGCTCCCTGTCGACCGGCGCCTCGGCGATGAAGGCGGCATCGAGCCGGCGCTCCTTGACCGCGGCGGTGAGCGCATCGTTGGTGCCGGTCTGCAACGCCACCCGGACGTTGGGAAACGCCGCATGGAAGCGCGACAGCACCGCCGGCAAGCGGCTGGCGCAGGTGCTTTCGAGCGCGCCCAGGCGCAGCACGCCCGAAGGCGGCTGCCCCGATAGCGCGGTGCGCGCCTCGTCGGCGAGACGGAGCAGCTTGTCGGCATAGACCAGCAGAGACTCGCCGTTGGGCGACAGCACCAGGCGGCGGCGGTCGCGGAAGAATAGCTGCGCGCCGATCGACGCCTCGAGCTGCTTGATCCGCGTCGTCACGTTCGATTGCACGCGATGGAGCTTGCGCGCCGCTCTGACGATGCCGCCTTCCTCGGCGACGGTCTTGAAGATCACGAGGTCCGACAGATCCATCCTGCGCTCCCGCGGCGACGAGGCCGGTGCGCGGCCGCGCACATTCTCCGATCGAGAACAATCTACTCCAGAGAATTCATTATTCAAGAAGCCGTGCCGCGCCTAGATTTTTGCCCATGAAGCAACGCCGACGCCATGATCCCGCCCGGCGCGTTGCCGCGGTGGGGCTGGTCTGCCTGGCGGCGGCCATGGGCATCGGGCGGTTTGCCTTCACGCCCCTGCTGCCGCTGATGCAGGCCGACGGCTCGCTCACCGTGCTCCAGGGCGGCAAGCTCGCCAGCGCGAACTACGCCGGCTACCTCATCGGCGCGCTGCTCGCGTTCGCGCTCGATCCGCGGCCGGGGAGAGCGGCCAAGCTCGGGCTGTTCGCCGTAGCCCTATCGACCCTGGCCATGGCGCTCACCTCGTCTTTCGCGGCTTGGGCGGCGCTGCGATTTTTGGCCGGCGCCGCCAGCGCGTTCGTGCTGGTCGGCGTCTCGGCCTGGGCCTTGGCCGCGCTCGCCAGGCACGGTCGGCCGACATGGTCGGGATGGGTGTTCGCCGGCGTCGGCGCCGGGATCATGGTCACGGGGTTGGCCGTGCTGGCGATCGGCGCGCTCGGCCTTGCGCCGGCATCCGGCTGGCTCCTGCTCGGCGGCGCGGCGTCCGTCGTGGCGCTGGTTGCCGCGCCGGTCATCACGGAAGCGCCGGCTCCGGCAAGCCCGGCGCAACAAGCGCCGGCGCCAAGCGCGCTCGATCCCGCCGCCTGGCGCTTGATCCTGTGCTATGCCGCGTTCGGCTTCGGCTACATCATTCCGGCGACGTTCCTGCCGGCCGCCGCACGCGCGCTGGTCGATGATCCCTGGGTGTTCGGCTGGACCTGGCCGGTCTTCGGCCTGGCGGCGGCGGTCTCGACGGTGACCGTCGCCTCGCTGCTGCGCAGCCTAACGCCGCGCCGCGCCTGGGCATTGGGGCAGATGGTCATGGCGGCCGGCGTGATGCTGCCGGCGCTCGAGCTCAGCCTCTCCGCGATGATCATCTCGGCCGTGTGCGTCGGCGGCACGTTCATGGTGATCACCATGGCCGGCATGCTAGAGGCGCGGCGCGTCGGCGGACGATCGGCGCCGCGGCTCATGGCCGGCATGACCGGCGCTTTCGCCGCGGGCCAGATGCTGGGGCCGCTGACCGTCACGGCAGCGGGCTCGGCGGCCTCGGCGATTGGCGGGCCGAGCCTTCTCGCCGCTTCCGTGGTCATCCTCGCGGCGCTGGCCCTCGTCCGTGGCTCGGAAAACATCGGCCGGCAGGACGATCCCGCGGCAACCGCGCCGCCCGACCGCAAAGCCGGATGAGGCGGCGAGCATTGGCCGGTCGGCTCGGCCGTTTTTCGCCGCATGTGCTAAGGGCCGATTAACCGCAAGGTTCTACAATCGGCGGCGTCGATCGTCGCGGTTTGTCTCAAATTGCGGGGGTTCCGATGGCGGCCGAGAGGAAGCGAAAAGTCGCTGGACTGAGTTCAAGCCTTCCCGTCGAAGAGCAACCACAAGCGGAGTCTTACGAGGCTGCGGTCGCCGACGATCTGGCGGGCACGGTCGAGCACGTACTGAACAGCCGCTACTCCGGCACGCGCGAGCCCGAGGCGCCCGCCAAGCCGCGCGCCGCCATGCGGGAGATCACGTCCGAATCGCTGCTCGCCGAGCTCGCCGCCGCCCGGCAGGCGAATCCCCGTCAACACCGTGTTGCCGAGCCCGAGAAAGCGCCGCGAAAGCGCTCACCTGCTCTCGCGCTGTTTGCCTTCATCGGCATCGCGATGATCGGCTACGCGCTCCTCTTGAAATCGCCCTGGCACGATCAGGTTCCGTCGCCCGATAGCATCGTTCAGCTCTTGCATCTGGCGTAGCGGCTATTGCCGGTGCGTTTTGATCCAGACGATGACCGAGGGTACGACCTTGTCCTCGATCTGATAGTAGCCGCGCGGCGAGATCGCGCCGCAGGGATTGCCGCGCAATGAGCCGCCGCCGTGTCCGCCGCGGCAATAGCCGGATTGACCGGGCTCCTCAAAGAGCTCGGAGGCGCATGCGGGCTGAGGAACCGCTCGGCTTCTAATAGACAACCGTAACGGTGTAGCTGCCGCTGTAGCTGCCGCCTACCTGTCCTGCGTTGACCCGGAGATCAGCACCCACCGAGAAATTCAACTGCCCGCCGGCAGGGGTCAAGACCGGCGTGGGGCCGGCGTTGGTGGTGAAATTGGTGATCGCCATCGCGGCGCCTGGCCCGATGAGCGACCCGGGCGTGAAGCTGATGGTCACGGCGCAGCCGTTCGTCCCGCTGACATTGAATTGTCCCGCGGTGCCCAAGCCGCCGACGTTGAATCCAGGGGGCGCGGTCATGAGCCCGCCCGGCGACATGGTCACGGTGCCGCCGCCGCTGGAGGGGGCGATCGTCGCGTAGTTCATCGCCTGAATCTGGGTGATCGTGATCGCTTTGTTGCAGGCGGCCCAGCTCGAAACCGCCGAGCTACCGAGCAGCAGCGTGACGAGCAAGCTTGCAGATGCGATTCGATAGCAGACGCCATTCATGCCGCACCCCACATCAGAACATCCTGCTCAACCGGCGCAACCTGTGAGAATTTCGGATGACTCGATCAACTGTTGACTCGTGCCACCTATTCTGGTGGCCAATTGATCAGAGTGTGCGCTCAAATGATTGAATTTCTTTCAACGGGGAGAGGCTTGAGCGCCGCCAGACCACCACCACTTATGTTGTCGGCAGTGTAACTGCCGCGAAGCTGATGGAGCGGCCGGAGAATTTCGACCCGCGCTGGTGAGCTTCGCGCTCCAGCAGTCCGAGTCGAGC
>Ga0134126_10010305_pt1 | contig 11782 bp, 4 predicted proteins | sample KB31752_FD_96881 | JGI IMG/M metagenome (GOLD analysis project Ga0134126, IMG submission 96881) | Terrestrial soil microbial communities with excess Nitrogen fertilizer from Kellogg Biological Station, Michigan, USA - KB3-175-2 | ecosystem: Environmental > Terrestrial > Soil > Unclassified ...
CAACCGTATTCTTGTAGACCAGCAGCGGTCCGTTCTGGTTGGCGACGATCATATCGAGAACGCCCCGATTCCATAGATCAACGAAGGCCACAGAGCGGCCATCGTAAGTCTCGCCGACCCCGACCGCTTGCGCCACATCGGCGAACCGGCCCGCTCCGTCGTTCAGCCACAGGCGTTTCGTCTGGTAACCCGCAAGGCTGCGGCCGTCGAAGGCAGGCCAGTTCGCGGCATCCGATATGATCGAGCTGTTGCCGCCGGCGACTTTCGCGAAGTCGTACCAGTAGCTTCTATTCTTATCCAGGGAAATGTACCCGTTGGCGACGAACAGATCGAGGTTACCGTCATTGTTGAGATCGCCGAATTGCGCGCCGAAGCTCCATCCGCCGAGCTCGACACCGAAATCCGGCGCGAGGTTCTGGTATTTCAGATTTTCGCCGGTCGAGCCTTCCTTCGGCACCCACAAATTGTTGCCTTGAATGAGGATACCGTCCTCGGAGATGTTCGATACGTAAATGGCGAACTGTCCGCGATTCAGCACATCGCCGAACGCCACGTTCATGCCGCTCTTCGGCGCGAAACCGATGCCGGTTTGCGCGCCCACTTCGTGAAAGCGGGTCCCGTCGTTGAAATAGAGCTCGGATACGCCGTAGTCGTTGGCGATGAACAGATCGGGATGGCCGGTGCCGCGCAGATCCGCGGCGCCCGCCGCAAGCGCCCAACGATGACTGTCGATGCCGAGTTTCCCGCTGACCTCCTCGAACCTGCCGTCGCCGAGATTGTGGAACAGGTATTTCCGACCGCCGTTCTTGGCGTATTCGAAGCTGTCCGGCATGATTTTCGTGGTGGTCAGATGCCACAGATCGATATCTTCCGGATAGTAGCCGCCGATGAAGAAATCGAGCAGCCCGTCGCCGTCGTAGTCGAACCAGATCGCCGTATTGGCATTGATCCACGGCGGCAACGCCGCTTGTTCGGTGACGCGCGTGAAGCCCCGGCCCTGGTCGTTGTGATAGAGCTCAGGCCGTCCCCACTTGACCAGCAGCAGATCCTCGTAGCCGTCATTGTCATAGTCGCCCCACACCGCAGCCGTCGAGACGCCCGTGCCGGGTTGGTTGACATCGGCAATCCCCAGCTCCGCCGCAACGTCCTTGAATGTGCCGTCATGAAGGTTGTGGTAGAGCGCGTTCTTGCCTCCTTCACGGCTATCGACGACATATATATCGGGCCAGCCGTCGCGATCGTAATCGACGATGGAAACGGAGGCGCCCATCGAGGCCACTTCCGGCATGATTGGCGCCAGCTTTGGGTCAAGGGCAGGCGCGTGGTGGACGAAGTCGATGCCTGCGGCGTGAGAGACTTCTTCCATGAAGAAGCCATAGCGGCTCAACGCCGCAGATTTGGCGTCAGCCGCCGGGCTGGCGCGCAGCACGGGCGCCCGCTTGAGGACAAGAGGCGTGGCGAGCAAAGCCGCGAAGAGGAGCAAAAGGAAGATTTTCTTCGAGTCGATTGTAGTGCCTATCATTCCTCACCCCGCTGGCTCAGCGCGTTGTTGAAGACATCCGGAGTGACGTAGCGGGTATGGTATTTCTGCCAGTCCTCGGGGTGCTGACGATATGTCCACTCATTCTCGAGCGTTGTCGGGCGGGTCGTATAGTTTCGCTCGCTGTGATGCGGCAATGGCAGCACAGTTTTGGAGAAGGTCGAATTGTAGTCGCCGTCCTTGATCCAGCCGTCGCCGACGATGACGAAGTCGCGCATCCAGCCGGCTTGCGGCGGAGGCGCTTCGGGGAAGCGCAACGCCAGCTCGTCGCCGGCGTCCATGATGACGTAGCGGTCGTCCACTTGCGCCAGAAGCTCGCGCACATCGCCGTACCGGGTGTAGTAGCCGCTCAGATCCCGCCAGCGCTGCGTCGTCGCCGCGAGATGGGTATAGTCAGGGAGCTCCACCCTGCCCGACGGTCCCCGCTTGACGACAGAGTAGCCGCGGTAGTGCAGGTCCGCCATCGTGGGATGCAGAAGAGCGGTCGTCACCGGAGCCTCGGGTAGGCCGCGGGCCCACTCGATGGCGTCCCAATAGATTTCAAGACTCGTCCGGAGCCGGAGGCGGCGCGCGGTCCCCGGACGAAACACATTCGTGAGATCGATAAGCACGGTTTTCTTGCGCCCAGCGGGGAATCCGAGATTGTCGCGTGCGACCGTCCATCCGCCACGTCCGTCCGGCACTTCGAGCGAGAGGCCTTTGGCGTGCCAGCGTTCCCCCTCGCTCAGCGCGACATTGATCGACGAGTCCGTGGGATAGACCGACCCATGCGCGATGAGGTAGAGCGGCCCGGTCGCCGGCGCATCTTCGCTGAGCTCGACCTCCAGATAATGATCCCGCGTCACCCCCTGATATTGGCCAAGACCGAAACTGTCGACGACCCGGCCATCGACGGCGCTGACGATATCGGTGACGTCCTGACCGCGATCATCGTAGGCATGCGCGATGGGATGCGGCGTTTCCACGGCGGTGACGGCGAGCTTCACCGGCGGAATGGCAAAGCGCTCATCGACGAATATCTCCGTTCCCGCGGGGTGATCGACTGCCATCAAGGCAAGGTAGTCGTAGTAATAGACCTCCCACAGCTCAGCCGTGAAGCGCAGATCATAGAAGCCGTCGTGCGGCACAAGCTGATCTCGCCCGATCTTGAACCACTCTTCTGTTGCCGCGATGCTGGCCGAGCCCAGTGTGTTGATGCGCAATCCGATGGCTGAGCCCCACGGCACGGCATCCTTGACGAATGCCATCTGCTTGCCGTTATAGGCGAAGAGGAACGGACAAGATCCCTTGAGCCGTTGCTCGGTCAACATTTCCTGGTCTGCCTTGGCGTCGAATTCGGCGCTCGCGACGCCATTGGGCCAGAGCACTCGGACGACATCCGCGCCCGGCTGCGCGCCCAAGCCGAAGTGAACCTGAGGTCCGGCGATCGGCCGCTTCTGCAGCAAGAGGCCGGAGCGAATCTCGACCGCGCCGCCGACACCGAAGGGGTTGACGCGCTGGTCGCCATAGGCTTGCGCCGCACGCGGCCGGACGATCTGCCAGTGATAGTTTTTCGTGCCCCGGTTTTGCGCCTGCACGGCTTGCCCGTCGCGCGCGAGGCCGAGGAACGCGAGCTTGCCGTCCCCCTTCAGATCAGCCGCATCGAAAACCAGATCAGGCCCCGAGCGCGAGCCGAGAAGGGTGAACCGGCCATTTTCATCGCCGAGCCAGACAAGCGCGCCGTACGCGGCCTTTTCCCCCACGGCAACCGGCGCAAGGTAAAGATCGACGGCGCCGTTGTTGTCGAGATCGTCGGCGTGGAGACGGACTTCGGATGCGAGATACCCGCCTGGATCAGGTATCCTGGCCACCTCTGCGGTGTCCCAGCTGTCGCCATCGTTCTTATCCGTTATGCGGATCAGAGCACCATCAGCTTGGACGACGATGAAACCCAGCGGTCCGTCGTGGGTCACGTCGACGATCGCCAGTCCTTTGATAATCCCGAGACCTGCCGGCGCCGACCGTTCGCGAAACTGGCCCTGCCGTTCGTTAATAAAGATGTGGAGGTGGCCCGCGCCGTCGACGATCACCGCATCCGGTGTTCCGTCGCCGTCGAGGTCGGTCCAGGCAAATTGGCGTACCCCGGAAATCCCGGAAAAGGGACTGATAGGCGCGAAACTTCCGTCGCCATTGTTGCGCAAGACCGTAGGGGCGCCATCGTTTGATCCCAGCACGACGTCGAGGTCGCCATCGGCCTCGATGTCCGCCGCCCAGGCGCCGGTATACGGGCCGTCCAGCAGCGTGGCCGGCAATTTGGTCTCGGTCGTCACATCGGTGAACTGGCTCGCGCTTTCCTGGCGAAAAAACCGCACGCCGCCCGCGCCGGCGAGCACGATATCCGTCTTGAAATCATAGTTGAAATCCAGTTGCAGAACGCCCTCGGGCGAGGGCGGCGTGTGCGAGCCGCCGCTCGGGAATGGCAGCGTCACGCCATTGGCGAAACGAACCTCCTTAGCGTTTGCCCATGCGACAATGGGAGCGCCGGCGCTCGCGAGCTGGACCGCGCCGATCCAGTTCCAGCGACCCTCCTTGGCTTCGGCGATGGGTTGCACGTCGAACTGGATCGCGCTGTCCGGCGGCGCCGGCGTGAAGACCGGCGACGCCAGGCGCACGAATCGGGTGTAGGGCTGGAGCTCGTCGCCAGGCGGGGCCTTCAATCTCGCGAAGCTCCGGCGGAATTGGGGAACGCGCCACAGCACGTTGCGCAGCAGCGTGGTTCTGAGCGCGGCCTGTCGCAAATCCGGCCCATTGGCGGCGGCGTCGAGAGCCTGCAACTGAGCCTGCACTTCGGGCGGCCAGGTTGATGCTGAGGCGCTTAGACGGGCGATCGCCGATTGCAGCGCCCCGGCCTCTCCCCGCTTGGCGGCAACCCGGCAAAGGTCCAGCTGGGCAGCCAGATTGTTCGGGTCGAGCGCGAGTATCTTCTCGATGGTTTTTTGGAACTCCAGATCGCTGGATGGACCGCCGGCCCTTTCCACTTCCTGGGCGAGCGCATAGGCGTTGCGCAGATCCTTCGGATCGAGTTCCGCCGCCTTGCGGAAGTTTGCGATTGCCGCATCAGAACGGCCGCGATTGCTCTCCAGCATGCCCAACAGGTCGTAAATGTGCCCGTCCTGCGGCGCCAGCGTTTTTGCACGGTCGAGACGTTGCGCGGCGAGATCGAAATTCCTCTGGCGCAGCGCGAGCACGCCCCAGTTCGCCCAGCCGGCCGGCTCCGCCGCAGCCATCCGCGTCACGACCGCGAAGCTCGTGTCGGCACGAGCGTCGTCCCCGACCTGCAAGGCGGCCAAGCCCGTATAGAAGGCCCTGACGACCTCGTTGTACGCGCTGGACGACGGCTCGGGCAGGCTCGGTCTCTTGCCGCAGCCAAAGCAACCGAGGACCAACGCCGGAACGAGCAGATATGCGAACCGCCGGCGGATGCCCGACTTCGCTCGAAGCAGAGTCCCGGGGTCGAGGGATGGGGTACGCGGCAGTTCAATGTGCGTCATTTATCACGCGCCCCATGGGCAGTAGCGGCATACGGCAAGCGCGGGAAGTTTTCTCGGCCTCCAGAAAGCACCCCGCGCGGCGCCTCATCGTCGCTTATCTTGGATCTCGGAGCAGTTCCGGCAGTAGCAGGGGCTCCTTCCGGGGGCCGCGTCAACTCCGACAGATGTCGCGGTCTCTTCCTGCCTATCTTCCGCTTCTGATACCGGGCGCCGGCTTCCCTTCCGCATTTCTGGTTTTGAACAAATCCGATTCTCGGACATACTAGGCAACGTCACCTACGGTTGCCATAAATGATCTACGCCTTGCAAGCACGTCGCTACGCCGCAACCCTTTTCATTATTGCTTGCTTGTTCGTCGCGCTCGCGGCCATCGGCTGGGCATTCCGACGCGGCAACGCCCCTGCGCATCCGGCGACCCCAGCATCCATCTCGGACATCTTCATCGACGCGACTGCGTCGAGCGGCATCTATTTCATGCACACCAACGGGATGAAGGGCGAGTACTACTTCTCCGAGATTATCGGCTCGGGTGTGGCGATCTTCGATTACGACAATGACGGCCGCCCTGACATCCTGGTGCTGGACGGCACGCCGCTCGGGGAGGCCAAGGCAAGCGAGGGCCGACCGCCCTGCTCGGCTCGCCTGTTCCACAATGAGCTGACCGTCGGCGAAGGTGGCGTGCGCGCGCTCAAATTCACCGACGTCACGGCAAAATCGGGACTTTGTGCCCGTGGCTACGGCATGGGCGTTGCCGTCGGGGACTACGACAATGACGGTTTTGTCGATCTCTTCATCACGCATTTCGATGCCCCAAACCAGCTCTTCCACAACAACGGCGACGGAACGTTCAGCGACGTCACGGAAAGCGCCGGGGTCGGTGGGAACGGGCGCTGGGGCGCGAGCGCCAGCTTTGTCGACTACGATCGCGACGGTCTGCTCGACCTCTATGTCGCCAACTACGTTAATTATTCGATCGCGGACAAGAGGAAATGCTACAACTACACGAGCGCCCGCGACTATTGCGCTCCGGTGGCGTATCAGCCAGTGCCGGGAATCCTGTATCACAATCTAGGAGGTGGGAAATTCGAGGACGTCTCGGCCAAGTCGGGGATCACGCGCACTTACGGCAATGGGCTCGGCGTGGTCGCAGCGGATTTAAATGGCGACGGCTGGCCCGATATCTTCGTCGCGAATGACGGCAATCCCAATCAACTCTGGATCAACCAGCGCGACGGCTCGTTCCGCAACGAGGCGCTCGAGCGCGGGGTGGCGGTCAGCGCCGACGGCATGTCGGAAGCGGGCATGGGCGTCGACATTGCGGATGCCGACGGCACCGGGAACGACGATATCCTGGTCACCCATCTCACCCACGAAAAGGCGACACTCTATCGCAATCTCGGGCAAGGCGGGCAATTCGAGGATGCGAGTGCAGTGGCCGGGCTCTATGTCGAGACCACGCCCTACACGGGTTTCGGCACGGCGTTCCTGGACTACGACAATGACGGCCTGCTGGATATCGTCATTGCCAACGGTGCCGTGCATGTGATCGAAGACCAGGTCCGAGCGCATGATCCGTTTCCGCTGCACCAGACAAAACAGCTGTTGCACAACCTCGGCAACGGGCAATTCGCGGATGTGAGCGCCAAGGCGGGAAGCGCGTTCGCGCTTTCCGAGGTCGGGCGCGGACTCGCCGTCGGCGATTTGGACAATGACGGTGGCGTGGATTTTGCCGTTGCCAACAACAACGGCCGGCTCAGAATTTTCCTCAATAAAGTCGGTGCTGAGCGGCCATGGGTGGGCTTGCGCATCCTTAGCGGAAAGCGCGATGCCTATGGCGCACGCGTCGAGCTCAGACGTAAGGGCGCCCGCACATTGTGGCGCCGGGTGCATTCCGACGGCAGCTATCTTTCTGCAAGCGATCCGCGCCTCGTGATCGGGCTCGGCGATGCGAGCGAGATCGACGGTCTCATCGTGCATTGGCTCGACGGGAAGGAAGAGCGCTTCCCGCAACCTCCTCTGCGCCAGTATACGACGATCACACAGGGAAGCGGTGAGATCGTGAGCAAGCCATGAGGGAATCCGCCGCCTCTTCCATGCTGCAGCGTGTCGCTGCCGTGATACTGCTGGCGTTTGTCGCCGGTTGTGACAAGCCGCCGGATCTCTTGCCGATGCCGAAGACGGATCTCGCCGCGGTGGAACCGGCGGTGCGCAACCGGATCGCCGCCGCGACCGTAGAGTTCGAAACGGCAAGAAAGTCCGACCCGTCCTCCGCCGGACTCGCCCGCGCCTATGGCGAACTGGCGATGGTCTATCACGCGCAGGACCTGACCGCGCCCGCCCGCGTCGCCTACAGGAATGCGCATCGGCTCGATCCGCACGACAAGCGCTGGCCCTACTTACTTGCCCATCTCTATGCCGACGAAGGCAATATCCCGGAGGCCATCAAGTACTTCGAGGTCGTGCGAACGATCGACGGAAGCTATGTGCCTGCGGAGATTTATCTTGGCCAGATGTACTTGCTGAACGGCGAACTCGACAAGGCGCGCACGACCTTCGAAAAAGCGCGAGGCGACAAGGACGGGCAGGCAGCGGCACTGGCCGGTCTGGGAAAAGTCGCACTGGCCCGCAACCAGTATAGGGAGGCGGCCGACCTCCTCGAGGAGGCGCTCAAGCTCCGACCCGATGCGATCCGGCTGCGGCAACCATTGGCGATGGCGTATCGGGGACTCGGCGACACGGCAAAAGCGACGGCCAACCTCGCGGAGTTCGCCACCGACGGGACGGAACCTGGCGTGCCAGACCCGATCGTCGATGCGATGAGTGAGAAAGTGGTCGTCTCCCGAGTGTTGCTCCGCCGCGGCCAGCGTTTCGGCAAAGAAGGACGGTTTGATCTCGCGGAACACGCTTTTCGAGCCGCGGTCGCCTCGGACCCCACGAACGCCGAAGCGTTGGCGAATCTCGGTATCTCGCTTGCCAATCTGGGGCGAACCGAGGAGGCTCAGAAATCCCTCGTCGAGTCTCTGCGCCTCGACGACAGCAGTAGCGTTGCGCATTTCAGCCTTGCCGTGGTCTATGATCGGCGCGGTGACGACGCGTCCGCCATCGCTCAGTACCGCTCCGCGGTGGCGCAAGACCCGAGCAACCTTCAAGCTACCGTCTACCTGGCCGATGCGATCATGCGCATGGGCTCGTCGTCTGATGCTGCCGGTTGGTATCGGCAAGCGCTTTCCAAAGACCCGCAGTCGACCCGTATTGCGCTCTCGCTCGCCTTCGCCCTTGTCAAATCACGCGACTACGGCGAAGCGCGAACGGTCATGGAGACCGCCCTGTCGCACGACCCGCAAAACGCCGAATTGATCAACACGTTGGCACGGCTCCTGGCGACCGCGCCGCCAGTCGAAGTGCGCGATGGAAAGCGCGCTCTGACGATGGCCAAGTCCTTGTTCGAAGCGAACCCTACCCTGACGATCGGTCAAACCTACGCCATGGCGCTTGCCGAGAGCGGGAACTTTACAGAGGCAGTCAAGCTGCAGCAGGAGACCATCATCGGCTACGAACGGTCGGGCATGCCGGTGGACAACGCCTTCCTCGCGCAAAACCTCACCGCCTATTTGCAGCACCAGCCGGTCCGAGAGGGTTGGTCGGCCGAGGATCCGGTTTTCCGGCCGCGTAGTCCGGCCGCTGCGCGCGGCCCAGGATGACCGCACATCGAAGACCGATCCACCTTCGCCCGTCACTCCAATGCGAGCGACCGTTCGGGCATGAGCGGCCGACAACCGCGCCGGGTGTCAATTACAGCAAGGGACAGACCATGTGGTGCGAACGACGAACATCCTCGTGCTTTGCCGTCATGGCGTGGCTAAGCTTGCTGCTATCATCAGCACTTCTGTTGCTCCCGGCCCGGGCCTTGGCCTTTGAAGCCGACGTGCACTATGGCCTGACCTATTGGCTCGCGCTGCAAGCAGGCTTCGAACCGCTCCAGGCGCAGATCATTGCGACCGGCGACCAGCGCGTCGATTCGGGCGACATGCCGGACATCGACGTCGTCGCCCTCTATGCCTGCCTGGCCAAGGACGCGATAAGTGCGCGGCGGGCGGGGGCGCACCACTACCCTTCCGCCGCTCCGCTTCCCGGACCGCCCGAAACACGGGCAGTCGTCGCCGATAGCAGCGCGGCGCGAACGGCAGCGCTTAAGGTGCTTGAGGTCGCCCCAAGCCAAGCGTCCTACAGGCTTTTGCAGCTTGGTGAGGCATTGCACACACTTCAGGATTCGTGGGCACACCAGGGCGTTCCTGGCGTTCCGCAACTCGGCGGCAATGGCTTTACGTGCGACAGCGGATTGGCGTGGGGTCACCCCGAAGCGCGCGGCGGCCCCGCATCACACCGCGCCGATCTGACGATGTACTGGCCGGCGGACACGGTGGCCATGGCGCAGGCCACGTACGAGATCCTGACGCACTACCCGCCGATCGCCGGCACTCAGCGCAATGCGCGCAATTGGAACGAGGTTCGCCGAGAGCTCGACGATTTCATCAAGGCGTCGAGCAAAACCGAGAAGGCGCGCTGGTTTGCGGCGCACGCCATGAGCGATGTCTCATTCCTCGAGGGCATTTCCCTTCCCGATGGTGCCGAGGCGTTTCTGTTGCATTGGCCGGGCCGCAAGTTGCCGCCGCTCAGCACGCCCGAGTCGCGCCAGCATGCGATCGATGCAGGACTGCTCGACTTCTATAACCGCTTTTTCGCCCATTGGCTCGATACCGACGACTTCGCTGGACTTGTCACTGAGTTTTCCGTGGTGCCGGACGCGAATGGAGACAAAGCTGCGGCGATCATGTCGCGCGACGAGATCGAGAGTCGGCTCAAGCTTTGGCGCCTGCGTGACCACGGCGCCGTCGCTGACCTTGCCCTCAAGCGCGAACCGCTGACCCCACAGGAGCGTGCGAGCATCGACGCAATGGCGAAGCAGCCCAATGCCTATGCCCGCTATGAGCCCATTGCCTCTGCTTACTATCCGCTGCTCCCATACGGTGGCGATGTATCTCCTTTGCTGCCTTATTTTATCGGCATGGTTTCGCCCGCTGGCGGGCATCCTAAGGCGATCGCGGTGACGAAGTTTCGCCACGCTCCCTACAATATCGTCGGTATCATCTCCGAAAACATCGACGACCAATGGCGCGTAACGTCAATCGTGTCCGCCGTCGACCACTAGCCTGGCAGTGGACAGCGGTTCGTGTCCTGCTCGGTCGAGTTCGTCTAGAGCGCGCCGGTGTGTCTCCCTGCCGCAGCACGCCACCATGCCGGCCGAAACCGCCATGGAGACGCCGAGCGCCAGCGACGCGAGGCCGAGCCCGGGTACCAGCAAGGAGATGCTGAGCGCTTGCGCCGCGAGCCCGCCGAGCTTGCTCGAGGCTGCGACGAGCCCTGTGCCACGACCGCGTACCAGCACGGGATAGTTCTCGGCGGCATAGGGCAGCAGCACCGCAACGATGCCGTTGACACCGACCATCAGCCCCGCGAAGAGCAGCAGCAGATGGTCGTGCACCAGCGGCACGCCCGCATCGATCAGTGATAGTCCGAACAGGCCGACGGCGGTGACCACCGTAAGTGCGAACAGCGTCCATTTCGTGCTCCAGCGCCCATAGAGCAGCGCCACGGCGGGCATTGTCGGCAGCGCCACCAGCGCCGAGCGGAACAGGAGCCCATTCGAGCTCGCGACATCGAGGCCGCGCAGCCGCAGCTCCGCCGGAAGCCATAGCAGCAGGCCGAAATTGACCAGCCCCCAGGCGATGCCGACATAGTTGAGTGTCAGGGTGGTCAGGCGCAGCGGGAAACGCAGCAGCGCGCCGGTGCTGTCGATCGCCGCTTGCGGTGCAGCGTCCGTCCATTGCCTGGATTCGATCGGCAACCCGAAGCGCGCCGCGAGGGCATCGAGCTCGGCCGTGCGCCCGCGCATCAGCAGGAAGCGCGGCGATTCCGGAATGAGCGGATAGCATAGGATGAGGATGAGGCCGGTCGGCGCGCCAAGGAACCACAGCATGCGCCAGCCATAAAGCGGCTCGAGCACCGCGGCGGCACCGCTCGTGACAAAGAAACCGCCAACCAGGCCGAGGCCGCCCAGCAGCACCATGGCCCAGCCGCGTTGCTGCCTCGGCATGCATTCCGCCAGCAGCGCGTAAGTGATCGGCAGCATGCCGCCGGCCGCGAGCCCCATCGAAAAGCACATGATCAGATTGCCGATGAAGCCCGGCATCGCGCCGCAGATCGACGTGCCGATGAACATCACGCCCGAGAGCAGAATGGCGGCGCGGCGCCCGATCTCGTCACCGATGACGCCCCAGGCATAGGAGCCGATGGTGAGGCCGGTCAGCGCCACCAGTGGGAAAAGAGCCACCACCTCGCGCGGCAGCCCATATTCTTGCGACATGCCGGGGATGGTGAAGCCGAGCGCGGCCGGCTTCATCGCGTCGATGACCAGGGCGATCGCCAGCACCAGCAAGAGCTGCCAATGCGCCCAGCGCAGCCGGCGCGAATTCGCCTCCGCCGCGCGGCTTTCCGGTGCGCGTGGTACGCCGCCTGCGCCGGCTCGGCCGGACACGCGCGCATCATTGCGCGGCGCGGCAGCACGGCGCCCGCCCGGCCGCAGGCCGTACCAGCTTGCCAGCGTCCCGGTGGCGATCAGCAACATGCCGAGCAGCATGCGCCAGTCGACCGG
>Ga0134126_10010306_pt1 | contig 11782 bp, 14 predicted proteins | sample KB31752_FD_96881 | JGI IMG/M metagenome (GOLD analysis project Ga0134126, IMG submission 96881) | Terrestrial soil microbial communities with excess Nitrogen fertilizer from Kellogg Biological Station, Michigan, USA - KB3-175-2 | ecosystem: Environmental > Terrestrial > Soil > Unclassified ...
CCGTCACCAGCGCAGGCATCAGCCGGATCTCCTCCTTCGGCGACCCCGGACTGGTAACAGCGTTCGGATTCCCGCCAGAACCGTCATAGCCGACACAAAGGCGGGTCTCGTTTGGGCTGACGGCAGCAGCCCGCAAAGAAATGTCGGTTCCCGACGCTCGGCTTATCCTGACCTCTCTGTGCCTGCGCCGCTGCTATGGTGCCGGGCCTGGATCAGCATCCCCAGCCTTTGGGACGAACTGATGTGGGTTCAGGTCGGCCAGCTGCACGCCTACCACGGGGAGGTTCCCGCCGAGGTCCGGCTGCTGAAGCTGACAGAGGAGGTCGGTGAGGTGGCTGAAGCCTTCCTGGGCGTCCACGGGCTGAACAAGGGGAAGGGCGTCTGCCGGTCCCGTGACGACTTGCTCGACGAGCTCGCGGACGTGATCATCACCGCGGCGGTCGCTATGAGCGGCATTACCGGGGACGTGGAGGAGGCCCGCAGTCACATTGAGCGGCGCCTTGCCGCGGTTACCGAACGGGCCGGGCTGTGACGCGCTCAGGCGCGCGGGCCTGGGCCGTTAACTGGGGATGACCGACTGCCGTCCCGGGTGAGCGGCGTGGACGTAGTAGATGGCGGTGCTCTCGTTGATGCCGAAGACGCGGACCAAGTGGACCGGGTCGGCGGTGTGGCGGGCCTCGTCCAGGATGCGGTCCTGGCGCAGCCGGGTGGGGCGGATGCCGAGCGGTTCGAACGTGGCGCCGATCATGGTCGGGCCGACCGGGCTGTGTCGGCTGCGGTCTGCTGGTTGACCAGCAGGTGCGGGTTGCGGCTGCCTGACCAGCGCTGATGACGGTAGCGCAGCCACTGACTGGCCAGGGCGGCGGTGACCTTATCGAGGAAGACGATCCGGTGCCGGTAACCGTGCCGGATGATGAGCGTGCCTGTGGCCAGCTCGAGGTCGGCTGCCTGAAGGCGGATCAGGTCGGATTCGGGCACGGCATGGGTGGCGACCAGGGCGACGATCAGACGCGCCGCGGGGCCGTCGGCGCGGTTAAGGAGCCCGGCGACGCAGTCGGCGGGCAGCGGCTGCGGCAGCCGGGCGGGGGCGGGCAGGGAGATGCCGCGGGTTGGGACGCGGAAGATGACCTGTTCCTGGCGAAGTCCCCGGAACAGGCTGCGCAGCGCGATGATGCGGTGCTGGATCACCGGGCCGTGACGGGCGTCGATGGCGTCGAGGATGTCGTGGCGGGTCACCTCGCGCAGCGAGGCATAGCGGTCTGCCCATTCGGTGAGCATGGGCAGCAGGGAGGCGAGGTGGTTCCGGATGGTCTTGTAGGCCAGTTCGGGATACTTGACCCGGCCCTGCCCGCGGACGACCTTGACCCAAATGCCGGCCTCGCGTCCGATCTGCCCGGGAAGGGAATCCAGCAGCCGCTGCACAGCGTGCTGGCGTGGCTCGGACTGCCGGGCCGGGTCGGCGATGAGCATGCCTTGTCCGGCCAGGAAGGTCAGCACGCGCCGGACCTGCACGCTGCGCCGCAGGCCGGCCAGGGCGCGGACGTCGGTCTCGTGGAACGGGCGTCGGCGCCGAGCCAGGCCGCCAGGATCCGCAGCGCTCGCACCGGTCTCCCGGCCGCCTCGTCGCCTGGTACTGGCTGCGCCCGGCAGAAGTCGTCCAGCAGTTGCTGCGCGGCTCCGGTCAGCGCGGGGAGGCTGGCGGCACCGAGGACCGGGCGCCAGTCGCGGCGCATGGTAAACAGCGTCAACTGGGCCGGGTCGGTGCGGAATGGTCGGCCAGGGGCGCGGAGTTCCTGACCGAGCCCAAAGACCACGGCCGCGAGATCCGCGCCTACATCCGCGACCCCGACGGCCACCTCATCGAGGTCGGCCAGACCACGGCAGCGCCAGGCCCAGCCTAGAGCAGCCGGCTTGCCGTCCACGGCAGCTCTCAACCGCCCCCGCCCCCGCCAGCCGGCCCGCACCAGGCCACCGACCAGTGGCGGCCGCTACCGTAAGCAAGCTCAAGCCGGTGCCGGACAGGCAGGCACAGGCCGCCAGCCGCAGGCCGCCAGCGGTACGGAACGCGATAGGGCAATGCAGGCTCTCCCGTGCCGGATCGCCGATAAAGCGCGCTTCAGGCTTGGCCCTGTAAGGATGGCTCCCCGCACCCAGATAGTCCAGTTATGCCGCAGGACAGACTTTCCTCAACGTGGCAGATGAGTGCGCTTATCAGGCGTGTCCGGCATACTGGCCTCATGCGGCAGGCATTTGCCCACGAGGCGATCCTCGTCATGGAGCCGGAAGCTGACGAGAGGGCTCCCGGTGCAGCCGTCGCCGTGGCGTTGTGCGGGCATTGGGATCACGAGCCGCCGTGTCCTTTGTCGCCACACCGCGTGCACGCTGACCGAGTTGACCACGGACTGCACGTCAGGGTCTTGTTCGTGGCAGAGCCGGAAGCAGAATATGAGGTACGGCGGCGCATCGAGCAGGCCCTGTCCGGACAGTGGCGGTTCCCGGACGGCTTCACCACCCCGTGGCAGCTCCGGGAAAGCCGGCCCAGCGACGTCTCACCAGAAGAGACAGGCCAAGCCGAACGACTGATCGGCAGTTGACCTGCCCTGGCTGCATGGCACAAGGATCCCGGCGACGTCCTCGACCCGGCGTGAGCGGCGTTCATGCTGCCCGGCGAGAACACAGGATGCCAGATCGACCCGTTCGGTTCGCCTCAACCGGCAGTCGCCGAAGGTGCCGCAGTCGCGCCAGATCGGCGGCTATTCGCGCGTTTCGGCAAGGCGGTCGCGTGTCGAGGCTTGGTCACCTGCTGGCAGGCTGCGGCGCGTTGTCGGCGGCTGCGAGCGGCCCTGGCTGCAGCGGCAGCGCTGCCTTCTTGAAAAAGTCTATTCAAATGACGCGAAAGTACTTGACGAGTTTGAGAGTATGGCAAATGCGGTAGATAAAGCTCTAACGGATGTTCGCAATACTCTCGGCGGGTCGGGACAGGTATTTGTTGAAAATGTTCCCAAGGCGGCCGTCCTCCTGGGTGACTACGCGAAACAGTTTGCTTCAGATGAATCGAATGCGAACTTCCTCGCGCAACAACTCCGCGCTGCGATTGTCGACATGAGGATGAGATAACCCTCAGCAAGACGAGGAAACGTTGAAGCCAGGAAGCCTGCTGACGGTGGAAACTGCCATACAGATCGCCTCGATCTGCACGTCGCGGACCGTCGCCGCCACGCGGCGGGATTGGCGTCAGATCGGCAGTTCCCGATCGCTGCTGGTGGCAGTGTCGGGTGATCGCTTCGCCCGTGCTCCGGGTTACGGACAGGCTGTTTCTCCCGGTCCGGTCTGCTTGGCTACCTCGCCGTCCCGGCGGTGTAAGTGGCGACGGCAGGTTCGCGTGCCGGTCTAGGCTGGTGCTCTGTCGCGGCAGCGTCACTGGGTCGGCGCGTCGGCGGCTGCCGCATGTTCGCGGGCGATGATCACCCGGGCCACGGCGTGCGGGTTGGTGTAAGTGCGCCTGCGGCTCCCGTCGGGGTTAGGGCGGAAACTCACCGTCCACTGGCCCTCGGCACGGTGGTTGACGACCGTGCCGCTGGACAGGTCGCCGTCGAACTTGATGCCGTGCGGCCCCACCGGGATCCCCAGGACCAGATGGGCCAGCCACTCCTCCATGACCCGGTTCAGGTGCTCGCCGTCAGCCTGGATGGAGATCGTTCGCACAGGGGTCTCTCCTTCGGTCGTGGCCCGCGGCGCTGATGCCGGCTCCGAGTCGCTTGCAGACCGACCCCATGAGGTCAAGCCGTCAGGGTGACCTCTTGGATGGAAGATAGAAGATACAAGTGGTACCTGCGGTTGCGGGCTGCGCAACTCCCGAGATGATGGTTACGTTGCCGGATCTGGTCTGTTCAACTTGCCGCGACTCAGAGCGGCGGGACGGAGTAACCCGCATGACGACAAACGTCCCGCCCGGTGGTCACGACAAAGAACCATGGTGGCTGACCATTCAGCACCCGGGTAATGTCTCGCTGCCGCCTAACGTCGTCGAGCGAGGCCGCTGGTACCACCGGCAAATGCGGAGCGCGCGAATGAAAAGCCATGCAGTGGATACCTGCATCCTGGTCCTGACCGCCGGGGTGCCATTTGCTGTCGCGGCGCACGCTCCCGGCTGGGTCCCCGCTCTTCTGGGGGCGCTTGCGGCTGTTGGAGCCGGCCTTCGCCAGGTTTTCAGCTGGCAGAAGGACTGGACTTCGTTCACAGTCGCCAGCGGGCAGATCGAAGCAGAGATAGTCCGGTTCGGCTACGGCATCGGTGATTACCGGGAAGCTGCGACCGCTGCTGGACGCCTCGCAGAGCGCGTTGAGGACATTACCGCTGCCGAGACGGGCACCTGGGTGCAGCGAGTCAACGAGGCCCACCGTGACGGAAGCAATAATTTACCCAGCTCAGCAGGGTGCTTATTCGCGTGCCAAGACTTAGGCTGGCATCCCGAAATTCTCCCCTCGCTCACCGCGAAAGGGCGATGTAAAAAAAGCGTCATCGCGGCGGCGGTGTTGGCTAGTCAGCCATCCGGGGTAGGGGCCGGAACACCCCGTCCACCAGGCAGGACAGGCCCCCATCCGGGACCACCACGACCGTCGACAACGACGCTGCCGCCCGCTTCCTGGTCGGCCATCCAGATCCCGACCTGCCCTGACCCCTGCGATGCTTTCAGCCATCACGACCCGCCGACGTCACCGCGGCTGGTACCCGATGACTAGCAACACCAACGGCACCTCATCGCCGCGCAGCACCTGTGGCTGACCGGCCCCGACGACCTGATCGTCCCGCTGCCCGGCGAGCTGACCTACCGCCAGGCCGACCGGTATGGGTCACGCTGTCCCCGGACGCCGACTCCGGGGAGCCGATCCAGTGGGCCTTCGCCCGTGACCTACTTGCCGCCGCTCTACACGCTCCCGAGGCGATGGTCGACATCCGCGCCTGTATCTCCCCCAACTGCGCCGAAGCCGAAGACGAACTTGGCACCGGGACCAGGATCTTGACGATCATGCTCGGCCCGCCGGACGCCTGCGCCCGCTTCGAGGCCAGGCGCCCGGTATCACCGCTTTCCTCGCCAAGATCTACGAGCTGGTGTCCGGCGGGCAGGAAGCCGCCCACCTCGACTACGACGCCGAGCTCACCGACCTGCTCGGCCGGGCGTGAGGCTCCAGAAGATACGCAACTTACTTGACAAACAAGTTACTTGCACTCCATGCTGATCGTGACGGATCCGTCGAACGTGGTTACCACGAGACGACGACACCCGATAGCCAACGACCACTGGCAAAGACGGTGCGGAGATGAGTGGCAAGTGGCGGACGAGGACGACCGGCAAGCCGAGACTGTGCCCAACCGGCTGCGCAGGGCCCGTGGCGCCTACGCCATCGCGGTGGTCCGGGCTCTGGCCGAGGCCGGGTTCGCGGACCTTCCCCGTAACGGGGCGTTCGCGCTGGCCGGCATCGCACGGTTCGGCGATTCGCTCGGCCCGATCGTGGACCAGCTCGGGGTCTCCCGGCAGGCGGTCAGCCAGCTCATCGACGCCCTGGTGCAGCGCGGCTACATCCAGCGCAGCGAGAACGCCCGCGACCGCCGGCGCATGATCGTCGAGCTGACGGACAAGGGACAGGCGGCCGCCGCGACGATCCGCGCGGCCGTCGAGTCGGTGAACGGGCAACTCGCCGCGCGAGTCTCCGCCCAGGACCTGACGGGCTTCCACCGCGCGCTCGACGCCCTTGGCGGCATCAACGACGAGACCTCCTAGCGGCCGCATCGTCACCATCCTCCCGGAGGAACAACTATGTCCAAGCAGCTTGTAACGCTGCTGCTCGCCGTGGGCACCTTGGCCGCCTGCGGCGGGACCGCAGCAGGCGGTTCGGCGCTCCCGAGCACCCCGGCGAGTCCGGCGGCGTCAAGTCCCGCAAGCGGCTCGTCGAGCCGCCAAGCGGCGATCGCGAACGGCGCCGATCCGGCACGCACCGACGCAGCAGGCATCGAGTGGCTCTGCCAGCCCGGCCTGGCCGACAACCCGTGCCGCTCCAACGACACCGCCACCGTGGTGCCCCGGACTGGGCCGACCACCCTCCAGAAAGCGTCCACGGCGACGAACCCGCCCATCGACTGCTTCTTTATCGTCCCCACGGTCAGCAGGCAGCGGAGTCTGAGCGCCAACCTGCAGATCCAGAAGAGCGAGACGACCACCGTGGAGTTGGAGGCGTCCCGCTTCTCCGCGGACTGCGACGTCTACGCCCCGGTCTACCCCGAGGTCACCCTGGCGGGACTGCGCCAGACTGGCAAGGCTTCCTCCCAGGCCGCCGAGAAGCAGGCATACCAGGTGGTCCAAGCTGCCTGGCAGGACTACCTCGCGCACTACAACCACGGCCGCGGCGTCGTCGTCATCGGCCACTCGCAGGGCTCGGCCATGGCCGAGGAACTGCTGCGCACCCAGGTGGACCCCAGCCTGCAGGCCCGCCAGCGCTTGGTGTCGGCCATTATCCCGGGCGGGAACGTCGTGGTCCCGGCGGGCAAGCAGGTCGGCGGCACCTTCCAGCACCTGCCGGCCTGCACCACCGCTACCCAGCTGCACTGCGTGGTCGCCTACTCCAGCTTCAACGCCACCCCGCCGCCCACGGCGTACTTCAGCATTCCCGGCCAGGGGGTCAGCCTGCTCGTTCCCACCCCCAACCCAACCGAGGGTATGCAGGTCATGTGCGTCAACCCGGCCGCGCTGGTGCCGGGTGACGGGGTGGCAGAACCATACCTGCCGTCGAGTGCCGGCAACGCCGCGATCAAGGCGGACAAGAGCCTGGCAAGCGTGCCGGCGCCCTGGCAAACCACCCCGGACCTGTACTCGGCCGCCTGCACACATCGCGGCGACGCCAGCTGGCTCCAGATCACCGCGCCTATCACCCCCGGTGACACCCGCACAGTGGTAACGCCGCCAGAAGGGCCCAACACGGGGCTGCACCGGTTCGACATCACGCTGTTCTTGGGCAACCTGGTCACGCTGGTCCAGCAGCAGACGCGCTCTTACCAGTCGGGCCGGTGATCCCGCCGATGCGCTCAGCCGGCGCCGGCGCAGACCTCACGGATTCGGACCTTACTGACACGGACCTTGCCCGTGCGATCCTGCCCCACGCGAAACTTGTCGGGGCAAGGCTCTCCAACGCGGACCTGACCGGCGCGGATCTCGTGGGCGCCGATCCCACCGAGACGAAGGGCCTAATCACTGCGGATCTCGCCGAAGCTATCCTCAGCGGCGTCAGGTGGCCCGAAGGAACGCCGGTACCGGAAGGCTGGTGGCTGGACGGGGAATCCAGTCTGCGCGCAGGCCCAGACCCCGGGCCGACAGAGGCAGTCTGACCGCACAAAGACGCCAAGGCAAACGGTGCAAGAAGCTCGATAAGCGCTGTGCACATCGAGCGAACGGCGCACCCGGTTCCACAAGGTGGCGTTTCCGCAGATCAGAGACGATGTGTGGTCAGGGGCGGGGTCGAACCGCCGACCTTCCGCTTTTCAGGTCAACCGCGCCAAGCGCTGTACAGACCTGCAAAAACGGACGTCACCGATGAGCGGAACCGCGCTAGGCGGAAGGTGCAACGTCGACGCTAGCAGGACCCGGATACTTCGTCCACCAGGCAGGACAGCGACCCACCCAGGACCACCGCGACCGTCGTCGGCGTGATCATGTCCGCCACCCAGTCGGTGCGCAGCGATGGCCGTGATATCTGCTCCCGCACCTCGAGCTACCCGCCGCATCCCCGCAACCCAGCGACTCTCTGGGGAGCGTCGCCAACTGGCCCGTCAGATTACCTCCATGGTGAGCGCAGCGGTCCGCGCGTAGCGCCGATCTGGACGCTCTGCCGACGGTTGCCGTCGGCAATCGGCCGGGCGCATAGCGGGGTGATCTGCAGCGTCCCCGTGGGTGATTCATCACGTGGCCGGATGCCGCAGCGTGGGGTACACACGCGTGTTACGGGGGTGGTTGGCCCGGATGTTGAGCGCTGCGAGGTTGACGGTTTGATCGATCCGGCGCCGCCTGGTGTCGGGCCCTTTCGCGATCGCTATCCATTCCAGGATCAGCCGCCTGGAGGACGGCGGGAAGCTCTCGAAGTTCGTCCGTGCGGCGTCATTGCCGTCGAGTTGTTCCTGTAGGTCATCAGGTATCGCCCAGCTCTGTTCGTCCGGCAGGAGTTGCCAGGTTCCTGCCGCTTTGGCTTGTTCAATAGCGGCTCGGCCGTGCTCGGTCATTAGTCCGAGCCCGGTCATCTTGGCAGCACGCTGCCGGTTCAGCTGACTCCACCTGCTGCGCGCCGTGCGCGGGGTGAATCGTAGTTGTGAGCTGCCCGCGCCGCATCTGCGGTGCAGGCCGTCGATCCATCCGAAGCACAGGGCCTGCTCAACGGCCTCCTGATAGCGCAGGCTCGGCGTGCCACTGCCATGGTGGCGGAAGACTAGCCACACCTCCGTGGCGGATCGGCAGTTGCGCGCCAGCCAGGCTCGCCACTCCTCAGCGCTACCCGTATCGACAATGTTGACCTCGCTGCTCATGTCAGGCCCCTGGCCGCGCCGCGAGGACATCGACGTAGTGCTGGTTGTACATCACGCCGAGAAGGTTGCCGAAGGGGTCGATTACCGACGCGGTAACGAAGCCGGGTCCATGCTCGACCGGCTCTTCGTGCGCTGTCGCGCCCAGGGCCAGCAGCCGCCCGAAGTCGGCTCGGACGTCGTCCACATGCCAGTAGACGATCGCGCCGCCGACCTTGTCCGGCCGACCGGTCGCCCCGAACCGGCGGTCGAGGATGCCGAGCTCGTGCTGGTAGTCGCCGATGCGGAACTCCGCGTAGGCAAGCCTGCCCTCGACCGGGCGCGAGAAATAAGGCTCGAAACCGAGTAGTTCGGTGTACCAGTCCACGGCGGCCGCGACGTCGTCGGCTAGGTAGTTGACAGTGGTCAGTCCGCGCAACATAGGTGGTTCCTTCCCTTGGCTGGTCTGTGATGATTTCAATCCTCCTCGTTAAAGTGCTCACCAACTGAGCACTTTTTTAGGGAGAATTAGGGCATGCGCGCCGACCGACTCGTCGCCACCCTCCTGCTCATGCAAAGCCGTGGACGGGTGACCGCCACCGAACTGGCCAGCCAGCTGGAGGTATCGGTTGCCACCGCACGCCGCGACCTGGAAGCGCTATCTGCGGCCGGGATCCCCGTGTACCCACAGCCGGGACGCGGAGGCGGGTGGTCGCTGGTTGGCGGCGCCCGCACCGACCTGAGCGGGCTGTCGGCGACCGAGGCACAGGCGCTGTTTCTACTCGTCGGCCCGGCCGCCGCCGTCTCGGACGAGGCGAAAGCCGCGTTGCGCAAGCTCGTGCAGGCTCTGCCGCAGACCTTCCGAGCCGACGCGGAGGCCGCCGCAAGCGCCACCATGATCGATCCCACCCGATGGGGTGAGCGTGACCGCAGCCGCCCGACGATGGTGGACCAGTTGCAGGCCGCCGTGATCCGCCAGCAGAAAGTCCGCCTGACTTACACCAACAGTGCCCGGGTGCGAAGCACACGGCTCATCAACCCATGGGGCCTAGTCGACAAGGACGAGACCTGGTACTTGATCGCGGGCACGGAACAAGGGCAGCGGACCTTCCGGGTAGACCGGATCCTCGAAGCCGAGCCAACTGGCCAGCCCGCCGCACGGCCCGACGACTTCGCCCTCGCCTCCGCATGGGAACAGGTCGTCGGCGAGGTCGAGCAACGGCGCTCACGAACCTGGGCGACCGTCCTCATCGACGCGCGATTCGTCCCGATCTTGCGTGATCACTTCGGGCGGCACTGCCACACCGACGGCCAGCTGGGCGATGGACGTGCCCGAGTCCGCGTCGCCGCACCCACCCCGCTCGACATCGCCCGAAACCTGGCCGGGTGGGGCGCCACGATCGAAGTCATCGAACCGCGTAGCGTGCAAGCCGAGCTGGCCCGCATCGGCGCAGAGCTCGCCGGTCAATACGGCCCGCCGGAAGGAGCGTCCGCTGACCCGAGCTCGCGCGCCCCGCGAAAGGCCGATTGACCGGCACATGAAACGGTAAGCGCCGGCAACCGACCCGCATACGGGACAGCGCCGCTGCCGTCAGCCGATGCGCCCGGCTAAAGAGCACTTGCTTATCCCGCCCAGTCGACGCGATCCCATCGGCGCCTCGGTCCCGATATGCCGCACCTGGGCCAGATCCAGGCCGGCATAGGGCAACAAATTCAGACGATCGGCACGCCGACCGCGGCGACAAGGTCGCCAGCGACCGAGCGCAGAGTCTGTATGCCCTTCAGAGGGGTGTGGGCCGATCTGCGGTCATTCTCACTGATCGCCACGCGATGCAAGGAAGCTCGATAAGCGCTGTGCACACCGAGCAGACAGCGCACCCGGGTTCCGCAAGGTGGCGTTTCCGCAGATCAGAGACGACGTGTAGTCAGGGGCAGGGGTCGAACCGCCGACCTTCCGCTTTTCAGGTCAACCGCGCCCAGCGCTATGCGGACCTGCGAAAACGAATGTCAGTGACGAGCGGGACCGCGCTAGGCGGAAGGTGCGAGATTGACGCTAGCGGGGCCCGGCACGCTCCGTCTATCAGGCAGGAGAGGCAGCCTGTGCACCCAGGAAGTTCGCGATGATAGAGCGCCGCCGTCTTGGGTCAGCGCTAGCCTCGGGCTTTCGCCGAGGGTTTTACGCAGCTGTCGATATAAAAGAGAAAAGTGCCTCTGAGCTGGGAGGATAGGGCTTTTCGAAGGTCTTATCCGCCAGCGAGTCGAAGGCACTTTCCAGGTGAAGAATAGCGCACGCACTGGGCGCGTCGCGGTGTCCGCCGACGGCCGGGGGCTGGTCTCGCAGGCCGGGGCGGTCCTGCTGTGGGAGACGATGCGGGTTACCGGCCTGGGGCGCGGGCTGTCGGCCGGGCTGGCCCGGTGGCGGGCGCCGCGGGCGGTGCACGATCCGGGCAAGGTCGTCGCGGACCTGGCCGCCGCGGTGGCGCTGGGCGGGGACTGCCTGGCTGACATCGCGGTGCTTCGGGAGCAGCCGCAGCTGGCCGGGCCGGTCGCGTCTGACCCGGTGGTGTCCCGGCTGGTCAGCCAGCTGGCGGATGACCTGCCGCGGTCGCTGAAGGCGATCCGGGGCGCGCGGGCCGCAGCCGGGAGCGCGCCTGGGCACTGGCCGGGGAGGCGGCCCCGGGCGCGGACGGCGGGCTGGTCACCGTCGACCTGGACGCCACGATCGTGGCCGCTCACTCGGAGAAGGAGCAGGCGCCGCCGACCTGGAAGAAGACGTTTGGCTTCTACCCGCTCGCCGCGTTCGCCGACCACAGCGCCGCCGGAAGCGGGGAACCCCTCGCCATCTTGCTGCGGGCCGGGAGCGCCAGGTCGAACACCGCCGCCGACCACATCGAGACGACCCGGCTCGCGCTGGCCCAGCTGCCCCGCCGGCTGCGCCGCAGGGCCCTGATCAGGACCGGCTCAGCCGGCGGCACGCACGGGTTCCTCGAATGGCTGACCGCGCCGTCACGGCGCCTTCATTACTCCGCCGGCATGACCATCACCGAGGACATGCAGGAAGCGATCCTCAAGGTCCCCGCAGCCGCCTGGACTCCCGCTTACGACGGGGAAGGCCAGGCCAGGGACGGCGCGTGGGTCGCGGACATCACCGGCCTGCTGGACCTTTCCTCCTGGCCGGCCGGGATGCGGGTCATCGTCCGCAAGGAGCGGCCCCACCCCGGGGCGCAGCTGCGGTTCA
>Ga0134126_10010308_pt1 | contig 11781 bp, 12 predicted proteins | sample KB31752_FD_96881 | JGI IMG/M metagenome (GOLD analysis project Ga0134126, IMG submission 96881) | Terrestrial soil microbial communities with excess Nitrogen fertilizer from Kellogg Biological Station, Michigan, USA - KB3-175-2 | ecosystem: Environmental > Terrestrial > Soil > Unclassified ...
AACCGCAGACCTCCACGGAATACACCGCGGGAGTATACAAGAATTTTTTGTCCAATATCCTGCAGACCAGTCTGGAAGTCTATTATAAGCAAATGGGGAACCAATTGCTTTTCGGAGGGGTCGATACGCCTGTCATCGATAACTCCGTCGAAAGCCAGCTTGTCTTCGGAAAAGCGTGGAGCTATGGCGCCGAACTTTTCGTGCGGAAAAACCGGGGCAGATGGACCGGATGGCTGGCTTACACGCTGGCCTATGCGTACCAGCAATTCGACTCTCTCAACGAAGGACAAACCTTTCCTTTTGCCTACGACCGGCGGAATATGGTGGATCTTTCGACGGCCTATGCCATTACCCCGCATTGGAAGATCGCGGCCAATTTCCTGGCGGCCAGCGGCCGGGCTTTTTCGCTGAGTCCCGATTCGTCCTATATCATCAACCCGGGACCCGGGCATAGCCCGCTATTCGATAACCCCGGCAGGGGCCGTGGACAGGGACGTGGTCTCAACCGTGGCAAGACCACCCTCGACATCATCGCCAACAACTATCGCCTGACCCCGTATAATCGTCTGGACCTCAGCCTTCATTACCAGAGATCGCGGACTATAGGCCGAAGGACCCTCCTATCGGAATGGATCTTCTCGGTATACAATGTCTACGCCCGGCCGAATAACTCCTTCGTTTACAGGACAATAGATCCTTCCACGCGGAAAGTGATCGCCAAACAGCTACCTCTAATCCCTGTTATTCCTAGCATTACGTATGAGCTAACGTTTTAATACAAAAAAACAAAAATAATACTTCCCGACCTAGGACCACGAGGCTATTATCCTGTCTTATATATGTAAGCCTTCATGATAAAATTCCGAATCTCATGAAAAAACCGAGCCTTAAGAAAACTCTGCTAATCTCCACTCTCCTGTTTGCAGGTCTGTTCCTTTTCTTTTCCTGCAGTAAAAGCACAAGCAGAACCAGTGCTACGGGTCATCTCGAAATCAGATTGACGGACGGACCGGCAACTTACGACGCTGTTTATATCGACGTTCAGCAGGTAGCGGTCAACGTTTCCTCCGACTCGGCAACCGATTCCGGCTGGCATACTATACCCTTACTTCGACCCGGCATATACAACCTGCTCGATTTCAAAAATGGGATCGACACGGTATTGGCCTCTGCCGACCTGCCCGCGGGCAAATTGTCCCAGCTGCGGCTGATCCTCGGGGATAGCAATTCTGTGGTCGTCGACGGCCAGTCCTATCCGATGAAAACTCCTTCCGGACAACAATCCGGAGTGAAGCTCAAGATCAATACGACGCTCACCGGCGGTATCGTCTACCGTCTGTGGATCGATTTCGACGCGGGTCGCTCGATCGTGGCGACCGGCTCAGGAAAATATATTTTGAAACCGGTGATCCGGACCTATGCAGATGCCATTGGCGGCAGTATCAAGGGCTTTGTTTTGCCTGCGGCCGCCAAACCCGAAGTTTGGGCAGTGCAGGGCACGGATACGCTGATGGCCCTACCCGACACGGCAACCGGTTATTACTTTTTTGCCGGCGTAAATGCCGGCGCCTGGAATCTCTTATTTCACGCACAGGATACTGCCTATTCCGACACAACATCCGCTATATCAGTTAGTACGGGTGTTGTGACGGACGCAGGAACGGTGACCCTGCGTAAGAAATAAGGCACCTATGAAACCTAAGGCGATCCGGGCATACTTTGCCCGGATTTGTCCCGTTTATAAATAAGGCGATCTACCGTAGGGTCGTCTCACATAATCCGAAGCTATGAAACAAGCTATCCGATTCCTCTCGATCGCGATCAGCCTTGCACCCCTGCATGGCTATGGCCAGCTGAACCCCGGCGGCATTTTCGCGAACTTTGGTGTGGACGCCGATACGCGTACCAATTGGGTGAAATATGGTCCGGTCAAAGGCGCCATATCCACAGACGACTGGTTCGCGCCGTCAGGCGTCGGCAACAACGTCATCGACACGTCCAACGCGGCCGTTTATCGCGCCGATCTGCAGGGTGGTCTCAATGTCTCCTTCAACAAACGAATGTCGACGCTGCTGTATTCGAAGGTCGGCGGCAAACTCTGGCTGGACGCAGTCTATGGAAGGGACTTTTCGGCGGCCTCCACGCTTAAGGATTCGACCACGTTTACCATTGCGTCCAAAAACGGAGATAACCCGTCCAACTGGGTAGGCGGCGTTTCCAGCTTCCCCAATAAGAATGACCTGGTAGACGTCTATGCCCATATGCGCAGGGACGGAACATCGGTGTACGATTCGCTTTGGTTCTTTACCGCGGTCTCCACCTATGGTACGGTGGGATCCAGCTATTTCGATGTCGAGCTCTATAAGAATTCCTTTACCTATAGCTCTGCGACCGGTAAATTTACGACAGCCGGGCCGGATGCAGGACATACCCAATGGCTCTTCGACGCCTCCGGCAATATCCTCCAGACGGGTGATATGATCCTGGCAGTAAATATTTCGCCGGGCCTGACCCCCGTGATAGACTTGCGCATCTGGGTCAGCTCGAACACATTGGCGACGGTTACGCCTGCCCGTTTCAATTTTACCGGCGCCTTCAATGGCGCATCGGCGTCTCCCGCCTTCGGATATGCTTCCATCGTCTCGAAAACCGGTTCCACCGCCTGGGGCGCAGGTATTTCCAACTTTTCCGTTACTCCTACACAGGATACCACCTATGCCACCCCCTGGGGGACGGGTACAACGCTCGGAGCCTCTGTTTGGAATAATCAATACTCTACAGAACAGTTCAACGAGATCGGTCTGAATCTGTCCCGTGTCGGTGTTGATCCCGCGCTGTATTCCGCTTTGAGCCCCTGTCAGTCGCTGTTCGCCAATATCTTCTTTAAATCGAGGTCCTCCAATTCGTTTACTTCGAATATGCAGGACTTTGTTACGCCGTTGACCTTCCTGCAGAACCCCGTGATGGATTATACGCTGAAACCGGATACCATCCGGTGTAACCATCCCGAGGGGACGATCACTCTGACCAATAACAGTACCGTGGGTATCTATACCTGGAAGATGCTGAGCGGCCAGATCGTGGGGAGCAACAGCGACAGCTCGCAGCTCAACATCGACAAACCGGGTACCTATGTCGTCACGGCATCGCCGGCCGAAGGCTGTCCGCCGACGCGCGTAGATACGGTAATCGTTCCTATCGATACCTTCCCTCCTATCCCCTCGGCCTTTTCGGGGTTGGTAGGCAGTCAGATAGCGCTCTATGGCGGCAATGCCATTGCCAGCAACTATCCCACACCGTTTGGAGGTTCCGATGGGTTATTATATGCCTGGAGCGGACCGAACGGTTTTGCCGCTACCTCCCAGAACCCGCTCACCGGCGATACTGCCTGGGGTACGTATAATGTAACGGTGGTGGAAAAGCGGAACGGCTGTCCGGCCTACACATCCACTACCATTCTATCGAGCCTGTTCACGGCGCTGCAGGCCAATGACCTGGTCCTGACCGGCACCTATTCCGACGGCGCCGTTGCGCTTCGCTGGCAAGACGACCATGCAACCGATGTACAATCCTATACCATCGAAAGATTGGACGCGGGCAACACCTTCCAGGCCATCGGGACGGTGTTTGCCACCAACGCCGGGGCACCCGGTGGATTTTCTTACGCGGACCAGCATCCGGCCGCAGGCAATAACAGCTACAGGATAAAAGCCACCTCCCACGACGGAACGATTTACTATTCTTCCGTCATCACGGCCGCCGCAGACACGACCGGGCTTCAAAACGTCTATCTCGCCGGGGATTACCAGTCGGGAATCCGGCTGATGATCACCACCGGTACGGCTGCCCGTGCAACCGTGGTCATTTATGATGTAGCGGGGCAGACCATGCAAAAACGGGAGGTCTATATCGGGCAGGGCAGCAATACGATACTGCTTCCCCCGACGCCTAACAGGCCACGCGCGGTACAGGTCGTCGCGCTTTACATCAACGACAGGATCGCCTTTTCGCAGAAAGCGCTTTTCTAAGGAAATAAAAAAACCAAGCCTGAATATTCCCAAGCAGAGGCCCCCTTATCCGGGGGCCTTTTAATTTTGTTTTACGGGTTGTGTCACGCACCTGAACCCGAACAGACACCGCTGTTTGATCATAGCGGCGACTTCGGCGGGCACATACTCCTCCCACCCTTCCGCGCCCTGCTTTATCAATTGAAGCACCTTATCCGTCTGAATTTGCAGATTGCGCTCCTCATAATGGTGGATGTCCTCGATCTTGTTATTGGCGATGAGATACCGGTAGAGATCGACGAGATGCGCAGGCGGGTTGAATCGGAGACAATTATAGATGGTCCCGTTGCGCAAGGTGGGATAGATGAACAGCTTGACATTACGGCTGAAAAGGGTGGCAAAAGATTCGAGGATACCGCCCTGCAGGTCATGGTAGTGCTCTTCGGCGAAAATGTATTCGAGATTGGGATAGCCCATCACGACCCCCATCAGCAGTTTGGTGATCTGCGACAGATAGGCCACCAGCTTGTAATACTCGTGGAAATTGGAGATCAGCACGGTTTGCCCCAACGCGCAGAGGATATCCACCCGATCGAGAAAGTCCTGCTCGTCGACTTCCGCGCCGCCATCGGTATTCCTTTCCCGCAAGGCCTGTAACGTGAGCTCTGCGATCACCACGGTCTGGTCTTTGTCCACGCCGGGCTCCTGCATGAATTGTTTCACGCCGGTGTTCAGCATATCCACGTGCACGTTGATGACGGGTCGGAACCGGCCGCGCACAACCACGATATGTTTCTTATGCAGGACCTCGGAAGGTTGTCTGTTCTTTCCGTCGGGACCGAACAATGCCGCATCCGAGAATCCGGACAGGACCAGGTACAGGCTCATCAACCGGTTATCCACCTTGCTGAAGTTCGGCCCTTCAAAACGGATCATATCGATCTGTATCGAGTCGCGGGACAGGTTGTCCATCAGCGACTGCAACAGGACCGTAGGGACCGTATGATAGTAAAAACAGGCGTAGATCAGGTTGACGCCCAGGATACCCACGGCCTGCTGTTGCAGGACGTTGTCATTATCCAGTAATTTCACATGAATGACGACGTCATTGAATCCGCCATTGGGCTCCAGTTGAAAACGAACCCCCATCCAGCCATGCCCTTCATTGGTCTTGTGGTAATTGAGCGCCGTCATGGTATCCGAGAATGCGAAAAAGGTCGTTTTATCTCCACGCTTATCGGCCAGACGCTCGATGAGCAATCCATATTCTTTTTCCAGCATCGCGATCAGCCGGGCCTCGCTGACGAAACGACGTCCTTCCTATACGCCATAGATCGCATCGGAAAAAGTCATATCGTAAGCCGACATCGTCTTGGCGATGGTACCGGATGAGGCGCCTGCCTTGAAAAAATAGGCGGCGACATCCTGGCCGGCACCGATTTCTGCGAACGAACCGTAAATCTGGGGATCGAGATTGATGGCTAAAGCCTTTTGTTTGGTTCCTATATCCTTGTTGTGAATGACGTTCATACGGTGCGTGAAATTACGATTTTTTACCGGAACGCGCCCGTGAACAGGCGCCGGTCAATCACGGAGGAACGCGTCGATCATCGTTGCCACCATTGCCGGCAGATGGCTGTCCGGGGCTTCGGCCGCTCCGAAATATTCGCCATGAACGGCGGGGAGGATGAGCAGCCTCGCATACGGCAGGAGACGCGATAAGGCCAGCGCGTGCTCCGCCCGGACTACTTCGGTATCTCCATTGATGACCAGCGCCGGGACGTCAATGGCGCGGATCGCGGCATCGGGAATATCTTCGAAATCCTTCATTCTCGCCACGTCGCGGTCGAACATCCGTTGCAACCCTTTCGGATCGGGATTGGCTTTCAGATAAGCCTGTTGAAGCGCCTCCGGCATCATTTCCAGCGTCGCCCCTTCGAAACCATCGAAAAAACCCGGCTGCATTCCGTCACGCCGGTACGTCGCGGCCGCGAGCACCAGCTTGTTCACCAGGCGGGGATGACGGATAGCGATCTGCAGAGCGGTAGTACCACCGTTGCTGAACCCCAGAACATCCGCCTTTTCGATAGCCAGCTGATCCAGCAGGGCGGCCACGTCATCCGCGTCCTGCCCGAAACTCAACGGCCGGTCGATATCCCGCGTATGTCCATGCGCCTGCAGCTCGATGCCGATGACCCGGTGTGTTTTGGACAGCTCAGGAAGTATACGGCCAAAACTGGACCCGAAAGTAGAGCCTCCACCGTGGAGCAACACCAGCGGTTTTCCGCTGCCGTGTATTTCATAATAAAGATTCAACCCGTTGACCGGAGCATACATGTGATCACCATTTTTTAAAGATGACGAAAACGGCAAGGATAATGAGACCGAAGCCTGCCAGGTGGTTCCATGCGAGTTTTTGATCCTTGAAGAATAGCAGGGAGAATCCGACGAATACTGTCAGCGTGATGGCCTCCTGGATGGTCTTCAGCTGGACGAGGGAGAATGGGCCGCCATTCTCGTTAAAGCCAATTCTGTTGGCGGGTACCTGGAACAGGTATTCGAAGAATGCCATGCCCCAGCTAATCAGGATAACGGTAAAAAGCGCGAGGTTTTTACCCCACGAAAATTCCTTGAATTTCAGATGCCCGTACCAGGCCATCGTCATAAAACTGTTGGAGATCACCAGAAAAAGAATCGTTTTAAGCCCTTTCATGTCGTTGCGCTTTTACAATGCTCCGACAAATATCGGCCATCTGCTCCAACCAGACTTCACTTCTTTCGTTTCAGCACGATAAGCGTTCCGGGTGAATCTTCATCGAACTTGTCCGGCCGATCCCCGCCGGGAAAGACCTGCCATTTGAGCGTATTGGCGTCAATCAGCTGTATCAGGCATTTGAGCGCCATCCCTTTTTTACTCGCGTCCCGGTAAAGATCCATGGCCGCGGGGTTCTTCGCGAAATCGATGCTATACATAAGACTTCTCGGAGCGGAGCCCATCATCGACATGGCCATACGGCTGCTGTCGAGGAACTCGAGCGCGCCGGTCTGACTCTTTTCATCGGTGCCTTCCCATTTACCCAAAAGATCCTTATAGGAGAGGGTCTGTCCCGTGGTCAGCTGGGCCATCCCAAACAGCAGGGCTATAAAAACGAGGGTCTTCTTCATAGCTAATTTTTGATAATAATAGACAATTTCCGGCAAAATACATAGCCTATGAAAACACTATTGCTTAACTATTCAATACAGGGGACTGGGCCAGATATTTCTTAGAAGGATAATAGATGAAGAAACAGCTGCCATTCTTGACCACCGGGATTATCTGGCTGGTCATTTCCGTGGGGATGGCGGGACATCCGAACGTGGTGCCCATCACACCGTACTTCTGCAGGATCCTCCGGCTGACATAACCTGCGCCGTGTATCACGATGGCGCGTTTGCGGGCATTGTCGTTGAAACCTTTATCCAGACCGTCGATGCGCAACGACAAGCCGTTGGCGCCATTATAGGTGGTAGAGGTGATATAAAAACCAATGCTGCTTTTGCAGGATTCCATGCGATTGGAAAAAGAGGAGGCGTACGCTGAGCCGGAATTGATCCCATGTGCGACATAGGTGCGATACAACAAACGGTGGTTGCGCGTATCGATCACATACAACCGCTGATTGCTCGAGGACTGGCTGAAATCACAGATGGAAAGGATGTGGGTATTGCGCAGCAGTCCTTTCTTCTTGAGTTTGTAATAACCGGTCCACGCGGATTCGAATGCTTTGCGGCTCAGACCGGAATCTTCAAGATCCATTTCATCATAGACCAGGGTGGCGGTCGCCAGGATCATCCGCATTTCGGCACGTCGGGCGGCGCGTCCGGCGGCGGCTTTGGAAGAGTTATGATAGATCGTTCCTGCACGCAGGGACGAGATACTGCAGATAATAAGGATAAGTGTTACAAAGGAAGTTTTGGTGGAGTGAAAGATTATTGCTTTCATGATAACGGATTTGAAGGAATACGTTCCAAGTACGTGCCAATACGCAATTGTTGTATAATCAAATATTTGCATCTGGGAATCTTTGGCGTTTTCTCCCATTCCGGGAAACCCGGCCGGATTTTGGAAGCTTTCCTCCTGTTTTTGACCAGAAACCCGTGGGTGCTGCCATAAGGGAGCATCGAACTTGTCTCCTGGGGAATTTCAACCCCAAGACACATCGAATCCTGGTGGCATTAGATTTTCCCCGAAAAGGTAATGAGGGTTTTCTTTTTACGCATCTATGATATAACTCAATTCATCGGTCGCTTCTTCAAGGAAGCCTTCGTTCCGCCCTATGAATATAAAGAGGTCCTCAATCAATTCTTCGAGATCGGCATCCGGTCGCTGTCCATTATCACACTCACTGGTTTTATCACGGGTGTGGTCTTTACCAAGCAATCCCGGTCATCGCTGGCGGGATTCGGAGCGACAGCATGGCTACCCTCGCTGATTGCGCTCGCCATCATACGTGCCCTCGCGCCATTGGTCACCGCGCTGATCGTCGCAGGTAAAGTGGGTTCCAACATCGGTGCGGAGCTGGGGTCGATGAAGGTCACCGAACAGATCGACGCCATGGAGGTCTCTTCCACCAATCCATTCAAATTCCTGGTGGTCAGCCGCATCCTCGCTACGACCTGTATCGTCCCGGTGCTGGCGATCTATATGGGTTTTATGGGTATGATGGGCGCCTTCCTGAATGTTTATCGCAATGAACAGACCGGTATCACGCTTTTTTTTCAGCAGGCCTTCTCACGGATCGATTTCCTTGACATTTATGTCCTGGTGCTCAAGTCCGCCGTCTATGGCTTTACCATCGGCGTCACGGGCTGCTTTTCAGGGTACCAGGCGGAACATGGCACCGTCGGGGTCGGAAAGGCTGCCAATACTTCCGTTGTGGTCAGCATGTTCCTGATCTTCGTCGAAGAGATGATCATCGTGTCTTTAGTCAATAATTATTTGAAATAAAAATGGAGCCCAGCAATGCCGTCATCTCTCTTCGCAATGTCCATAAGTCCTTTGGGAAACAGGACGTGCTGAAAGGCGTGGATCTCGATGTCCTCAAAGGCGAGAACGTGGTCGTGCTCGGACGCAGCGGCAGCGGGAAATCCGTTCTTATCAAGATCATCGCCGGCTTGTTGAAGCCGGATAAAGGAAGCGTCCATGTCCTGGGAGAAGAGATCGATTGTCTGAGAACCCGCGAGCTGCGGGCCTTGCGTTCGAAGCTCGGCTTTTCGTTCCAGAACAGCGCGCTCTATGACGGGATGAATGTCCGCGCCAATCTGGAATTCCCTCTCGTCCGCAACAGGAGAGACCTTACCCGCAAAGAGATCGATGAGGCCGTCACCAAGGTGCTCGACGATGTCGGTCTGTCGCAAACCGTCGACCAGATGCCTGCCCAGCTATCGGGCGGACAAAAAAAACGCATCGGCATCGCGCGTACCCTGATCCTGAAACCCGAGATCATGCTTTATGACGAACCGACCGCAGGACTCGATCCCGTGACCAGTGTGGACATCAACGACCTGATCAAGGAGGTACAACAGTTGTATAATACGAGCGCGGTCATCATCACGCATGATCTCACCTGTGCCAGGTTCACCGGTGACAGGGTGGTCATGTTGTCGGAAGGGAGGTTCCTGCGACAGGGCAGTTTCGGGGAAGTATTCAAAAGCGAGGACCCGAAGATCAGAAGTTTTTATAACTATAATTTTATCGAAAACACATGAACGAGGTCAAAACAGGCAAACGACTGGCTGTCGGCATTTTCATTTCGCTGGGACTGGCCATCTTACTGGTCACCATTTTTACCATCGGCAACCAGCGCAAGTCATTTATCCGAAGCATACGTCTCCATGTTGTATTCGACAATGTCCAGGGTTTGCAGCCGGGCAATAATATCTGGCTTTCGGGAATGAAGGTCGGGACGGTCAAGGCGGTCGATTTCTACGGTAATTCGCAGGTGGTCGTCACGCTCGATGTGGAGCAGAAGGCGCAACCGCATATCCGCAAGGATTCGAAGGCGCACATCAGCACGGACGGATTGGTAGGCAACAAGATCGTCGTCATCGACGGAGGCAGCAACGCCGCGCCCATCGTTTCCAACAACGACAGTCTTCCCAGTGAACATATCGCCGGCACCCAGGAGATGATGAGCACCTTCCAGGCCAGCAATTCCAATCTGCTGGAGATCACCGGCAATCTCAAGACGATAAGCCATCGCCTTACAGAGGGACAGGGTACGCTTGGCCGGCTGATCAATGATCCGGACATTGCCGACCATCTCCGGTCTTCCATCGACCACCTGCGGAACGCGACGGCGGGCAGTGAAAAAATGATCGCCAACCTGGAAGCCTTCTCCGACCGTCTGCGACAACCCGACGGACTGGCCAGCAAGCTCGCTACCGACACCACTGTTTTCACACAAATAAAAGGAGCCATAGCCCAGCTCAACCAGGCCGCCGCACAGGTCGACACCTTCAGTCGTACGTTGCGCGCCGCGGGAGAGGGTTTACAAAATACGAATTCCCCTGTCGGCGTCGTTCTTCACGATCCGGATGCCGCGGCCGATCTGCAACGAATGTTGAAGAATCTTCGGGTCAGCAGCAAAGAGCTGAGCGATGATCTCGAGGCCGTCCAGCATAATTTCCTGCTGCGTGGATTTTTCCGAAAAAAAGCGAAGACGGACCAATGAGGAAATATTTGCTCATCCCCGATGGCATCTGTTTTGTCTCCTCATCCCCGTGAATACATTCCTCCAAAAAATAGGCGCCTGGTATGAAGGCGGATCTACCGAATTCATCGTTTGGGCTCCCCTGCGTAAGACGGTTCAATTAGTGCTTTCCGATGCCTCGGTCCATCCGATGGAAAAGGACGAGGCGGGTTATTGGAAGACGACGCTATCCGTCGGTCCCGGCACACGTTATGGATTCAGACTCGATGACGATAAAACCTATCCCGACCCCGCTTCGCTGAGCCAGCCCGAGGGTGTACATGCTTTATCGGCCGTGATCGATCGCCCGGCTTCCCCATGGCATGACGCCGACTGGAAGGGGATCCCACTCTCCAATAAGATCATCTATGAACTGCATACCGGCGTTTTTTCGGATAGTCACGATTTCGAAGGTGTCACCCGCAGATTGGACTATCTCCTGGAGCTGGGCGTGAATACGATCGAGCTTATGCCGCTGGGCCAATTCCCCGGCGAACGCAATTGGGGATATGACGGCGTCTATCCTTTCGCCATCCAGCATTCATATGGCGGCGTTCCGGGCTTTGTCCGGCTGGTCGACGCGGCACATGCCAAAGGCATCTCCGTGATCGTCGATGTCGTATACAACCATCTCGGACCGGAGGGCAGCTATCTTCGCGAATTTGGACCTTATTTTACCGACCGCTATAAGACACCCTGGGGCAGTGCGCTCAATTTCGACGAACCCTGGTCCGACGGTGTGCGGAATTTTTTTCTGCAAAATGCCCGTTTGTGGCTCGAAGACTTTCATGTCGATGCATTGCGGCTGGATGCCGTACACGCCATCTTCGATTTCAGCGCGGTCCATTTCATGCAGCAGCTGACGCAGCTGGCGGGCGAGATCAGCCAGCGGACCGGTGTTAAAAAGGAACTGATCGCCGAAAACGATTCCAACGACCCGCGCTATATCAATCCGCCGGCAAGAGGCGGCTATGGTCTTGACGGACAATGGGTCGATGAGTTCCATCATGCATTGCGCACGCTGCTCACCGGCGATGCCA
>Ga0134126_10010309_pt1 | contig 11779 bp, 10 predicted proteins | sample KB31752_FD_96881 | JGI IMG/M metagenome (GOLD analysis project Ga0134126, IMG submission 96881) | Terrestrial soil microbial communities with excess Nitrogen fertilizer from Kellogg Biological Station, Michigan, USA - KB3-175-2 | ecosystem: Environmental > Terrestrial > Soil > Unclassified ...
CCGCTTACTTCGAGCTTACGATAATCGACGCCCGTTGTGATAACAACGGTGCGGCTAATGATCTCCGGCCCGTCATCCAGAACGATGGTCTTATAGCCGTCTTTTTGTTTTATATCATTTACCGCCTGCGGCGACAGGAATTCGGCGCCCAGGCGCAAAGCCTGGCTGATTGCACGCCGCGTAAGATCAGCGCCGCTTAAACCTGCCGGGAAACCGAGGTAATTTTCGATCCTCGAGCTTGAGCCTGCTTGTCCGCCCGGCGCCTTGCGCTCAACCAGTAAAGTTTTTAAGCCTTCCGATGCGCCGTATACAGCCGCCGCCAAACCGGCAGGGCCAGCGCCGATGATCACCACATCATAAATATCACTGGTGAGTTGCGGGTTTTTGCCGACTTTTTCGGCTATCTCCTTTATGGTCGGTTTGCATTTATACGTCCCATCTTCGAAAACTATCACAGGTAATTGGTCGTGGGTTAAATGGTTAAGGTCTAAAATATCCTTCGCATCGGGATTTTTTTCGACATCAAGCCACCGATAAGGGATAAGATTGCTTGCCAGATAATCTTTTATCGCGTGCGACTGCGGCGAAAATTGGTAACCTACCAGTCTGATTCCTTTAAACTCGGGGATATAATCGTTTTGCCAATCGTCAAGCAGGTCATTTATTACCGGGTAAAGCTTTTCTTCCGGAGGATCCCATGGTTTCATCAGGTAATAATCGAGCTGTACATCGTTTATTGCCTTAATGGCGGCTTCGGTGTCCGAATAGGCCGTAAGCAGCACCCGCTTGGCTAAGGGAAATATTTTTATTGCTTTTTCAAGAAATGCAACCCCTTCCATTTCGGGCATCCGCTGGTCGCATACAAACATGGCGATAACATCCGAACTGTTCTTTAGGTCTGTCAGGCTTTCCAGCGCCTCGCCGGGAGACGTAGTACTGATAATTTTATACTCCCTGCCGTACATCGTTTTCAGATCGCGGCTTATAGCCCGGAGCACCTGCGGGTCATCATCTATTACAAATATTATTGGTCGTTCCATGGGTAAATGCAGGATGTATAATTCATTAATTGTTGAACAAAAATTATAAACGTATTTGACGTAGTTTAATGTTTATTTAATTCCGCAATCGGCGTTACGCCTTTCGCATTTAATAAATCCGAAATCTCAAATCCGAAATCCGAAATAAAACTCACCCATCTATCGGAAAGCAAACAACAAATTCCGTTCTCCCGGGCGCCGACGTTACCTTTATGGAGCCGTTATGCTGGTGAACAATACGTTGTACCACTTCGAGGCCCATGCCCGTGCCTTTGCCCATTTCCTTAGTTGTAAAAAAGGGGTCGAATATCCTTGATTTAATAGCATCAGGTATTCCAGGTCCATCATCTATTATGGAGACTTGCACAAATTCGCGGTCTCTTTCGGTTTTTATTGTCAGCGTTCCTTTGCCATTAGCTTCCATCGCATCAAGGGCATTATCGATAAGGTTGGTCCACACCTGGTTTAGCTCGCCGATCAGGGCGTTAACCGGCGGCAGGCTTTCGTGAAAGTCCTCAACAAGTGCAATATTCCCTTTTTTTATTTTATAGCCGAGCATAGTGAGCGTGTTGCCTATGCCTGTGTGGATGTTGGCATATTGTTTATCTGCGCCGCGGTCCATATGCGTGAAGTTTTTCACTGAACTTACCAGGGCGGCAATGCGCCTTGATGATTCCTGGATATCTTCCACCATTCTTTCGGTCACCAGCAAGTTGCTTATCCAGTTGAGTACCGGCGATAAGTAAGCGGCCGGTATAAATTTGTTTATAGCCTCGAGGTTGCCGACGCCGAAATTGAAATCGACAAAGTTTTCGGCAATATCATAACAATTTTCCACGCCATGTTCATCAAACCAATCGTTTATTTCATCTTCCCGCTTAGTTTTTTCCTTCAGGGTTAAATGCGGCCTATCCTTTACTGCAAGCACCCTGAATAGCTCGTCATTTACCGCATCTACCTGGGCTGCATCCATCCGTATGGCAATAACGCTTTTAAATGCATGCGGTTCAAGCCGCAAATGTTCCAGGAGCGATACAGAATCACGCACGATAGCCGATGCGGGGTTATTCAGCTCGTGCGCCAGGCCGGCCGAAAGCTTGCCCAGGGCCATCATTTTTTCATTTTGCTGCTGCAGGGCCGTAAACTCACGTACCCGGTTGCTCATCACATGCACCAATGCCTGCGTTAATTCAAAATGGCCGCTGATCATCTCTTTTATCCGGGCGGTAGGGAATGATAAAATATGCAATTGGCCGACTGCCTGGCTGTTTGCAGGTGCAATCAGGGCCCGCGAAAACGGAAGATAGCCGGTAATATCACCCGCGCCGAAGGTCGTCACTTCGCGCCTGCTGCCATTTTGCACCATGTACAGCACCAGGCGCCCGCTGATGATAAAATGCGGCCCCTCTATCGGTTTGCCTTGTGCTGTCAATATATCGCCATCCTGCAGCAGGTATTCTTTGCTCACTTCTATCAACCATTGCAACTGATCGTCGGGCACATTTTTTAGCGCCTCGAATGATTTAAGGGTCGAAACAGTAACGGGTTGCATATTTAAGTGATTAGATGAACAGGCCTGCAATTAACACCTGTTACAAGTTGCAAAATATCCTATTTTACCATAAAAAGAAAACCGGATCTTTTTATAGCTCTGTTGCAAATATCCTATTTTTACAGATGGAAAACTAACCGTTGGTCCAGGGTCATCAACCCGGGTGAAAACATGGAAATAAAAAATAAAAATAACGGCAAAAGAGGCGCATTTTATATAGAAGACGAGGGCAAAGAGGCCGGGCTGATGCATTATATTTTTGCTGGTCCGGGCAAAATGATCATTGACCACACCGAAGTGAATAAAGAATATGAAGGCAAGGGGCTGGGCTTGCAATTGGTTAAAGCGGGAGTTGCTTTCGCGAGGGAAAACCACATGAAAATTGTGCCGCTTTGCCCTTTTGCCAAAAAGATATTCGATATTACGCCTGCATTTGCGGATGTGCTTTTTTAGTTGATAGCTGATGGTTTATAGTTTGGTCCATAGTAGATGGTCCATAGTCCATGGAAAAAAAGAATAAAATATCCTATAACTATTGATTGCGCGTTTTATAGCATTAACTAAACTGTAAAAACATGAAATATTCATTGGAGCATCCTGTGGTTGCGACGATCGGGACGGAAAAATATAAGTGCACCGTTGAATGGCGGAATGGAAAGTTTATTACGGATGAACCGGAAAGCTCGGGTGGAAAAGACAAGGGCCCGGATCCAACAACGCTGCTGTTGTCGTCGCTTGGAACCTGTACGCTGGCAACACTGCGCATGTATATCGACCGAAAAGAATGGGATGTTCCCAATATCTCCGTATCCCTGAATTTGTACCATGAAGAAAGGGACGGAAAAAAGGTTACAGTAATCGACCGCGACCTTAACTTTTTATCCGCGATAACCGATGAGCAGCGGGAGCGGCTGATCCAGATCGCAAAGGTTTGCCCGATATCAAAAATGCTTGAAGGCGAAATACAGGTGCGTACTTTCGCCTTTAGCAATACCGGCAATGAGAACGTGCATACTTACCCCGGCGAAGGTATTACCGTAGTGTGGAAGCCGGAACTTTGCAGGCATTCCGCCCGCTGCGCTACCCAATTGCCCCAGGTTTTTAACCCCGCCGCCCGTCCCTGGATAAACATGGACGGCGCTACCAGTGAGGAGATCAGGGAGCAAGTGGCCAGGTGCCCGACGGGGGCGTTGAGTATTGCGAAATGATGGCCTTTATTTTATTTTCCTGTATCTGTAATTCCCTTTGATCCGCAAATTCAAAAAAATACCTTTTGAGCCGGAGCGCTTCATTTCTTCGTACACATTTTTCGGTACTTTTAAATAATCATAAACGCTGCCTGACACAAAAAATACCCTTAATGTAGATTTTGTGTCATTATATTCAAATCGAGCTACAACTGATGAGGGCATGATGCTATAGCTTATAATAACATCAACCGCGGGGTTTATTTTTTGTTTATCTAAAACCAGAGATCGGTGATCAGAGATCAGTGATTAGAGGTCAGAGAGTAGTTTGGCGTGGGAACAGGCTTTGAGGACGTTTGTTTTTCCTTTCGGACTTCGGGATACGAATTTTTAACATAACCTCTGATCTCCAACCTCTAATCTCTAAGCTCCAACAACGGCTTATTCATCACCTTATAAAAAAATATCCCGCCAAAAACATAAAGCAGCACATCGATCCAATCCGCAGTATATATTTTGGAAATCGTTGGCAGCAGCCCTTCGAAAAGCAGGCTTATATAAAGTACAAGGAAGGCAACCTGCATGGGCGATAGTACATAATAATTGCTTTTGATAATAAATACCCGCAAGAGCCATAGAGCCAGGTTAGCTATCACGGGCGCGGCAAAGGCATCGGTAATGTACCCGTTAACATAGGGCGGCGGGTGCCGGAATATTCGCGCCGCGAAGACCAAAAGCCATATAAGGCAGCCTAAAATGAACCATGGATTGAGCAGCGTTTTCATTTAGCCCGTAATTAAGCTTAGCAGCACCAGCAGCAGCGTAACGAATAAAAAGAAGATGATCTGCACGTAGTAGGCTACCCAGCGCAGCGAGTTAAAGAAACGTTTATACGCCCGTTTAAATGGTCCGTCGCCGGGTTTTATAAAAAAGAAATCGTTTTCTTTTAAAAGCTCGGTGTTTATCTTTTTCTCTATCTCGCGTGAAAATCTTTGCGGCTCAATAAACTCATCGCAATAAAGGCAGCGGTCGTCAATGTCGCCGTTCCACATCGTCCATTGCCCGCAATGGGGGCATTTTATTTCCCTAACCTGGCTCATTAAAATCAAATATAACTAAAGTTTAAAGGCATTGAAATTCCAGCTATACTTAGGAAATTTTAAAAATTTCGTAAGTATTTTTCCTCTATATTTATATCAATTTAAATCATTCCACCTCCCTAATCTATTTAAATGAAAAAGATCATTACTCTTTTGCTATGCGCCGTGTCGCTGCAATCCATGGCGCAGCAGTCATCAACCCAAACTGAAGACCCCCGTTTTAAAGGTTTGGATACCGCATTCAACCGTGTGCTCAAAACCTGGCATGCCGCCGGTTTTGCAGTAGCCGTTGTCGAAAAAAACAAAATAGTTTATGCCAAAGGCTTTGGCTACCGCGATGTTGCCGGTAAAATGCCCGTAACGCCAAACACTTTGTTCGCCATCGGCTCGTGCAGCAAAGCGTTTACCGCTTCGCTTATCGGTAAATTGCAGGAGGAGGGAAAGCTGGATATTGATAAACCGGTAACTAATTACCTGCCTGAACTAAGGTTTTATAACGATGCGATGAACAACGGCATCACCCTGCGCGATATGATGAGCCATCGTACCGGCCTACCCAGGCACGATCTTTCATGGTATTTTTTTAATACGCCGTCAACCGACAGCCTGATCATGCGCATACAATACATGGAGCCTACTTTTGCTGTGCGCCAAAAATGGCAATACAATAATTTTATGTTTGCCGCCCAGGGGGCGCTTGTGCAGCACTTAACCGGCAAAAGCTGGGAAGATAATATCAGGCAGAACTTTTTTGTTCCGCTGGGCATGACAAGGTCTGACGTTAGCATTCCGGAAATGGCGAAGACCGACGATATCGCCATAGGCTACGGCCTAAAAAAGGATAGCATAATAAAAAAACTGGACTATTACCATATTGACGGCATGGCCCCTGCGGGCGCTATTAACAGCAGCGTTAACGACATGGCAAAGTGGGTAACCGCCTGGATAAATAAAGGCAAATTCGGTGGGAAGGAAATAATCCCGGCGCGTTTCAGGGATGAAGCCATCAGTTCGCAATCTATTATCGACGGGGCACTGCCGGGCAAGGAAAAGCCAGATGTTTATTTTGCCAACTACGGCTTCGGCTGGTTCCTGGCCTCGTACGAAGGGCATTACCGGGTGGAACATGGCGGCAATATCGACGGGTTTTCGGCAAGCACTTGTTTTTTCCCATCGGACAGCGTAGGCATAGTAGTGCTGAGCAACCAGGACGGTTCGGCCGTTCCGTCAATAGTTAGAAATTTACTTGCCGACCGAGTACTCGGCCTGAAATACCACGACTGGAACAGCGATCTGAAAGGCGCCGCCGACAAAGCCAAAAAAGAAGCTGATAAAACTGAAAAGGAAAAAGTAAAAGATGCAAAGCATAACCCGGCGACCCATCCCCTTGCAGATTTTGCCGGCAGCTATAAAAACCCCGGCTATGGCAGCCTGAAACTATATGTTAGCAACGATTCGCTTTTTGTGAAGACCTTTACGCACACCCTCTGGTTGCGGCATGCCAACTACGATATTTTTGATGTACTTGATAAAGACCCGAAAGATGGCATCGATACGTCGGAGGCGCCCGGATTAAAAATACAATTCACTATGAATTTGTCGGGGGAGATCGATGCGCTGCAAAGCCAGCTCGAAGCCGGCTTAAAGCCGATCGTGTTTACTAAAGAAATTACGGCCGTAAAGGTTAGTGTCCTTGAGCTGCAAAAATATACCGGAGAATATGCTATGGGCGCCTTATCGGCAAAGGTGTATGTAAAGGACAAAACCCTTTTTGTATTGGTGCCCGGCCAGCCCGATTATGAATTGGTGCCGGTAGGCAATGATAAATTTGCATTAAAGGTAATGAGCGGATATTACCTGCAATTTGGCCCGCCTGGCGCCGCTAAAATAACGGAGGCCACATTTATGCAGCCGAACGGTAATTTTAAAGCGGTTAAGAAGTAGGAAGGCATCGTTCATGGTTCATGGCCGGAGTTGATTTTTTGGGTTTTTAGCCGCGAGCTAAACCGGCTTATATGTCATTTTAATTCTTTTGCTCATTGGTGAACCCCGGTTCTTCCCTTCTTTCTTTCGGACTTTTTCGGCTTTACTGACTTTTGGACTACTTAATAAGGATCCAGACAAGGTATTCGTCGCCCAAAAACACCCATCCATCTATGTGTCAGCGGCACTTATCGATTAGCTTTTTTTTCAATTATTTATATATTTACCTTTAATTGTGTCAGAAAAACACAATGGCATAGCGCCTTATGTTATCAATACCAGGCCCGGCAAGGGGCTATAATTAAAACCTGCGATTATGAAAAAAAACTTACGCGTTCCTGCCTTACTATGGTTTTCGGGCGCATCGCTCCTGTTTGTACTGTTAGCCGGGATGAACGCCGGTACTTCAAGCAGCAATGCTAAATGGACCGTGTTACCCGCGGACAGTTCCGGTATTATCCTTGTAAAAAATGCAAACGGCCCCACGCTTGGCTATTCGTCAGGTTCGGGGGTTAAGCTGTTACATGTGGATGGGCTTGCATTTAAGGACCTGGACAAAAACGGTAAACTGGATAAATACGAAGACTGGCGCCTGCCGGTTGATGAGCGCGCAAAGGACCTTGCCTCAAGACTCTCCATCGAGCAGATTGCCGGGCTGATGCTGTACAGCGCGCACCAGGCCATCCCCGCTGCCTCGGGGCCGTTTGGCGCCGGGACTTATAATGGAAAAAAATTTAGCGAAGGAGGGATCGACCCATCATGGGTAACCGACCAACAGAAAGCCTTTTTAACAAATGACAACCTGCGGCACGTACTGATCACCACTGTGCAAAGCCCCGAAGTGGCGGCCAAGTGGAATAATAACGTACAGGCCCTGGTAGAGGGCATTGGTTTCGGGATCCCTGCCAACAACAGTTCCGACCCGCGGCACAGTGCGCCTTCCGGCGTAGAATACACGGCCGGTGCAGGCGGAAAGATTTCGCAATGGCCCGATCAGCTTGGCCTCGCCGCTACCTTCGATCCATCCATTGTGCAGCAGTTTGGTTCGATAGCGGCAAAAGAATACAGGGCCTTAGGTATATCAACCGCATTATCGCCGCAAATCGACCTCGGCTCTGAGCCAAGATGGGTACGCATCAACGGTACTTTCGGCGAAGATCCGCAGTTGGCCGCCGATATGGCCAGGGCCTATGTAGATGGCTTTCAAACTTCGACCGGCAGCGCGGAAATTTCCGGCGGATGGGGCTATAACAGCGTAAACGCCATGATGAAACACTGGCCCGGCGGCGGCCCCGAAGAGGGTGGGAGGGATGCGCATTTCGCTTACGGCAAATTTGCAGTATACCCAGGCAATAATTTTGATGAGCACCTGGTTTCGTTCGTGGATGGCGCTTTAAAGCTCCACGGCAAAACCAAAATGGCTGCCGCGGTTATGCCGTATTATACTATTTCGTACGACAGGGATAAACACGGCAACGCGGGCAACAGCTACAGCAAATACCTGATCACCGACCTGCTCCGCAACAAATACGGTTTCGACGGTGTGGTTTGTACCGATTGGGGTGTTACCGCTGATGAAGGCAAAACACCCGATATTTTCGCCGGAAAATCATGGGGGATGGAGACAGCCACCGTTGCCGAGCGCCATTATAAAATATTAATGGCTGGAGTGGACCAGTTTGGCGGCAATAATGATGCAGGTCCTGTAATCGAAGCCTATAAGATGGGTGTAAAAGAACATGGCGAACCCTTTATGCGGGCGAGGTTTGAGCAATCAGCTGTACGGCTGCTGCGTAATATCTTCAGGGTAGGCTTGTTTGAAAACCCGTACCTTGATGTGCAGAAATCGAAGGAAACCGTCGGTAAGCCCGAATTTATGACAGCTGGATACAATGCTCAACTGAAATCAATAGTGATGTTGAAAAACCACGATCATGTGCTGCCGCTGCAAAAGGGTAAGACCATTTACATGCCAAAAAAATATACACCATCGATAAAAGGCTTTTTTGGGCCGCCTTCGAAAGAGAAATGGGAAGATGCAGTTAGCGCAAGCCTGATAAAAAAATACTTCAACGTAACCGACGATCCAGCAAAAGCCGATTATGCGATAGTGTTTGTTAGCAGTCCCAGCGGCGGGGCAGGTTATGATGCCGACGATGTAAAAAAAGGCGGCAACGGTTATGTCCCCATTACGCTCCAATACGCCGCTTACACCGCCAACGATGCCAGGGAACACAGCATAGCTGCGGGAGACCCGGTTGAACCCGGCATAACAAACCGGAGCTACAAAGGCAAAGACATCACAGCCGCGAACCTGAATGATTTGAAAACCATCGAAGAAACTAAAAAGGCGATGAATGGCAAACCGGTTATTGTCGCCATAAACTTATCAAAACCTACTATACCCGCCGAATTTGAAAAAGATGCCAACGCCATAGTAGGCAGTTTTGGGGTGCAAAACCAGGCGATACTGGATATTTTGACCGGCGCGGCTGAACCTTCGGCCTTATTGCCTTTCCAGATGCCTGCCAATATGCAAACGGTTGAGCTGCAGGACGAGGATATCCCGCATGATATGATATGTTATACCGATGCGGATGGCCACACCTATGATTTTGGTTTCGGGATGAACTGGAAGGGCGTGATACACGATGCCCGCACCGCAAAGTATGTGAACAGGATAGCAAAACCAGTGATCAGCGTAAAGGGCGCGACGGTTACCATAACCAGCCAAACCGCCGGGACAAAAATTTATTATACCATCAACGGAAGCACACCCGCGTTTGTTAAGGCGGATGAGTATACAAAACCGTTTACCATAAACAAGGGTTCGACTGTAAAAGCTATTGCAAAAAAATTTGGGGTCGACAACAGCGACCTGGTAGTGTACAAAGCCGCCAAATAGCATTTATACCAATTCCAGAATTTAATTATCGGATACCAGGGCAAGTCCCTGGTATTCTATTTCTTCATTAGCTCGGTCAGCCTAGACAACGAGCAGCGGCGTCCCTCTATTCTTGCCTTAAAGTCCGATTCAGCTGTTGTCAATCGACCAACAAGCAAAATATCTCTATGAAGATCGCCGCTCAGTCGATAAAACCCATATTTTATTAATTATGAATGACTTACAAGGGTTTGGCGATTAAAAAAAGGTGTTGGTCTATACTTAAAAGGCGGTGGTCTATTTGATTTTTCCGGTATGTAAACTTGTTGTTCCTTTGGTTATTGAAATTAAAGAAATCAAAAAATTAACAAACATTAAAATTTAAAAATCATGAAACCATCGTGAGCAGCAATAAAAAATAAAAACAGCTCACGATAGCTTCATGGCAACTAAAAAACAAATTAAAATCATGAAAAATACCATCAAATTAACCGCATTATTATTATTGGCAAGCGCAGGCGTTTTCGCCGCCGCAACTGCTTCAGCCGCTATTGTACCATCATCAACAGACGTGATCACTTTTTCGTCATTACCCGCAGACAAGGGTGTTGATGTAAAACTGGAAAAAAGCGAATCAGCAAAAGCTATCGTTATGATATACGACAAAGATGGCAACGTTTTAAGGAAAGACGCGCTATCAGCCGCCAAAGGCTTTGAAAAAGGCTATATCTTAAACAAACTTGAAAACGGCGACTACACCATGGAAGTTACTTCGAACAACAAGGTGGTAAAAAAAGCCATACATGTTTACGAAGAAGGCCAAAATAAAATGTTTATCATCCAGGACTAATATCCGGGATAACGGCACCTTAGCAAAAAAAGCACCGCTCTCAGCTGATAGCGGTGCTTTTTTATTGAATATCAGGCCCATAAGATTTAACGACCGCATATTTTGGTGCGGTTTTTGTTCGTTTGAAAGAACTATATTTATTTTAAGTATTGTTTATTTAATTATAGGGAAATATTTAATTCAAACCATAACAATTAAGATTATGAAAAAGTCAATTAAATTATCCGCCTTGCTTTTATTGTTCAGCACCGGGCTTTTTGCTGCAACGCCAAAGACAACTGTTAAGAGCATGCCGCCGGGTAAAAGGGATTATATTGTTTTTAATACACTGCCCTCGCAACGCGGGATCGATCTGATAATACAAAAAGCCGAAATGGGAAAAACCATCGTAATTATATATGACGATAACGGCAATGTATTAAGGAAGGACGTGCTGAACAATTTAAATAAAATACGCAAAGGTTATGTTTTAAACCAGCTTGATAACGGTGATTATTCAATCGAGATCATTTCGAAAAACCAGGTGTTTAAAAGAAGCATCCACATTTACAACGAAGGCCCTATAAAGTCGTTCATTGTAAGACAGGTTTAAATTGAAAACTTATTTAATTATTTATCTACAAATCGCCTCCATTGCGGGGCGATTTTTTTTGCAGCTATTTTTACAAACGTTGAAAAGGCAATTATCTCCAGCCGCCGCCCAGCGCCCGGTATAAATTTACTATGGCCTGTAGCTGTTGCAAACGATCATTTACACTGCTCAGTTGCGCAGCCAAAAGAGCCTGTTCAGATGTTAGCACATCGGTATAGTTGGTTGCCGAGCTGTAACGCAATAATTGCTCGGTATAATCAACAGACTTTTGCAGAGCTGCGATCTGTTTTTCCCTCGAGCCGGTTTTCTCAATGGCGGTTTGATAAGCGTACAATGCGTTTGACACCTCCTGACCGGCAACAAGCAGCGACTGCTGGAGGCTATATAACGCCTCCTTTTGCTGCGCCTGTGCTGTTTTCAACCTTGCCTTGTTAATCCCCTGGTTAAATATTGGCTGTGTTAGCCCGGCCGCGAGATTATAGAATACCGAGTTAACAAAAAAATCCTTCAGCTGTAAATTGGAAAAGCCACCCGAAGCCGTAATGGTGAATGACGGGTAAAAATAAGTATGCGCCAGGTTTGTATTTTCAA
>Ga0134126_10010312_pt1 | contig 11774 bp, 10 predicted proteins | sample KB31752_FD_96881 | JGI IMG/M metagenome (GOLD analysis project Ga0134126, IMG submission 96881) | Terrestrial soil microbial communities with excess Nitrogen fertilizer from Kellogg Biological Station, Michigan, USA - KB3-175-2 | ecosystem: Environmental > Terrestrial > Soil > Unclassified ...
TCGGCGACGTGCGCCGCCTCTGCGATCAGCGAGACGATATCGGCGTACTGGGTACCCGTGCTGAGCGCCCGCAGATTGTCGGCATCTAGAACATTCAGTGGAATGTCTTCGTCCCTGGGCTTGCACTGGCCGCTTTTCCATCCCTCCGCATCGGGATTTTTGGGACCTTCGAAAACCCACTCGTTCGGATTTGTTGAATTCGAAACGAGTTTACGAAGCCTGTCGTTGTAGAGGTCCGGCAATCCGTCCCACGCGAGCTGATAGATGTCGTTTGGATATGCATTCGCGGTATCGGACGCGAGAGATTCAATGCGTCCCGTTGTAAACAGCGGAGGCGTGAAACCGGCATCCTTGAACTGCTTCAGAACGTCCCTCGTCCTTTTTCCGCCGACGCTGATGAAGACGAGATCGGCGTTTTTGGCCTTCAAATCGGCGACCATTGCGGCGACTTGGCCGGCATCGAGCTTGTCGTCGAGCAACGTTAGCCGATGGTCGGCAACAAGAGCGGTGGACCCGAGAAATTTCTTGAGCGCATCGCCGAGGTTGCCACTGGCGACCGAATTTTGCAGACCGGCGAAGGCTGGCCGTGCGACGTGCATCTGCTTGACGAACTCTGCCAGCACCGGCATGCGCTCTTCATCCTCGGAGGCACGCGTCGTGAACACGTTCGGGTAATCCGCTATGATTCCGCCAACCGAGATATCCGAGATGAAAGGTATGCCGCTGTCTTTCAACTCCTTGCCTTCGGCGTCGAACGCGGCTTTCGCGCGCGTCGCGTTCGAAATACCGATCATCGCTACGGTCTGCGGGTTAGAAATCGCGGTTCTCAAATTTGAGATCGTCTTCTGCTGATCGCGCTGATTGTCGAAAAATTGCAAATGCAATTTGCGGCCCGCTATGCCGCCTTCGGCATTGATGCGCTGCTGTGCTTCCCGAGCAAGGCGCTTGATCGCCGTCGGCGCTCCGCTGTCATAGCACTCGTCGTTCCGCGACGATAAAAACACCGCCAAGTTGAGAGGCGGGCGTTGCGCCGCATCGGCTTCATCGGCGGTAACGACGCTCGGAGCGCTGACGCAGCCCAGCAGCGCCGCGACGGCACCGATAAACGCGCCGGCGTAGCGATGCGGTGCTTGGCACTGACCGAGGTCGCGGGACTTCGAAGACGAAAAACCCACCTGATATCACCTGATGATTGCTGCTGGCTGAGGTAGGAGCCGCCCAAGACGTTGCCGCCTTCGTGATCCCCGTCACCCGTGCTCTTTAGCAATAGCCGTGAAGCGAAAGAATGGAGAAATTAGGGGCGGAGCGGGGCCATTTGACCTAAGTGCGCGAAATCTGGGAATTTAAAAAGCAATTGGAAATCCACATGAAGCTGCAACCGCCGAGTTGGCTCTCACGCCTTTGGTGCTGGCGGTCCGCCTATGGCCCGGAAGCCGTGCAGGCGGCGCGGCAGGCCGTGGCTCACCAGAGGCCCGCAGTGGTCATAATCGGCGGTTCGCGCGGTATCGGCCTGGCGCTGGCGCAACGGTTCATCGAAGCCGGGAGCGAAACCGTCTTGGTGGCGCGCAACGCTCAGAGCCTTTCGGATGCGGCAGCACGGCTCAAAAGCCATACGGGCGTTGAAGCGACGGTCATTGTTTGCGACGTCACTAACGCCAACGCCGCCGAGACGATCGCGTCTCGTCTACGGCAAACCGGCCTCTACCTCGACGTACTCGTCAACAATGCCGGCACCGGCCTCGCTGGACCGTTTCTGACGCACACTCCAGAAGAACTTTCGCGGCTCATTGCATTGAACGTCGAAACCCTGACGCGGCTGACACGCGCGGCGCTGCCTGACATGATCGCGCGCCAGCGCGGCGGCATCCTGAACATGTCGTCGCTCGGCGCCTACGTGCCGGGACCAAATCAGGCAGCCTACTACGCAACCAAAGCCTATGTGCTGTCTTTGACGGAAGCGCTCGCAAGCGAAGCCTCGGGTCAGGGCGTCCGAATCGCCGCCGTGTTGCCGGGACCGGTCGACACGACATTCCACAAAGACATGGGAGCCGAAGCATCGTTCTACCGGCTATTGCTGCCGTCGCTAACGCCGGAGCGCGTCGCCCGAAGCGCCTACTTCGGCTTTATGCTAGGGCGGCGCGTCATCGTGCCCGGAATTTTCAACAACGCCATGTTCGTTGCATTAAGACTTCTTCCACACGTCCTAACGGTGCCGATCGTCTCCTGGTTACTGAGGCGGAACCCAAAGGAGTAAACACGCGTCAAATCGAGAACACTCTCGACGTTTGCTTTATGGAAACCAATTTCGGCTTAAGTACTCAAGGACTTCGGAAGATGGTTTTGCGTATCCGAAGCTCCCGACGCGGCCGCGCTCAGCGGGCTCTTCGAGCTCGGTAAAAACGAAGCGTGGCCGCGCTGTATTTATCGCAAGCTGCATTGTGCGAAAGCCGCACTCAGCCACCGCGATCGCACCACCAGTCGTCAAGCTGCATGGCGGTCGTCACCATTTTGACGGCAAGCGACCGCAGCGGTTCAGGCGGTATCGAAAACGACCGTCGATTGACGAACCAAAGATCAGTCAGGTCCGTTTTCCGTCCGAGAACCAGATCACGAATGATGCGGCCATTCATCTGCGTCATCGCTACGCCGTGCCCGGCGCATCCAATCGCATAGACCGCACCTCCGCCGTCGAGCGTCCCGATCTGCGGCGTCGAATCCGAAGTTACTGAAAATGCGCCACCCCAACGATAGTCGACACGAATTCCGCGAAGGGCCGGAAAGGTGCGACCGATAAATTGCTCGAGATGTTCCCACGCTTTCGGATAGGCATCGTTGTCCATGTTGCCCGCGTAGGGCACCTGCCCCGGACCGCCGCCGACCAATAGCCTGCCGTCGGGCGTCAGCCGATAGAAATGCATGAAGTTGCGGCCGTCCTCGATGCCTTCGCGCCCGTCCCATCCGATCGCGGCCCGCTGATCATCCGAAAGCTTTTCCGTGACGACAATGTAGGCGAAGGCCGGCGTCTGCTTCGATCGCATCCCAGGAAGAAGATGCGTGTAGCCGTTGACGGCATAAACGACCTGCTGGGCAGTAACGGAGCCGTTAGTCGTCAAAACGCGAAACCTGCCGCTCTCGCGCCGGACGTCGTTCACCCTCGTCATTTCAAACAGGCGCACGCCGCTTTCGACCCCCAGCCGGCGCAGAGCGTCCACCCATTTAACCGGATTGATCAGACCGCAATGCGGTTCAAAACAACTGCCTAAATAGCTTTGCGAGCGCACGCGCGCCTGGGTCTCGTCGCGGTCCAGCCACTGGAAACCGTCGATCCCGAGCGACTGGAAGAATTCTATTTCGCGCTGAATGCGCCTAACGTAGGCCGGTGACGTCGCGACTTTCAGAAAGCCGCTGCGCTCGTAGTCGCAATCGAGTTGATGCTCGTGCAGCATGCCCTCGAGAGCTCCGATCGCACGCACCATGTACGCGTTCGCCTCTCGAACCGCCTCTTTGCCGTGGAGCGTCTTCATCAAGCCGGCGGAAGCGCCGAACAGCGTCATCACAAAACCGGCGTTGCGACCGCTGGCGCCGAAACCCGTCGTCTCAGCTTCGAGCACCGCCACATCGAGGCTCGGGTCCGCGGACTTCAGATGATATGCGGCCGATAACCCCGTGTAGCCGCCGCCAACGATGGCGACGTCTGTCGTGATGTCGGACCGGAGAGCCGGTGCCACCTCGAACGGCGGCCGGTCCGCCAGCCAATAATTATTCGGCTGAACAGAAGCCTTCGCGTTCATCATGAAGCTCCGAGCATGAGCCGGGCCGGCGCGATTGAGCCGGTCCGACGCCTTACGGTCGGCACACTAGCGCTTTCGGGGTCGGCGACAACCAATCTGGTCGGCGTGTCGGCTGCCTATCCGAATTACTTATGCGGCTTGCGGAAGCATGCCGACGGAGGCGGCCTCGTTCGCCGCACGGATGCTCTTCGCGACCCGGTCGATAAAGGCCCGCGTCCGCTCGACCACCACATGACGTTCCTTGTCGAGCGTCACCATGTGATAGCTGTCTTCCAGCACAACCACGTCTTCCGCCCCTCTCAGCTGGCCGCGCAGATAAGTCGCGTTGTTCAGATTGGCGTAATCGTCCTGGCGCGAGTGAATGATCAGCGTCGGCTGCTGAACCCCGTCCAGCACCTTCTTTGCTGCCGCGACCATCCGGCGATGTTCAAGGACCATTGCGCCTGGAGTGCCGACGGTGCCGAGATCCGAACCATCGGAAGCAGCCAGTGCGGCACGCACGAATTCGCGAACACGCGGGCATTTGATGCCGAGAGATTCCGCATCCGGGAATTCCATTAAATTCGCCATCCAGCGGCTGCGGACCAGCGAAAAAAGTTTCGTGTACCAGGGCATCGCCCAGCCGTTGATCCACAGCGTCGGAGAAAAGAGCGCGACACCCTGAATTTTATCGGGATGCTTGGCGGCGAGGTGCAGGCCGATGATGCTGCCGAGGCAGAGACCGCCGACGATGACCGTATCGCAGTCCTTGCGGATTTCATCGAGCGCCGCTTCGGCACTCCGGTACCAGTCTTGCCAATTGGTTTTGACGATATCCTGGCGCGTGCCGCCATGCCCGGCCAGCTGCGGGCAGTGAACCGTATATCCGGCGCGACCGAGGCCCATAGCGACGAAACGCATCTCGGCGGGGGTTCCGCACAGACCGTGGATCAACAGTACACCGACTTTCCCGCCGGCGATCCGGTGGGTGTGGTCTTTGACGGCAGCCTTGCTGCCGGCGCCGGTGTTCAGCGGGGTGATCTCTGCGGTCACGGCGTCCTCCTCCTGTGTTTCTCTGCCGCCACGGTTAGGCGGAGGAGGAAAGAGGCGCTGTTCCGTGCGCAACACGACGCGGCGATAGGCTATGGTGAATAGGCGAGCAGAGGCTCCACGAGTTCCGTGGGGGACATTTCCGAAACGTAAAAACAGGAGCGCCGGGGCATGGCCTCAGCAGACACGGTGTTTCGCGGCGCGACCGCGATCGTCACGGGCGGCGCTTCCGGTATCGGCCGCGCGTTGAGCGAACGCCTCGGCAAGCTCGGCGCCAATATTACTGTCGTTGATATGCAGACGGACTTGGCCGAGCACGTCGCGGCAGGTATCAACGCGGCAGGCGGAAAGGCGCAGGCCGCAACGCTCGACATTTCCGATTTCGATGCCACCGAGGCGCTTTACAATAGTATCGCCGCGCGGGCCGGCCAATTGGACTTCGTCTTTAACAACGCCGGCATCTGGATGATGGGCAATGCCGATGCCTTCTCGCTCGATGACTGGAACCGCCTCATTGACGTCAACCTGCGCGGAACCATTCACGGCACCAAGGCGGCCTACGACATCATGCTGAAGCAGAAGTCCGGGCACATCGTCAACACGGCGTCCGTTGCCGGCCTCACACCCGATCCCGGCTGCACCGCCTACTCGGCAACGAAGCACGGCATCGTCGGACTGTGCAAATCGTTGCGTGTCGAAGCCGCGCGCCACGGCATAAAAATCAGCGCGCTATGTCCCGGCGTCGTTCAGACGCCGCTGCTCAATGGCGGCGGCAAATTCGGCAAGGTCTTCGACAAAGTCGACCCCGATCGCATGCAGCAGATGTGGACGCGTATGCGCCCGATGCCGGTTGACGCGTTCGCCGAAAAATCCTTGCGCGACGTCGCGAAAAACAAGCCCGTTATTGTCTGGCCAATGGGCGGCAAGCTGTTCTGGTGGATCGACCGGCTATCGCCGTCGCTTTGCATCAAGATGGCGCGGGACATGTACGACAGCAACCAGCGCCTGATGGGACTCGAATAGCCACAAGGCTCCCGTCCATCGTTAATTTCAGATCTTCGACGATTGCGAAGTTTGGTGACGATGCGCGACAGCGTGCTATGGAGAAACGGCTTCAATGATAAGGGCCGTCGTCAAAAGCCCTGAGCGCCTTGGGAAACGCTGCCGTGCCACAACCCGTGATCGCCGCCACAGGGATTTACGTTCCGCCAAATAGCATTTCCAACGCCGAACTCGTCGGCGCCTTCAACGCCTACGTCGAACGCTTCAACGCCGTCAATGCCACGGCCATCGCGGCTGGCGAGATCGCGCCGCTGCTACCCTCTTCGGTTGAATTCATCGAAAAGGCCTCCGGCATCAAGTCCCGATACGTGATGGACAAGCAGGGCATTCTCGATCCCGCAATCATGCGCCCGATGATTCCCGAGCGGCCCAACGATCAAATCTCAATCCTCGCCGAGATGGCTGTCGCGGCTGCCGAGGATGCGCTCAAAAACTGGGGCGGAAGTGTCGGCGACATCGGCGCGGTGATCTGCGCAGCGTCGAATATGCAGCGTCCCTATCCCGCCATGTCGGTCGAAATTCAGAACGCTCTTGGCATCGGCGGCTTTGCGTTCGACATGAATGTCGCTTGCTCGTCAGCGACGTTCGGCATCAAGACGGCCGCCGACTTTATTTCTAGCGGCTCTGTGAAGGCGGTCCTGATGGTCAATCCCGAAATTTGCTCAGGCCATTTGAACTTTACCGAGCGCGACAGTCACTTCATTTTCGGCGACGTCGCAACGGCAGTGATCGTCTCCCAAGACGAGCTCGCGACGAACGGCTGGAACATCCTCGGCACGCGGCTCAAGACCAAGTTTTCAAACAACATCCGCAATAATTTCGGCTTTCTCAATCGCGCCGCGCCCGAAGGCATGGGCGGCAAGGACAAGCTTTTCGTGCAGGAGGGCCGCAAGGTCTACCGCGAGGTCGTACCGATGGTGTGCGAACTCATCCTTGAGCATGCGCGCGACATCGGTATCGATCCGCAAACGCTAAAACGGCTCTGGCTGCATCAGGCGAACATCAATATGAACGAAGCGATCGGGCGCAAGGTCCTGGGCCGCGAACCCGTCTCCGGCGAGAACGTCATCATTCTCGATGCCTTTGCCAACACCAGCTCGGCGGGCTCGATCATCGCGTTCCACACGGCCAATAGCGACTTCGCGCCGGGCGAAACCGGCCTCATATGCAGCTTCGGAGCGGGCTATTCGGCGGGCACCGTGTTCGTGCAGAAACGTTGAATCGCGCTCTCAGAGGGTCTTTCTCAACGGCACAACGGTACCTGTCTCCTCCACCATTTTCTGTATGGCCTCGATCAGGTGCTGGTGTTGAAACGGCTTTCGTATGAGCGGCGCCTGCCGGAACGCTTCAGGCAGTCCTTCGGGGCCATAGCCGCTCACGAATGCGAAGGGTACATTGCGCCTCGTGAGGGCAGCAGCCAGTACATCGACCGGACTGCCCGCCAGATTGGCATCGAGCAAGGCGGCGTCGATCTCGACTGAATCAATAAGGCCCAATGCCTTTTCGAGGGTCGCCGCGGGGCCAATAATCTCGCAACCTACATCCTCGAGATTGGCGACGATATCCATGGCAATCAGCGGCTCATCATCGACGACAAGTATGCGCTTTCCGGCGACATTGGCTTTCTGCACTAGCCGAGTCTGCTTTGAATCTATGGTCGTCATCGCAAGCTTTCTATATGACCCCGTGGCAGATTGTTCGCTCTCGGGCAAGGTTAAGGTAATATCGCATGTCAAACCTTCGCCTTCATAGCGGATCGAAGCCTCGCCGCCGTGGGCTTCAAGGCTCTTTTCTATAAGGCTAGTCCCGAAGCCACGCCTTCGTGGAACGGTCACGGCGGGACCATCACGCTCCTGCCATTGAAGCAGAAGTTGCCGTTCGCCGTTCGTGCGCACCATCCATTTGATCGAAAGCCTTCCGCGTGGATCCGACAACGCTCCATACTTACGTGCGTTCGTAGCAAGTTCGTGCAAGACAAGACTGAGATGCAAGGCGGCCTGCGGATTGAGCATCACCGATGGTCCGGCATACGAAATCCGATCGTCCCCGGCTTCGTTGACCGTCAACTGTTCACGAATAAGCGCCGAGAGCTCGGCGCCTTGCCACGTGCTCTCCGTCAGAAGGCTATGGGTTCTAGCGAGAGTTTGAATCCTGCCCCCGAAGCTTGCTGCAAATTCGCCCGGCGTACGTGCATGGTGGACCGTCTGATTGGCGATCGATTGCACGGTCGCCAGCGTATTTTTGACTCGATGATTGAGTTCGCCGATCAAGAGCTGCTGCAGATTTTCTGCCTGCTTGCGCTCAGTGATGTCGCGCCCCACTTTCGACGCCCCGACCAACCTTCCGAACTTGTCGCGAATTGGCGAGATGGTAGCGGAAATGTCGATGCGCTTGCCGGATTTTGCGACACGGACAGTCTCGAAGTGATCGACGTGTTCTCCTCGACGCAAGGCGGCAAGAATATCGTCCTCTTCCGATTGTAGCTCCGGAGGAATGATGCGCTGGATGTGCTGTCCGATCATTTCATCGGCCGTGTAACCGAATATCCGGGCCGCGCCGGCATTCCATGACGTAATAACGCCATCCAATGTCTTGCCGACAATGGCGTCGTCCGACGACGCGACGATCGCGGCGAGCTTGGCCGATAGCAGGTCGGCCTGCTGACGTTCGGTGACGTCGATCAGCATGTTGACGGCACCCGTCAACCGGCCGGCGCGATCGAATAACGGTGTCGGATAGGGGATGAACCAGGAGCGCGAACCGTCCGGCCGCTCGGCAATCGTTTCGGTACCGACCACACGGCGCCGCTCTTTGAGAGCCACGGCCATCGGACATTGGTCGTGGGGCAAAGGCGTGCCGTCCGCCCGGCAAAGTTTCCAAGTGACACACCACTCGTCAGAACCGAGCTCGGGCGTGCGCCCCGCCAGATCAACCGCCGCCTGATTATAGAATGTAATCTTTCCCTTTGCGTCCGTCGTGTAGATCGCGGTCGGAAGGGCATGCAGCACTTGCCGGAACCGGTACTCATTTTCGCGGGCGCTCCGCTCATTTTCTTTGCGTTGCGTAATGTCGCGCGTAATGGCCAGCTGAGCCCAGGCACCGTCTGAAAGACGCAGCGGAACGGCGTGCGTGTCGACGTGAAGGCGCGTGCCGGCCTGGCCAACGATATCGAACTCCCAGCTCAACTTCTCGCCATTGCAGACGCGCTCATGATTGGTCTTCCAGATACCTCGATCTTCCGGTGCTATGACATTGAAGACGGAAGTCCCTTCTGCCGCTTCCCGGCTGGTCGCCTCGATCATGCCGAGGCCGGCGGGATTCATTTGTAGAAGGGTGCCGTCGCGCGCCACGATCTTGATGCACACCGGCGTAGTTTCAATGATCGCCTCACGCGTCTCCCGCTCGCGCGCCAACTTGGCCTCGATATCTTTGCGTGCTGTGACGTCTTGAATGGAGCCAAGGCCGCCGATGAGTTCGCCGTCGTCTCCGAAAATGGGCTCGGCGCTTACCTCAAGACAGATGCGGCTGCCGTCTGATTTCTCGACGACCAGCTCTCGCGACTTTACAGGCTTGGAGGTGCGAAGAACTTCAGCCATCGGGATAGCGGCAGCCTCGATTGACCGCCCCTCGATATCCTGAACTACGGTCGCATCACCGAATGGCCATTTCGATCCGGACTGCGGTTCTGTCCCCCAGATCGACGCGCATCGCCGATTGAACTGGACTAGCGTTCCGGTCGCGTCACAGGTGTAGATGCCGATCGGAAGGGCGTCGACCAGATCGGGTAACACAAGCTTCTGAAAAGGAATGGCAATATCAGGCTTTGACGCGAGAATTGTGTTGCCAGATGGGTCGTTCATTCGTGATGCACCGAAGGCGGAAGCTTTAACGAAATTCAACGCCAAGGTCGGTGTTTTGTTCCATCATTGGCTTTAGACGAACCATCGGCCAATCCCAGTTAACGCAGAGTTGGATATCCGGTCATTTAAAGCTGCGGCACATGCCATGTCTGCCTGGCGTGAATAGAGCCCTCACCCGTCTTCCGACCAGCCCTGTTCCCCGATGAGCGGCACGAACGTGACCGACCCGAGGTCTTCCTCTTCGTAATCCGTTTCCGTGTGACGCCGGATCCGGCGCAACATCTGCAGGCGTCGGCTTTCGCCGACGGGCATTACGAGTCGCCCTCCGACGGCAAGCTGCTGCCGTAAAGCCGCCGGAACGTCGGGACCGCTCGCAGCCACGAGGATCGCGTCGAATGGCGCTTCTTCCGGCCAGCCCTTTGTCCCGTCCCCGGTCTTGAGTTCAATGTTCCGGTAGCCCAGCGCTAGAACGCGACGGGCCGCAGCCGTCGTAAGTGCCGCGTGCCGCTCGATTGCGTAGACGCGAAAAGCGATGCGGCTCATCACTGCGGCCGCGTAGCCGGAACCCGCGCCGACCTCGAGGACGCGGTCGTTTTTGCCAAGTTCCGCAGCTTCGATCATCGCGGCGACGATGTAAGGCTGCGAGATTGTCTGGCCTTCTCCAATACGAAGCGGCGCGTCTTCGTAGGCGAATTCTGCGAGTTCCTTCGCAACAAACGCTTCGCGGGGAACCTTGCGCATCGCTTTCAAAAGAGCCCGATCGCGGATGCCGCGTCGCGCAATCTGGACATCGACCATCCTGTTTCGGGCGGCATGCGTGGACGAGCCCGCCTCGTCAGCCTCGGTCTCTGCGTGCATCAGGTCGTCTCGTAGATACCGACGAACTCCGCTTCCGCGAGAATGTGCGGCTCGGCAGCCCGCCAGAGCTCAACAGCAGTGGCGTTATTCTGCACCTGCAGCGAGGCAACATCCAGCGCCGCCAAGCGAAAATGATAGTGGTGCGGACCATGGCCTTTGGGAGGCTTCGGTCCATCGTAAAAGGCGTGTCCTGCATCGTTCAGGGCTTGTGAAAAATCTCCCGCAGACACGCCTTCCGGCAGGTGGTTCGCGGCGGCGTCGATGTTGTAAATCGCCCAGTGGCGGCGCGTGCCAGATGGCGCGTCAGGATCTTCGACGACCAGCGCGAAGCTTTGCGTATTTTCGGGCGCGCCTTGCCAAAAAAGAGGCGGCGATTGGTTCTCCCCCTCCTGGGCAAAGCGTTTCGGCATCGCCGCGCCATTTGGAAACGCGCCGCTGGCAAGGGAGAATGTCATCGCAAACCTCGTTTGGATCGTGACATTGAAACTGCGTACCGGGTCGCCAGTTCCTTGGTGTCTCGGTCTGTTCAAACGGCACTTCGGTGCGCGGAACCTTGTCGTCCCCCTGGCGTTGGCCCGAAAGACCCAAAGACGCTAGAGGTGATCGAAGAAGCTCCATTAGGACAATTCAAAATGGCTCAATGGCGCGAAAAATCAAAGCGGGATGCAAGTCCCCCTGTGTACTCCGCCGAGAAGGCACGGCAGGGCGAAATCATCCTACGCAAACCGTGGCAGCGCATGGTGTTCGCCGCCGGATTGATCATCCCCTTCGTCGTTCTCTTCATCGGGTGGCTACTGATGTGGCACTGGTCGTAAGCGGCGCCTGCGCCAAACGTAGCGGCTCGTCGGATTGAAGGCGGTCAACGGAACATACGGCACTCCCGCACCGTTATTCGATCAAAGAGGTGCAATGACCATGAATGAAAAACAGACGAAGAAGCCTCTGGCGCACGAGCAAGGTGGCTTCAATCGGGCTGTGCCGAGGAAGCCAAGTCACAAAGCGCAAGTTGGGCCGCTACCCACTGACGATCCCAACCACAAGACGCCCGATTGGAAATCTGAGGGCGTTCATTCCAAACCCTCCAAACATCGGCCGGAGTAAATCATGCCAAGGAAATATTCGAAGTCTGCATCGGAAGACGTGAAAAGCGCGCTGCACAAACGCAAGAGAGGCA
>Ga0134126_10010313_pt1 | contig 11774 bp, 8 predicted proteins | sample KB31752_FD_96881 | JGI IMG/M metagenome (GOLD analysis project Ga0134126, IMG submission 96881) | Terrestrial soil microbial communities with excess Nitrogen fertilizer from Kellogg Biological Station, Michigan, USA - KB3-175-2 | ecosystem: Environmental > Terrestrial > Soil > Unclassified ...
TCGCGCAGCATCGCCTTGAGGGTCGTCCGATGGGGGATCCCGCGTTGGAGCATGACCCGGTCGTCGGCCGAGAAGGCCAGGGGCTCGGCGAGGACGACGGTTCCCGCGCTCGCCACCGGGGCGTGCCAGAGATCGCGCATCCCGTCCCAGGCGACGCGCCCCTTGCCGCCCCAGTACGTCTTCGCGACCACCGCGCGCGGCCAGTCGGCCGGCGCATCGGGGGCGAGATCGAGCTCGTAGGCGACCGTGCAGCGACTGCCCGGCTTGTGGCGCATCACGTGCGGCCTGCAGTCCTCTACGCGTATGCCGGGGCAGCGGCCCGAGGCCTGCAGGAGCCGCTCGATCAGGCGGGCGGCCGCGTCGGGGTCCGTCATCGACGCGAGCGCCGGCAGGGCCGCGTCCGCATCACCGCGCGCGACGACCATCCGCAGGTCGGGCAGGTAACGGCGCCAGCCGGGCTCGGCGACGCTCGGCCCCGCCGGTGGCCGCGGCGCCGACACGCGCCCGTGGAGCTCGACTGCACCGGCCCCGGCCACGTCGGCGAGATACACGGCGCCCATCCCGGCGCTCTTCGTTCGCACCCGCACGACCTCGCATGAGCGCAGGCCGGGGATGTGGGGGAGCAGGGCGCGTTCGACCGCGGCCGGATCGCCGATCGCGCCCAGCCACCCCGGCGGGTCGCCGAGCCGGTCGAGCATCTCGGATGCGGTCGCGGCCGTCGCCGTTCGGCTCATGTCGGGCCCTCGAGCAGGCGGGCGATCGCCTCCAGCCGGCGAGGCTTGCGCTTCTGCCAGCTGTGCACGGCCCGGCCCAGCAGGCTCAGCGTCTCGTACCCGTGCACGCGCTCGCGCAGCTCAGCAGAGGCTGCCCCGGTCGCCGCCGCGTCGGCGTAGACGTCGAGGAACTCATCGGCAAGGCGGGAGGCGAGGCATGGCTCACCCGCCCCGGTCGCCTTGAGCCGCAGGTAGGCCAGGAAGTTGCCGAGATCGAGGGCGGGCTCCGCGAGGCACACCGTGTCGAAGTCGACGAGCGCCCACCGGCGTCCGTCGAAGAGGATCTGGTTGTGCTTGAGGTCGCCGTGGGACGGACGGGCGGCGAGGGGTGCGGAGGCCGAGAGTTCCGCCGCAGCGCCTGCGAGCCGGTTCTCCAGCCAACCGCCCAGGCTGGGGGCGATCCGGGCGACGGAGGCGATCTCCGAGTGCAACCGCTCGATCTCGCCCTCCGCGCTGCGCCGGCCGGCCGGCGGCAGGGCGAGCTCGTGCAGCGCCGCAGCGACCTCCGCACATCCCGCCACGGCGGCGGAGAGGGCGGGTGCCGGCGGGGCGGCCCCGCGGGCGCAGGCCCGCAGGAGGTCGGACAGCACGGGGGCGCCGGGGACGACGCCCAGCAGTTGCAGCCGCAGCGGCGGGGCGTAGCCCAGGGGGCGGGGAACGTCGAACCGGCGGTCGGCCGGGAGCAGCGCGAGCACGCGGGCCGCCGCGGTGAGCGCAGCATTCGCGTGCTCCCCGCGGTCGTCCGCAGCCACCTTGCCGTAGGCGAGGGTGCGACCGCCTTCGTCGTAGCGCAGCATCACCCGGTCGGCGCCGCGGTACCGATGGGTGGTCACCTCGAGACTCAGGGGCCTGCGGCCGAGCGAGTCTGCGAGCAGCGGACCGGCCCGGGCACGATCGGTGGCGTCGAGCAGCGTCGGCAGGCCGGCGTCGATGGGGTACACGGACACCGTCGCCCGCAGCCCGGGAAGCACCGCGATCGTGCCGGGGGCACCCAGGCGGTGCGCGAGGGGGCGCAGCCGGTCGGCGTGCTCGCGGCGCGCCGCAGCCGCCGAGGGGTGCACGCGGGCGGTGACGGTGACCGTCGTGTCCGCGCCGGTCACCGCGTCGTAGCGGACGACGCACCCGCGACCGGGGAGATAGCGGATCGACCGCACCCGACACAATGCGATCCGGTGGCCGCCGGGATGGAGCGTCCGGCCCAGCAGCGAGGCCATGGTTGCCTCGTCGAGCGCCGCCGGGAGCCCGGGCAGCTCGGCCGCCGCCCCCGGGCAGGCGAGCGGATCGCGCTCGGCCGGATCCAGGCTGATCATCGTCGCGGCCACACGCGCCCCTCCTCGAGCAGCGAACGCGCGCGCGCCAGCCGCGCGGGTTTGCCACGGCGCCGGCTCGAGATCGCGACATGGACCAGCGTGAGCGCCTCGTGGACGGCCGCACGCCGCTCGAGCCGGCGCCGCTCGGGCCCTCCGAGGCGTGCGTGGGCGGCATAGGCCGACAAGAACCGGCGGCACAGCGGCTCGCCGGCGTCGCGGCCCGCCGGCTCCGCCGCCCGCCGGGCGGCCAGCCGCAGGTATGCGCAGAAGTGCCCCAGGTCGAGCGCGGCCTCACCCATGCACACGTCGTCGAAATCCACGAGCCCCGCGGTGTCGCCTTCGAGCACGATCTGGCGATGCGTGAGGTCGCCGTGGCACAGGCCGGCCGGGCCGGCCCCGAGGCGGCCGGCCCCGATCAGTGCCCGATCCAGGCAGCCGCCCAGATCCTCGGCCAGGTCGGCGTCGACCCGGCGGACGAGGTCGATGTCGCGGCGCAGACGCGCCGCGTCCGTCTCGGCGCTGCGGACGCCGGCGATGGCGACGGGGCACGCATGCACCGCAGCAGCGGCGCGGGCGCACGCATCGAGTGCGGCGGCGGCCGTCCCAGGCGAGGCCGCCCCCAGGATCGCATCCGCACACGGCGTGCCGGCGACCTCGGACTGCAGGCTCAGCCGCAGCTCGGGGACGGCCCCGAGCGGCTCTGGCACGCGCAGGCTGTGACCGTCGGCGGCCAGGGCGCGCAGGGCTGCGGCCGGGTCCGCGGAGACGCGGCGCGCGACCTTCGCATAGACCGTCCCTCGCCCCGCCGCCCGGTAGCGCAGCGTGCAGCGCCCTTCCCGGGGATGATGTGCGACGTCGACCCGGCAGGGGCGTGCATCCCCTCGCCCCAGCGCGGCCGCCAGCAGCTCGCCCGCCCGGGCCGGGTCGGTGGCCGCAGGCAGGCCGGACAGCTCCGGCTCGATCGGGAACGCGTGGACGGTCATCGCCCCTGCCGGGTCGCTCGCGAGCGCAGCGGCCAGCCCGCGCAGCAGCGGATGCCCTGCCGCTGCGTGTGCGATCGGCTCCAGGCCGCGCCGGAACGCCTCCGCGGCGTCCGCGTCGGCGAGGATGCGCGCGCCCACGGTCACCTCGCGCCCGCGACCGCCCTCTTCCCGCACCGCGGCGGTGTAGCGCAGGCTGCACGTGCCGTCGCCCCGGTAGAGCAGCTTGCCGGCGGCCACCCGCTCGACGGCGCCGCCGCCGTCCGGCCACAGCATCCGCTCGAGCCCGCCACGCATGGCTCCTGCGTCCATCGCATGCCGCAGCCCGGGGACCGCGGCCTCGAGGCCGGTGGCGGCCGGGCGGTCGGCGAGGACCGTCATCGCGCCTCGGGTGCGTTCACCGCGATCGACCTCGACCCGAGGGCTGCGAACCGGGTCGCGTGCACACGGGCGTAGCCGTCGCCGTGGGCGACGAGCTCGTCGTGCGTCCCGGAGTCGACGATCCGGCCATGGTCGAGGACGAGGATCCGGTCGGCCGCCCGCAGCAGGTTGAAGTCGTGGGAGATGACGAGCGTCGTGCGGCCGTGGATCAGCTCGCGCAGCCCCTCCAGCACGGCCTCAGCCGCCGCGATGTCGAGCCCGGTCGTCGGCTCGTCCAGGATCATGATCGGCGTATCGCGGATCAGGGCGCGCGCGATCGCGATCCGTTGCCGCTGCCCGCTGGACAGGTTTGCACCCTGCTCGGCCAGGTCGCAGTCGTATCCGTTCGGCAGGAGCGAGATGAACCCATCCGCGTTCGCACGGACGGCGGCCGACACGACCTGCTCGCGGCTCGCGCCGGGCAGGCCGTAGGCGATGTTGTCTGCCACGGTGCCGCTGATCAGCGAGGTCTCCGGCAGCACCATGCTGATCTGCGACCGCACCGACTCGATCGTCAGCCCGCGCACGTCCCGGCCGTCCAGCAGCACCGCTCCGCTGTCGGGGTCGTACAGCCGCGGGATCATCTGGGCGATGGTCGTCTTGCCGGCTCCACTGGGCCCGGCGAGCGCGACCACCTCGCCCGGCTCGACCTCGAAGCTCACGTCCGAGAGGGCCGATGGGCGCTCCGCCGCGGTGTCCTCGCCGGCGTACGCGAAGGTGACGTCGCGGAACTCGATGCGGCCCGCCAGCGGCGCCGCCTCCACCGCGCCCGGCTCGTCCCGGACCGTGATCGGCCGCTCGAGCACCTCGGCGATCCGCTCGACGCTCGCGAACACCTTCGCGATCACGTTCCATTCCTTGATGATGCGGCGCGAAGGCTTGAACATCTGGCGGATCAGCAGGACGACCAGGGTCAGCGTCCCCAGGCTGAGCTGGCCGGAGTCCATCAGGTAGACGCCGATCCAGATCACGGCCGAGATCGCCAGCACCTCGAACACGGTCACGATCCAGCTGAACCAGGCGTCGAGCCGGGCGGCGTCGAGCGCCGCGGTCATCGCCCGGCTGCTGTTGTCCACGAATCGCCGTTCGTCGTGCCCGCCGCGGCCGAAGGTCTGCACGACGCGGATCGAGCCCAGCATCTCCTGCGTGGCCGCGGCCAGGTCTCCCTCCCGGGCGCGCTGGCGCTTGGCGGCCGCCTTGATGCGCCGGGAGAAGTACCACGAGATCGCCGACGTCCCCGGGATCACGATCAACCCCACCAACATGACCTGCCAGGCCTCGTACAGCAGGAACACGACCGTGGCGATCAAGAGCAGCGTGCTGCCGGCCAGGTCGCTCAGCGAGTCGATCACGAACTGCTCGAACTCCTTCACGTCGCCGACGACCCGGAAGATGACGTCGCCCTTCTGGCTCCGGTCGTGGAACGACATCGACAGCCGCTGAAGGTGCGAGAACAGTCCAACGCGCATCCTGAAGCCGAGCGTCCGGCCGCCGCGGGCGAAGCAGATCTCCGCCAGGGAGTCCGAGGCGCTGTTCACGACCTCGAGCACGATCAGGACGACGACGAGGGCGGCGATCGTCGCGTTGCGCGGCGAGTCGATGCCGGGGAAGCTCAGCGGCCCCTGGGTGCCGTCGAAGTAGTCGATCATGTACGACAGCGGGTACCACGCGAACACCGAGGTGACCGCCTCGATCGAGAGCAATACGAAGGCGGTCACGAACAGCCGGTGCTGCGAGCGCGTGAAGCGGGCGATCAGGCGCACCGCGCGGCGCGCGTCGTCGCGTTTGGCGACCGGCCCGCCCTCCTCGGCCTGCCGGGATGCGCGCCCCAGCAGCCAGTAGATGGCCACGCCGACGAGGGCACATCCCACCAGCGCGGTGAGCACGATGCGCGGCGCGGTGTTCATGGTGATATCCGCTCGCAGGGTGATCATGAGGCCTCCCGTTCGTACAACACATCCGCAATGCGACGCGCGCCCGTCTGCGCGTCGAACCGCTCCACGACAGCCGCCCGTGCGGCCCGGCCGAGCCCGGCCCGGAGCCGGGGGGCGGTGAGGAGCCGCGCCAGGCTGGACGCGATCCGTTCCACGTCGCCGGCCGGGCACAGCAGGCCCGTGCGCCCGTCGACGACCACCTCGGCGATGCCGCCCACGTCCGTCGCGACCACCGCGACGCCCGCTGCCATCGCCTCGAGCACGACGTTCGGTATGCCGTCGCGGTCGCCGTCGGCGGTCACGACAGGCGTGAGTGCGAAGACGGTGGCCGCGCCCAGCTCGCGGGCAAGCTGGGCCTGGGTGAAGCCGCCGCCGAGCCGCACCCGCTCCGCCAGCCCGAGCTCGGCGACGAGCTGCTCCAGATCCGCCTGCATCGGGCCGTCCCCCAGGATGCGGCAGCGCGCCTCGGTCGGAACCAGCGCACACGCGCGCAGGAGATCGCCAAAGCCTTTCTTCTGGACCAGGCGCCCGGCCGAGAGGACGAGCGGCGGCGACGGCGGCGCGCCCCTCCCCGGCTGGAACAGCGTCGCGTCGACGCCGTGGTGGATCACGCGCACCTTGCCGCCGGCGGCGGGAACGACCCGGCGCAGATGGGCGGCGTTCGCCTCGCAGCAGGTGACGACGGCGGTCGCCGCCTGCGCCCGCTCGGCCAGCGTTCGCACGGGCGTCTCGTAGAGGTCGCGGGCGTGGGCGGTGAAGCTGTAGGGGACCCCCGTCAACCGGCGGACGAGGTATGCGATGAGCGTGGGATCGTGGGCGAAGTGGCTATGCAGATGCAGCTGCTCGCGTCCATCTGCCAGCAGCGTCCGGGCCAGGTAGACGGCCTGGGCGAACGCCTGGAACCGCGAGCCGGTGCGGTATCCCGTGTCCAGGTCGCGGCGGCGGAGGACGTACGCGGCGGCGCGGGTGTAGCGGAGCGGCCGCCGTAGCGCGAAGCGCGCATGCTCGGCCAGAAGCGTCCGCCGCGGACGGCGAAGGGCGCGGTCGAGGTAGCGCGGGCGCGCCCGCACCGACTTCGAGGCGACCTGCAGGGCACCGTCCTCGGCGCGCGTCATGCTGAACAGCTCGACCGGGACGCCGAGGCGTTCCAGGGCGACGATCTCGTTCGTGATGAACGTCTGGGACAGGCGCGGGTAGCTGCGCAGCAGGTAGATCACCCTCATCCCAGACATCCGATCTGGCGCGCCCCATGGGCGAGGACGAGCCGCAGCTGACGGTCGCGCTCGGCGCCGGCCGGCCGTGGTTCGACGCCGGTCCCCTGGGCGAGTTGCTTGGCGATCTTCATGCAGGTGTACGCGACGAAGAACGCGAACGTCGCCTCCGGTCCCCGGCGGCTGCGGCCCCAGTACTCATCGAGGAAGCCGCGCTCGACGATCTGCCGGTGCAGGAACGACGACCGGACGCTCTGGAGCCACAGATACGTGCAGAAATGGGCTGGGTCGAGCGATCGATCGCCCATTCGCACCTCGTCGAAGTCGATGACGCCGAGCCGCCGGGACGCCACCACGTGCCCGTGGTGGAAGTCCTTGTGAATCGGGACCTCGGCGGTGAACGGCAGCCGCGTCACCCACCGCGCCAGCTCGGCCGCGAGCGCCTGGGCCAGGCCCGCGTGGGCGGGGTGCAGCTCGCCCACGCGGGCGGCCCAGCGGCTGGTGTTCTCGATCTCGGCTCGCATGTCGAGCGTGCGCTGCGGTCGGATCTCGCTCGCGTGGAGGCGGGCGAGCCAGCCGCCGGCCCTGCGCGCGGCCCGCTCCGCCTCGGCGGAAGACGAAACGTCCGCCAGCATCCGCCCCCTGACCGGGACGTAGACGACGAGCGCCAGGTCGGGGAGGTAGCCGACGAGCTTCGGCACGCCGGCGTCGGGCCCGAAGTCCACCCGCTCGAGCCCACGCCACGTCTCGAACAGGCGCGCGGCGCGCACGGGCTTGGCGAAGTGCTTGCCGTAGAGCCGCCTGGGCGCATCGCCCTCGAGCCGGTACTCGACGAGCGCGCGGCTGTCCGGCTTCCGGACGAGCGTGGCGGCCGCGGTGACGGCCAGCGTGCCTTCGGGTGCCAGGAGGTGGCGCAGGCGATGGCTCATGGTGGCCGTATCGAGGATCGCCTCGGCGGCGGCCGGAGCGGGAGCGAGTGCCGTCAAGGCGAACCTCCCGCAGCCCCGGCGGCCACGAGGGGGCGGTCGCCGGGGCCGGTCGGCGCGGCGGTGCGACGGCGCCGCGACCTGGACTGCACCCGGTCGAGCAGCGTCTCGGCGGCCCGCTGGGCGCCGTTCAAGGGCGGGATGTTGGCAAGGTTGGGGACGTCCTCCTCGGCCAGCAGCCGGTTCAGCCTGGCACCGAGCCGCTCCGCGGTGAGGCGCTCGGGCTGGATCGCCCGGATCAGCGAGCGGCGTGAGAAGAGCGTGCTGCGCATCCGCTGCTCGGCGCTCGGGCCGGTCCGGGGGACGACGACCGCCTTCTTCTCCCAGGCGAGCACCTCGCACAGGCTGTTGTAGCCCGCCATCGTCACGAGAGCCGCCGCGCCCGGGATCCAGCGGCCGGCATCGGGGCAGCCGGTGACCAGCCGTACCGACTGGGGCGCGCGGTGGGCGAGACGGGCGGCCTCGGCCGTGCTCATGTTGGGGCCGGGAAGGATCACGGCGGTGGTGCCGGTCGCTTCGTGGACGGCTCGGGTCGCGTCGGCGAACGCGGATGCGAGCGGATAGGCGTCGCCGCCCCCGCCGCCCATCATGAGCACGAACGGCGCAGCCGGCATATCCGTCGGCGCCGGTGCTCGCCGCGGCCTGGCGACGTAGTTGCAGTACTCGATCGCCTGGGCATCGGTGAGCCCGTAGGCGGCCGTCGCGTCGAACACGGATCGGCTGCCGTAGATCAGCACTGCGTCGTACGCCGGGAGGTAGTCGTACGCACCTGCCTGGCGCCATGCGCGCCGGATTCGCTCCGGCCGGTCGAGGATGTCCCGCAGTCCCAGGAAGAGCCGCGGCGGTCGGGCCTGGGCGATGGCGTTGTCGAGCACGGGCTTGAGCTCGCCCAGCGCGCCGACCGGCATGTGGTCCACGAGCACTGCGTCGGGCGCGAACGCCGTGAAGGCATGCAGCATCAGCTGTGCCCGCATCTGCACGAGCCGGCGAGCCGGCATCGACAGCGTGGCGCTCGTCCACGTCGTCGTCCCCGTCTTCAGGATCGTCGGCAGCTTGACGAGGTCGATGCCCGACGCAGAGCCGACGATCGATGCCGCAGGCGAGTCCGCAACGATCAGGACATCGCAGCGCGGGTTGCGGCGCCGCAGCTCGGTGGCGATGTTGAAGCTGCGCCGCAGGTGACCGAGACCGGTGCCGTCCTGGCTGTACATGAGCAGCCGCCTCATGCGGCCCGCTCCGCCCTCGGCGCGGGTGTGGGCGACCACGCTGGCCTGCATGCAGCCACGCTACCCCCGTATCTGCACGCTCCCCCGCGTGCATCCGTCGCCGGGCGGCCCGTGCGCCCGGCCAGCACTTTTCACGAGCCGGGCGTTATCCAAGCTTAAACCATTCTTCGTGTCAATCGATACAACATCGCCGTTGTCAAATGGAACAGAAGGCAGGGCTCGAACGACAAACCGGCGTGTGTCTTATGCCACGAAGTCTGCAGACGCGGGCTCACCGGAGGCGTACAGTTGGCCCGATGCACCTGCTGGTGGTGGAGGACTCAGCCGACATGGCGTCGGTGCTACGGCGCGCGCTGCGCGAGGAGGGCTATGACGTGGACATGGCCGAGACCGGCCTCGATGCCGTGGCCGCCGTCGAGCGGTCTGCCTACGACGCGATCCTCCTGGACGTGATGCTGCCGGACATCGACGGGTTCGAGGTCTGCCGCCGGATTCGCGCCCTCGGCTGCGGGGCGCCCACGCTCATGCTGACCGCCCGCGATCGCCTGGACGACCGCGTCGCGGGGCTCGACGCCGGCGCGGACGACTACCTCACCAAACCGTTCGACCTGCCCGAGCTGTTCGCGCGTCTGCGGGCCCTGCTCCGCCGGGGGCCGATCGAGCGGCCGGCGCTGCTGCGCGTCGGCGACCTCGTGCTCGACCCGGCGCGGCGGGTGGTGCGGCGCGGAACCGTCACCATCCCGCTGCGCAGCCGCGAGTTCGACCTGCTCGAGTACCTGATGCGGCACCCGGGCATCCCGGTCAGCCGCGAAACGCTGTACCGGCAAGTCTGGGGGGTGGCGTACACACGTGGCGCCAAGCGCGTCGACGTGCAGGTGCACTTCCTGCGGCAGAAGATCGACGCCCAGTTCGGGTGCAGCTCCCTGGAAAGCGTGCGCGGCGTTGGCTACCGCATCCGCGCCTCCTAGCCGGCCTCGCGCCCTGCGGGTGCCGCTCCGGGTGCGGGTCACCGCCGCCGTCGCGATCGCCATGACGATCGTGCTGGTCGCCGTCGGCTGGCTTCTCTACGCGCGCGAGCGCACCGCCCTGCAGGGCGGGCTCGACGACGAGCTGCAGGCGCGGGTCGACGCGGTCGCCCCCTACATCCACCGGAATCCCCGCCTGGCACGAATCCCGGAGGCGCTCAGACTCGACCCCGAGGAGGGGTTCATCCAGGTGCTCACGCCGCACGGGGCGGTCGTCGACACGTTCCCGGAGGTACATCGGAACACGCTCCGCTTGTCCTCGGCGGAATTGCGGCAGGCTCGTGGCGACGGGCTGGAGACGACACGCGTGCTCTCCGGCATCGGCACCGCGCGCGTCGTCGTCTCGCCGCTCGAGCGGGGACGGCGGCACTACCTGCTGGTGGCGGCGGCCTCGTTCAGCGACATCGACGAGGCGCTCTCCAGCCTCCTGAGCGTGCTGCTCGTCGTGCTGCCCATTGGCGTCGCCGGCACGACGTTGGTGGGCTGGCTGCTGGCCGGCCTCGCGCTGCGCCCGGTGGAGCGGATGCGCCGGGAGACCGAGGACATCGCCCGGGAGGAGCTCGGCAGGCGGTTGCAGGTGCCGGCCACGGGCGACGAGCTGGCGCGGCTCGCGACCACGATGAACTCCATGCTGGACCGGGTCGAGGCGGCCGTCGAGCACGAGCGGCGGCTGGTCGACCTGACCAGCCACGAGCTGCGCACGCCGCTCGGCGTGGCGCGGGCCGAGGCGTCGCTGGCGCTCGCCCGGCGGCGCAGCCGGGCCGAGCTCGAGGAAGGGATGCAGGTGGTCGCCCGTCAGCTGGATTGGATGAGCCGCCTGTCGGACGACCTGCTCGTCCTGGCGCGGTCGCAGCGCGGCCAGGTGCCCCTGCGACGGACGCCGGTCGATCTGAGAGCGGTGCTCCAGGGCTGCTGCGAGGCGTGGCTGGCACGTGCCGCCGCACGCGGGATCGGGCTGACGCTGACCGTCGACGACGGGATCGTCGTGGAGGTGGACCCCGACCGCCTCGGCCAGGCCGTCGGCAACCTGCTCGACAACGCGCTCCGATACACCCCGGCGGGCGGCAGCGTCCGCATCGTGGCAACCGTCGAGGGCCCGCAGCTGCGCGTCGTGGTCGAGGACTCCGGGCCGGGGTTCGACGCCGGCGTGCTCGCGGACGCCTTCCAGCCGTACGTGCGCGGGAACGGCGCCTCGGCCGGCTCGGGCGCGGGCCTTGGCCTGGCGATCGTGCAGGCGGTGGCGGAGTCGCACGGCGGTGGCGCCGCGGCCGAGAACCTGCCCGACGGCGGAGCGCGGGTTACGGTGACGATGCTCGCTGGCCCCCCGGCGGTCGGCTAGCGCCGGGCGACGTCCGCGGCGGCACGAGCCGGAACGCCTCCGCCCACAGCCTGACCGGCACGACCTTCGCCGTCTTCATCAGAAGCAGCATCGGCAGGGGGAAGACGATCTCGGCGCGGCCGCGCTCGAGGCCCTGCACGATGCGGCGGGCCGCGTCGCCGGCCTCGAGCATGAACGGCATCCGGAACGTGTTCCTGGCGGTCAGGTCGGTGCGGACGAAGCCGGGGCAGATCGTGTGCACGGCGATGCCGTACGGGCGCAGGTCGATGCGCAGCGACTCGAGCATGTTGATCTCGGCCGCCTTGGTCGCGCCGTAGGCCTCGGAGCGGGGCAGGCCGCGGTACCCGGCCAGACTGGCCATCCCGGCGATCGCGCCGCTGCGGCGGCGGCGCATGTCGGCCAGGACGGCCTCGATGCCGTGGGCCATCCCGATCACGTTCGTGTCGAAGTGGCGGCGGATGACCTCGGTGTCCCACGCGTCGACCGAGAACTGGCCCCAGTAGGCGGCGTTCAGGACGGCCAGGTCGAGCGCTCCGAACCGGCCGCGGATCTCCTCCTCGGCCGCCATCA
>Ga0134126_10010314_pt1 | contig 11774 bp, 12 predicted proteins | sample KB31752_FD_96881 | JGI IMG/M metagenome (GOLD analysis project Ga0134126, IMG submission 96881) | Terrestrial soil microbial communities with excess Nitrogen fertilizer from Kellogg Biological Station, Michigan, USA - KB3-175-2 | ecosystem: Environmental > Terrestrial > Soil > Unclassified ...
ACCTCGACGCGGGTGAGTTGACCTATGCGGGCGTGGGGAACGTCGAGGCCCAGTTGTGGCAAGGAGGGCGGACCCAGCGGTTGATCGCTTACCGTGGGATCGCCGGCGTGACTCTGCCAATCGTGCGCTCGTTCGTGGTCCCGCTCGAAGGTGCGTGGCTGCTCCTCTTGCATACCGATGGGGTGAGCGCCCGCTTCGCCGTGGAAAGCCTGCCGGAGTTCACGGATCAGGCGCCGGAAAGTCTGGTCGCGGCCGTGCTGGCGGCATGGGGCCGGGAGATCGACGATGCCACCGTGGTCGTGACCCGCTCGCGGTCATGAGATCCCGGCGGAGCTGGATGATCCGCTATCCGTATTTGCCCTGGAAGGCCGGCCCATGCTACCCTCTTTTGCTGGCAACCGAGAATTGATGCGGCGGGCACTAATAGAGCCGGAAGCGCGGGAATCCCCTCGCCACCGCGCGGCCCGCGCGGTTTCGTATGCTCCAATAGGCATGGGAGCGGCGGGAGGATGAAAATGGCGAACTTACTGGAACTGGTGCGTACAAGTCAATTGCGCGAGGATCTGCCGGAGATTCACCCCGGCGATACGTTGAAGGTACACGCGCGGATTGTCGAAGGGACCAAGGAGCGCATCCAGATCTTTGAAGGCACCGTACTGCGAGTCCGGAAGGGCGGGGTGGACGCCAGTGTCACGGTACGACGCATTAGCCACCAAATAGGGGTCGAGCGCTCCTTTCTCTTGCACTCCCCTCGGGTGGACCGCTTCGAGGTAACCCGTCGCGGTGACGTACGCCGGGCTGCCCTCTTCTATCTGCGCGAGCGGACCGGCAAGTCGGCTCGGATCAAGGAGAAGCGCCCACCGCAGGCCGTCAAGCCGAGCTAGCATGCCGCACGCCCGGCGCAAGTTGGGTGACACGGGCGAGGAAGTGGCGGCCCACTTTCTCCGGGCCCGTGATTATGTCGTGTTGTCTCGGAACTATCGCTGTTCCGCCGGCGAGATCGATCTGGTGTGCCGCGACGGGGAGACCGTGGTCTTCGTGGAGGTCAAGACCCGGCGCGGCCTGGCCTTTGGCATCCCCGAGGAAGCGGTAACCGCGCGCAAGCTGGCCCGCCTGGCCGCCGCGGGCCAGCACTATCTGCAAGGGCAGTCCCCGGAGACGGACTGGCGGATCGACGTGGTGGCGATCGAACTTGACCCCTCCGGCAAGCTGATCGAGATCCGTCTGATTGCCGGGGCCGAGGTAGGCTAGGCGGCCCGTGCTACGCGCTCGTGGGCGTCATGGTAATGGTGGCATGTGCCGCGGGATTGGATTCTAAGAAGGCTGTCGCGGTCATCGCGGTGCCGCGCGCGGCGGTAAGAGCGACAGCGCCCTCATGTCCAGCGGGAGCCAAGGTGAGCACGCGCCGATCGACCTGAACTACCTGGGACTCGGCGGTCCGATTGGTCCAGACCAGGATCGCGCGGGCTGGGACGGTGAGGGTGCTAGAAGAGAACTCAGCCCCCGACGGCCCCGGCACGATATCGATCGGGACATGTGGGCTCTCCGCGTCAGGGTCGGATTCCGCCGCCATGGTCAGCACCCTCCTTTTCCTCTGGTAGTGGAGCGTTCAGCCTCCGATGTGGCTCATCTCCACCTTGGGCGCGGCGGCGGTGGCGCTGGTGCGAATCTCCGAGTAGCGGTCGGAGCGGACGCTCCACACACCGCGAAGCTCGGCCGTGAGTTCGGCATTGGTGGCTCCGCCGCGGAGCAAGGCGCGGAAATCGTGGCCCCGGTTGGCGAATAGGCAGGTATAGAGAACCCCTTCGGCGGAGAGGCGGGCGCGCGTACAGGCGCCGCAGAACGGTTGGGTGACCGAGGCGATGATCCCAATCTCCCCTCCCCCGTCCTGATACCGGAAGCGGGTGGCGACCTCGCCGCGGTAGTTGGCGGCGACCGGCTCCAGGGGCAGCACGGCGTTGATCCGGTCCGAGATTTCCGCCGCCGGCACCACGTCCTCCAGGCACCAGCCGTTGGTGGCACCCACGTCCATGTACTCGATGAAGCGGAGGATGTGACCCGTCCCGTGGAAGTATCGGGCCATGGGCACGATGCTCTCGTCGTTGACCCCACGCTTCACTACCATGTTCACCTTGATCGGGGTCAGCCCGACAGCGGCGGCTTCCGCGATCCCTTCCAGCACCCGTTCAACCGGGAAATCAACGTCGTTCATGGCCTTGAACACCCGGTCGTCGAGCGAGTCGAGGCTGACGGTCACGCGCTTTAAGCCGGCCTCCTTCAGCGCCCTAGCCTTCCGGGCCAAAAGGGAACCGTTGGTAGTGAGGGTGAGATCCCGCAAGCCGGGCAGAGGTGCAAGGTCAGCAATCAGCCGCTCCACGTCCCGTCGCACCAGCGGCTCACCACCGGTGATCCGGATTTTCTCCACCCCGAGATCAAGGAATACCCGGCTCAGGCGGGTGATCTCCTCGAAGGTGAGTAGTTGTCGGTGCGGCAAAAACTGAAAATCGCGCCCGAAGACTTCCTTCGGCATGCAGTAGGTGCAGCGAAAGTTACAGCGATCAGTCACGGATATCCGCAGGTCACGGAGCGGGCGGCCCCGCTGATCCAGGGGTTTGAGAATGGGCATTGGCTGCGTCACCAGAACTCCAGCGGACCACTATGGTTGACGACATAGGGATACCTTCATCCTACCCGCCAGGAGGAATGCGCGCCAGCCCGTGAAGCCTCAAAGACTCAGGCCACCGCGTGCAGCGACCGCGGCTTCCGCTCCTTCAAGGCCGCCACGTCGACCAGCAGCCCGATCCGTCCATCACCGAGAATGGTCGCGCCCGCCAGACCCGCGATGAGGCCAATATAGGATCCTAGCGGCTTCATCACGATCTCTTGCTCGCCGATGAAGTGATCGACTACCAGGCCCAGGAGGCGGCCTTCCACTCGCGTGGCCACGATATGATGGCGGCCGGTGCTTTGGGCCGCCGGTTCGCAGTGGAACCAATCACGCAGCCGGACCAGCGGCAGGACCGTGCCGCGGAGCAGGGTGGCCTCGGTCCCTTGCAACATGTGGATCTGGTCATCCGGCACGCTGAGAATCTCGGTCACCAGGTTCAACGGCAAGGCATAGACCGCTTCACCCACTGACACGAGCAGGGCTTGCATGATCGCCAGGGTAAGGGGGAGAGTGACCGAGAAGGTCGTCCCCTCGCCGAGCACGGTCTCGATGGAGATCCGGCCTCCCATCCGTTCGATGGTGGCCTTCACGATGTCCATCCCTACCCCACGCCCACTGATGTCGGTGATCGCGCGCGCGGTGGAGAGACCGGCGGCGAACACCAGGTCCACCGCTTCCTTGCTGGACAGCCGATCGGCGGCGTCCTGGGTCATGAGGCCCTTCCGCACGGCGGCGGCGGCGACCTTCCGTCCGTCGATCCCACGCCCGTTGTCGCGTACCTCGATCACGATGTGGTTTTCCAGCGCCGTGGCGGAGAGGGTGATCGCTCCCGCGCCGTCCTTCCCAGCGGCCTCCCGCTCCTCGGGCAATTCGATCCCATGGTCAATGCAGTTGCGGAGCAAGTGAACCAGGGGATCGGAGAGTTGTTCGATCACCGAGCGATCCAATTCGGTCTTATGGCCGCTCATGGTGAAGGTGATCTGCTTCCCGTTCTGAGCCGCTAGATCGCGGACCAGCCGGGGGAACTTGTTAAAGACGTTCTCCACCGGAAGCATCCGGGCCTTCATCACCGTGGCTTGCAAGTCGTTCGAGACTTGGTCGAGGTGGCCGACCGCGTCCTCCAGTGCCGCCACGCTGTCATCATCACGATATTTCTCTTGCAACTGGCCTCGGAGGGTCTGGAGGCGGGTGCGGCCAAGGACCAGCTCGCTGACCAGGCTCATCAGATCATCGACGATGCTCACCGAGATCCGGATGCTGTTCTCCACCTGGATTGGACGATCGCCGCCGGCTGGCTTCCCCGCCGGGGAAGCAGGCATCGCCTTGGCGGGCTTCCCCGCCGCGGACTGGACCGCGGTAGGGGCCGGCGTGGCAGACGCGGGAGCCGCGCCATCAGCGCTCCCCGCCGCCCGCGCCTCCCGATCCGCTTTCGCCGGCTCGGGGACGCATGGCTCCGCGCGCGCCTCGATCACGTCGCCAATTTGAGAGAGGCGCGCCTCAAGCTCGCTGGGCGCCTCATCCAGGGCCACCAGAGCTTCCAGCCCCCGCACCTGCTCGTCGGCCTCGATCTCGGCCAGAGTTGGCGACACCCGCGCCACGCGAGTGGTACGCTGCAACTCCAGGAACACCTGAAGGGTGCGGGCGGCGCTGAGCTGGCACCGGGGATCGATACGCACCACGACGTTAAAGAGCGGCTCCGGACTCTCCGCTCCGGCGGTCTCCTCCTCGGCTGTCTCGCGAACCGGCTCGACTTTTACCTCGGTCACGTCGGACACATGACTGAGGTGCATCTCCAGCACGCTCGCCGGCTCTTCCGAGATCACCAGGGCGTTGAGCTTGTGGACCCGCTCATCGGCCTCGATCTCCGGCAGGGTAGGCGATACATGCAGCACCTGGGTAGATCGCTTGAGTTCGAGATAGACCTGCAGGGTACGAGCGGCACACAATTGGCTCTGGGGGTCGATCAGGACCGACACGGTGTAGCGCCGGCCCGCGACGGGCGATGGATCGGTCCGATCGGACGGATCGGTCGCGGCTGCCCTCTCGCTTCGGCCCGCGTCACCAGACCCGGTCACCTTTTCCTGGGGCCGCAGACAGGCGTTCAAACGCGCCTGAATCTCGGCCAGCGGCAATTCGGTCTCCACCCGGGTGCTCACTTCATCATTGAGCGCGCGCAGGCAATCGAGCGCGGCCAGTAAGGCGTCGACCGTGGGCTGGGTGACCTCCAGGGTGCCGGCTCGGAGGGCATCCAGCACGTTTTCCATTGCGTGCGCCGTCTCCGCCATGCGATGGTGGCCGATCATCCCGGCGCCGCCCTTGATCGTGTGCGCTGAGCGGAAGATCTGCTGCAAGAGCTGCATATCGGTTCCGTTGGCTTCGAGTTGCACCACGTTTTGATCGAGTAGTTGCAGGTGCTCACTGTTCTCGGCCAGGAAGAGCGCTAATTCTTGTTCGTCGGCATCAAATTCGAGAGCCATCGTATCTTTCCCACCCAATCCCTATCTACTGCTTCTACAATGGTTGTTCCTGGCCGCCGACCACGCGAACGGTGGTCTGGCCGGTCGCGGCATGCAAGCAGAGGGTACGCCCCGTGCTTCCTCCCATATGCTCGGCGCTGGCCCGCAAGCCCTTAGCCGCGAGTGCCTCGCGTACGGCGCTGATGTTTCGCTCTCCCACGCGGAGCCGATCGTCCTTGCCGTGCAGTTGAATGACCTGGGCTCCGCCGGCCAACTTGATCACCAGATCCCGCGGGCGCCCCCCATGCTTCTCGACCGCCTTGAGGATCGACTCCACGGCATGGCCGGCATAGCGGGCGGGCTGGGCGGGATCGGGAGGCGAACTGACCGGGCCGGGGAGCATGACATGGGCCAGAATCGCGATGCGGCGGTTTGGCTCGTACACGGCGATCCCCACGCACGAACCCAGGCCGCGGGCGGCCAGCACGGCATCCGAGTCGCGGACCACCGCCATCTCGCCCAACCCAGCGGAGTGGGTAGTGACGGTCATTTGCATTGGGCCAGCTCGCTTTCCAGGATGTCGCAAGACGCGGCGGTGGGAAGCAGAAGGACCTCGCCTTGCAGCCGCTCGCCCTCGAGATCGAAGAGCGTATGCACCAGCAGCGCGTCGGTTGATTCCATGGCCATTTCCAGCACCACGTTGCTCAAGAGGGCTCCAATCATATCCTGGACGATGGTGGGAGGGGATGGGTGAATGATCATTCCGAGGGAGTTGGCGAGCGCATTGAGAAACGAAGCCGCCGTGATATTGCCTACCTCGCCCATGGCCGAGCGCGCCATGTCATCCAGGGGCAGTTCAATCTCCGGCTCCATTAGCAACAGTCCCGCCAGCCGCGACGCCGCCTCGGGGGAGAAGGACAGGATAACATGGCCCTCCAGGGCGCCCGAAAAGCTCAGATAGATCGCGATGACCGCGCGGTCGGCGTCCGCTTGCAGATCGGGGAGACGCTCCAGCCGCAGACGCTCTACCTGAGTGCCCCGCAGGCGGATTGGGCGCTCCATGAAACCGCTGAGCTGCTCTCCCGCGAACGCGACGGCGGACATCAAGGCGCTGGCCATACGATCGGACACCGTGGGGGTCTCAAGTTGTAGCACGGGCTGACTCCCTATTCTCGCCTTCGCGGTAGTATCCCTGGAGTATTCGGCGGAATCGTGAAAATCATCAGGGCTTGTGATACCCTCTTGGCAAGGCCATGCCCGTGCATCGGATGGGTGCGCGGACACTGCCAGGGTGGGGAAAGATCGTGACACTGAAGGATGCCGAGGATCGAGCGCCCGAGCAGCCTCGTGCCGGATGGCTGGATCTGCTCCGCGGGGCCAGTCCCACCAAGCCGGTAGACGACCGAATCGAGTTGGTGGTGCCGATGCCGGTGGCCGTGGGAGCCGGCGGCGTGCAGGGACGGCGCCAGGCGGTGCATGCCGGGGCCCTCCTGGCCAGGCGCCGCCCCGGAGTCCCAGGCGCCGCCGGTCATGATGTGCTGGGCCGGCTTCTGCCCGCTCGCCCACCGCGCGAGAGCAAGTTGCCTCAGGGGGCGAACACCTACATTGGCGACGATGGGTTGACGCTGTTCGCGGCCTGTGACGGCGAGGTGCTGTTGCGCCAGTTACGGATCGAGGTGATCCCGCAATACGTGCGCGAGGGTGCCGTCCCTCCCGGCGATCTCTCGATCCGGGTAGATACGCCCGTGTTTATCACCGGCTCGGTGGAAGCCGGAGCCATCGTGGAGGCGGAGGGCGATATCTATATACAGGGCAGCGTTCGCGAGGCGGAGGTAGTGAGCCGGAGCGGTGGGATCACCGTCATGGGGAATCTCGCGGGCGCCCTCGGACGCCCCAGCATCCTGCGAGCACTGGGTGAGATTGTGTGCCACTCTGTCCGCTACGGCAAAATCAGGACCGCGGGCGATCTCCGCTTGCATGCCGAGGCCTGGCAAAGCACCCTCACGGTGGGGGGGAACGTGTATCTGGACGGCCAGTTCGAGCACTGCTTGCTCGATGTAACCCTGGAGGTGGAAGGGGGCATCTTTCCCCGCATGGAAGCCAACCCAGTCCCCGCCGCCGTTCCCAGCGAGCGCCGGCACGCGCGAGTTGCCACCGGCTTGCGAGGGCACATGGCGTTGCATGCCGCGCCACCCTTGCGATTCCAGCCCTGCACCGTGGTGGAAGTCAGTGCCGCCGGCGCGCGCTGCCGCCTGCAGGAGGGGGGACAGGATCCCTTGCCTGGGGCGATCGTGCAGATCAAGGTAGCCTTACCGAACAGCCGCGGCCACATTCAGGGCATCGCGCGGGTAGTCCGCCTAATCGGTCACGGTCTGATCAGCGTCGAGTTCCTGCAGATGACGCAGCGCGACCAGAATCTCCTCAGCACCTTCTGCTTACGGGTACTCCTCAGCCGCGGAGGCGGCGATCTCTCCGCCCGCCGGCATCTCGAGGAGAAAGACCCCTCCTAACCCTCCAGTTTTCTCTTGCCACGCCGATGATCACGGTAGACCTGTGAATAGTATCCGTGTGGTCCGAGAAGAGTGTTGCCCATGAGCCAACCAATTCGTGTTCTGGTAGTGGATGATTCGGCGCTCATGCGCCACCGGCTCAGCGTTATTCTGGGGGGTGCCCCTGGGTACGAAGTGGCCGGCACCGCCTCGAACGGCAACGAATGCCTATCGCAACTTCAGGCATTACGCCCGGACGTGATCACCATGGATGTGGAAATGCCTGCCCTGGGCGGCCTTGAAACCCTGCGACGGATCATGCGGGAGCAGGCGACTCCGGTGGTTATGGTGAGTTCGCTTACCGAATCCGGCGCTCGGACCACCCTGGATGCCCTGTCCCTTGGAGCGGTGGAATACCTGGCGAAGCCGGCGACGCCGGGGCGCGAGGCCCAGGCCGCCTTCGCCCAGGAATTGCTGCACAAAGTAGGGATCGCCGCCCGCGTGCGCGTCCGCCAGATCATCCGCCAGATCGATTCCCCCGCGCCCGCCATCGCATCCCTCCCGGCTCCCGGACCCGCCCCAGCCACCCTCCGGACGGCTCTGCCCGCGGCCTCCCTGGGATCGCGGCGCCCCGCCGATGGGCCCCTGGTGCTCATCGGCAGCTCGACCGGGGGACCACAAGCCCTGGATCACCTGATGGCCAACCTGGAGCACGATTTGCCGGCCTCGTTTCTGATCGTGCAACATATGCCCCCGCTCTTCACTCAATCGCTGGCGGCCCGCCTCGCCCGGCGATCCGGGATCGAGGCGCGGGAGATTCAAGAGGACGACGAGCTGCGGCCCGATCTCATCCTCTTGGCCCCCGGTGGCTACCATGCCACCCTCGGCGGCGATCATCGGCTGCATCTGGACCAGACCGATCCCGTTCATGGGGTGCGTCCGGCGATCGACCGCACCTTGAAGTCGCTGGCCGAGCACTGGACCGGCCCCTGCCTGGTGGTCATTCTGACCGGGATGGGGGTCGATGGCACCGAGGGCGCCCGTGTCATGCAGCGGCGCGGGGCACGGATCTACGCGCAAGATGAAAGCACCTCAATTGTCTACGGAATGCCTCGATCGGTGGCGGAGGCCGGGCTGGCCAACGCGATCCTGCCGCTAGAGAAGATGAGCGGCGCCATCGCGCAGTGGGCAAGGACCGCGGCTCCCGCCATGGCGGGGCGGCTGTAGGGGATAGGAAATCATACACATGCCGGCAACCACCGAGGGCGAATACCAGCAGTTCACCAAGGCAGTTGGATCCCTGCTTCCGATCAGCCTGGCCGACTATAAGCAGCAGCAAATGGAGCGGCGCATCCGCGACATGGCGCGCAAGTGCCTGGCCCCGGATTTGCCGGCATTCGCCGGCATGCTCCGAAGCGATCCGAAGCTCTTGCTCCAGTTCGAGCAACACATCACGATCAACGTATCCGAGTTCTACCGGAACCCAGAGGCATTCGACTACCTGGCGAACCAGATCCTGGCTCGTTTCAATCCCAAACGCGACCTAAAAATCTGGAGCGCGGGCTGCTCGTGCGGGGCGGAATCGTATACCCTGGCGATGCTCTTGCATCAGTACGCGCCCGGCCTCCGCCACGGCATCTATGCCACCGACATCGACCGGACCATGCTGAACCGGGCCCGCCAGGGGAAAGGGTATGCCGCCGAGGAGATTCGCGATTTACCGCTCCGCCTCCGCACCCTGTACATGACCCGCGAGGACAGCACCTACGCGGTGACCAGTGAGGTTCAGCGCCTCGTCCGTTTCGACCGGCACGACCTTTTGCGGGACCAAATGACCCAGGTCTTTGACCTGGTAGTCTGCCGCAACGTGGTGATCTACTTCACCGACGACGCCAAGAGCCGGCTGTATCAAAAGTTCGTGGACGCGCTCAAGCCGGGCGGCTATTTGTTCATCGGCGCCACCGAAATGATCAATAAAGCTCACGAACTGGGCCTCCGTTACGTCCATCCCTGCTTTTACACCAAGATCGCGACCTGAGTCCCAAAGGTGGTCCCCCGACCGCGGTCGGAGAAGAGAACGAATGAACGTTGACCGACCACGAGCCAGAATCGAGACGTTGATGCGCTATCGCCATCTCCTGTTTGTCCCGCTGCTCGCCGCCCTGGCGCCAATGCTGCTGGGATCGGCCCGTCCGGCCGAGGCGGCCGGCCATGTAGGTGCCGGGCGGGCGCAAAGCGGCGCCATCGCGCTCGATCCCAGTCTGGGCGTGACCTATCTGGCCCAACCAGTGTTTTCCACCGTGCTCGTGCTCGCCAGCCGGAACAGCGCCCTTCTGGGAGTGCTCAAGGTGCCGCCAAGCCCGGCGGGGCTGGCCGTGGATTCGCGCCTGCATTTGCTCTACGTCTCCAGCGATTCCGCCGGCGTGATCACCGTCTTCAATGAGAAGACCCTGCGCGTAGCCAAAACGCTGCCGATCGGCGGCCGGCCCTCGGGGCTCAGCCTGATGAACAAAGGACGGGATCTGCTGGTGACCGACAGCGCGAGCGGGACCATCCAGGAGGTGCCGGTGGGCAGCAAAGGCGGCCCACCGATCCAACTCCTCAACGTGGGACCGGGTGCCGATGCCGGGGCCATGCTCGCGCCGGCGGCGGCCCCGACCGCCAGGCGCATCCTGGTCTGGGGCCGCGGCTTCGCCCCCGGCGAGGCGGTCGAGGTGTATTGGGGCCTCAAGCCGCTGGTCCGGACGGCCGCGGATCAGGCGGGGATGGTGATGACGCACTTCATCGTGCCGCCGCGCGCGCCCTTGGGACGGCAGTTGATCGTCCTGATTGGCCGCCATACGACCCACAGTGAAAGCACGTTGTTGACGGTCATCAAAACGCCGCCGCCGCCCAAGCGAGTGCCGGTGAAGCCCGTGGCGCCAAAACCTCTCCTGCAGCGCTTGCTGACCCCAAAACTGATCCTCGTCGTGCCCACGGCGATCGCCGTGGGACCGCTGAAAAAGCTGGCCGGCCCGAAAAGCAGTCTCGGCATTTCAGCCTTCGAGCTGGAAGCCGCAGTAGCGCTGGTGTGCCTGGTGCTGATTATGCGGATGCGGCGACGGCGGCGGAAAAAGGCTGCTACAGTAGATGGAAGCCCGCGCGGGCGGGGCAAATCCGGCCCACCACGAGCATTGAAAGGCGCGGCATGAGGTTGTATTCTTGAGATCTCCACAAGGCAAGGAGGAGACCGATGAATCCTGATATGCCTGCTTCCGATCAGGACGGGAGCCCCACGGTCACGTTACAGATCACCAAGAAGATGCTCCGCGCCCTGGCGCCGCTGCCGGATACGGCGATCCAGCTCCTTTCGCTGCTCAACGATCCCGAAGTCTCGTTGAGGAAAGTGGCGGATCTGGCGGTTCGCGACGTAGGGATTTCCGCCTCGCTGTTGCGCATGGCCAACAGCGCGGTCTTCGGTCTCCGAGGGAAGGTAGGCAATATCAGCGATGCCCTGCGGGTGATCGGGACCGCCCAGGCCCGCCTCCTGGTGCTGGCGAGCGGGGTGGCCCAGAGCGCCCAGCGGGAACTGCCGCTCTATGGGCTTGCCGCCAACCAGTTCATGCGCCACTCCGAATTGGTGGCCAATCTGACCATGGTAATCGCGCAGGAAGCGCGTTTCCCCAACATCGGCCTCGCCTATAGCAGCGGGCTGCTCCACGATCTTGGCAAGGTGATTCTCAATGGGTTGGCGGTGCGGCAGGCCGACGAGGCGCCAGTGGTGCCGATAGCCGAGGAGATGCGGAAGCGCCAATGTACGCTCCTGGCAGCCGAGGTCGCGGTCTTCGGGGGAGATCACGCGCGGGTCAGCTATCAGTTGGCCGAGCTCTGGTCGCTGCCCGACGAACTGGCGGTCGCCATCGCCGCGCACCACGAGCATCTGGCGCCAGATCCGGCCCAACCGTTACCCTATTGCCTGATGTTGGCCAACGGCTTCGCGGGCGCCATCGACGAGACCTACCCAAAGCTGAGCGAACCGGTGGATTTGACCCTTCCGGACTGGCTGAGCGCGGAAAAGGTCACGCAAACAGCGGTACATTGCGGCTATCCGGCGGCCCAACTTCCCTAACGAAAGAGAACCCGCGGGCGCGGCCATGGTTCTGGGAGAATGCGAGCGGCACG
>Ga0134126_10010315_pt1 | contig 11773 bp, 6 predicted proteins | sample KB31752_FD_96881 | JGI IMG/M metagenome (GOLD analysis project Ga0134126, IMG submission 96881) | Terrestrial soil microbial communities with excess Nitrogen fertilizer from Kellogg Biological Station, Michigan, USA - KB3-175-2 | ecosystem: Environmental > Terrestrial > Soil > Unclassified ...
CGCCATCGGACCGGGCATCGTGGATACCGCGCTGACGAGCCAGATCAAAAGCGATCCAGACTGGTATCGCGCGTATGCGGAAAAGAGCGTGCTGAACCGCTGGGCGTCGGCGCAAGACGTGTCTTTTTGAAAGTCCGGTCCATCGCTGCAAAATTAATCCACCGCCCGCAAATGAAACTCCTGGACCTTCGCCGGATTCTCCGGCGTCAGCGTAAACCTCACCTCCAGATCACCCTTCTCACCTTCCAGCAAAAACCACCCCCGCAACCCATTCTCTGCTTGCATCGGCCCGACGCCCCGAATGGTCCCCACCTTCGCAAACAATGCGCGCGACTCCGCCCGTAATGTATCTACAAAATAATCCATCCAGAAATTCACGGCGAACGCCGGACTCTGCAAAGCCCCATTCCAATCCGGCAACAACGCTACAAGCTCCTTCTGCCGCTGCAGCAGGACTGACGAGGCCACCCCTTCACGGGGCTTCAGTCTCGCCAGCGTCACCAATGTATCCAATACCCGCATATTGATCGTAGACGCATTCGCATACGTCAGGTTGGCAAAACAGATCACACCAATACCATAATCCGGCAAGATCATCCAGTTGCTCCCGAAACCCGGCAACCCTCCCGTATGACCCACCATCGTCCTTCCCTTGCAGTCCTTCGTCCACCGTATCCCATAAGCATAGGCCGATGTCATCGGGCAGGCCTCATCGCCCGGAGAATACCTGAACGAAGCATTCAGGTTATTGAATACCCACGGCTGCTGCATCTCCCGTCGCGAACTGCGTTTCAATATCTCTCCCTCCGGACCACCGCGCGAAGGCCATGCATCCAGCTGCCAGGCTTCATACTTCGCAAAATCCTCCATCGTAGTGATCATCCCGCCCATCGCCCCATACGCTCCGTCATGCAACATCGGCTGTTCCACCCATTCCCCGCCCAGCCGGCGGTATCCATGCGCCAAAACACCAGCAGGCACCCGCGCATACTCGAAATAAGTATGCGTCATTCCCAGCGGCTTCAGGATATGATCCGTTACATAATCCGAATATTTCTGCCCGCTCACCTTTTGTAAGATATACCCCAACAAGGCAAAACCGGTATTGCTGTATTCATAACCGATGCCCGGACTATTCGAAAAGGAAAGACCCTTCCGCACCATAGCCAGTAGTTGCTCATCCGTATCGGCCAGTTGCCGGTCTCCCCAGGGATTGTCCTCCGGGAATCCTGCCGAATGCGTCAGCAAATGGCGTATAGTGATCACCGGTGCATCCGAAAATGGCCCCCTCTGACCGCGTAGCTCCGGGATATACAAAGACGCCGGATCATCCAGCCTCAGCTTCCCCGCATCGCGCAACTGCAAAATGCTCACAGAAATAAAACTCTTGGTCATCGATGCGATCCGAAAATCCGTTTCCGCCGTCGCCGGAACCCGCACACCCCGCCCTCCATCCTCCGCCCCGGGATTACTATAACCCGTTCCCCCGCTATACACCAGCTTTCCACCTGCTACGATCCCGAACGCCATCCCGGGAAAATGGTTCTTCTCCGCATAAGCTTTATACATACCCTCGATCACCGGGAAATAACCCTTGATATCATCGATACCCGCCCGACCTGGCGGCGGTCCTTGTACCATATGATCATAGAATATCTTCGATACGGCCGCCCCGATTTCCACAGCCAGACCATGATCGGCGATGCCGCGCGAAAGCAGCACGATCACATATTTCCTTCCATCCGGCAGGAACACGATGCCGCTGTCATGAACGCTTCCCGTGATCCACCCGCTCTTACTCGCCACCCGCACGTTATCCGGAAGATTCCCCGCAATCACTTCTTTGAAATGCTGATCGAGCAGGATCCGGATCATGGCCCGCGAAGCCCCAGAATCCACTGCCGTTCCCGACGCAATACTCCTCAACAACAGCATGAGATCATACGCGCTCGTGGTATTGTTCATACCCTGCGCGAATGCCTTATTGTCTTCTACGCCCCTCAATACCCGTATATCCATGGCGCCCATCGCCCGCATCGTAGCCATGACATTCTTCGCCCCCACCAATTCGATGACGAGATTGGTAGCCAGGTTACTGCTCTCGGTGATCATTTTGTATAACAGCTGCTTCAAAGGAAGCCGACGGCCCGCCAGCCCATACAGGTCCTTCTCGCTGTCATCGGCGGAGTCCAGCCGGTAACTGCTGCTGTCGGCAATGCTGATAAAATCTGTGTGAATGAGAACGGAATCCTCCAGCGATAACCGGCCCGCCGCGATAAGCCGGAAGGTCTCGATCAGCACCGGCGTTTTCATGGTGCTGGCCGCGTGAAAGCTCTCATGTTCATTGAAGAAGAATTGCTGCCCTGTACTCAGGTCTTCGAATGCAATGGCGAAATCCGCCTGCGGTTGCCGCGCATACACCGCCATGATCTCCCGTCGTAGCGAAGCCGTATCCCGGATAGGGCCCGCGGTCACCGCCTCCGTCATCGATAACAGGACGACCCACACGCCCAAAAAGTAGATTTTTCTCATCCCCGGAAGATAGGAAATTTTCAGACTCACGCCCCCGGCCGCAACGAGCAACGACCACGCCAACCCCGGCGCAAACCCTCAACGACCACGCCGCCCCCGGCCGCACGCACCCCCTACCTCACCAGCACCATCGTCCCCTTATGCACCACCAGCCTCCCCATATACGTCGTACCCGCCACCATCCACACATACGTTCCACCTTCCGCCGATTGCCCGTTCAAACGCCCATCCCATCCATCTCCGATCCTTGTCGTGCTGAATACCATCTGACCCCACCTGTTATAAACTCTGAAATACCTGAGTGTGGCTATACCCACCGGTATCGGCCTGAAGATATTATTGGTCGCACCCCCCGGCGTAAATGCATTCGGCACGAATATGTCCGGCCCCGTTCCATACACTTTTACTAATATGCTTGCTGTCCCCTTACATCCATTGCCCGACGTCGCCGTTATCAGGTACCGGATCGAGTCCGCCTCCGTATACAGACCCACGGGATCGGCAATATTCGGATTGTTCAATCCGGTGGCCGGCGTCCAGTTGAAGGTGTCGTCGCCGGTAGTATCATTGGAGCTTGCCTGCAATTGCAGGGGCTGATTGACCACCACTGCCGTATCATCTCCGGCATCAACTGTGATGGCCGGCAGCACCCGCACCAGGAAAGTATCTTTCAATGCGTTGGGACACCCGGCATTGACCATGCTCAACACGTAATTGGTCGTCTTCAACGGGCTGGCGGTAGCCTGTATGTTATACGGCAGAAGATCGATCGTTCCATTGCCCTGATTGGTCAGCGTGGACGCGCCGGCGGTCCAGTTGAAGCTCGTGGCGGTGATGATCGACGCATTCAGCGTCGCCGTCGTGCCATAACAGATAAGCGTATCCAACGGTTCGGTCGTCGCCTGCGGGAACGCCGTCGTTACGATGTCGACCTGCGCCGGGACACTGGCCAAAGCAGGACAAACCCCGCTCTGCACGATCACGCGGAACTGCGTGTTGCTCACGATGCCCGACACTTCGTAGGAAGTATCGATATCCGCCGGGTTGAAATTGTTCCAGGTAAATCCATCGGGGGACGTCTGCCAGTTCACGAGGACACCCGTCTCACCCGTCAGCGTCAGCAAGGCATCCTTCGTCTGGGCGATACAGAACTGCATCTCCGGAGGACTCAGCGCGCCGCCAACCGTCTGCGGGTCCACGACAACCGTCACAGGCGAGGCCGTATCGATCTGGCACGACTCCCCGTTCTGCACCAGCGCCCGGTAGATAGTCGTCGCCGTTAGATCCTGAGCGGTATATTGATCCGTCGTGTCCGTCACCGTATGGTAGGTCAGGCCGCCGTCCGTGGAAGCCAGCCAGTCGAGAACGCCGCCCCGGTAGCCGCCGAGCGTGATGACAGAGCTGTTACTTCCCGAACAAACCTCCGTATTGCCGCTCAACGCGCCGGGAATAGTGGGCGGGGAGGTGGTTACCGGAAGGACCGCCTGTAGGTTGGCGCAGCCGTTCTGCTCATGCGCCGTCACCGCCCCCGTATTGTTACCGATCAACACTTTCAGGATACTGCTGTCGGCGCCGGATACCACCGTCCAGTCGCCCGGTACCTGCCACTGATAGGTCGCCCCGCCAAGACCGGGGACCGAATAGGTCAGCGTACTTCCGATACAGGCTACCGTGTCCCCGCTGATCAACAACCCGCCGCACGTGCTGCGCAAGGCGATATAGGAATAGGCAAAATGTCCTCCCGGAACACAATTGTCCGTCTCGAAGGTCAGGGTCACCTGCTGCCCGCGATACGGGGCCAGGTCGAAGGTCACCTCCGTCCAGTTCTTCGCCCAAACGTCAAAAAGATGTTGACCGGAGTTAACCCCGACCCCATTGGGGTTCGGGTTGGGAGATGGCTGGGTGCTGGGATAAAACCCGTTCGCTCTCGCGGCCGCCGAGTCCAGCGTCGCATTGCCGCCGCCCTGGCTGGCGTTGTTGAAGGTGGGCAATTCATAGGCTGGCGAAGCACATTGGATCACGCTGTCGGCCGTACGCAGCGTAGCGGTAAATAAAGGCTGCTGATTGGTGTTATGCGCCCCATTCTCCAGTACCATGGCATAGGCATAGGTCATCGTATAAGGCGTCGTCACCGGACCCGGCGGAACGCTGATCCTCATACTCACCCCACGCACATATCCTCCCCCGGTGCCGCCGGCCGACGAATGGGTAATGGTAGTGCTCCCCAACTTGATGGTATTCGTATACTGATAGCCGTTGATCCTGGGGATCGTGGCAAACCCGCCGAACGGGTCGATCGAAGACGCCGATATGATCTGGATACCCGTCACCGAAGGCAGGTTGTATTCCTGTATCTGCGTGGCGCCGAGAGTACCCCCGGGTGCCACTGTCAAAGAATCGTAGTGGATCGAGTCCCTGGTAGGGTTCCCCGAGGCATTATTCCCGGTATACGCCTGCCAGTGGGTCAGATTTCCCAGCGAAAAATTACTGTTGAGAGGACATACCTGGGTCTGCGCATAGGCGGCATTAATGATCAGTAAAAGCAGACATAATACAGGTAAAAGTTTCTTCATGGTTACTGCAAAATACGGATTTCCGGCCTCCTCGTCCAGCGGAACCAGGCTCCGCCGTTACCCCTTCCCATACGATTACGAAAGAATTCCTTCAAGAGTTTACCGGCCTCCGTTTTATTTTTTTCCTCATTCACAACCGACTATATAATATATTGAATACCAACAAGTAAATCAAAATCCTTTACCATCCTCCCCCTAGCCCGGCCTTCAGCGCCTGTTGATATTTACGCAGGTCCCAGCTATACAAATTCGGGGCCTTATGAGCCACCCCGGTCCGCTTCTCATCCAACGCCCGCACGATGCCATAAGAAAATATCTTCCGCTGAAAATTTCTCCGGTCCAGCGACCTCCCCAATATGGCCTCATATAGTTTTTGAAGCTCGGGCAGCGTGAACTTCCTCGGTAGAAGATTATATCCCACGGGCTGATAGTTCAGCTGTGTCCGCAATTCCGTCAACGCGGTCTCCAATATGCGCCCGTGATCCAGAATCAACGGCCCGCAATCCTCCAGGCTATACCAATCACAGGTTTCCGACAAAAGGTCCGGACGCGGAACTACCCTCGAAAATTCAACGAGTGCATAAAAACCCACACTGATGAACCGCTGGGCGAGGAACTGCGCTTTCTCAGGCGGTATCCCCAACCGTTCGACGATCAGCGGCCGCCTGGCAGGATCACTGCGCAATACGTCACTGAATACATGGTACTGCTGCAGAAACACATTCTCCACTCCCGTTCGCTCCCGCAATACCCTGATCGCGGCCTGCTCCATCGTCTCGTCCTTCATCACGAACCCGCCCGGCAATGCCAGCAGGTCCTCATGCTTCATCTTCAATAATAATATCTTCAGCTGCCCCGCGTGAAAACCGAATACCACACAGTCCAACGAAATATGGGCCAGAAAATCCCGTCCGGCCCTATCCAGGAATTGATCTAAGCTTTCTTGCTCCTCCATTCTTCCCAAAATAAAAAAAATACCTATCATTGCCGCATCAACCTTCCGCCAACGCCCTCCCTCACGCTGCCGAGGTCCTCCCTCGCCTCTCCAACGTCCTCCCTCACACCGCCAACGTCCTCCCCCACCAACGTCCTCACCCCGCCAACGTCCTCCCTCACCCGAAATCTCCCTCGATCTCACCGCATAGCCTCGAAACAAACCCCCGCATCCATTCGGCATTCTCCTCCGCCAGCCGCCTCCCGGTCGCCGTCTTCATCATCCCCGGCAGCTTAAAAAGCTTCAGCTGGAAATGGTCCAACGCATACACCCGGTCGTTAGGCTCACGCCCCTTCGCCAGCGGATCGGCAGCATCGAACAACCGCGCATCCATCTGCCCGGCCGTATAAAAACAACGCGCCACGCCTATAGCCCCCACGGCCTCCAGCCTGTCGGCATCCTGCAATATCTTCGCCTCCTCCGTCAATGCCGGCACCCTGGCCGAAAAACTATGCGCATGGATCGCATGCCGCACCCCCTCGATCTTTCCGGCAGGAAAGCCCAGCGAAACCAACAGCTCCCCCGCCCACTCCGCGCTCAGACGCGACGACTCCGACCGCCGCGGAGAGTCCTTAGGCATCGATACCACGTCATGGAAATAAGCCGAAGCCAGCAGCACCAACAGGTCCGCACTTCCCCCCTCCTCCCGCGCGATATGTCTCGCCGCCTTCCACACCCGTTGAAAATGCCCCAGGTCATGCGACCCGTCTGCAATCCCCTCCTGCGCTTTCCAATAATCAACAAACAGTTCCTCCCAATACAATAGATTTTGCGTCTCGTTCTCCATTCGCATTGTAATTTTAAATATGTACGAAACCTTCCTCACTTTCAACCATACCTCTTTCAGATATAACTATCTCTGCCACTATCTCCCCATTGCAGCGGGGATGAACACCCTTTCACGCAGCCTGATGAAGTTCAAACGTGGGGCCCATCCCGATCTCGAAGCCTGGATCGACTCCGCCCGCGAAGCCCTCGCCGAAAAACCTCCGTCCGGCGACTCCATCCTCCTCCGGTCCCTCGGCCACCGCGAACTCACCGCACATAACACCTCCTCCCCCGACCCCAACAACGGATTCACCGCACATAACACCTCCTCCCCCGACCCCCACTCCGAACTCACCCCGCAGAACATCCGCCCCTCCTCTCTCGACCTCCTCTGCCGCACGCTGGCCCTCGATTTCGGTTGCCAATATTTTCCCACCCTCCTCTCCAAAACCCGCGAGACCCTCAGCAACAAGAACCTCTCCCGCCCCGAACGTGAAGCCCACCTCCTCGGCGTATACACAGCCAATATCATCGATGCGCCCGCCTCCTATCTTATTATCGACGACATCCTCACGACGGGCGCCACCATCCAGGCCATCATCGCCGCCCTCCGCCGCAAATCCTCCACCTGCCCCATCCGCGTCTTCACCCTCGCCCGGGCCTCCAATAACCCCCTCCCCGGCCCGATCATACCCCTCCATGGCCGCAGCTTCCGGTTCGACCCCGGTTCGGGATGGGTCCAATCCTAGCTAATTCGGTTTAGCTAAAATAAAGGAAAGAAGGCGCAGCGGAAAACACGCTCACACTGTCCAATACCAATATCACCCAATAATTTACGAGGGTGACTCTTGGGAAAAAAAATTTGTTAAGTAAATTTTAATTTTTTTACCTTAGATCATTAATTGCTAAACTTTTGCTTTATGACCATTCAACGATTGCTTGCTAAAATGGCAAGCTTCACCCTGCTTTGTGTACTTTTCACACAAGCAGCATTCTCCCAAACCAAGACAGTCTCAGGAACAGTTACAGATGACAAAGGAGCACCCATTCAGGGCGCAACCATTACAGTAAAAGGCACCAGGGCCGGGACCTCCACCGCCGTCGACGGTAAATTCACCCTCAGCGTACCTTCCAACGCTACAACCCTGGTCGTGACTTCCGTCGGTTTCTCCAGCCAGGAAGTGGCCATCGCCAACCAGACCAGTTTTTCCGTTACGCTGACAGCCTCTCAGGCAAACCTCAATGAGGTAGTAGTCATCGGCTATGGCACTGCCAAGAAAAAAGACTTTGCGGGATCGCTGACCACAGTGGGCGCCAAAGAATTCAACAAAGGCGTGATTACCTCCCCCGACCAACTGATGCAAAACAAGGTCTCCGGTCTGGAAGTGGTCAGCAATAGCGGTCAGCCCGGCTCCGCTACCACGGTAAAGATCAGGGGTAACTCCTCGATCCGCGGTCAGGGCAACCCGCTCTACGTTATCGACGGAGTGCTGCTCGATGGCAGGAACGCCCGCCCGTCGGTCAACCTCGGTGATGGCGGTTTCGGCCAAACGCCCGATGCCAACCCCCTCATTTATATCAACCCCTACGACATCTCCGATATCACTATCCTGAAAGACGCAGCCGCAACCGCCATTTTCGGTTCGCGCGGCGCCAACGGAGTGGTCATGATCACCACCAAAAAGCCTACAGGCGGCGGCCCCAAGCTCGAATTCAATATTTCCGAAGGCTGGAATGTCGGCTACATGAAGAAATTCGATATACTGAACCATGCAGATTATCTCTCTGCTCTTCACAAGTATAGCCTCGACACCGTTACGACAAACCCCCTCAATCATGGCGGTAACGTAGATCCCATGAAGGAGATCACCCAGAACAGCACGATCCAGAACTATGGTATGGCACTCAGCGGCGGTACCGAAAATGGAAAATACAGAGCTTCCTTCCTCGCTTCCAAAACTCCCGGCTTTATCAAAACCAATGAGCTCGATAAATACATCGGCACATTCGCCGGAGATTATAAATTCTTCGATCAGCACCTCACTATCGACTTTAGCCTGATCGCAGCCCATACCAACGAAAACGTTGTCCTTGCATCCAACACCGCAGGTTCCACCGGCAACCTGATCAGTTCCGCCCTTCAGTGGAACCCGACCCTGAACTTTACGGACAATAACGGGTTATATGTCTTCCCCAGCAACGGTTCCGGTAACCCGATGGCTTTCATCAACGGTTACAACGACCTCGCAAAGGTCAATACCTTCCTCGGCTATATCTCCGCCGACTATAAGATCCTCAAAAACCTCGACTACAAGTTCCTGTACTCGATCAACCAAAGCGCCGGTAGCCGCGGGACCAGCATCGACGGCTGGATCCAGGGTATCCCGCCCATCACAGGCGCGGGAGAAGGCATCGTCTCCAACGCCGAGCTGATCTCTCAGGTCACGGACAACACCATTAATTATAATGCCAAACTTTCGGAGAATCTTGAGTTGACCGCCACCGCCGGCTACGAATACTGGCAATCGGATTATAACAACAACCAGTTCGCAGCGGAAGGTTTCAACTTCAACCTTGTACAGCAGAACAGGCTGGACATTAAATACAGCGATGCGATGCAGGATGGGAATACGCAAAAAGTGCCCGTCACATTCAAAGATATAACCACCAAAGTGTCCTCATTCTTCGGACGCGTGGGCTTCAACTGGTCCGACAAATATTACCTGACGGGTACGTTCCGCGCAGATGGTTCCAATAAATTCGGAGAAAATAACAAATATGGTTATTTCCCATCTTTCAGCGGTAAATGGGTAATCTCCAACGAAGATTTCCTGAAGACCAGCAGCCTGTTCTCCAATCTGGCGCTCCGCGGCACCTGGGGCATCACCGGTAGCCAGGACTTCCCGTCCGGTTCTGCTATCGACCAGTTCCTCTTCACCACCTACAATACCAGCCGCCAGATCAATGGTGGTAACCCCGATCTGAAATGGGAACAAACCACCCAATATGATATCGGTCTCGACTTCGCCCTGCTGAACAGCCGCGTATGGGGCACGTTCGATTATTATCACAAGAACACGACCAACCTCCTGTTCGAGACCACACCCATCCAGCCGGCTCCCCCGGCCAATATTTGGAAGAACTTGCCCGGCAATCTGACCAACGACGGTTTCGAACTCTCACTGGGCGCCAACCTCGTTCATAATGCGAACTTCTCCTGGGACCTCACTTTCAATATCGCACATAACCACAACGTGATCAAGAATATACCCTACGTCATCAACACAGGCCAGATCAATGGTCAGGGCGTTTCCGGTACGCTGGGTCAGATCATTCAGTCCGGCTACCCAGTCGACGAGTTCTATCTGAAACAGTTCAAAGGCTACGACCAGAACGGCAACCAACAAATCGCCAACAGCGCAAACTTCGCCGGCGACCCCAATCCGGCCTGGCTCTTCGGTGGTTCGACCACCCTCAACTACAAACACTGGCAGCTTACCATCAACGGCGGCGGCTCCGGTGGCTTCCTCATCTACAACAATACCGCTACTTCCGTCACCAACATCTCCGGTATTGCACAGGGCAGGAACATCGACAAGAACGCCTACATGTCCGACGAAAAGCCCAGCAGCGGCGTAGCAGCCTCCACCCGCTTCCTCGAAAGCGGCAATTTCTTCAAGCTCCGCAATGCTACCATCAATTATAGCCTGGGTAACCTCGGCGCCTATTTGAAGAATGCCAACATCTTCGTCAGTGGATCCAACCTGTTCGTGCTGACCAAATTCTCCGGATTCGATCCTGAGGTCAACATCGACAAGAACAACGGTGGCTATCCTTCCCGTTCCATTGTGTTAATGCCGTAGCCGACCCCGAGAAGCATAACGGCAGGCATCAACTTCAACCTTTAAAAAATACTCAAACAGAATAGTATATGACAAAGTCAAAAAAATATATCGCTTACTCCGCCGCCCTTCTGTTGCTGGGGTTGGGTAGCTGTTCCAAGCTCGAGGAGAAATACCAAAGTTCCTTCACCCGTGACCAGATCAACGCAGGTCTGGGCTCAACGGGTCCGACCTTGCTGCTGCAGGGCGCCTATTCGGACCTGGCTACCCCATTTGTCGGCCAGGACGAACTCTTCTCGCTCGAAGAAAATACCGCGGACGAATCGCTGGTCCCTACCCGCGGAGGTGACTGGGACGACAATGGTGTCTGGCGCGTGATGCACAACCACACCTGGGACGCGACCCACTCCCAGATCCTCGCGGTGTTCAACAACCTGAACCAGATCAACTTCGACGCTACCAACGTCCTCAGTTTCAACCCGAGCACCGAGCAGGCAGCCGAAGCCCGCTTCCTTCGCGCCTATGCGCTCTATTTCCTGTTGGACGAATACGGACAATTCCCCTTCCGGAACCCCGGGGAAAACCTGCTCAATGCCCCCAAGGTGTACAAAGGCGACAGCGCCGTTCAGTTCCTCATCAGCGAGATCACTACGATCATGCCGCAGCTCGGTGCGAACAACACCATGGCTCAGGCTAATCAGGACGCCTGCAAAGCCCTGTTGATGCGTATTTACCTCAACCGGGGAGCGTTCAACAATCGTGCAAAACCGACCTTCGCCGATGCGGATATGCAACAGGTGATCACCCTCGGTAATCAGATCATCAACTCAGGGAAGTATCACTATATGGCTAATTATTTCGACAACTTCGCGGTAGGGAACGGTAGCTCCACCGAAGGTATCTTCGCCTATCCCAGCTCCTCCGGTGTCAGCGCCAACAACGGCGGCGTCGATGCCCGCTGGATGATGACTTTCCACTACAACGAATACGACGCGCAATCGCCCAATGCCGGTTGGAACGGCTTCTCGACGATCAGCACCTTCTATGACGCCTTTTCGGTTACG
>Ga0134126_10010316_pt1 | contig 11773 bp, 11 predicted proteins | sample KB31752_FD_96881 | JGI IMG/M metagenome (GOLD analysis project Ga0134126, IMG submission 96881) | Terrestrial soil microbial communities with excess Nitrogen fertilizer from Kellogg Biological Station, Michigan, USA - KB3-175-2 | ecosystem: Environmental > Terrestrial > Soil > Unclassified ...
ACGGGATCCAGCAGGTAGGCCACGAGGACGGCGAAAATGAAGGCCACGATGACCTTCCAGGCAGCGTAAATAAAGGCTCCTACGGCGAGAAAAGTGAGAACGGTGAACAGGACGCAAACCGTCTTCTTATCCCAGATGGACAGCTTGGCGGGAGCATTGCCGGAATCGGCGGGGTGGAGCCGGGGATTCGGATAGTCGGTCACGAGGCGCCTGTCATTGGATGCACTGCCAGAGAACAGGGATTGGGAGCAGGGATAGGTTTCAAGGTTTCCGATCAGCACCGGCCGGGCGGGCCAAAGCAGGTCTGGAGCTGCGCTCCTTCGCTAAAGCTCACAATTGCAGGGTCAGGCGGCGGCGGGCTGAGTCAAAGTGGTAGAGGCGCGGGCGCGATAACGGCGGTAGTCGCGGAGGAGGCGTTCCTCTTCGGCGGTGCCGGAAAGGCTCTCGGCGGCCATTTTGCAGTAGCCCATACGAAAAGCAGCGTAAGCCTGCAGCCAGGAAGGCAAGCGGTGGTGGATAGGATCGCCGCTCACCTGCGTGTATCGGCGCACGAGATAACCGGCGGCATCGCGTCCCAGGTCCCATTCCACGATGGCGCCAGCCAGGTCCCAGGCAATGTCGGCGGGCCCGGGGAAAAAATGGTCATCGCCGTGAGAGGCCCCATCCGTCTTGAGAATGCCGGCTGGGGTGAGCAACCACTCGTGGGGCTGCATGCGGCCATCGGCAACGGCCGGAACTTTGATTTCCAGGCTGGCGGAATGCGGGTCGTTGGGCAAGCCAAACTCTTCGTGCAGGTTCCAGGCGGCCATGGCAGAGAGGTCGGCGGATTGAGCCGCCCGATGGGAAAACCTCGCCGCCCGGAAAGCACAATATTCGGCGATGCGGTCGAGCAGAGGCGGGCACAGATCCATGCGCGTGGCCGGCAGGCTGCGATGGTGGCGATAGCTGAGATAACCATCGCCGGCGTTTTCGGCAGCCGGAGCAAACCCGGCGGCGGCCAGGGTACGCGAGCGCTCAGCCACCTGGGCGCCGAAATGCCCGAGTCCTTCAAACTTGAAGAGGCGCCGGCCATCGCGGGAAAGAAATTTGGAACGCTCGAAGGTGATCCAGGAAGCGGGCCAGTTACAGGCGGCGTCAAAAGAATGGCGGCGCCAGTTACCGCCGCTGAGGTCAAGCTCAGCCTCAGCGGGCACGGCGGCCGGGGGGAGCACGGCGTAGGAGCGGAATTGAGGCCACCGGCGAGCGGCGTCACGGGCGCGAAGGCGAGAGAGAGTGGGGTGCGCGGCGCACACAAACGCAATGCTGTTGCGGGGCACGCCCGCCTGGAGCAGGGCGTCGCCAACCGAAAGGAAAGAAGAGCCGCTGAGGCCCGGGCCTTCATCCACGACAAGGAATTCGGCCTGGCGGGCACGCTGGGCGGCAATCCAGCGGCGCGCATCAGAGCTGAATTCGGTTTGGCGATCGAAAGGATGCCCAGCGGGCCGGACGGTGATACGCTCGGCAACGAGTCCGCGCCGGCGCAGGGCAGCTGCGACTACCGCGCTCAAAGTAGTGCCGATGCTGCGAATGCCGAGCACGGCGGCATGCGGCGAAGCTAAAGGCAAAGCCACGGCCAAGTCGGCGTAGCGCCGAGGATGAAGCGAGTAGTAGGCAAAGCCTTCCGGAGTGGAGACGGTGATCTGCGCGGGCGGAACAATGGCGGTCAGGCGCTCAAGTAATTTGTAACAGTCAACCCGACGTCCGAGGAGCATTTCCGCGAGTGCATCGGTGACGGCAGCCATGCCGGCCGCATGCGGGGACGCGGCGTCGGCCAAGCCACACTCCAGTTCACCGGAGCGCAGCAGGGCCTCCATCAGACTGTCGGGCTGAGAAGCGGGGCCGACGCTAAGCTGGCGGAAGAGCGGCACCAGCGCTTCCAGCAACGCGCTTCCGGAGTGGACGCGCCGGCCTTCGCGAAACACGAGCATGGAGATGGTTCAGGCGGCGTTCTTTTTACTGCCGCGACGCGAACGGGCTACGTCGCCGTCCTTATCAATGAAGTACAGAAATTGATTGTCGCGCTCGACGGCATGCGGCACCAGGATCTTGGAATCGCCTTTGCCAGACTTAGACTTCTGGCAGACATTGCCTTCGCCATCGAGGTAGTAGAGGTAACTCTTATAATCGCGTTCCAGGTTTAGTTTCTTGACCTTTTCCGCCATAGGCATGACCTCGCTCCCACTTGGATTCGGACCAGGGGCAGGCTGATGCCTCGCCCTGGGCAGAAAAGGACTTCAGCGGGAAGGGGGCCGGCGGGTGCGCCGAAGTGGCTGATGGGCAGCCTTTTCCGACTCTTCCGCGGGGGAGAGCACGCGGCGGACGATGGGGGTGTTCAGCTTGTACTTGCGTTCGACTACCTGGCCGCTGTCGTTCTGTACCCGCAGGATGAACACGGGCAGGACACCTTCCTTATCGAAATTTTCCTTGGTGATGGTTATGGGAAATACGCCAAAGAGATTGCGCTCGCGGTAGGCGGTCTCGTAGCGGTCTCGCTTAACGTTCCAGGTAAAAACGCGGATCTGGTTGTAGTCGAAAGGCATGCCTTCATGGGAATCGGTGAGGACCATGAGGAATTGCGGAACTTCTTTGTCGCCATCCTGCACCTGGTCGAGAACGAAGGCGGCGACGATGCGCTGGCCTTCGGCGTACTGGGCGACCTCGAGGGGCACATCAATGTCCACCATGCGGGCGAGCACCCAGCCCACCCGGCCCTGGGAATCGCGCACCAGCCACCAGTCTTCCATGGGAGCGGGAGGGGGGGCCTTGCTGCTGACGTCCTGGCGCAGCGGAATGGCGGCGGCCTGAGGCTTGGGAGCTGTGGCGCGCTTGAGGATTTGAACTTTGGTGGCGGCTTTAATCTGGTAGAGGTGCTTGCTGTCGCGGCCGGGAGAGATGTGGATATTGGTGTCGTTTTCGGTGATGCCGGTGGCCACAAGCGGAGCGTTGCGATTGTCTGCCGCCATCTGCTGCATCTGGTCGTAAACATCCTGACCGACGAGGTAACGCTCTTCGACCCAACCTTCCTTTCCCTCGGAGGTGCGCACGCGCACAAAACGGCGGGAGCGCTCCAGGACCCGCAGACGGTCGCCGTTCTGGACCAGGGCGACGCGATTGTAAACGGCGGCAATTCGATCACGGAGATAAACCTGAGGCGCGGTGACGTAGGCGGTTTCCCGGGGCTGACCGCGCCCGGAGCAGCCGGCCAGCAGTGCCAGGGCGAGCAGCGACAGCAGCAGCGCTTTCCACAGCGGAGACTGCGCAGGCTGGGGCGCCAGAAGTGTTGGGACCGACCTCATGACTGGGTTGCTGCTTTTAATATAGCGCCGCCGAGGGGTGGCGGGGAGTGGAGTTGTTGGCACGTGGGAGTCAGCAGTAAGCCTGGGGCACGCGCGTTATCGGAAAGGTGGCGAGATCAATGGCTGCGTTTCTTCTTTCCACCCTTTGCAAAAACCGCAAAGGATGGCGCACCCGCGGTTACGGCCAGTGCCCTATGCCCATGGTGCGGATATCCATGACTCGAGCACATCACTGGGTAACAGTAAGGCTGGTAGTGCCCGAGGCGGTGCTGCCGCCGGCGGGCGTGTGAGTGGCCGTGATGGTGGTCGAGCCAGCCGTTTGCAAGCTAGCCAGGCCGGGACTCGAGGCGGAGAAGATGGCCACGCTGCTGTTCGACGAACTCCAGTTCGTGGAGGAAGTCACGTCCTGGCCATTCAACGTCGCGTTGAATTGCAGGGTGGTGCCGTTTGTCGAAAGGCTGACCGTCTGGTTTGCAGGAGAAATGGTGAGCGTGTTGGAGGTGGAGCCTACCGTGAGCGTGGAAGAGCCGGTGACGCCGCCGTCGGTAGCGGTGATGGTGGCGGTGCCGGAGCCGACACCTTTGGCCAGACCGGAGCTGGTTACGCTGGCGATGTTGCTGGCGGAAGTAGTCCACGTGAGGTTGTGGAGCGACGCATTGGTGCCGTCATTGTTGACCCCGGTGGCAGTGAACTGCAGGGTGGCGCCGATATTCACGGAGGCGTTCTGCGGGGCCACGGTGATGGACGTCAAAGTAGGGTTAACAAAGAAGCCGCGGCAGGAAACGCCCCCAAGCGCGACCAGGAAGGCGAGCGCGAGCAGCGGCAGCACAGGTCTTTTCGGCATCGTCCAGGACTCCACGGCCCAGCAGGGCCAGGGTTCAATGTGAGTGGTCGCGCTGCCCGCATTTTAGCAAACCGGGGCGCCCTTAAAGCAGCGGCCGGAGCCCGGCACCAGCCTGGACACGGCGCTTAAATCGGCCACAGAGACCGGAAGGCAGAGAGAAAAAAGGGCTTCCCATCGCGCCTCCGGGTGAGAACGGTCGAAGCGGGGCCGATTGCGCGGGAAAAGAAGGCTAAGTCTGCCGCCGAGGCCGGACGCGTGGGATGCGTTCGTCAACCGGCTTGCGCCCGGCAAAGCCCTCCTCCAGGCCGTGCCAGTGGGTGATCTGCTTCTCACCCAGCTTCCAGCACAGCAGGACGGTGCGGCCATCCATCTGGCAGGGGAAATCGAGCAGTCCGATGTCGAGGTCCTTTACCTGCACGCCGGTGGCGTTGATTTCGCTGACCGCGTCCTTGATCTGCTGCGCCGTTTTCTCGCGCTCCGCCTTGCGGCGGGCCAGGCGCACCAGGGGCAGGAGCATGCCGCCGGCGAGAAAGACGCGGTGGGCAATTTCCTTGAACTCCTTGTCAATTTCCTCAATTTGCTTTTTGCCGCCGATGGCCTGGCGCAGCAAGCTTTCCAGGACCGGCAATAATTCGTGGGCTTCGTCCAGGGTAAACGTCCGTTCTGACATAGGGTGATTTGACTCGTGCCTGGGGTGGCTGAACGTACTCAGATTATACCTGCGGGGAAGAAAAAGGTAGAAGGGTTTGGCTGTTGGCTCTTGGCTCTTAGCTGTTGCTTCTGACCGCCAGAGGCAGCGGAAAGGGCTAATCGCCGCGGGGTCGGCCGCGGACGGCGCGACGGCGATAGGCGCTCAGGATATCGGGCAAGGACAAGACACCCTGCAACTGCGTGAGGTCGGCACGGTGCACCACCGGCAGCAGCGGCCAATCGTAGATGTGGCGCAGGGCGGTATCCAAGGGATGGTCGGGATGGAGCAGCGGCGCCGGGCTATCTTGCGCGACCGCACTCTTGAGCAGCAGCTCGGCGTCGCCCTGATCCGCCATATCGGCCAGTTTCTTGCGCGTGACCCCCCGCCACAGGCCGTCCGAGGATCGGAACAGAAGGAGCGGCTCCGTGGATTGCTCCAACTCGCTCAACGCCACCTTCACCGGCTCCTCGCCGGTGAGCAGGGGCACCCGCGGGGCACGCATGGCGTCCTCCACGCGCAATAGCGGCTCCTCGCGCTGCTCCTCCATGGAGGGCAGGTCGAGCCCGGACTGGCGCGAAAGCATGTCGAAGATGGGAACAGGCTGGGCGGCGCGCGAAATCACGTAAGCAATGGCGTTGGAGATGATGACGGGCACAATGATGGTGTAGTCGCCGCTCACTTCCAGCACCATGAACACCGAAGTCATCGGAGCGCGAATAAAACCGGCGAACAACGTTCCCATGCCCACCAGGGCGTAAGCGCCGATAGGCCCGGTGAGCTCAGGAACCAGATGGTGCTCCAGAGAACCCACACAGCCGCCTAGCATGGCGCCAATAAAAAGGGTGGGCGCGAACATACCACCGGGGGTTCCGCTCACGAAAGAGATAGTGGTGGCCAGAATCTTCAGGCCGGCCAGAATGCCCAGCATCTGCCAGGCGTACTGGCTGTGCATGGCCTGATCCATGTAGGCGTAGCCCGCGCCCATCACTTGGGGAAAGCCAAGATAGCCGATGATACCGATGAGCAGCCCGGCGATGCCCGGCTGCAAGTGCTGCGTCCAGGAGGGAGCGTTCTTCAGCCGCAGCCGGAAGTAGAGGATCAGCTTGACAAAGACCACCGATGCAATGCCACCCACCACGCCCAGCACGGCATAAGCCAGCAGTTCACTGGCGTTCACCGCACCGATTGGGGGAATGCGGAATAGCGGCGCCGAGCCAAGCAGATAGCGTTCCACCACTACGCTGGAGACAGCGGCTAGCACGACCGCGCCCAGAACCCCGGCACTCCAGCGGCCGATAACCTCTTCGATAACGAAGAGCACGGCGGAAATGGGAGCATTGAAAGCGGCGGCCAAGCCGGCAGCCGCGCCCACCGGGGCAATCAGCCGCAAGCGTTCGCGGGAAAGCCGCAATTTCTCGCCCAGCAGCGAAGCTATGCCGGCGCCAATCTGCAGCGCGGGGTCTTCGGGCCCCAGGGATTGCCCGCTGCCGATTGCCAGGGCCGAGCAGATGAATTTTCCCACCACGGTGCGAAAAGGAATGTGGCCGTTATAGATGTAGAGGGCAGCCTTGGTCTGGTTGACGCCGCTGCCCCGCACGCGCGGGAAGACATAAATCACCAACTGGGCGATAACGAGCCCGGTCAGCGAAGGCACCAGCAGCAGGTGCGAAGGCGAAGGCGAGAGCGAGGTGCCCAAAAGATAGGTTCGGACAGAAAGATAGGTGATGCGGAAACACACCACGGCCAGGCCGGAAAGAATGCCAATGAAAATGGCCAGCACCAGGAAGAAGGGCTCTTCCCGGATAAGCGCTTGGCGTCCCGGCTTGGCATGTTGCGGCAGCGTCGCTGGAGATGCATCCGCGGTTTCAACGGGAACCGGTGGAGTCTCGCTTTTGCTCACTGCTCCTCCGCTTGATGAGCCAGCAGCAGCAGGGCCAGGTCAGCGCCCGTGGGAGTGCCACATTGTTGCGCGGTTATGGTTTCGATTTGGGTGACCAGCCCCATGGCCAAATCGCCAAGGTGCGGGTCGCGTTCCAATTTGTACGTGCGCACTCCGGGGCTGAGTTGCGTGGCCTGCTGCTGGAGTTGCTGGATTTTGCCGGCATCCGGCTGGTTGGGGTGCGCCGCGGGTACCGCGCTCTCTCCCGGCTTTATCTTGCCGAAGATCTTGGCCACAAGCCCGGACTGGGAGCTGGGGTGGGCGGGTGTGCCGGCAGCCCCAGTGGGCTGCGCCGGCGCGGTAGCCGGGGTCGAGGAGATGTTCTTGGTGGCGGCACATTGCTGCAGCCGCTGGCTGGCCTGACGAAATGCCTGCACGATGCGTGCCGCTCTCTGCCTGGAACTAACATTTTTGGCGTAAGGATTCCACTCCAGCACCAGGCGGCTGGTGGCCAGCAGTTCTTCCGTTCTGGCGTCATGCTGGCCGGCGCGTACGGCGCGCTCCAGGTAGCGGATGGCGTCGCCATAGCGCGCCAACTGGAACTCGGCCTCGCCCGCGCCCTGCAACGCGTCTGGGTCACTTGGATTCAGGCGCAGGGCCTGCTCAAACTGCTGCAAGGCACGCTCCTGGTCGCCGGCTTGCACAAACAAGCGGCCGACTTGGGTGTGCTCATCAGCGCTGCGGGGAAGTTCAGGAGTGAGGGCAATCAGTTCAGCATCGGCCTGGGTGGTAGCGTGCAGGCCAAGGAGATAGTGGATTAGCTCAAGCCGGGTCTGCTGCCGGCGAGCGGCGACATCCCCGTCCGGCCACAGTCCATAAATGGCGCCGTGATAATAGCGCAGCGCCACCTGGGTTTGATCCTGAGTGGCGGCAAGGCGCGCCAGTTGCAGGTTGATGGTGCTGTTGCTGGGTTCATCCTGCCACAGGGTCAACAGATAAGACCTGGCTTCAGGGATGTCGTGGGCCGCCACCAGGGCCTCGGCCAGGCGCAGCCGATAACTACGATCGTCGTGGGAGTAGTAAAGCGCGTTGCGAAAATCCTGAATAGCGGATTGCGGGTCTCCGGCGGAGAGCGCCGCCTGGCCGCGCCCAAACCACATCTGCCCTAAACGTTGCTGCTTATCCTGATAGAAACGGTTGGCGAATACGGTGGCCGTGCCAAACGCAGCGGAAGTGATCAGCACCAGCGCCAGAAACAGCGGCCGGACGTGGAAAGTTCCCAGCGAGCCCTCGCCGCAATAGGGACAATGGGCATCCGCCTGCGGCAAGGGCCGCTTACAAGTGGGACATACCGCTTCTTGACTGGTTTCCAAATGGTGACGTTTCGAACGGTATTAGTTCGTGCTACGACCAGTGTAAACGGGATGGCGGCAGAAGGTAAGTCTATACTGCGCGGTACATAAGGGGCTCGCGGCGGAACCGGGAAAAGCATCACCGTTAATTGTGATGGCCGTCACAGTAGGGACGCTCCTGCTGCGATATTTTGCTTATCCAGATTCGCCGGGTGAGCGACCTTGTTGCGTCCCAATCTTGGCAGTATCCAACCCGAACTGTTACGTGCCTTTGAAGGCGCGACCCTGGTGCGGCAGTACCGCAAGGGGACCACGGTGTATCGCCGGGGACGGCCGGTGCGCGGGCTGTTTCTGGTCCAAAAAGGACGGGTGCGGCTCTCGCTGGGAGAAGGCACTACCAGCCTGGCCCTGCACGTGGCCGGGCCCGGGGCCCTGCTGGGACTGGGCGAGACGATCTCCGGGGAGGCTTACGAGGCCACCGTGGAAGCGCTGGAGCCCTGCCAGCTGGCTTTCCTGCGGCGAGAGGCTTTCCTCAGTTATTTGCGCCAGAACTGCGGTCTGTGCCTGCAGTTGGTACATGCGCTCAGCGAGGACCTGCACCAGCTCTACCAGCAGTACCGCACGGTGGGAGGGCCGGTGACGCGGGTGCGCAAGCCGCGGGCCAATGGTCCGGGTTCCCCAAGCCACGAGCACCACGATCCGCTGGGCTAAAACCTCCTAGTCCAGGTGGGGGTTGGACTCCTCGGCCACCGGCGTGAGTTCCCGGGGATAAGCGCCACCGTTATATTCCAGCAGCCGGTTCTTCCATTTAAGAAACTCCGTAATGGTTTGCGGCTCAATGCGGATTTCCACCCGGCGCAGGCTGGCCAGCAGCAGGTTCATTTCGTATTCCAGGCCGGCCGGGGTGCGTAGGCTGCGGCGCGCGGGTTTGACGCGCGTTTCCACTCGGCGGCCAGCGCACTCCAGCAAACCCCAAGCGGGGGGGAGTTCTTGCGGCGCGATGAGCCCGGCGGGGACCAGGTAAAAGCGCTCGCAGCCCAGGGCGATTTCGGAGTTCTCGCGGAAGGGCTTGCAGCGGTCGGCCAGAAAATCAGCCCGGCTCACCTTGCACTCCACCACCACGGAATGGCACTTCCCTTTCCAGCCAATGGCGTCAGGCACCTCGCCGCTGGCGCAGGCCTGCTCGGAGAGCACCACGCCGCAGCGGTAGCGGCGCAGCCAATCAACAGCGCGAGCGACCATTTGGGCGTGGGTCATTTCATTTGAGGACGCGAGGAGACGGCCTCACGCGGAAGTTGACGATTGATGATTGGTGGATTGACGATTGAAGACCGCAAATCGCAATCGTCAACCATCGTCGAAAACCGTCCATCGCACGCTCTCAGTTTCCCGTGCTGGCGAGGGATGGGCTAGTACTCTTCTGGTTCCTGCCGCAAGCCGGCTAGGCGGTGGGCTGAATGGGCTGGGGTTCTTTGGCCTGCGCGCCTTGGCGGATATCGGCCAGGGCTTCCTCAGAAAGACCGGCTCGGTCGCGGGCGTCCTGTATGGAAGTAAACGGCCGGGCCGCGACGATGCGAGCGGCCTCTTCCGGACTCACGCCATAGAAGGAAACCAGCTCCTTTTCGGGTGCGGTATTCAGGGCTACCATGGGGTGAATGCCGGCCCTGATAGCCCCGGCGCGGCTGACGTACGCGGGGCGGCGCGGATGGCTAAAGTGGTCACGCTCCTGGATGGCGGCACTCTGCAGCGCGCGCTCCTGCGTTTTGGGCAGGCTGCGCTGCAACTCGCGGGTGCGCTCGCGGATCAACTGATCGTGTTCGTCGCTGCTTTTGGGCAGCAGCAGAAAGCCAATTCCGACCCCCAGAGCTAATCCCACCAAAAACATTTTCATCGTTCCTCCCCGCGGGGAACACGCGCCAGGCTGCGCTATCTAAACGGATGCGACGCATGGGGAGGGTTTTGCCTGAAAAGCAGCAATGAGCGATTAGCATTTGGCACTTAGCCCTTAAGCCGTTTCCAGCTAATGCCGCTCTTAAAATTTTGTCACTTCTGTGAAGTTGAAGTCGCGCACCTTCATGGGCGGCACCACCATATCGAAAGACTCTTCACCGCTGGCGCGCACGGGCGTGCCCATCTCCTCAACATTGGAGAGCATGTGCAGCAGGCTCTCGTTGAAACGGAAGTTGCGGATGCCATTTTTGAGCTGGCCGTCCTCAATTTGGAAGGTGCCGTCGCGGGTCATGCCGGTGAGGATCTTTTCGTATGGATCAACTTCGCGGATGTACCACAAGCGGGTGATGAGCACGCCCCGCTCGGTGGCGGCAATCATCTGGTCCACGCCTTTCGCAGCCGACTGGCCGGGCCCTTCAAACACAATATTGATGGGAGCCTCGCCAACTTCGTTGGGCAAGGGAAAGCCGTGGCCTGTGGGCTCGACCGGACCAACCTTGGCGGCGTACTCCGACTCCAGCATTTTTTTGGCGGTGGAGCGAGCGTACACCAGGCGCTTGACCACGCCCTTTTCCACCAACTGCACGCGCTGGCGCCGCACGCCTTCGCCGTCAAAGGGAGCGCCCGACTGCAGGGAATGGGACACGTCGTCCCAGACCGTAATGTTTTCGCCGAACACCTTCGTGCCCACGCGATTGTTGAGGAAGGAGCGCTGATCGAGGATGGCCATGCCGCCGAAGTCCCAGAACATGAAGCCGACCAGGTCGAGCACAGCGGCAGGCTCGAGAATCACGGTGTACTTCCCTGCCGGCAGCTCGCGGGGCTTGGCCGACTGCAGCGCCTTTTTGGCGGCGATTTCGGCGAGCGCCACCGGATTCAGATTGCGCACGTCAGGCGAGTTGGATTTCTGCCAGCCGGAGGAGTCGCCGCCCAGCATGGTGACGGAAATTTCCGAGGAGGTCTGGGTGTGGTAAGCCGCCAGGCCGCGCGAATTCAGCACCGCTTCCACCGATTCAGAATTGGAAAAGATGCCGGCGGCGGTGAGCTTCTGCTTTTTGGCGATGTTGACGATTCTGTCCACCGCCTGGGCGCGCTGGCCGGGGGTGAGCGACGAGGTTTCAAAAAAAGCGCGACCCACCGGGACAGCGCCATCGTAGTCTTCTGGGCCAGCCGCAGGCAGCAGGTCAGGATCGGGTTCCTGCACCTTGGCCAGCGCCTCGGAAGCAAGCACCGCCTGCTTCAGGCTTTCATCGTCGAATTTGTTGGTGGTGGCGCGGGCGGTGCGGCCATCGAACACGGTGCGCACGGAGACTACGTAATTCTCTTCGGCGACATTTTGGTGGATGGTGTTGTTGGCAAAGCGGGTGAGGGCGCTCTGGCCGCCGGCAATGAGGGCTTCGACCTCGTCGGCGGTGGAGAACTTCTTCAGGCGTTCGAAGATTTCGGAGGCTTTGTCTTTAGTCAGCATGGAGCAGTCAGCCAGCAAGTAATTAGCACTTAGCAATTAGCATTTAGCCAGTGAACGGTCGAAATCAACCTTGCGGGAAAGCGACGTGAGCATACGTCGAACCTGCAGGAATCTATGAAGCTCCGCATTCCCCCTTCTGCCACAACCTTCCGCAATATTTGCAGCAATTGAAACACTGCATCTGCGTATCTGGCTTGTCAACGCGTAAAGTTCTTCCCGTGGGAAAAGTCTGGTCAAACGATAAAGCATTAATG
>Ga0134126_10010318_pt1 | contig 11772 bp, 9 predicted proteins | sample KB31752_FD_96881 | JGI IMG/M metagenome (GOLD analysis project Ga0134126, IMG submission 96881) | Terrestrial soil microbial communities with excess Nitrogen fertilizer from Kellogg Biological Station, Michigan, USA - KB3-175-2 | ecosystem: Environmental > Terrestrial > Soil > Unclassified ...
CCGCCGATGCCCACCAGCCCGCCCCAGGTGCGGGTGCCGACCAGCGTGCCCACCTTGGCCTCGCGGAACATCCACGGCATGGCGTCGCCGCCCGAACCGGCGAAGGCGTTGATGATCATCACCTTGGGTCCGAAGATGGCGCCCGCCGGCTCCGGCCAGGGCGCGCCCTGGCGGGTGAGGAAGCTGGCGAACTGCGGCCGGTGCAGATGGTCAATGATGTAGTCGGCGATATCGCCGCCGCTATTGAAGCGCTCGTCGAGCACCGCGCCCTGTTTGTCGATCTGGGCGAAGTAGTAGCGGTTGAAATTGGTGAAACCGCCGTTGGCGGTGTCAGGCAGATAGACGTAGGCCAGCTTGCCGCCGCTCAGCTTGTCCACCGTCTGTCGGTTGGCCTCCATCCACTCGCGGTTGCGCAGCGCCGCCTCGCTGGCGATGGGCACCACGGTCACCAGCCGGCTGCCCGCGCCGTCGGGCGAGGAACCAACCCGCAGCTCGGTCTGTGTCCCGGCGGTGTTCTCGAAGGCGGCATAGAGGTTATCGCTGCCTCGCAGCTCGCGCCCGTTGACCGCCAGCAGGTATTCGCCCGCCGCCACGTTCACGCCCGGCTCGGTGAGCGGCGCGCGCAGCGTCGGGTTCCAGTTCTCGCCCTGGTAGACCTTGGCGAACTGATACCGCCCATTGGCCACCCGGTAATCGGCGCCCAGCAGCCCTCCACCCACCCGCGGCGCCGCCGGCAGTGTGCCGCCGGCGATGAACATGTGGCCGATGGTGATCTCGCCCAGCATGTCGTTGAACAGGTAGTTGAGGTCGTCGCGGCTGGTCAGCCCGGGCAGGTATTGGCTGTAGTACCGCTCGGCGGCGGCCAGGTTGAGGCCGTGCGCGCCGGGATCATAGAGGAAGTCACGCTCGATGCGCCACACCTCGTGGTACATCTGGTTCCATTCGGCGCGCGGGTCCACGCGCACCTCCATCCCCGCCACCGCCAGGTGGTCGGGCGTGCCCTTGGGCGGCGCGGCGGTGGGAACGATGGCCCAGGTGGGCGCGCCTCCGCGCGCCGCGCCCCGGCCTCCGCCCGTGCTGTACAGCAGCGCCTCGCCATTGGCCGACACCCGCCAGTTGTTGGCGTTCTCGACGAAGCGCTCGCGCTTGCGCTGGTTGAGGTCGTACTTCCACAGCGTGGGCCGCAGCTCGCCCGCCGCCGCCGGCCCCGGCGGCAGTTCGTGGACAAAGAACACCCCGGCCGTGGCCGCCTCCAGCCCGTTGTAGGCGGCGGTGGGCAGCGGCAGCGCCACGATGCGCTGGTCCAGATGATCAAAATCAATCCGCACCGGCGCCGGCGGCTCCGGCGCCGCATCGCGCGGGTTGCGGCGCTCCGGCCGCGCCGCCTCCGGCTTCTCGTCGTCGCTGCGCGGCGCCAGCGGCGAGGGCAGGTCGTTGCGCAGCACCAGGCAGTAGACGCTGCGCGTCACCGGATGGTCGATCCCGGTCATGTCGATGCCCTTGTCGGCCGGACCGACGTTGGTCGAGGCGGTGAAGTACAGGTACTTGCCGCTGCGGTCAAACGCCGGATAACGCGCGTCGCTCAGGCCATCGGTCAGCGGACGGCTGCTGCCGCTCGCCAGCGAATAGACGGCAAGGGCATGAATCTCGTTCTTCAGCAGCAGGCTGTAGGCCAGCCACTGGCTGTCGCCCGACCAGGCCATATCCACCGCCGCGCCACCGCCCCCCAGATCGTAGTACTGCGCGGCGATCTTCACCGGCCGCGGCGACGCCTGGGTCAGGTCCACCACCCACAGGTTGAGGCGCTTGTCGCTGTAAGCGATCTTCTTGCTGTCGGGCGACCAGTGCGGAGCGTAGAAAAACGACGGCGGCGCGCCCAGGTCAATCACCCGCACGTCGCCGGAACCATCCTTGCCCATGCCGTCCTGTGCGGCGATGTGCAGCGCGTATTCACCACGCGGGGGTCGCGCCGTTTGCACTGCGGGCAAACTCGGCGCGAGAAGGCCGCGAAATTCCGAAGGGCGGCCCTCCCCCGGCGAGCGAAGAGGCGCGGCCCCAGCCGGCCGGGGCTCTCGGGGGTCCCCGGCCGGCTGAGCGTAAGCGGGTCGCTCGGCGTAGCCGAGCGGGGCCCCGCGCCAATCGATCGAAGCATCGGAAAAATAGGCGATGCGGGTGCCATCGGGCGACCAGGCGGGCGAGCGCTCCTCCACCGCCGGCGTGCGCGTGATGTCGCGAATGTCGCCGTCCTTCGCCGGAACGGTGAGGATCTCGCCGTGCGCCTCGAACACCGCCCGCTTGCCGGTGGGCGAAACGTCAAAGTCGCGGATCTGCGATGCCACCCGCTCGAAGCGCGGCCGCAGCGCCGGAAAGTCGCCCGTCACGGAGATCGGCACCGCCCGCTGCCTGCCGCTCTTCAGATCGTAAAGATGGATCGAGCCCAGTTGCTCATAGACGATGGCCTCCGGCCCCGCCTGCGCGCTCTTGATGTCGCGGTCGCCGGGATCGAGCACCTTGGCCAGCGCATGGCTGCGGGTGTTGTAACGCCATAGGGCCACCGGCTCGGCCGCGCCCGTCCCGTTGGGGCCGTTGCCGCGATCGGAGAGGAAGTACACGTTGTCGCCGATCCACATCGGGTTGAGGTCGTTGGAGCCGGCGTTGGGCACCTTCTCGATGCGGCTGTCGGCCAGGTTGGCCAGCCAGACGCGGGCATAGCGGCCGCCGCGGTACCGCTTCCAGGCGGTGCGGGCGCTCCAGTTGATGATGGGCACGTAGGCCAGATGGGCGCCATCGGCGGCGTAGCTCGCATCCTCGCCCATGGGCAGCGGCAACTGCAGCGGCATGCCTCCGGCGGCGGGCATGGCGAAGAGCCGGTCAAACCGCGAGTAGCTGTTGCGGCTGGAGGTGAAGATCACCTGCTTGCCGTCCGGCGTCCAGCCGACGGCGACATCGGCCCCCGGATGATAGGTCAGCCGCCGCGGCTCGCCCCCCGTGGCCGCGACCACGAAGACGTCCACGTTGCCGTCGTACTCGCCGGTGAAGGCGATCTGCGTGCCGTCAGGCGAGAAGATGGGATGGCTCTGTACCCCCGGCCCGGCCGTCAGCCGCACCGCGGTGCCGCCGTTGCGCCCCACCGTCCACAGGCTGCCCCCGAAGGCAAAGGCAATCTGCGTGCGGCTCAGCGAAGGATCGCGCAGCAGCAGCGGCGCCCCCGCCGCCGGCGCCTGCGCCAGGGCCATGGTGGCCGCCGCCGTGAGAGTCAGTAACAGACCGCGTAGCTTCATAGGGCCCCCAAGTGACCGGTTTCGGGATCAAGGTAGCACAGCCCGGACCGGCCGCAACGCGATGCTTCTCCTATAATTTCCCCATGCAGCCGACGCGGCGCGAGTTCCTGAGTCTGGGCGCGGGCGTGCTCGCCGCAGCAACCGGCGCGCTGGCATCAGGTCCGGAGGTGGAGGTCGTCGAAGTCGCCTACGCCGGCTCCATGGGCGCGCTGATGGAAGGGCCGGTGCGCGCTGCCATGGCGGCCCAGGGGATCGAGTTGCGCGGCCGCGCCCAGGGGGCGACGGCGCTGGCGCGGCTGATCGCCGTCGGCAGCCTGCGGCCGGATGTGTTCATCTCCGCCACCGCCGAACCGCTGCGCATCGTCGCGGCGGCGGGCAAGGTGGCGGCCTCGGCGCCCATCGCCCACACCGAAATGGTGATCGCCTACGCGCCCGGCAGCCGCTTCGCGGCGGAGTGGAAGCAGCGGCCCTGGTGGCAGGTGATGCTGCAGCCGGGGTTCCGTCTGGGGCGCAGCGACCCGCGCACCGACCCCCAGGGGCGCAACTTCATCTTCGTCTGCCGCCTCGCGGAACAGTATTATCGCCAGCCCGGCCTCGCCGAAAAGCTGCTGGGCGAGGTGCTCAACCCGGCGCAGATTTTTACCGAAGCCTCGCTCGAAGCCCGGGTCGAGACCGGACAACTGGATGCCGCGCCCGCCTATCGCTTCCAGCCGCGGCCATTGCACCTCGAGTTCGCCGCGCTGCCCGCCGCCATCAACCTGGCCGCGCCCCCGGCCTTTCCGGTGGACTTGACCATCGGCGACGCCACCTGGCGGCCCGAGCCGCTCGATTTTTTCGCGGCAGTCTTGAAGGACGCGCCGCATCCCGCCGCGGCCCGCCGCTTCACCGCCTGGCTCGAGGGACCCGCCGGCCGGAAGATTCTCCAGGATGCCGGCTATGGATAGCCAGGCACTGACCGCGCTGGCGGGGCCGGAACTCGCGCCCGCGCCCCCGCCCGCCCGCCTCGGCTGGTGGACGCGGCTTGGCGCCGTCGGCTTCGGCGTCCTGCTTCTCTATCCCCTCGCCGGCCTCTTCGCCCGCGTGGGCGGATGGACGTGGAGCGGCAGCGCGCGCGATGCTTCGCTGGCCTCGATTCGGGTCTCGCTCGAGCTGACCGGCTGGGCCATGCTGCTGGTGGTGCTGCTCGGCACGCCCATGGCGCTCTACATCCGCCGCGCCGGCCGCCGCGAGCGCCTCGTCTGGCAGGCGGCGCTGGTCACCTCGATCCTGTTGCCGCCGCTGGCGCTCGGCATTCTGCTCTCGCTGGCGCTGCGCCCCGACGGCTGGGTGGGAAGCCTGCTGCTGCAACTGGGCTTCGTGTCGAGCAACAGCGCCGGCGCCTTCATCCTCACCCAGGTGTACGTCAGCATGGGCTACTACGTGCTCGGCGCGCTGCTGGCCTTCGAGGCGCTTCCCGCCGGCCTCGAAGCGCAGGCAGCGCTGCTGGGCGCGGCGCCATGGCAGGTGTTCCGCCGGGTGACGCTGCCGCTGGCCCGGCTGGGGCTGGCCGGGGCGCTGAGCCTCGCCTGGGTGCGGGCCATCGGCGAGTTCGGGGCGGTGGTCATCACCGCCTACTATCCGGCGGGCATGCCGGTGCAGTTGTGGATCCATTTGCAGAGCCTGGGAATGCGCGCGGTGATGCCGCTGCTGGTGGCCTTCCTGTGTGCCGCGCTGCCGATTCCGGTGCTCATCCACCTCTGGGGGCGGCGTCATGCTTGAAGCCGGAATCCGCAAGCAACGGCGCGGCCTGACGGTCGAAGTCGAGTTCTCCCTCGCCGCCGGCGCAGCCCTGGGCCTCTTCGGCCCCTCGGGAGCGGGCAAGAGCACCGTGCTGGAGTGCATTGCCGGCCTGCAAGCGCCCGACGCCGGCTACGTCCGCTGGAACGGCGCCGCCCTCTTCCCGCCCCCCGCCCCGCTGCATCGCCGCGGCCTCGGGTACCTGACCCAGGAGCCGTGCCTGTTCCCCCACCTCACGGTGGCGGAGAACGTGGCCTTCGGACTGTCGCGCCCGGCGGGCGAGAGTGTCTGGCTCAGCGAGGTACGCGAGCGGCTCCAGTTGGGCGAATGCTGGCAGGCCCGCGCCGGCCACCTCTCCGGCGGCCAGGCGCGGCGGGTGGCGCTGGCGCGCATGCTGGCCCGCCGCCCGCCGCTGCTGCTGCTCGACGAACCCTTCGCCGGCCTCGACCGCGCCGGCGTGCGTGAGTTGATCGCCGCCCTGCTGGAGTGGCGCACGGCTCTCGGCTTCGCCCTGCTGGTCGTGGACCACAACCCCGACGTGCTCAGCCGCCTCTGCCCCACCGCGCTGGTCATGCTTCAGGGCCGCGAGCTCGTGCGCGGCACCTGGACGGAACTGGCCGCCGCCCCCGACCCCCGCCTCCGCGCCCTGCTGGCGCCGGTGTAGCCCGGCCGCACGCGCGGGTAGCGCCGTCCGCTCGGCCGATCCCGTCGCGGCCGAGGGGAGCCGACCATCGGAAGGCGTCGGGGGCGCAGCCCCCGGCAAAGACAGGCTGTGCCTGTCACCCGCCGATCTGCACCATGCCGCGCGCCGGCTTGGTGAAATCCTGCTCGCCGATGTGGTGCCGTTCCTCCTTCAAATACACCGCCCGGCAGATGAGCTGCTCGGCGGCGGCATCGCTCTCGGCCAGCGCCGCGCGCAAGTCCCACTCGCGCAGCGAAAACAGGCAGGTGCGCAGCTTGCCGTCGGCGGTGAGCCGGATGCGGCTGCACTGGTTGCAGAAGGGCGACGTCACCGGCGCGACAATGCCGATCTGTCCCGGCGCGCCGTCGCGGAAGCGGAAGCGGCGGGCCGTCTCCGCGTGCCGTAGCGGCATCGCCTCCAGGGGATACACCCTGCCGATGCGCTCGAGAACCTCCTCCATCGGCACCACCAGCTCCGCCTTCCACAGCGAGCCGGTCTCCAGCGGCATGAACTCGATGAAGCGCAGGATGAGGTCGCGTTGGCGCGCGAAGGCGGCCAGCGCCTCGATCTCGTCGTCGTTGTAGCCCCGCAGCAGCACCACGTTGACTTTGACCGGCGTCAGTCCGGCGGCCTGGGCGGCGGTGATCGCCGCCAGCACATGCTCCAGGCTGTTGGCCACGCGGGTGATGCGGGCGAACTTGGCGGCGTCCAGGCTGTCGAGGCTGATGGTCACCCGCCGCAGTCCGGCCCGCGCCAGATCCGCGGCCCGCGGCGCCAGCAGATGGCCGTTGGTGGTCAGCGCAATGTCCTGGGCGCCCAGGCTCGAGAGGAAACGGACGTATTCGGTGACCCCGCTGCGCAGCAGCGGCTCGCCGCCGGTGAGCCGGAACTTGGCAATGCCCAGGCGGTGGAAGATGGCGGCCAGACGCTCCAGTTCCGGCCAGGAGAGAGGATGCTCGGCGTGCTCCTCGCCCGTGCCGAAGCGGCAATACACGCAGCGGTAGTTGCAGCGGTCGGTGAGGGAAATGCGCAGGTCGTGAATATTGCGCCCGAAGCTGTCGCGCAACTGCCCGTCGTGGGCGGCGTGGTAGTCGGTCGGGGTGTTGAGGTTGGTGAACAGGTCCTCGGAAAATCCCGCCGCTTTCAACTCCGCCGGGCCGAGGTCCTGGCGCGGCGCCAGAGCCAGGATGGACGAAAGCGAGCGCGCCACTTCGTCCCCCGCGGCGGCTTCCAGATACGGCAGCAGCGACCGCGTATAGACGGCGCACAACGGCTGGTCGGCGGCCACCGTCCAGCCGTCAAATCCGGCGGCGCGCTCCCAGACGTGGCGCAGCAGCGGCGCGGTGAGCCGCGGCATGTCGCAGGCGATCACCAGCACCCGCTCCCGCCGCCGCAGCGCCGCCAGGATGCCGCCCAGCGGACCGTGCCCGGCGACCGCGTCCTCCAACCGCTCGACGCCTTCCGGCGCTCGCGGACCGGCGACGGCGATGTCGCCGGCGCCGGCGGCGCGCGCCACCGCGACCAGATGTTCCAGCAGCGGACGGCCGTGCCAATCGAGCGCGGCCTTGTCGCTGCCCATGCGCCGGCTGGCCCCGCCGGCCAGGATGACCACCGCCATCCGCCCACTCATGGCAGCAGCACCTCGACGGTGGCGCCGGCGGGCAGCGCCGTCGTGTTTTCCGGCAGCATCAGGAAGCCGTCGGCGGCCGCCGCGGCGGCCAGGTGGGCGGAGCCCTGGTAGGGCAACTCCTCCGCCACGCCATCACGCAGGCGTGCCGGCAACAGCAGGGTCAGCGGCAACGGCTTCGCTCGCTGCCAGGACGCCGCCAGCCTCGCCTGCACAATGCCGCGCGGCGACGGGTCCTCCTGTCCACCCAGGATGTCCAGCGCCGGACGCACATAGAGGGCAAAGCCAAGCATTGCACCCAGCGGGTTGCCGGGCAGAGCCAGCACCACGCGTCCGTCCAGGGTCGCGCAGCGCACCGGGCGGCCAGGCCGCTGGCGCACCGCGTCAAAAGCCGCCTCCGCCCCCAGCGAGTCCAGCACCTCGCCCAGCACGTCGTGCGCGCCCACCGACGCGCCGCCGCTGCTCACCACCACATCGGCGACGGCCAGCGCGGCGCGCAGCGCGGCGGCGGTGGCCTCGGCGCCGTCGGGCACATGGCGCTGCATCACCACCTCGGCGCCCGCCGACGCCGCCTGGACGGCGAGCATGGGTCCGTTGCTGTCGCGGATCTGCGCCCGCCCGGGCGCGGCCTGGGGCGCGACCAGTTCATCGCCGGTGGCCAGCACCGCGACCCGCGGCCGCCGATGGACATGCGGCCGCATACATCCGACGCTGGCGAGCACGGCCATCACGCCCGCCTCCACCCGCCGCCCGGCGGGAACCAGCACGTCTCCGGCGCGCGCGTCGCTGCCCACCGGAGCCATGTTGTCGCCCGCCGCCGGCGCCGCTGCGAAACCAATGCGGCCGCCTTCATCGCGGGTATATTCGATCATCACCCCCGCGTCGGCGCCCTCCGGCACCGGAGCGCCGGTCATGATGGCCACGCACGCGCCCGCCGGCAGCACCCCGGGGAATTCCCTTCCCGCCTGCACCTCGCCCACCAGCCGGCGGGCGGCAGCGCCATCGGCGGCACGCACGGCGTAGCCGTCACGCATCGAGCGGCGAAACGGCGGCGCGTCGCGGTCGGCGCGGATGTCTTCCGCCAGCACCCGGCCGCGGGCGGCTTCGAGGCCTGGGGCGATCTCCGGCTCGGTGCGGCGCAGACGCCGCGCCAGCACCGTCACCGTCCGGCGCGCCTCCTCCACGCTGACTTCGCGCACCGGTGCACGTCCATTGAACGTGCGCGTTGGTTCCGGCGATAATGACGGCATCACAATGCCTTCAGGCCGCAAGTTGACTCCACCCTCATTGTCGCACCTTGACGCCCAGGGACGGGTGCGCATGGTGGATGTGAGCGCCAAGCCGGCGACCGCGCGGCGAGCCGGCGCCCGGGCCTTCATCTCCGTGCCGCCGGCGGCGCTGGCCGAGTTGCGGCGCGGCAAGGGGCGCAAAGGCGATCCGCTGGAAGTGGCGCGCATCGCCGCCTTCAGCGCCGCCAAACGCACCGCCGACCTCATACCCCTGTGCCATCCCCTGCCGCTGAGCGGAGTGGAGGTGACCGCCCGCTACCGCCACGGCGGCATCGAGTTGACCACCACCGCCGCCACCACCGGCCCCACCGGGGTCGAAATGGAAGCGCTCACCGCCGCCGCCGTGGGTGCGCTCACCGTCTACGACATGTGCAAGGCGCTGGGACATGGCATGGAGATCACCCTTTCGCTGGAGCACAAGTCGGGCGGGCGCAGCGGCACCTATCGCCGCCGGAAGGCCTGACGCATGCCGCCCCATGCCCGCCTCCACTTCCCCGCCTCGGCATCGCCCCGCGCCGCGATTGTGATCACCGTCAGTGACCGCAGCGCGCGCGGAGAGCGTCCCGACGCCAGCGGTCCGGCCGTGGCGGCGCTGCTGGCGGAGAACGGCTTCGAGGTGACCGCCACGGCCGTGGTGCCCGATCAGGAACGCCCGTTGATCGAGGCCTTGCGCGCCGCCGCCCGCGCGGCCCGCCTGGTGGTCTCGACCGGCGGCACCGGCTTCAGCCCGCGCGACCGCACCCCCGAGGCCACCGCGCGGGTCATCCAGCGCGCCGCCCCCGGTCTGGCCGAGGCCATGCGCGCCGCCGGGGCGCAAAAGACCCCCCGCGCCTGGCTCGCACGCGGCATCGCCGGATTGCGCGGACGCAGCCTCATCCTCAACCTTCCCGGCAGCCCCACGGCAGCCTGTGAGAGCCTGCGCGCCGTGCTGCCGCTGCTGCCCCACGCCCTCGACGTCGCCGCCGGCCGTGATCGGCATGAGGGTTAGCCGATGCGCGTGAAGGCCATCCTGTTTGCCGTGCTGGCCGAGCGCCTGGGAGTGCGCGAGGAGTGGATCGAACTGCCGCCGCATGCCTCCGCGGGCGATGTGCTGGCGCATTATCGCCCCCGGCTGGGCGCCGGCGGGAGCATTCTGCTGGCGGTGAACGCCGAGTTCAGCGCCCCCGAAGCCGCTCTCCACGACGGCGACGAGGTGGCCCTGCTTCCCCCCATGAGCGGCGGGGCGCCGATTTTGGTGGTCACCGCCCTGGTCCGCCGGCCGCTGCCGCCACCGCCGCCGTGGGCGGGCGGCGTCCACGGCGCCGTGGTGACCTTCGAGGGCGTGGTGCGCGCCGACGCCGACAGCGGCCCGGTACAGGCGCTCTTCTACGAGGCCTACGATCTGATGGCCGAGCGGCGCATGGCCGCGCTGGCCGCCTCGGCCGCGGAAAAATGGCCGCTCACCCACATCCATGTGCTGCACCGGCTGGGCGAGGTGCCGGTGGGCGAGGTCAGCGTGCGCGTCATCGTCGCCTCCGGCCACCGCGACGCCGCCTTCGCCGCCTGCCGCTTCCTCATCGACACCCTCAAGGCCAGCGTCCCCATCTGGAAACGCGAGGACCGCGCCGACGGCAGCCGCTGGGTCGAAGGCGAAGTCCCCCTCTAGCGAGTCGTCGCGCCGCTTGTCGCCCCGCGCCGCTCCGGAGGGCTGTTGGCTCTTGGCTCTTAGCTGTTAGGAAAAGCCCGCCGATCTCAGTGCCCTATCCGGTCGTCCAAACCCGTTTTTCCTAACAGCCAACAGCCAACAGCTAAGAGCAAAGAGCTCTCCGCGGGGCTGTTGGCTCTTGGCTCTTAGCTGTTAGGAAAAGCCGCCGATCTCAGGACCCTGTCCGGTCGTCCAACCCCGTTTTTCCTAACAGCCAACAGCTAAGAGCAAAGAGCTAGGGAGCGGCGCGGCGCGCCGCGCCGTTCCTCGCCTTCAAGCGGAGTCACAGCCCAGGGCGAAGCCCAGCGCGGCGCACACCTCCGCCATCCGTTGCGGGCTGAGCCGGGCGATGCAGGGTCCCAGCAGCCGCTGCCGGACAGTGACCGCGCCGTGCAGATTCACCGCGCAGGGCTGCCGCATGCCGTCCGCTTCGGTGAGCAGCACCTCCGAACGCACGCCCCGCACGCTGGAGGTGACCGGAGCCACCGTAGCCGTGGCCAGAACGCCCAGGGAGCTGTCGCGCGTGAGCACCAGCACCGGCCGCTGCTTGTCGGGGGCAGCGAAGCGGTACCAGCGCACCTCTCCGCGCTTTACTCCGCCGGCCAAACCGCCGCGGACTCCCAACCGCGAACTTCCTTCAGATCCTGCGGGGTTCGCGCGTAAGCGGCGCGCTCCTCCTCTTCCCAGGCGGTCTGCCGCAGGCGCTGCAAATGTTCACGCAGGGCCGTTCTCACCAGGGCGGAGCGATTGCAGCGGCAACGGCGGGCGGCACGATCCGTCGCCCGCAACAAATCTTTTTCCAGCACCACCTGCACGGTTGTCAGTGTCGAGTCCACTCCACAGTATAGTCCACAGTCGGCAGTCGGGGTTCCCGGGCGCCCTTAGGAGGTTTTGGGCCGCGGAGCGCGCGGCGCCCAGAGGGGGTAGTCCAGCCCCGCCAGGCGGTTGATGACGAAGGCCTGCACGGTCAGCGCGATCACCGCGATCTCAATCACCAGCAGGTAAAACGGCTTGGTGACGATGCCCAGCGAGACGATCAGCGTGGTCGCCCCGGCGGGCGGATGGGCGGCCTTGAGCAGGATCATCAGCCCGCCGGTGAGCGCCAGCGAGAGCGAGGCGGCCAGCAGCCGGTGGAAGCCCATCACCTGGGTGGCGGGCGGGGCCGTAGTCAGGCCGAACAGCAGCAACATGCCGTAGCCGCAGGCCAGGCCGATGGCGTGTCCGAAGATGGTGTTGCGCGGCGAAGCGGTGGGCGACGAGGGAGTAAAGAAAAACAGAAAGGCGGTGGGGCCAAGGGAGGGGAAGATGTCGGGGGTGTGCAGCTCCATGCCCACCGCCGCCATGATGCACAGGCTGATGAAGGCGTTGATGAAGACAAACAGCGCCCACAGCGGCCGCTCGGGGAAGCGCTGCAGCAGCGAGGTCATCCGCAG
>Ga0134126_10010319_pt1 | contig 11772 bp, 11 predicted proteins | sample KB31752_FD_96881 | JGI IMG/M metagenome (GOLD analysis project Ga0134126, IMG submission 96881) | Terrestrial soil microbial communities with excess Nitrogen fertilizer from Kellogg Biological Station, Michigan, USA - KB3-175-2 | ecosystem: Environmental > Terrestrial > Soil > Unclassified ...
TCCATGGCCGGTTACAACAAGGCCGAACGACGACAGATGGGGGCGCTCTACGGTAAATCCGGACTGCTGATCGACGAGCTGCTCGACGACCTGAAGCGTCCCGGCTTTCAGGCGACCATCATCACAGTAATTTCCGTGCTCGTTGCCGCCGGTTGTTTTCATTTTGCACGTCCGTGGGATAACGGCGGTGAACCATCATAAGACCGGAGGATTTCATTTCCTGGTCCGTTCGCCAGACAGATAAACTCACTGTCGGACCGCGCGGAACGGGAAGAAGCACCAATTCCGGGGTGAACCTCGCCAATGCGTTTGTGCCGTCGATCGACGATCATCAGGCGAGACATGCTGACATTTCGAGTCCGACTCCGCGATTTCTTGCAGACCTTCGCACAGCTGAATTTTTGTCGATTGCTCCGCGTCCAATCGCGCGTGAACGAGCGCATGCAGAATTCTTCGGGCGAATCGCCGGGTGCCGACTCAACCGCGAACACACAAAGCGCGAGCCCGCGTCCCACGCGCGCAACGGGCAGTTCCAAACGCACGCGAGCGCGTCGTATCTTCACCCTGGTCTCTGGCTTTTCGCCGCCTGCATCGCCGACCAAAGTCGCCGACGGCTTCGGGTCCGCAGAAGGCCTGATGCGCCGCCAGCTCTGAGACATTACCATATTTGGGGCCGGCATTACGGTCATCCACCATATCTCGTGGATTGATTTTGGATGCTTCCTCCGCCAAAGTTAGCCGTTCTTTCATGTTTGCGTTCGTGGCGGAAAATGTTCGACCTCCGATCCAGCTACCGGGTTTTCGGCTCGTTTTGCGTACCTATCGCCGCCTGTCTGGCCGCGCAGCTCACCTGTCTGGCGCAGAGAAGTCCGACCGCGCAGGACTCCTTTTTCAATCCTCCTGACTGGAACGAAAAGATTTATTTCGCGCTGGGGATGATTGAAAGCGGGAACGACGACCGCGGCGTCGGCAGTGCGGGCGAAGTGAGCCGGTATCAGATTCACCCGGCGGTGTGGAAGAATTACTCGAGTTCGAGGGACTATCAGAACCCGGACGTCTCGCTGCAGGTGGCGCGGCAGCACTGGAACTACCTGACTCATTACTTTCGCGAAAAGACAGGGAGAGAGCCCGCGCCTTTCGATATGTACGTCCTCTGGAACACCAGGTTCGGATATTACGCCCGGAACGGATTTGATCCGGCACGGATCAATCTTGTCGTGCGCGACCGCGCACAACGCTTCGTGAATCTGGTGAACCGGTGACGGGTGCCCTGCCCGGGCGGCACGCGTGGCACCGTTGCGGGCTTGCGCGGAAGCGAATTGTCCCCGGTGCCGGAGAAATCCAGAACGACGTTAATTCCGGGATTCAGGCCGTTTTGACGAATGCAGCGCGCCCCCCTTGCCATGACACCGGCAACCGTCATTCTCCGAAGGCCGGGCTGAATCAGAGACTCACTGGGCCGTTCGACCGTAACAGGGCAACCGCATTCCAATTTTCCGTGGCACCTCTTCTGCTAAGTTCACTGATGCGCCGTCTGTAAAGGCCGGCGATGGTCGTGGCGATGCAGGTCGGGAACATCCCTGACACACCCGGCATCCCGTGCTCACGGTGCGCGCGCGGGCAGGGCGCTGTCCGGCACCGAAACTTGACAATACCGTGACGGTTGCGTGACGATGCCGCGTCGCGATACCCGGAACAAACAGGCGCGGTGGATTGTTGTTATGGCCGAAGACAAAATGCAGCAGCAGCGGTTTGAGTTGAAATACATCATCAAAGAAGACACCGCCCTTGCCGCGCGGGATTTTGTCAGCAGCTATCTGGAAATCGACGAGTACGGAGCCACGCTGCCGGACTTCTCCTATCCGGTGCACAGTTTGTATCTGGACTCCGACGACCTGCATCTTTACCAGACCACGATCAACGGGGACAAAAACCGCTACAAACTCCGTCTTCGCTTTTACGACAACCGGCCGGAGGCCCCGGTGTTCTTTGAGATCAAGCGGCGCATGAACAGCATCATCGCCAAGCAGCGGGGGGGCGTGCGGCGCGACGCGGTGAACTGGCTGCTGGCCGGGCAGTTGCCGGAACCCGCGCATCTGGTTTCAAAAGATCCCCGCCAACTGGTCGCCTTGCAGAATTTCTGCAGGCTGTTGCACAGCATTCGCGCCCAACCCAGGGCGCACATCGCCTACTCGCGCGAGGCGTGGATCAGTCCGCGCGACAATTCGGTTCGCGTCACCATAGACCGCGCGGTGACATGCGAGCCGGAGCCGACGGCGCGTCTGACCACTGAATTGCGCGACCCGGTCATCGTTTTCGGCAACGAGGTGGTGCTGGAGCTTAAATTCACGGACCGGTTTCCCGACTGGTTCAAAGAGCTGGTGCGGGTGTTCGGCCTGATGCAATGCGGCGCCGCCAAATACGTGGAAGGGGTGACGCTCATCGGCCAACACCGCTTTCGTCGCGCGTTTGCGGTGGCTGATCAGGAAAGCAAACTTCGGGATTCGGCCGCCGCCGCAGGCGGCGGCAGGTCAGCCCATCTCAGCGGCAAAGCAGTCCCATGATCGACGATTTTTTTCGCGGCGACTTCGCCGCCGTCCCCACCAACGTTCCCGCAATGATTCTGGGCCTGCTACTGGCCTTCGCCGGTGGCCATGTCATCGCCTGGGTTTACATGTTCACGCACACGGGTCTTTCCTATTCACGGTCGTTTGTGACCTCGCTGATCGTCATGCCGGTGGTTGTGGCGATGGTCATGATGGTGTTGTCGAACAATCTGGTGACGGCCTTTGGTTTGATGGCTGTGTTCGCCATCGTCCGCTTTCGCAATATTCTCCGTGACACGCTCGACACGACCTACATCCTGTGCGTGATCGTCATCGGCATGGCGGCCGGCACCATGAAATTCGCCACGGCGATATTCGGCTGTCTGCTGCTGTCCTCCATATTGTTTTACCTCTGGTTCACCGCGTTTGGCACCCGGCACCGCTACGACACGATCATCAACCTGCACTGGGCGCGTCCGCTGGCGGACCTCGGCGACCTGCGCAACCTGCTTCACCGGCACAGCCGCAAGGCCATTTGCGCAAGCCAGCGTTCCCACGAAGGGTACGAAGGCACGGACCTTTCCTACCGTTTGTTGATGCGCGACCCGGACCGGCTCGATGACCTGTTGACCGAGCTGCGCGCCATGCAGGGGGTGTCGCGTGTGACGGGGCTCAAGGCCGAGGAAGAATCAGAGATTTGACCGATGAACCCGCTGCCTCTCATCCCGACGCCGCCGTCGCAACGACGGAAGGATTTCCGGCTTCAGCGGATTCCAATCATCGTGTTCGCACTTGCCGCCGTCGCGATATTCATCATGTGGACCCAAAACCTCGCGCCCACCACCTTCACGGGGGAAGTCGAGTCCATCCAGGAGAACGTGGCGAGCTGGCTGCCCGGACAACTCGCGGACTTGCGCGTGGAGCTGTTCCAGACGGTTCGGGCCGGCGATGTGGTTGCCCGGGTCATAACGACGGATCCGAAGGTTCTGGAATCCTCTCTGGCCGTGATCCGCGCCGAGGTGGAGCTTTTGAAAACCGAGATGGCCCCCATCCTCAACCAGCACCGGGACGCCGTGAATTACGAACAACTCCGCCTGAGCTGGCTGGTGCAGCGGGTTGATCTGGCGTCCGCCCGGGTGCGTCTCGAGTTCGCCAACAGCGAGCTGGAACGGGTCAAGCGGCTGTACGACGAGAAAATTGTCGCACAGGGCGCGCCGATTGGAGGCGGCAGAAGCGACTTCGGGTATGATGTCGCGTTGCGTGATCGCGACGCCCTGCGCACCGAGGTTGACGAACGACAAAAACTGGTCTCCGAGATGGAGTTGAAACTTCGCGACCTGAAGTTGCCTCAACACTGGGAAAACGCGCAGACCAACAGCCCGGCCATTTCGGCGGCCATCGCCGTTCAGGATGAAAAACTCCGGCTCACCGAGGCACAGCTCACTCCGCTCACGCTCAAAGCGCCCATGGACGGCACCGTGAACAAGGTGTACCGGCGCAACGGCGAGACCATCGTGTCCGGCGAGCCGATCTTCAGCATCAGCTCGCCGCGCTCGCAGCACATCATCGGTTACCTGCGGCAGCCCCTGGCCTTCGAGCCAAAAGTCGGTGATCTCGTTCGGGTGTACGCCCGCCGTCCCCACCGCACAGCGGCGACGGCGAAAGTTCTACAGGTGGGGGCGCAGATGGAACTCCTCACCGCTCCACTTCGTCTGCGTGGTTCCGTCCCGGCGATGGACCGCGGGCTGCCGGTCCTGCTCGATCTGCCGGTCGGATTGAACGTGCGTCCGGGTGAACTGGTTGACCTCGTAATCCGACCGGGCTCGTAGTCTGGAGCGCGTGGTCGTTGCGCCGTCCTAGGAAACCAGGGAATACCGGCCCTCGCAACGCTTCGGATTTGCCATTGTGCGTCAGCCCGCTAACTTTTCCTCATGCAAGACGAGTTCGCAGTCACGGCTCACTGGAAGGGCGAATTTGACGAAGCCGGACTTCAATCCTGGGCCGAGCAGTTGCGTGGACAGCTCCGGTCAACACGCGTGTCGCTCGGCCTCGTGTTCATGACGCCCGGCTTTTTTTCGCACGCGGCGCAGGTGCTGGAGATTCTTCGGGTCCACGCCCACATTCCGCTGCTGGCCGGCTGTTCGAGCGCCAGCCTCATCGTTGACGGCCGGGAGATTGAAGACGCGCCCGGCCTGGTGACCGCCTTGTTCGCCCTGCCGGGCGCCGAATTGAAGTCAATCCGTTTCACCCAGCAACAGGTCGAGGAGGCCAATGGTCCCGGCTACTGGCATCTGGAAACCGGCCTTGGCCAGGAGCAGACCAACGGCTGGTTGATCTTCGCCGACCCGTTTCATCTGGACGTCGAGGGCTGGCTGCGCGGCTGGAACGAGGCTTACGCGCCGCTGCCGGTACTGGGCGGACTGGCCAGCGGCGATCATCGCGGACCGGGCGCGCAGGTTTATCTCAACGGCGATGTGTTCGAGGACGGCGGCGTGGCGATTTCGTTCGCCGGTGATGTCAGGCTGGATGGTGTCATTTCGCAGGGATGCACCCCCATCGGAGACACCTGGACCATCACGCGGGTCGAGCGGAACGTCATCCATCAGATCGGCAACCGTCCGGCCTACCAGGTCCTGGCCGAAACCCTGGACAGGCTCTCCACGCCGGAACAGAAGCAGGCGCAAGGCAACGTGTTCGTGGGCCTCGTGATCAACGAGTATCTCGAGGAATTCCGCCGCGGCGATTTTCTGATTCGCAATCTGCTTGGCGCGGACCCGCGCTCGGGAGCCATCGCGGTCGGGGCACTGCCACGCCCGGGCCAGACCATTCAATTTCAGCGACGGGACGCGGCGGCCGCGACGAAGGACCTGGCGGAGTTGCTGGCCAGTGCGAAGGCCCGGTTGGGCGGCGCCAGAATTTACGGTGGATGTCTCTGCAGTTGCAACGGCCGCGGACACCGCCTGTTCGGCCGGACCGACCACGACGCGGGACTCGTTCAGCAGAATCTCGGGCCGATGGGTCTGGCGGGTTTCTTCTGCAACGGTGAAATCGGGCCGGTGGGCGACCGCAATTTTCTGCATGGTTACACGGCTTCGTTGGCGCTTTTCGTGAAGAAATAGACCTCAATGAACCCGCCGCCGACCGTCTCCCGGGACGGAACATTGATTTACCGGCTGACTTCGATCCTCGAACCTCTGGAGCCTGGGAAGCTGTTCCTGCGCGCCCAGCCGCTCGAGGTTGAACTGGGCAGCGGAGATGGTTCGTTTGCCGTGCAATACGCGCAACGGTACTCCGGCCGGAATTTTCTCGCGGTGGAACGGCTGCTCGGCCGGCTGCGGAAAATCGACCGCAAAGGATTGCGCGCCGGTCTGGCCAATTTACGGCTGGTGCGCATCGAAGCCTCTTACTTCGTCGAATACCTGCTGCCGCCGGAAACAGTCACCGCCCTGCACGTTTATTTTCCCGATCCCTGGCCGAAACGGAGGCATCGCAAACACCGGCTCGTCAACGAGCGCTTTGCCGGACTGGTTTACCGGACGCTGGCACCGGGCGGCACGGTTTACCTGCGCACCGACGACGAAGACTATTTCGCGCAGATGACGGCGGCATTCGCCGCCCACGCGAACTTCCTGCTCACGGAAACGCCGGCGGAACTGGGAGGCTTCATCACCGACTTTGAAAAGGACTTTCTCGCGAAGGGCGTGGCCACGCTGCGCGCGGCCTACCAGCGCCGTTGAGTCAGACGTCAATCACCGGCCCGTCGCCGTCGTTCCCGCCCGGGCGCGGTTTCCCGCGGCGAAACTCGATCCGGCGGGTGCTGGTGCCGGTGATGGAGTTGAGCGCCAGCGAGACGAGGCTGATGACGAGCGATCCCCAGAAGGCGGCCCAGAAATTGGCGACGACGAACGATCTCCCCAGGGAGCCGACGAAATACAGCAGCAGCGCGTTAATGACGAGCGTGAACAGTCCCAGCGTAAGGATCACCAGCGGCAGCGAAAGCAGCCAGAGCAAGGGCCGCAGGAGCACATTGAGAATGCCCAGCAGCAGCGACGCGCCGAACAATGCCGCGATGCTGCTGCATTCGATACCGGGAACGGTCTTGACCGCGACCATGACGGCGAAAGTATTGATGAGCCACCGGTGCAGGAATTTTTTGAAGGACGCGGACATCATCATCGGGCCGCCTGTTGTTGCGGCATCTGGCGCCTTGCCTCCTCCAGCCACTGGATTTGATTCGGGAAAAGGTACTTTACGTCGATGCGGGAGGCGGCTTCGCGGGCCTGCGCGAATCGTTGACCGGTGAAATAGACCTCGAAGAGGCCGAGATAAAGCGACGTCGCTTCAAGCGGGCCCAGCTTCGCCGGATCAATCTTCCGGAGAATTTCCTCCGCCTCGGCGGTCCGGCGGTTGAGGATCAGCGCCAGGGCATGGTTGATTTTCGCCGAGGTGGAATCCGGAAAGCGGGCGACCAGTTGCAGGGTCAGACGCACGGCTTGTTCCGTGTGCTCGCGGTTGACAAGGAGCGCGGCGGCGTAATTGTTGGCCATGACGATGTTGTCGGGCTGCAATTCATAGGCTTTGGCCGCGGCCTTCGCCGTCAACTCGGGCTGCTTCTGCGCGTAGGCCGCCGCGAACAGCGCCCGCCAGTAATCGGGATTTTTCGCCAGACCCGCTTCCAGCGGCAGCAGGATGTCGCGCGCAGCCGCCGGATACCCGAGTTTCAGCAGGCTGCCGGCTGTCGTCAGCCCCAGTGCGGCGTCTTCGAATGGCCGTTGTGCCGCCTTTTCAAACGCCGCCGCGGCGACGGCGGGCCTTTCCAGGCCCAGTTCGGCGCGGCCCTCCAGATAGAAGCTGTAATTGGCCAGCGTGTCGCGGATGACGGGCTGCTGGCGGAGCTGCAATGCGAGCCCGCGCAATTCCTCCCATTTTCTATCCTCCACCAGCAAACCGGCGAGGAGCAGCCAGAGGTCCGGCGAATTGCCGGACTGTTGCGCGTTGTCCTGCAAAAACCGCCGCGCCTCGTCGCGCATGCCCAAAACGATTTGTGTTTCCGCGAGCCGCCGGACCTCGTTCGCGGTCGCGGGGGGCCGCGGAAACGACCGGGCCAGTCCCGCCGCTTCCTCTTTGCGTCCCAGCGCCGCCAGCAATTGCCAGTAAAGGACATGGTCGAGCACCGTGTCCGACTGCCATTGAACCAGGCGCTGCAGCGAATCCTGGTAGCCCGCGGCGTCGCGCCGGTGCGCGCACACCAACAGCCGCAGGCGATTCGCGAGGATCCGGCGATCGGGATCTTCCAGCGCGGCTTCGAGACGTTTTTGCCCGTCTTCAGCGGAGGAGTAGGCGCCCCAGCCGGCCTGATACGCCGCGCCATAGAGTTCCAGTTCCGGTGTGCTGTCGGCATGGTTCCCGGCCAGTTTCGCCCAGCGCGCGGCAAATCGCACCATCTGGCCCGAATGAAACAACGCCTTCAAACAGGCCGCTTCCTCCGGCGCGCTGAGGTGATCTTCCAGCGGACCAAGCAGCCGCAATGTCAGATCGTAAAGTTGAAACTTGTCGTAAACCTGTGAAACCAGTTCCACATCCGCGGCGTTTGTTCCGGTCAGCTTCAGAAGCCAGAACGTCTGTCCGGCAGCGGGCCCCTGATACCTCGGGTTGGGGCGATCCAGTTTCAGAAAATTCCTCAACGCGCCCCGCACGGAATCCGGATTGGCGGGATTGTTGGCCACTGCCGCCTGCCAGGCATACACCGCGCCGTCATAATCGCCCGCCTTCATCGAACGCAGTGCGCTGCGTTTCAGCGACCATGCCCGCGCCATGTCGAGACCGCTCACCTTGATCACCGGCAGGAATCCCGGCGGCGTCATCCGCCAGATCCTCGGCAGGAACAACGCCAGAAAAACCACTGACAGAACAAATCCGGCGAACACCAGCCGGAACCAGAAGTTGAAGACCAGCACGCGCAACAGCGGAAAGTAAACCAGCCGGTTGGCCAGTTTCCGCTTGTAATATGTCATGTCACGCTTGCCCACAGTTAAAGACTGTCCAGCAATTCGTGAACCAACACAAGCTCGCGATACGCGGCCGGCCCGGCCGCCAACGGTCAGCCCGGCCTGATTTGAAGATACTGAGTGGCCGGTCCGGATTCGACGGTGAGCCGGTCCATGCAGGCGGGCTTCAGGCAAAACCGTCCGGGCGTGAGCCGGATGTCGGCGTCGCCGTGAATCACATCAAGCTGCCCTTCCAGGACCCCGACGATTTCCGCGCCGGCGCCTCGAATTTCAACTCGCTCGCAGCCCGGCACCTTTGTCCACGCCACCGAGAAGAGCGGATGGTTGACCAGTGCGCGTGTCTCGGCGACGCCGGCTGTGACCCGGGCGACTTCGCTCTTGACCAGCGGCGGCTCGAAGTCGTTGAAATCAATGCACTGCAATGACTGCTCGACATGCAGCTCGCGCGGTTTGCCGTTCAGTCCCACGCGGTTCCAGTCGAACACGCGGTAGGTCGTGTCCGAGTTCTGCTGGATTTCAAAAATCACGATGCCCGCGCCGATCGCGTGGACGCGGCCGCTCGGCAGAAACATCACATCGCCCGGCTTCACCGCCACGCGATGGAAGCATTCCGCAACGGTGCCGTCGCGGACCTTGCGCTCGAACGCGCCACGCGTCACACCTCGTCGCAGGCCCGCGTAAAGCTCCGCGCCCGGCTGCGCGTCGGCGACGTACCACATTTCCGTTTTCGGTTCGCCGCCGAGCCGGCCCGCCACTGCCGCGGGCGGGTGGACCTGTAACGACAGCTTTTCCCGCGCGTCGAGGATCTTGATGAGCAGCGGAAAGCGCCCGCTTTGCGGATGGGCCGGCCCCAGCAGTTCACGGGCGTGGTGGTCCATCAGCCAGCGCAGGTCCTTGCCCGCAAGCGGACCATTCGCGATCACGCTCACGCCTTCGGGCCGGTCGGTGATTTCCCAGGACTCGCCAATCGGCACGCTCGCCGGCAGATTCTTTTGGTAAAGCCGATCGAGGTCGCGTCCACCCCAGACACGTTCCTTGAAAACGGGATGAAACGTCAGGGGGTAGAGCATGAAGACGATCCGCTACTCGCCGTCGGCGGGTTCGCGCACGGTTTTCCTACGCGGCCGCCTGTTCCTGCTTCTCCAGATACTGTCCGTACGACCGGAATTTGTCGTAGCGTTTTTTCAGTCGTTCGGCAGCGGACAGTTTGTTCAACTGCTTCAGGTGTTTGAGGAGATGATGCTTCAATGTCTGGGCCGTTCCCTCAGGGTCGTTGTGCGCGCCGCCGAGCGGTTCAGGAATGATCTCGTCCGCCAGGCCGAGGTCGCGCAGGTCCCGGGCCGTGATCTTCAGCGCTTCGGCCGCTTTCGCCGATGCCGATCGGTCCTTCCAAAGGATCGCCGCGCAACCTTCCGGACTGATCACCGAATAATAGGCGTTCTCCAGAATCAACAGCCGGTCGGCCACGCCGATGCCCAGCGCGCCGCCCGAGCCGCCTTCACCGATCACAACCGCGATGACCGGCACCTCGAGCAGCATCATCTCCCGCAGATTGACGGCGATGGCCTCCGCGATGTGCCGTTCCTCCGCGCCGATGCCCGGATACGCGCCTGTCGTGTCGATGAGCGTGACGATGGGCAGGCCGAACTTGTCCGCCAGCCGCATCAGCCGGAGCGCCTTGCGATAGCCTTCGGGGTGGGCGCAACCGAAGTTGCGCAAAATGTTGTCCTTGGTCTCGCGCCCTTTCTGCGTGCCGATGACCATGACCCGGTGGTCGCCCAGTTTCGCGAACCCGCCCACCATGGCGCGGTCTTCGGCATACAGCCGGTCGCCGTGCAGTTCGGAAAAATCGCTGAACGTCGTTCGCAGATAATCCAGCGTGTACGGCCGTTTGGTGTGCCGGGCCAGTTGCACGCGCTGCCACGGCGTGAGATTCGAGAAGATCATGCGCCGGGTTTCTTCAATCTTCTTTTCAATCTGTGTGGCCTCCTCCTCGAAGCTGATACCCAGTGAATGCGTGTCGGGGTGTTTTCGGAGTTCCTCGAGTTTGCGCTGCAGTTCCACAATCGGTTTTTCGAAATCAAGATAGTGTTTCATAGCGCACGCGCCGACGTTTAACGGTTGAATTTTAGGGGTCCGGCGCCGTCCACGCAACGTCTGAATTCTGCATCAGAGTTCCGGATTCGTGCCGCGGACGCAGAACACCCGGCCGGCCGTGGAGTGGACGCGTTCACGATACCGTGTCTGATGGCTTCGGTGCCGGGCAAAAAAAGAGCCGGATTGCTCCGGCTCAGTGGTGACGAGGTCACGTACGCCCTCACCCGGGCGCTCAGAAGGGTAACGGGGCCAACTGTACGCTGCTCGAACCCCGTTACGAACAGGACCTCTCTGCCAACCCTTAGCGAACAGCGTCCTGACTGCTTCAGTGATGATTGGAAACCGCCGCCCGGAAATCCGTTCAAAAAAATCGACCGATGCAAAAAAATCCGGGAAACGCGGGCATTTCATCGTTTTGCCGCCTGATGGAACGTTTGTCCTACAAAACGATGTCCGTGAAAATGACCGTTCGGTCCCGTTCCCCGAGCACGCGCGCGAGCGGCGTGTCGCCGTCTGGCGACAACGATTCGCGCAATGCCGTTTTCTTGCCCGCGCCGGACGCCAGCACCCAGACCTCTCGCGCCGCGACAAGGGTCGCGAAGTTGATCGTGATACGCTGCGGCGGCGGCTTGACCGCGATGACCGGTCGGTAAACCGATTTGCTTCCGACCAGTTCCTTGGGCGCGCCTGGAAAGAGCGAAGCCACGTGGCCGTCCTCACCCATGCCCAGGAAAATCAGATCGAGCACCGGCTGGCCGCCGGCGTTCATCGGCGCTATGCGGCAAATCTCGGCTTCGGCCTCCGTTGCCGCCCGGTCCGGCGAAATTTCCCCGCGAATTCGATGGATCCGGTCGGGCGGTATCCTCGACGGACCGAGCAACTGCGTTTGCGCGGAAAGGAAATTGCTTTCCGTGTCGGTGGGCGGCACGCAGCGCTCGTCGCCCCAGAAAAAGTGAACGTTGTCGAACCGGACGTTGCACGCCCGCGCCTGTTCGGAAACCGCGGCCAGGAACTTCCCCGCGATACGTCCGCCGGACAGCGCGACGCAATACGGTGCGCGGGCATTGGAGCGCGCCGCCAGCGCGTTCAACCAGCGGTCCGCGACGCCGCCGGCCAGAGCA
>Ga0134126_10010320_pt1 | contig 11771 bp, 13 predicted proteins | sample KB31752_FD_96881 | JGI IMG/M metagenome (GOLD analysis project Ga0134126, IMG submission 96881) | Terrestrial soil microbial communities with excess Nitrogen fertilizer from Kellogg Biological Station, Michigan, USA - KB3-175-2 | ecosystem: Environmental > Terrestrial > Soil > Unclassified ...
AGCCTGGTCGCTCATGCCCTAGAGCTAGCAGAGGAGGGGCGCTTTTTCGAGGACAGGTGCGGCTGTCACATCCTGCGGCGTCCCGTCGCTGTCGCGGAATATCTCTGAAGGCATTCGGCTTTCAGCCTTCTTTGCGTTCGATAGCCGGTTTCGATACGCTTTCGTGAACCCAACTCTTCGGCCCGTACGTACTTTCGGCATCACAACCCCGGCGATCCCCGATGACCCAGCCAGGCGGCAGCGAAACGTTCTATGGTGGCATTCCGGTGTTCCGCGGCTTCGCCAAGCTGATGGAGCCCTCGCTGTATTCGCCGCTGCCGGACGACTGGACGGTCGGGGTCGCGGACATCGTGGAATCGACCAAGGCGATCGCAGCCAAGCGCTACAAGGCGGTCAACATGGCGGGCGCCGCCGTGATCGCCGCGGTAACCAATGCGCTGGAGGGACGCGAATTTCCGTTCGTGTTCGGCGGCGATGGGGCGAGCTTTGCGGTGGGGCCCGAAGATCTCGATCGAGCGCGCGAGGCGCTTTCGGCGACCTCGACCTGGGTCAGGGAAGACCTCGGCCTCGTCATGCGCGTCGCGCTGGTGCCGCTCCGCGCCATTCGCGGGCGGGGCCTCGACGTGCGTGTCGCCCGCTACGGGCCATCGGCGAACCTGTCCTATGCGATGTTTTCCGGCGGTGGGCTCAGCTGGGCGGAGGCTGCGATGAAGCGCGGCGAATTCGCAGTCCCTGCCGCGGCGTCCGGCGCGCAGCCCGATCTGTCGGGGTTGTCGTGCCGGTTCGAGGAAATCCCGGCCGCGCGCGGCCTCATTCTCTCCGTGCTGGTGGTGCCGACGGCCCAAGGCGATCCGCTCGTCTTCCGCAAGGTCATCGAGGATATCATCCGACTCGTCGAGCGCACGCCGGATGCAGGGCGGCCGGTGCCGCTGGGCGGGCCCCCGCTAAGATGGCCGCCGCAGGGTATCGATTTCGAAGCGCGCGCTGCGCGTGGCGGGCCGTTGTTCGTGCGCAAGAGCATGGTGCTTGCGCTGACGCTGTGGGCCTATGCGGTGATGCGCTTCGGCATCAGGGTCGGCAAGTTCGTGCCGAAAAACTATGTGCAGCAGGTCGTGGAAAATTCCGACTTCCGCAAGTATGACGATGGCTTGCGCATGATCCTCGATTGCACCGAGGAGCTCGCGAGCGCCCTGGCGCAGCGTCTTGCGGCCGCCGCCGCCAAGCGCGTGGTTCGTTACGGTCTGCACCGCCAGGAGGCGGCGATGATGACGTGCTTCACGCCGAGCGTGATGCGTTCGGACCACGTGCATTTCATCGACGGCGCGCGCGGCGGCTATGCCTCCGCGGCGACGGCCCTGAAAGCGACGGCGGCGTAGGCCCGTCAGTCGAGCTAGAAGGGCAGGCCTTTGAGGTCGATGACGCCGTCACGCGGCGCACGGCGGATGTCGAGCACGAACGGCGCCAACAGGTCGAAGCGGATGCGGCCGTCCGGCTGCTCGCAATAGACCTCGCCGGTGAACGGATGCCAGCCGCGCGCCCGGTAGAAGGCAAAATTGTGCGGCTCGCAGAACAGCATCGCAAAGCGCACCGCCTCATTGACGCGCAGGGTCTCGATCGCCGCATCGAGGGCGAGGCTGGCAAGCCCCCGGCCACGGCGATCCTCTCGCGTCATGACGCCGCCGATGCCGCCGACATGGATGTCGTGGCCGTTCCAATCGATGGTGCGGAAATAGATGCCGACATGGCAGGCGAGCTCACCCTCCGGAACGTCGATGAGCACGCGCAGATCGGCATGGGCAAAGACGATGTGGCCCCACGGCAGGTGCTTGACCATCTCGGGCCCGAACACGGCAGCGTGCAGCGGCTCGGTCCTCTTCCAGGAGGCATTGCCGTTGAGGACATCGATCTCGATGCTCACGGGTCCTGGTCCCCTGCTCCTTTAGAACTGGTTGGTCGAGAAAATGCGGTGTTTAAGACCGATGGAACCTTCTATAAGAGGTCCCGTTAAATCACGTCTCCCCCTCAGTTGCGGACAGAATCCCATGACCTTTACGCTTCCCCCCCTGCCTTACGCCTATGACGCCCTCGGCCCCCACATGTCGAAGGAAACGCTGGAATTTCACCACGACAAGCACCACCAGGCCTACGTCACCAACGGCAACAACGCGATCAAGGGGACCGAATTCGAAGGCAAGTCCCTCGAAGAGATCGTGAAGGGCTCCTACAACAAGAACGCCGCAGTCTTCAACAATGCGGGCCAGCACTATAACCACATCCACTTCTGGAGCTGGATGAAGCCGAAGGGCGGCGGCAGCAAATTGCCGGGCCGGCTCGAGAAGAAGATCAACGAGGACCTCGGCGGGTTCGAGAAGTTCAAGACCGATTTCGCCGCGGCCGGCGCCAGCCAATTCGGCTCGGGTTGGTGCTGGCTCCAGGTCAGGAACGGCAAGCTCGAAGTCGCGAAAACCCCCAATGGTGAAAACCCGCTGGTGCACGGCGCGACGCCGATCCTCGGCTGCGACGTCTGGGAGCACTCCTACTACATCGACTATCGCAACCGCCGTCCGGATTACCTGAAGGCGTTCATCGATCATCTGATCAACTGGGAATACGTCGACGCGCAGTTCGGCAAGGCAGGTTGATCACGCGACGACTGTCATTGCAGGTTCGGTGCTCGCACGCCCCGGATGACACGCAAAAGCAGTGGGCGGCAGCGAGAGCTGCCGCCCCTTCTTGTTTGCGGCTGTGGGTGAGGCAATCGCGCGCAGGCCGTAGCAAACAGGTGCATGGGGGAGCGGCGCCGCTTCCGTTTGCGTCGCGTCAGCGCGCGACTAAGCAGGCTGGGTTGCCCACCAGACCTCAGATCTCAAGGCCTTGCTAGACGCCCTTGAAAGAGCCGGCGACGCCAGCTGATGAGTTACGGCGCCATGGCCGCAAGCCGGTCGGCTGGCAGCCATCGGCCGGCAAGCCCTGAGGCTATCCAGCGCCTTGGCAGATGTAATGTTATAATATAACATCATTGGATGGTTCCCCACACCCACCATGACCATCACGGGCATTCCGATCACCATGGGCATTCCCACGGCCATGGCCCGTCCGCGCCGCATCCGGCGCAGGTGGCCGCCTGGTCCATCCTGCGCATACCGGTGACCTCGAGGCTTGCCGCTGCGCTCATGGTCAGTGCCGCGCTCTGGGCCGTGGTGTGGCTGGCGATGAGGTGAGACCTTTGTCCGCGCAGCTCCAATTCCGCGACGTCACGCTCGGTTATGACCGCCACCCGGCGGTGCATCATCTTGCGGGCGATGTCGCTGCCGGCGCGCTGCTTGCCGTCGTCGGCCCGAACGGCGCCGGCAAGTCCACGCTGTTTCGCGGTCTCGTCGGCATCCTCAAGCCGCTATCGGGATCGATCTCGCTCGGCGGCCTTGACGCTCGTGACATCGCCTATCTTCCGCAGACCGCAGACATCGACCGCGGCTTTCCCATCACCGTCTTCGATTTCGTCGGCACCGGGCTCTGGCGCGCGACCGGCCTGTTCGGCGGCATCGGCAACGCCGAGCGCAAGAAGATCGCTGCCGCGCTCGCCGCCGTCGGCCTCACCGGCTTCGAGAACCGCGCTATCGGCACGCTCTCGGGCGGGCAGATGCAGCGGCTGTTGTTCGCGCGATTGATGCTGCAGGACGCGCGGCTGATCCTGCTGGATGAGCCGTTCAATGCCATCGACAGCCGAACCTCGGCCGATCTGCTTCTGCTGGTCAAGCGCTGGCACGCCGAAGGACGAACGATCCTGGTAGCGCTGCATGATCTGGAAACGGTGCGCGCCCATTTTCCCGAAACCCTGTTGTTTGCGCGCGGGCCTGTGGCATGGGGACCGACCGAAGAGGTGCTGACACCGGACAATCTCCTGGTGGCGATGCGCATGTGCGAGGCTTTTGACGATTCCGCCGCCGCTTGCGTCGCCGACCCACAATCGCGGGCCGCCTGACCGTGCTCACTGCCGCGCTGATCACGCCATTCACGGATTTCGAGTTCATGCGCCGCGCGCTGGCGGCCGTCATTGCATTGTCGCTCGGTGGCGCGCCGATCGGCGTGTTCTTGATGCTGCGGCGGATGAGCCTCGTCGGCGACGCCATGGCGCATGCGATCCTGCCGGGGGCGGCGATCGGTTTCCTGCTCTATGGTCTCAACCTGCTCGCGATGATCCTGGGCGGCCTGACGGCCGGTTTCCTGGTCGCGATCCTCGCGGGCGTCGTCTCGCGCTCCACCGGACTGAAGGAGGATGCCTCGCTTGCGACCTTCTATCTCGCTTCGCTCGCGCTCGGCGTGACCATCGTCTCGGTCAAGGGCACCAATATCGACCTGCTGCACGTGTTGTTCGGCAACATCCTCGCGATGGACGACCAGACGTTGCTGACGGTTGCCTGCAACGCCACCATCACACTGATCGTGCTCGCGGTGATCTACCGGCCGCTGGTGATCGAGAGCGTCGATCCCTTGTTCCTGCGCACGGTGAGCCGCGCCGGTACGCCGACGCATCTGGCTTTCCTTGCGCTGGTCGTCATCAACCTCGTCAGCGGCTTTCAGGCGCTCGGCACCTTGCTGGCGGTCGGGCTGATGATCCTGCCCGCCGGCATCGCGAAATTCTGGTCGCGCGACATCTCGGGCATGATCTGTGCCGCCGTGGTGAGCGCGATCATCTCGGGCTATGCCGGCCTCGTGCTGTCGTTCCAGACGCGCATTCCTTCCGGTCCGGCGATCATCCTGGTCGCAGCCTTGCTCTATATCGGCTCGGTGCTGTTCGGCAGCGTCGGGGGCGTGGTGCGGCAGCTTTTCCCCGGCCGCCATCTCGAAGCCTGACCATGCGCGGGATGTGGCTTATCGTGTTTGTCGCTGCATTATCGGCAAACCCGGTGTGCGCGCAGGACCGCATCAACGTGGTGGCAAGTTTTTCGATCCTCGGCGACTTCGTCAAGAACGTCGGCGGCGACAGGGCAAATGTGACGACACTGGTCGGCCCCAATGGCGATGTCCACGTCTATACGCCGTCGCCATCGGATGCGAAGAAGAATGCCGACGCCAAAATCCTCGTCGTCAATGGCCTCGGCCTCGAAGGTTGGCTGCCGCGGCTGGTGCAAGCCGCCGGCAGCAAGGCCGCGATCGTCACGGCTTCGAATGGCATCGCGCCGCTCAAGGTCGGCTCCGAGGCAGATCCGCATGCCTGGCAATCCGTCCCGAATGCCAAAATCTACGTCGCCAACATCCGCGACGCGCTGGTCGCGGCCGATCCGCCCGATGCTGCGATGTTTCGCGCCAATGCAGCGCGCTATCTCGGCGAGCTTGACGCGCTCGATGCGGAGGTGCGCGCGGCGATCGCGAAAATCCCGCCCGAGCGACGCAAGGTGATCACGACGCACAAGGCCTTCGCCTATTTTGCCGCCGCCTATGGCATCGCCTTCCTCGCACCCGTCGGCGTCTCCACCGAGACCGAGCCCAGTGCCCGCGACATCGCGGCCCTGATCCAACGGATCAAGGCCGATAAAATCCCCGCGGTATTTCTGGAAAATCTGAGCGACGACCGGCTGGTGGGCCGGATCGCAGCCGAGACCGGGGCCAAGTCTGGCGGGACCCTCTATTCGGACAGTCTGACCGGCGAAAACGGGCCTGCCCCCACTTACATTGCCCTCGTCAGGCACAATATAAAGGCCCTGACCAGCGCGCTCGGCAATTAGAGGGGTGGGGGCCACCCCGCCCGCCGGCGGCGCCTGCCGACATTCCGTTCTGAGGTTGTAATGGCTGAAGCTTCCAAAATTCCCGTGACCGTGCTGACCGGCTATCTCGGTGCCGGCAAGACCACGCTGTTGAACCGCATCCTGTCCGAGAACCACGGCAAGAAATACGCCGTCATCGTCAACGAATTCGGTGAGATCGGCATCGACAACGACCTCATCATCGGAGCCGATGAGGAAGTGTTCGAGATGAACAACGGCTGCGTCTGCTGCACCGTGCGCGGCGACCTCGTGCGCATCATGGAAGGGCTGATGAAGCGCAAGGGCAGATTCGATGCCATCATCGTCGAGACTACGGGCCTTGCCGATCCGGCGCCGGTGGCGCAGACCTTCTTTGTCGACGAGGACGTGCAGAAGAATGCACGGCTCGACGCCGTGGTCACCGTCGCCGACGCCAAATGGCTGGCGGAGCGGCTGAAGGATGCGCCGGAGGCCAAGAACCAGATCGCGTTCGCCGACGTCATCGTGCTGAACAAGACCGATCTCGTCTCCAAGGGCGAACTCTCCGAGGTCGAGGCGCGCATCCGCGGCATCAATCCCTATGCCAGGCTGCACCGCACCGAGCGCTGCAAGGTCAAGCTGTCGGACGTGCTGGAGCGTGGGGCGTTCGATCTCGACCGCATCCTCGATCTCGAGCCCGATTTCCTGGAGGTGGACGACCATGACCACGATCATGATCACCATCATCATGGTCACGACCACGATCATCACCATGATCACGGCCACGGCCTGAAGCATTATCACGACGAGGACATGCAATCCCTGGCGCTCAAGACCGACAAGCCGCTCGACCCGACAAAGTTCATGCCATGGCTGCAGAACCTGGTCGCAACCGAGGGCCAGAAGATCCTTCGCTCGAAGGGCATTCTCGCCTTCACCAATGACGACGACCGCTACGTTTTCCAGGGCGTGCACATGATGCTGGAGGGCGATCACCAGCGCAAATGGAAGGACGGCGAGCCGCGCGAGAGTCGGCTTGTCTTCATCGGCCGCGAATTGCCGGAGCAGGCGATCCGCGACGGCTTTGAAAGCTGCATCACCACGTGATGAGCACGTTCGAGCCGGGCGGCGGGCAGGCCTCCATCGCATCCGTCACCGACCGCGTGCGCGCCGTTGCGATTGGCGCGCCGGCGTCGGCCGTGCATTTTCTCGGCGAGCGTGCCGGCTCTGTCGGCGCCGAGGAAAATATCTCGTTCGTGGATGCGGAAGGCGACATCTCGCGCGTCGCCGTGCATGGCGGCGGCATCCTCTGCGCGGTTTCGGACGGCAAGCGCATCGTCACCGGCGGCGATGATGGCAAGGTGATGGCGGTCGATGCCAACGGCGAAATCACCCAGCTTGCGCAGGATGCCAAGCGGCGCTGGATCGACAATGTGGCCCTTCATCCCGATGGCGCCTGTGCCTGGTCGGTGGGCAAGACCGCTTTCGTCCACAATGGCAGGAACGAGGAGAAATTCTTCGAGGTGTCGTCGACCGTCGGCGGGCTTGCCTTCGCGCCCAAGGGTCTGCGGCTTGCGATCGCGCATTATGGCGGCGCAACGCTGTGGTTTCCGAACATGGCGGCGAACGCCGAATTCCTCGAATGGGCGGGCTCGCATCTGGGCGTCACCTTCAGCCCTGACAACAAGTTTCTGGTCACCGCCATGCACGAGCCGGCGCTGCATGGCTGGCGGCTTGCCGACAATCGCCATATGCGGATGTCCGGCTATCCCGGCCGCGTCAAATCGTTGTCGTGGAGCGCGGGTGGCAAATTCCTCGCGACCTCGGGCGCCGACGTGGTGATCATGTGGCCATTCGCGAGCAAGGACGGTCCGATGGGCAAGGAGCCGGCGATGCTGGCGCCGCTGCAGGCGCGGGTTGCGGTCGTCGCCTGCCATCCGAAGCAGGACATCCTCGCCTGCGGCTACAGCGACGGCACCGTGCTGATGGTGCGGCTCGAGGACGGCGCGGAGATCCTGGTGCGGCGTAATGGCACGCCGCCGGTCGTGGCACTCGGCTGGAACGCCAAGGGTACGCTGCTCGCATTTGCCGATGAAGAAGGTAACGCGGGTATCCTTCCGCTCTGAGCGCAAGTTCCGCAAGGAACCATTATGCCGAACCGGCCGTTCATATCGCGTTGGATGTCGCGAGTGAACATGATGTGGCCAGGCGATCCGAAACGCAGCGTGAAAAGTGACTTATGGCTTGCCGCCATTCTGTTTGCGGCCGGCCTTGTGACGATCGGCTCCTCGCTCGTCGAAATCCGTGCGCAAGGCCAGGCGGAGATGGCGCAGGCCACCGGCACGCCGGGTCAGCCGCTGCAGGCGACACCGGCCCCGAGCCCCACACCCGCTGCACCCGCTGAGTCCAAGCCCGGCGGCACACGCCCCACCACGCCCGCGCCGGAGCCGGCCCGGCCTGACGCGCAAGCGCAGAAGGAAGGTGCCAAGCCGGCACTGCCGCCTGCGCCGGCCGAGAAGATGGCGCCTCCGATCAAGGAGAAGAAATAACTTCCGGTCGTTCCGGGCCTGCGCCTTCGGCGTATCCCGGAATGACGAGCGGTGTGGGACGGAGCACCATGCCTTGCCGGCTTAGCGTCTCGTTCCTGACGCAGTGCCGCCGTACCATGGCGCCTCACGCCAGGAAGCGAGGCACCCCATGAAGATCGATGACGTCAGGCGAAGCGCCTATTCGATGCCGCTGAACAACCCGGCTTTCCCGCCGGGGCCCTATCGCTTCTACAACCGCGAATATTTCGTCATCACCTACAAGACGGATCCCGAGGCGCTCGCCGCCGTGGTGCCGGAGCCGCTGGAGGTCACCGAATCCGTCGTCAAGTACGAGTTCATTCGCATGCCCGATTCCACGGGCTTTGGCGATTACACCGAAACCGGGCAGGTGATCCCGGTGCGCTTCAAGGGCGAGGAGGGCGCCTATACCCACGCGATGTATCTGGATGACGAGGGCCCGATCGCGGGCGGCCGCGAGCTTTGGGGCTTTCCGAAGAAGCTCGCGCGGCCGAAGATCGAGGTCGAGAGCGATGTGCTGGTCGGCACGCTGCATTACGGCTCGGTGCTCTGCGCGTCCGCCACCATGGGTTACAAGCACCGCTACGTCGACCACGACACCGTGCTGAAATCGATGAGGGCGCCGAATTTCATTCTCAAGATCATCCCGCATGTCGACGCCACCGCGCGCATCTGTGAATTGGTGCGTTTCCAGCTCGAGGACATCACGCTGAAGGAGGCCTGGACCGGACCTGCCGCGCTCGGCCTGTTTCCGCATGCGCTCTGCGATGTGGCGCGATTGCCGGTGCGCGAGGTGGTCTCAGCCTTGCACTTCAAGGCGGATTTGACGCTCGGCCTCGGGACCGTGGCGTTCGATTATATGACGAAATGACGCTGTCATTCCGGGGCGGCTCGAAGAGCCGAACCCGGAATCTCGAGATTCTCAGGTGCGCAGTTGCGCACCATAGTTCGATGCTGCGCATCGCCCCGGAATGACGGAGGTGAGAGCCCTGCCTCACCGCACCAGCACGTTCCTGAACTGCCAGGGATCGGACGTGTCGATGTCCTCGGGAAACAAGCCGGGGCGGTCGGTGAGCGGCGTCCAGTCGGTGTAGAAACCTTGCACCGGGCCGAGATAGGGGCGCTGGATCGCGAGGCAGCGGCGAAAATCCATCTCGTCGGCCTCGACGATCCCGGCACTCGGATTCTCCAATGCCCACACCATGCCAGCGAGCACGGCCGAGGACACCTGCATGCCGGTGGCGTTCTGGTAGGGCGCGATCCGCCGCGTCTCCTCGATCGAGAGCTGCGAGCCATACCAATAGGCGTTCCTAGCGTGGCCATACACCAGCACGCCCAGTTCGTCGATGCCGTCCTCGATCTCGTTTTCGTCGAGAATATGCCAGGACGGCTGCATCTTGCCGGTCGCACCGAACATCTCGTGCAGCGATAGCACCGCGTCGTTGGCCGGATGATAGGCGTAGTGGCAGGTCGGCCGGTAGACCACTTTATCGCCGTCACACACGGTGAAATAATCGGCAATCGAGATCGACTCGTTGTGGGTGACGAGGAAGCCATATTGCGCGCCGGGCGTCGGGCACCAGGAGCGCACGCGCGTGTTGGCGCCGGGCTGCTGCAGATAGATCGCAGCGCCGCAGCCGTCCGGATGGGTGCGGCCATTGTCCGGCATCCATTTCTCATGCGTGCCCCAGCCGAGCTCGGCCGGCTGCATGCCCTCGGAGACAAAGCCTTCGACCGACCAGGTGTTGACGAACACGTTCATCGGCTTCGGCCTCTTGGAGCGCTGGGTGTCGCGCTCGGCGATATGGATGCCCTTGACGCCGAGCTTCATCGCGAGCTGGCCCCAGCCCTCGCGGCTTTTCGGCTGGTTGATGCTCATGCCAGCGTCGCGCGCGATGTCGGTCAACGCCTGCTTGACGAACCACGACACCATGCCGGGATTGGCGCCGCAGGTGGAAACCGCGGTGGTGCCGCCCGGGCTCTTGTGCTTGGCGGCCAGCAGCGTCTCGCGCAGGGCGTAGTTGGAGCGCTTCTCGGTGCCCATCTTCTTGTCGAAATAGAAACCGGCCCACGGCTCCACGACGGTGTCGATATAGAGCGCGCCGATCTCCCGGCACAGCGTCATGATATCGACCGAGGAGGTGTCGACCGAGAGGTTGACGCAAAAGCCCCGACCGCCGCCCGCGGTGAGCAGCGGAACCAGCAGCTCGCGATAATTGTCACGCGTCACGCCTTGCTTGATGAAGCGCACGCCGTGCTTGTTCGCAAGCTCGCCCTCCTCATGCGGATCGATGATGACAAAGCGCTTCCTGTCATACTCGAAATGGCGCTCGATCAGCGGCAGGGTGCCCTTGCCGATCGAGCCGAAGCCGACCATGACAATGGGGCCGGAAATTTTCGCGTGGATCTGCGAGGCGGGGCTCATCTTGTGGGTCTCTCCGGAAGAAGTGCTGAAGGGCAGGAGTAAGAATCAGGCGGTGCGCCGCTTGGCAGTGACTTCGATCTCGATCTTCATCTCGGGCTTCAGAAGGCCGGCGACGACGAGGAGGGTTGCGGCAGGACGGATTTTGCCGAGGACCTCACCACAGACGGCCAGGTGCGCGTCGGCATCCCTGACGTCGGTGATGTAGTAGGTTGCGCGGACGATGTCGGCCATGGCGAAACCGGCCTCTTGCAAGGCGGCTTCGATGGTCTTGAAGCAGTTGCGTGACTGGCTCGTGACATCTGCCGGCATGGCCATGGTGGCGTAGTCGTAGCCGGGTGGTTCCCGCCACGAAGGCGAAATCGCCGTCGGCAACGGCGCGGCTGTAACCGGCGGACTTCTCCAAGGGCGAGCCGGTTGAAATCAGGCGGCGTGGCATGTCGGACCTCGGGTCGATGGGTGAGGCGGGGTTTAAGGGCTTTTGGGCCGCTCCTGCAAGCGGCCGGGGTTGGGCTGGCTCAGCGAAGCTTTCGCGCCACATCGGGCGCCGAGGGTGGCGCGATCCAGCGGCACCAGGATGTCCCGCACGATCAGCACCGTCATCAGGATCACGATGATCGTGGTGACGAGCTTACGCAATGGCGGCCGCTCCGCAGGTCGCGCGATGGCTCGATGCTTCGGCATGGTGATCGCTGCCTTAAGCCACGGCGGCAGCCACGCGCAGCGACTTCCTTGCCCGCGTGGCCTTCGGCTTGGCCAGATGGGCACCGGTCGGCACGATCGTGCCCCAGGCGCCATCAAGCGCACCGCAGACGAATTCCAACCCCAATAGGCGCTCGCGTTCGAACGCGCCGGGAAGGTTGAGCCCGCCAGTCTTGTCCGCGGAGAAGCCGAACCGCGCGTAGTAGGGCGCATCGCCCAGAAGCAGCGCCGCGTGATGGCCACGCGTTCTCGCCGCCGCAAGCGCGTGGTCCATCAGCGCGGCCCCGACACCCAACTTGCGGTAGGCGCTGTTGACCGCGAGAGGGCCGAGCAGAAGCGCCGGGATACCCCCTGCGC
>Ga0134126_10010321_pt1 | contig 11770 bp, 12 predicted proteins | sample KB31752_FD_96881 | JGI IMG/M metagenome (GOLD analysis project Ga0134126, IMG submission 96881) | Terrestrial soil microbial communities with excess Nitrogen fertilizer from Kellogg Biological Station, Michigan, USA - KB3-175-2 | ecosystem: Environmental > Terrestrial > Soil > Unclassified ...
GGCACCCACCGTGAATAAACATCTGCTGTATCCAGAAACGTCAGCCCGTGTTCGAGCGCGGTGTCAAGCAATCGAAAAGATGCAGTCTCATCCACCGTCCAGCCGAATATATTGCAGCCGAAGCACAGCGGAGGAACGGTAAGGCCAGAGCGGCCGAGCGGGCGATGCTTCATGATTCTCTTTCGCTTGTTGTTGGGGAAGGCAGAAGACAAACACTGAGGCAGATCGACCTTGTTTGCAAGGCCGCTGCATCGGCCGTGACAACCCGGCAGCAACCAAGCTCGGCCTGTTCATGCCAAGGATTTTTGCCGATGGTCAAAACTGCCGTTTGCGAAGTCAGTCAGTCGTTTCCGGTTTACCCCGACCAACGGACCATCCCGGCTCGGGCTTCGCAATCGGCCCATTAGCGGGCGCCGGCTGGATTTTAATAGCCCCGTTCCCAATCGATGACATTCCGGAGCGGCTCGCCGTCGAGATAGGCGCGCAGATTGTCGCAGAAGAGATTGATGGCGCCATGACGGTCCTGATCGCTGGCAGACGAGATATGGGGCGTGATCAGGACCCTGGGATCGGACCAGAGCCCCGACGTCGGCGTGTGCTCGAATTCGCCGACATAAACATCGAGCGCCGCGCCGCGCAAATGATCGCGCTGCAGCGCCTCGGCGAGGGCCTGCTCGTCGACGATCTCACCCCGGGCGACGTTGACGAGCACGCTCCCCGCCTTCATCGCTGCAAAGCGGTCCTTGTCGAAGAGGCGGGTCGTCTCCGGTGTCCATTGGCAGCAGATCACCACGAAATCGCTCTCCGGCAAGAACCGATCGAGATCCCCGGCGCCGCCAAGCTCGCTGAATCCCGGCGGGGGCTGGTCTCGGTGCTGGTGGCGGCGGGTGCCGACGACCCGCATGCCGAGGGCAGCGCAGAGTTTACCGACATCGAGCCCGATTCCGCCGACGCCCACGACGCACGCAGTCTTGCCTTCCAATAGGAGCGGTCGATAGGCGCGATGGTCGAACACGCCCGCGCCCCGATCGACGGCGGCACGGTGGAGGCCCTTGGCAAAGTGCAAAATACCGGCCACCGCGTATTCAGCCATCGCTAGCGTATTGCCCGAACCTCGTGAGGTCGTCACCACCACGCGGCTGCCCCATAGATCGCCCATGAGCAGATTGCTGGCGCCGGCTGGGCGCTGATGAAACCATTTCAACCTCGGTGCCCTGGCGCGCAGATCGAGCGGAAATGGCCAGCCACCAAGGATGACTTCAGCTTCGGCGAGGAGGCGATCGCGTTCCTCGCGGGTCCCCGAGCCGGTGACGCCTGGTGCCAGGTAGCGTGCCGCGGTGAAGGCAGGCCACGTGTCGCGAATTTCCCCGTCATACCAGCCTCCGGCGTCGGTCAATTCGATCGCCGGATCGACTGCCTCAATCTTCGCTCGATCTTCGGTGCTGATGCGCTGAATACTCAGGACGTTGATCCTCTGCATGGATACCTCTCCAAACCACTCACGTGGAACAAGCGTATCATAGTGCATCGCCAGATTTGGAATCTGCAGCCCGTTGGCGGCTCCTGCGCCGGCCCGAGCCGGCGCCTCGTGGTTGGATCATGTGTTGAAGCTGCCCCCTCGGCGTTAGCATTCATGTCGCCCAGCCCGACACCTCGGCGGTCACTTTGAGAAACCGGATGGCGAGAGCAAAGGTGAGAAGGAGCGGCCACAACGCGGCCTTTGCCCAGGCCCTCGACGGCTGGGATAAACCCTTCGGGCTCCCCGGTCGTTACCATAATGCCGGGCGGCTTGAATCTGTCGCCGCGATCTTTTCCATCGACCGCGCGATGAGTCGTACGGCGCGAACGCGAACCCCTCCTGGCCCTGCGGCGAGATTATATCCACGCAATGAGCTTGATCTAGATCAAGGCTGCGGTGCGCTCCGACGGACAGAAACATTCAAACCGCGCTTGTCGCACCGATCTTGTCCTAACCTGCTTCGAGGACGGTCATGACCACCTTATCAAGCATTGTGCCAAAACTGCCGTCCGGCGCCGATCTGACACCCCTGCGGGTCAAGTGGGGTTGGATCGTCGCGCTCGGGATTGTCTATATCATCGCTGGCGTCATTGCGCTCGGCAGTATCGTGATGGCGACGGTCGCCAGCGTCCTCGTGGTCGGCATCATGATGATCGTCGCCGGTATCGCCGAAATCATCAACGCCTTCCAACTCAAGGGCTGGGGCAAGTTCGTGATCTGGGCCCTGCTCGGCGTCCTCTACATCGTCGCCGGCTTCGTAACTTTCGAGAACCCGCTGTTCGCAGCGGCAGTGCTCACGCTGATGCTAGGCGCGGCCCTGGTCGCTTCCGGCCTGGTGCGGATATTCCTCGCCTTCAGCATGAAGCGCGAAAGCCCATGGATATGGGTCCTGCTGTCGAGCCTGGTGACCCTGCTGCTTGGCCTCTTGATTCTCGCACACTGGCCAATCAACAGCGTCTACGTGCTCGGCATATTCCTGGGTGTCGATCTGGTCATGGCCGGCGCTGCGTGGATCGGTCTCGGCCTCGCCCTGCGCCGCGGCAACACGCCTTCGCCCGCGCGCGCCCGGGCAGCAGGGTGATCTCATGTCCGAAATCATCTTCATCGCCGGCATTGCCGCAATACTGTTGATCGGCTTCGCCTCGACCTTCGTGCCGCGAGAGAGCCGCTACATGCGGTTCCGGATTGATCGGACGGGGCGCCGCGCAGCGGGACCGGCCTCGACGACGAACCCCGGCAATGACCGAATCGAAGATGGCCCAACCTCTCGACGCGGCTAATCCGTCGTTTCTGTGTCCAGCGGCTCGCAGCCGATGCCGCGCGTTGCGCTGACATCGACTGTGATGCCACAGGGATATCAAATCGGGCTACCTTCGTCCGGCGACCTCGACGGTTCGCACGCGGCCGGAGCGTCAGTCAGCACGTCACTCCCCTGGCGCACCTGCCTGCGGCGCGGCGGGCGGGAGTCCTGATGCAAACTCCGTTGACCCGGTGCAGGCCCGGCCCACAAGCTTCCCTGACCTTGATGATCAAGTCATCCGGCGCCTGCAGCGGTGCAAGCGGCATCGCTTGCGCCAGCGAGGCCAGCGTCAATGCAAATGCAACCACCATCCATTTCCATTTGGTCATGGCTCTCCTCCTGTTTGAACGAAGCGCTTCTCTGCTTGGTAACAATCGAAGTGCATCCCAGGCGGCCGCCGTTGATCCAGATCAATCGTTGAGAAGCTTTGGAAGATCCGGGGCGAAACACGCACGATCACTCGCTCGCGGTATCCACCATCTTCCACGTCTTGTCCGGGTCGAAAGATGTCATGCGGCTGGCGATCGCGTTAGTGTCCTCGCCCAAATCCTTTTGGTAGACGGTGCCTGCATGACTGACCATGAAAGTCATGACGCCGGAGTTGCCGTAATCGGCCGGATAAGCGACAAGCGCAAAGCCGCCAATCATCTTGCCTTTGACAACATAGTTCAGCGCTCCAGCGGGCGCGCTCGGACCCTGCCGCGTCAGGATCTTGAAAGAGTAGCCGTGATAGGGCTGTGGCCCCTCACCGGCCTTGTAGCCCTCGGATGATGCCTCAGCCGCAAGCTCGCCGAGCGGGCTATCGTTCTTGTCGGATGGCCAATAGAGACCATCGGTCTTGCCCGGCGTGCTGACGATGCGCTGCGCGTAGGTTCCGATCCCCGCGCCGCGATCCTTGTCCGCATATTCACCCTGCGCGTCGACATAAGCGAGGCAGGTCTGGATCGTGTCGAGTTCGTTGCGCCCGATCCGGCGGTAGAGGATTTCCCGCCGACCTTCCGCGGTATCGAACTGCCAGCCGGTGTCGGCGTGAATCAGCCGGATCGGGAACGGAAAATCGTCACTCCCGACAATCAGCGAAGCCTTCTTCCCGTCGATCTGGACCGAGTGCTTGGCGTCATAGGCGGATAGAAACTTCGCGCGCGCCGCCGCGTTGGCGACCTCGTCGCCGGAGTCGACGATATCCTGGCCATCGGGGCCCAGCACCTTCAGGACATCCTGCTTGACGCCGGACTTGACGGCGGCAGCGAGCGCGCGGGCGGCGTCGTCCGCGCTGTTGAAGGATTGTTGCGCTTTCGCCGGCAACAGCCAAAGCAGACTCGCGGCGGCCGCAATGCCGACAAACGAGATGCGATCAAGTCGGAATACCTTCATGGTGATATCCTCGATGCGGTCGGGATGTGCCCTCCCGACGCGAGCCAATTCCTGTAGGTTTGCAGTTTGAGCCCGAGCTTCTCGTAATAGACGCGGAGATAGCCGTCGCGCCCGCGCGTCACGGCTTCGGGCATCACGGACTGCACTTCCTGCGCGATGACGCCGACATAGGCCTTGTCGCTGCCGATGTAGCTGAAGCGGTAATAGCCGAGGCCGTTGTCGAGATAGCCAAGCAGAACGACGTGGTGTTTCAGCGCGAGATCAGAGCGCCGGCCGCCACCGCGCCCGCCGCCGCCTCCGCGGGCTCCTCCTCCGCCACCGCGGAAGGCGGCCCCTCCTCCGCCGCCACGGGGTCCGCCGCCTCCGATGCTGGCCATGCTCTGCCGCCCGCGCGCGGATGCCGCACTAGCCGCGCGGCCCGACGACACGTTGAGACCGCCGTCGCGCGCCCGGTTCGCTGTGGCAGCGCGATTTCCCGCGCTGCCCCGGTTACCTGCATTTCCACGGTTGCCGACGTTGCGATCGGCCGTACTGGCCCGATTGGCGCCGCCGCGATCTCCGCGATTCCCGGCGCGGTCAGCTCCGCGATTCGCCGCACGGTCGGCACGATCGCCAGCGCGATCTCCCCCACGCTCGCCTATGGTACCGGCACGATCGCCGCCGCCCGGACGATTGTTGCCGGGGTTGAGGACCTGCTGGCCGCCCTTGCCTCGGAAGTCCATCCGGTTGTCGGCGCCGGCGCGAAGGTTGTTGTTTCCAAACCTCTGCTGGACGTTCGCGTTGTTGTAGCGCACCCCCTGGCGGTGAGCCGAATTGTGGTTCCAGACATTGGTGGTGCGGTGGTTGACATAGACGTTTCGGTTGCCCCAGTTGAAGCGGCCGCCCCAGTAATTGCCCCAGCGGCCGATCGCCCAGGCGGTGCCGAAGGCGACACCTGCGGCGATCGCGCCGGCGCCGACATACGACGGATAGCCGAAATAATACGGAGGGTACGCGGCATAGGGCCACGCGCCGTAGACCGTCGCAGGCTCGTAATAGGGAACATACATCGTGTTCGGATCGGTCGGCTCGATCACGATGACCTGCTTGCTGTCCTGCTGCGTGACCGTGACTTTCTGCTGCTTGTTCGATGAGAGCTTGTTGTTGGCCCGCGCCTTTTCGCGCAATCGCTGGATCGCATCCATCAGATCGGCCTGCTGGGCGAGCATGGCGTCACCGAGACTCTTGGTCCAGTCGAGCTTGTCGCTCATCGTGTCGAGTACCGATGGCGTGGCGGTCAGCGCTTTCACACTGTCGTCCCATCCCTTCTTGCTGACTTCGCTCGCGAGTGCGTCGCCTTTGATTTTCTTGTTCTCCTTCAGCCAGCGATCGGCCTCGACCACCTCGAGCGGATAGGTCGCCGCCGCCAGCATGTTGGCGAGCAACGCGTCGGGATAAAGCGCAATCGGTGCCACAAGAGCTTCGAGTTGCTCGGATTTCAGGAGCGTTTGATCGGGCTCGGAGGATGCCGGCGTCGCGGGCTGCTGCGCACCGGCGCCAACCACCGTCGCGACCATCAATACCAACGCTAACAGCGCTCTTCTACAATGCATCATGCTCCACTCCTCAAAAGGCTGGTGCGCGCAGCGAACACCTGTCCGAGGCTGGAGCTTTGATCAAAATCAAGGGTGTCACCGCAGAGCTCACGCTCCGGCGGCTCCTGCTTCAGGTTCGACCCTGATCGATCGCGGCAGAATCAGCCGAACGGTCGTCCCCGCTCCGGGCTCGCTCGTGAGTGTCAAGCGTCCTTCGAGGCGATCGACCACCATGCTGTGGACGATGTGCAGTCCGAGACCGGTTGCGCCCGCGCAACGGCGAGTGGTGAAGAAAGGATCGAAGGCCTGCCGCCGGATTTGCGGGCTCATGCCGCAGCCGTCATCGGACAGGACGATCTCGACCTCATCCTTTCCGAGAGCGCGCGCCTTGAGGGTAATCCTTCCCGTCATGCCGTTGGGGAACGCATGCACGACCGAATTGAGGAGGAGGTTGCTCAGCACCAATCCATACGGACCCGGCAAGCTATCCATGATGAGATGGGGTTCGCAGGTCAGCTCGAGTAGGAGACCTCTCTTCCGCAGCTCAGGCCGCAATCCGATGAGCACCTGCTCGGTGAGCTCGGCGACATCAAAGTGCCGCCTGTCGAGGCGGCCACGGTCGGCGGCCACCTGCTTGAACGACTGGACGAGCTCAGAGGCACGATTGAGGTTTGCAATCAGCTGGGCCGAGGCATCCCTCACTGCATCGAGAAATTCGTTCAGGGCCGACCGCCTGACTCCCCCTCGCCCTGCTTCGGCGGCGAAGACCTCGTACCGGCGCTGCAGGGAGGACGCGACCGTCAGGCCATTGCCGACCGGACCGTTGATTTCGTGCGCCACGCCGGCGACCAGGCGGCCGAGCGCCGCAAGCTTTTCTGCTTCGATCAGAGACGCTTGCGTCTCGCGCAAATGTTGCAGCGTCATTTCCGCGGTTTCGCGCGCGCGCCGCATCGCCTGCTCACTGCGCTTGCGTTCAGTGATTTCCTCGGCCGCCACGTTCACGGCGACAATCTTGCCGCCTGGCGAGCACAGCGGATGCCAATAGGTAATCCAGGAACGCTCCTCAGCCTGATCCGCGCGTTGCCCGGCGACCTCGATGCCGGTGACGGGTTCACCAGTTTCCATGATCGAACGCACGATCTGCTCCACTGCGTCGGCCAAAGCGGGCACGCAATCCCGCACCGAGCGCCCGAGATGATCTTCGACCGAGATGCCGCAGATCTCCGTCAGCCGCTGGTTGATCCGCAGGTAGCGGCAATCCGGCGACAGGCAGGCAAGGCCGATCGGCGCCGTGTCGTAGATGAGCTGCAGCGCCGGCTGTGGAAACAGCAGGACTTCCGATTTGAGGGCCGTCGACGTGCTGTAAACGCTTTTCGTCACCGAACGCCTCACTTTCCTGCCGTGATCCCAACGAGTGCTCCACCCCGGATGGACGAAACTCCCGCTTGAGAAAGGGTCGGCGCTCAAGACCACCGGGCATTGATCCAGATCAAGCCTGCAGGCTCCTGCAGCGATAGCGAAAGGCACTCACGCGTCCGCGATGGCGGAAAGGCGCGCATCCAGGAAGCCCGGATCTGCATATGACAAACCATTCGAACAAAATGGGACCGGTGCGGAGCTCCGCTCGTACCCCGCGCGAAGAGCTCCTTGTCTTCCTGATCATTGTTGCGCTGGTCTGGCCGGTCGTGACCGTCGGCATCGTCGGCGGATATGGCTTTGCGGTCTGGATGTATCAGCTGGTCGCCGGCCCCCCCGGCCCACCGAAGCGGTGATGGTCATGCACGCCGCCGGACCCACTCGCCGCGCGCTGCTCAAGGGAAGCCTGACGCCCGCCCCCGCGCCGGTCGTTCACATCTCGAGCGCTATCGTGTCCGTACTGCCGGACCGGCGCGCAGAAATCATCCATCGCCTTTCGGTGCTCGACGGTGTCGAGATTCATCACGCAGAGGCCTTCAAGATCGTCGTCGTGCTGGAAGCCGATGACGCAGGTGCGATCGGAAGCCGTCTCGCCGAGATCGCAACATGGAACGGCGTGCTCTCCGCCAACATGGTCTTCGAGCAGGCCTATGATACGGGAGAATTGACGTGACGCTATCCCGGCGCGACCTCCTCAAAGCCCAAGCCGCCGCGATTGCGATGGCGGCGATCCATCCTGACACGCCGGCGCGGGCCCAGGCAGTTGCGGGCGGCATCGGTACATTGCAGATCAAATGGTCAAAGGCGCCCTGCCGCTTCTGCGGCACCGGCTGCGGAGTCATGGTCGGCGTCAAGGATGGAAAGGTCGTCGCGACGCACGGCGATACCCTGGCCGAGGTCAACCGCGGCCTGAACTGCATCAAGGGATATTTCCTTTCCAAGATCATGTACGGGGCCGACCGGCTGACCACGCCCTTGCTCCGCAAGAAGAACGGCGCATTCGACAAGAACGGCGATCTCACTCCGGTCAGCTGGGATGAAGCCCTGGATACCATGGCAGAGCGCGCCAAGGCCGTGCTTAAGGCCAAGGGCCCGACCGCCATCGGCATGTTCGGCTCGGGCCAGTGGACGGTGCCGGAAGGCTACGCCGCGACCAAATTGATGCGCGCGGGCTTGCGCTCGAACAACCTCGATCCCAACGCCCGGCACTGCATGGCGTCCGCGGCTGTCGCGTTCATGCGCACCTTCGGCATGGACGAGCCGATGGGTTGCTACGACGATTTCGAGGCCGCCGACGCATTCGTGCTCTGGGGCTCGAACATGGCCGAGATGCATCCGATCCTGTGGACGCGCCTCACCGATCGCCGGCTCAGCCATCCGCATGTGAAGGTCGCCGTACTCTCGACGTTCACCAACCGCAGCTCGGATCTCGCCGATATTCCGATCGTGTTCAAGCCGGGCACTGATCTTGCGATCCTCAACTTTATCGCCAACCACATCATCTCGAGCGGCCGCGTCAATCAGGATTTCGTCAAGAACCACACCGTCTTCGTCAAGGGAGCAACCGACATCGGATACGGCCTGCGAGCCGGTCATCCGCTCGAGCAGAAGGCCAAGGGTGCGGCCAATCCCGGCGCGACCCAGCCGATCGACTTCGACGCCTACGCCAAGTTCGTGAAAGACTACACCCTGGCAAAGGTGTCCGGCCTTTCCGGCGTGGAGCGCGGCTTTCTGCAAGAGCTCGCGGAACTCTATGCCGATCCGAACCGCAAGGTGATGTCACTCTGGACCATGGGTTTCAACCAGCATGTCCGGGGCGTCTGGGCCAATCAGCTGCTCTATAACATCCATCTGCTGACCGGAAAGATTTCGGAGCCCGGCAATTCGCCGTTCTCGCTCACCGGCCAGCCGTCAGCCTGCGGCACTGCGCGCGAGGTCGGGACCTTTGCACACCGGTTGCCTGCGGACATGGTGGTCGCCAACCCCGAGCATCGGAAGAAGGCCGAAGAAATCTGGCGCATCCCCTCCGGGATCATTCCGGAAAAGCCGGGCTATCACGCGGTCGAGCAAGACCGGATGCTCCATGACGGCAAGCTCAATTTCTACTGGATCCAAGTCAACAACAATTTGCAGGCGGCGCCGAACAGCTCGAACGAGACTTATCCGGGCTATCGCAATCCCGACAACTTCATTGTGGTGTCGGACGCCTATCCGACGGTGACCGCGATGGCCGCGGATTGCGTGCTGCCGGCAGCGATGTGGGTCGAGAAAGAAGGAGTCTACGGCAATGCCGAGCGGCGCACTCATGCCTGGCGGCAGCTCGTCAACGCTCCGGGCGAGGCGCGATCCGACCTCTGGCAGATGATGGAGTTCTCCAAGCGCTTCACGACTGATGAAGTCTGGCCGGCCGAGGTGCTCGATCGCAACCCGAACTATCGTGGCAAGTCGATTTACGAGGTCCTGTTTCGCAATGGCCAGGCCGACAAATTCCCAACCAGCGAAATTCCGGCCGACTACGAGAACCAGGAGTCCAAATATTTCGGCTTCTATGTCCAGAAAGGCCTGTTCGAGGAATACGCAGCGTTCGGCCGGGGCCATGGTCACGACCTCGGCGCCTACGACACCTATCAACAGAACCGCGGCCTGCGCTGGCCGGTCGTTGATGGCAAGGAGACGCGCTGGCGCTATCGCGAAGGCTATGATCCCTTCGTAAAACCCGGCAAGGGCATCGACTTCTACGGACAGGCGGACGGCAAGGCGCGGATCATCGCCGTGCCCTACGAGCCGCCAGCGGAATCCCCCGACAAGGAATTCGACATCTGGCTCGTGACCGGCCGCGTGCTCGAGCATTGGCACTCCGGATCGATGACCATGCGCGTGCCGGAGCTGTACAAGGCATTTCCGGGCGCGCGGTGCTTCATGCATGCCGAAGATGCCCGCGCCCGCGGCATCAACGAGGGCGCCGAGGTTCGGGTCATCTCGCGGCGAGGCGAAATCCGAACACGTATCGATACCCACGGGCGCAATCGGCCGCCGCGCGGCGTGATCTTCGTGCCCTGGTTCGACGCCAGCGAGCTCATCAACAAGGTGACGCTCGATGCAACCGATCCGATTTCCAAACAGACGGACTTCAAGAAATGCGCAGTCAAGGTCGTTCCGGTTTGATCGGGCTACGAGCGATATCGGGCGCGCTTCTGGGTGGCGCAACGGTCCTGGCTTGCGGCGCGATCTATGCGCAGACCGTGCCCAGGATCGTGCCGCGTCTGACCGGCGAACCCTCGCCGATGACGAACGACCCCGCGCCACCGTTTGCCCGGCCAATCACCGACGACAAGCGTGTGATGCGGAACTACCCCGAGCAGCCGCCGGTCATCCCGCATTCGATCGACAATTATCAGCTCTCACTGCGAACCAATCGCTGCCTTGACTGCCATCGCCGGCAATTCACCGAAGCCTCCGGCGCGCCGATGATCAGCGTCACGCATTTCATGGACCGCGACGGCCAGGTGCTCGCCGACGTCACGCCGCGCCGATATTTCTGCACCGCCTGTCACGTCACCCAAACCGATGCCCGGCCGCTCGTTCCGAACACCTTCCGGGACATGGCGCACAGCCCGCCATCCAAGCAATGAGCGTGTCATGGCACGGTTGAAGGCGCTGCTGCTCTGGTTCTGGAACATCGCGACCCGCCCGAGCGTGCATTTCAGCCTCGTCTTCCTGGCACTGGGCGGCTTTGTCTGCGGCATTCTGTTCTGGGGCGCGTTCAACACTGCGCTGGAGCTCACCAACACGGAGAAATTCTGCACCGGTTGTCACGAGATGCACGACAACGTGTATCAGGAGCTGCAACACACGGTCCATTTCTCGAATCGCTCCGGCGTGCGCGCAACCTGCCCGGACTGTCACGTCCCGCACAACTGGACCGACAAGATCGCGCGCAAGATCCAGGCGTCGAAGGAAGTCTGGGGCAAGATCTTCGGCACGATTTCGACCCGCGACAAGTTCCTGCACCATCGGCTCGAGCTTGCCAAGCACGAATGGGCCCGGATGGAAGCCAATGACTCGCTGGAGTGCCGCAACTGCCATTCGGCGATCGCGATGGATTTCACCAAGCAGACCAGCCGCGCCGCCGCGATCCATGCGAAATACCTGATCACGAAGCAGCGAACCTGCATCGATTGCCACAAGGGCATCGCCCATGAATTGCCAGACATGAGCGGCGTCGAGCCCGGCTGGCAGGAGCCACCGGAGGTGCGCGGGCGCCAAAGCTCTGTTGAACTGCTGCGCCGATATGCTGCGGCCGTTGCGGGAAGCCACCGATAGAGCGGTCCGCGCGCAGCATTGAGCCAGATCAACACCAAGGTCGGCGACCAATTCAGAAACCTGCCATCCGCTCGCGACGGGAGTTTTGCGATCCATGAACCCCCTGCTCAAGGAAATCCGGCTTAACCCGCTCTTGTGGATGCTGGCTTTCGTGCCGGCGGTGCTGCTCGCGGAAAAAGTCGCTCCATCATCCTACACACTGCTTTTTGTCCTCGCCGTCCTGGCTATCGTGCCGCTCGCCGGCCTTCTCAGTCACGCGACGGA